>Ga0070706_100000688_pt1 | contig 38273 bp, 25 predicted proteins | sample KBSK5501metaG_FD_65476 | JGI IMG/M metagenome (GOLD analysis project Ga0070706, IMG submission 65476) | Corn, switchgrass and miscanthus rhizosphere microbial communities from Kellogg Biological Station, Michigan, USA - KBS K5-50-1 metaG | ecosystem: Host-associated > Plants > Roots >... | reverse complement strand
GACCTGCCGGACCTGCCGGACCTGCCGAACCTGCCGAATCTTCGAACAGGCACGGTCCTGCCCCTGCTCAGCGGCGATCGGCTGCTCGGCGTGCTGCTGGTCGCGTCGGATGTGCCCGCCGGCCAGGCCCAGGCGCCCGACTGGTGCACGCTCGACGACCTCGCGGCGCGCGCCGCGGCGGCCCTCGAGAACGCCCGCCTCTTCGGCAGCCTGCAGCGCCAGATCGTGGAGCGGACCACGATCGAAGCAGCGCTGAAGGAGTCGAACCGGCGCAAGGACGAATTCCTCGCGATGCTGTCGCACGAGCTGCGGAACCCGCTGGCGCCGCTGCGCGCCGCGTTCGAGGTGATGCGTCGCTCGCCGCCGTCGGACCCGAAGTTCGCGTGGGCGTCCGGCGTGACGACGCGCCAGCTCGGCCAGATCACCCGCCTGGTCGACGAGCTGCTCGATGTCGCGCGCATCAGCCAGGACAAGATCTCGTTGAAGCGCGAGCGGATCGACCTCAACGCCGTGGTCGTTCACTGCATCGAGACGACGCAGCCGTACGCCGACTCGCGCGGCCAGGCCATGCAGGTGATGCTGCCCGACACGCCGATGTGGCTGCAAGGCGACTTCGTCCGGCTCGCGCAGATCGTCTCCAACCTGCTGCACAACGCGTGCAAGTACAGCGACGACGGCTCGCAGATCCTGCTGACCGCTACGCAGGACGAAGGCGGTGCCGTGGTCCGGATCAGCGACCAGGGCATCGGCATCGACTCGCAGCTGCTGCCGCGGATCTTCGACCTCTTTGCGCAAGGCCACCGCGATCTCGACCGCAGCCAGGGCGGGCTCGGCGTCGGCCTGACGCTGGCGCGCCGCCTCGCCGAGATGCACGGCGGCAGCCTGGAGGCCTTCAGCGAAGGCGCCGGCAAGGGCTCGCAGTTCACGCTGCGGCTGCCGTGCCTGACCCTGGTGCGCAGCCCCAAAGCGGCGGCAGCGCCCATGCCCGAGAAGGCGCCGCAGAACGAGAACGCGGCAAGGAAGTGCCGCGTGCTGGTCGTCGACGACAACCGCGATGCCGCGCACAGCATCGGCATCTTCCTCGCGCTCGAGGGCCACGAGGCCTACACCGCGGGCGACGGCCGCGAGGCGCTCGAGATCGCCGCGCGGCTCGCACCCGATGCGGTGGTGCTCGACATCGGCCTGCCGCTGCTCGACGGCTACCAGGTCGCCCGCGCGCTGCGCGAGGGACCGGCCACGCGGAACGCACTGCTGATCGCACTGACGGGCTACGGCCAGCAGCAGGACCGGCTCGCCGCCGAATCGGCCGGCTTCGACCACCACTTCGTCAAGCCGGTCGAGCCCACTGCACTGGTGGCCTGCATCGAGGCCTGGGCCCGGCGCACGCCGATGGCAGCCACGAGTGCGCAGGGAGGGAGCCACGAATCTTGATTGGATCCATGCCATGCCAACAGCCACCCTGAACCAGCGCATGACCGAGCGCCTCGCGCAGGCGTTCTTCGACGATCATCCGTGTGCCGCACTCGTCGTCGATGCGACGGGCCGCATCGTGCGGGCCAATGCGGCGGCGGCCTGGCTGGGCGCCGACGGCGAGTTCCCGAACTTCGCGCAGCTGACCGGCACGCCCTGGGTCGATGACGACAAGCAGACCGTGCCCCACGTCGGAACCGAGCGCAGCCGCCGGCTGCGGGTATGGGGTGCCGACGGCACGTCGCGCCTGGTCGACCTCACCCTCTTCGGGCCCGACCGGCAGACCGACGCGCCACCGATGTTCTTCTGCCTGCTGCGCGACGCCAGCCCCGCCATCGAAGCCGCCCGCGTCACCCAGGAAAGCGAGAGCCGCTCCAAGGTGACGACCGAGTGGGCGCCGATGCTGGTCTGGATGGCGGGCCCGGACATGCGCTGCGACTGGTTCAACAAACCGTGGCTGGCCTTTCGCAACCGCTCGCTCGGCGAGGAGCTGGGCGACGGCTGGACCAAAGGCGTGTACCCCGAGGATCTCGAGCGTTGCCTGGGCGTGCGCAGCACCAGTTCCGATGCGCGCGAGCCCTATACGCTGGACTACCGGCTGAAGCGGCACGACGGCGCCCACCGGTGGATGCTGGAGACCGGCGTTCCGCGCTTCGGCCGCGACGGCGAGTTCCTCGGCTACATCGGCGCCTGCCTGGACATCACCGATCGCCGCGACCTCGAGGACAAGCTCGCCGAGCGCACCCGCACGCTGCGCCTGTCCGACCAGCGCCGCGAGGAGTTCCTGGCCAAGCTTTCGCACGAGCTGCGCAACCCGCTGGCGCCGATCGCCAACGCCGCGGCGATCCTGCACACCCTCGAGCGCGACGACGCCAGGCTCAGGACGGTGCGGGAAATCGTCGAGCGCCAGGTCGAGCGGCTGCGCCGCCTGATCACCGACCTGGTCGATGTGACGCGCGTGACCAAGGGCAGGGTCGTGCTGCAGTGCGAGGCCATCGGCGTCGCGACGTTGATCGAGAGCGCCCTGGACAGCGTTCGTTCGGAGCTGGAGCGCCGCCGGCAGACCCTGCGCGTGGCGCCGGTCGCGGCCGAGATCGTCTGCTACGGCGACCCGCACCGCCTGTCGCAGGCATTGGCGGCACTGCTGTCGAACGCCACCCGGTTCTCGCCGGACGAAAGCACGATCGCCGTCTCCACGTCGACCGACGGCCCGACCCTCAGCATCTGCGTGCAGGACACGGGCTGCGGCATCGCCCCCGAGCAGCTGCCGCAGATCTTCGAGCTGTTCGTCCAGGGCGATCCGTCGCAAGCCGGCCTGGGCGTCGGCCTGACGATCGCGAAGAAGATCGCGCAACTGCACGGCGGCGACGTCGTGCTCGAAAGCCCGGGCGTCGGCCGCGGCGCCGAGGCCACGCTGCACCTGCCGCTGGACCATCCGCCGCGCGCGGGCGCCGAGCACCGCGCGATGGATGCCGCCGAGCTGCGCGGCGTCTGCGGGCAGCGCGTGCTGATCATCGAGGACAACGCCGATGCCCGCGAGACCCTGCGGCTGCTGCTCGAGCTCGGCGCCAACGAGGTGATGACCGCCGCCGACGCCGCCGAAGGACTGCACGTCGCCGAGCTGTTCGTGCCGCAGCTGGTGATCTGCGACATCGGCCTGCCCGACATCGACGGCTGCGAGCTGGTGCGCACGCTGCGCGGCACGCTGCCCGCCGGCGACATCCGTTTCATCGCGCTGACCGGCTACGGCCGCGTCGAAGACCGCAACCGCGCGCTCGAGTCCGGGTTCGACTCGTTCCTGATCAAGCCGCTGCCGGTGCTGCAGGACGCGGCGGCGCCACGCGGGTGAGACCTCGACAAGCGTCGGGCGTCAGGCATGGCGGTTGCCGGCAACGTCGGCAAGATCGGGGGACCCTCCCATGCAGCACGGCAGCAAACGACTCGACCTCATCACCAGCCTCCCGTTCGACAGCAGTCTGTACGAGATGGCAGCCGACACGAGGCATAGCTTTGTCAAGGAGGTCATCGAGCGTGCGCTGAACGTGATCGAGGACGAAGAAGGCGGGCCCGACAACCGCGAAGCGCTGGATCTCAAGTCCGCGCTGGCGGCATTCGACGCGGGGATGTACATCGCCGCGATCACGTTCGTCGAGCGTGCGCTGATGCCGGTCCCCGAACGCCGCGGCTTCGCCGGCCCTCCCGGCAACGCGATGGCGATGATGCAGGAGCTGCGTGCGCAACTCTTCTTGGCGAGAAAGCCGGGATAGCCGCCCATAATCCTTGCTTCCGCCTTGCCGGCCGTGCGTTTCGTCGCCGACCCCCAACGCTTTCCATGGCCAAGAAGGACGTGACCCCCGGCGACGCGTCGGCGCGTGCGACGCCCATCGAACAGGCGTACCTGCCCGACGTGCAGCCGGTCGAGCCGCGCGCCGGCGAACACCTGCATCCGTTCCCGACCGTCGCCGTGGGCGCGTCCGCCGGCGGCGTGGAAGCCCTCCAGCGGTTCTTCACCGCATCGCCGCCGGGCATAGGCTGCGCCTTCGTCGTGGTGATGCACCTCGCGCCGGGGCACGAGAGCCATCTGGCGTCGCTGCTGGAGCGCACCACGAAGCTGCCGGTGTGCCAGGTCGACGAGGACATGGCGGTGCAAGTGAACCGCGTCTACGTCATCGCGCCCGGCAAGACGCTCGAGATGCACGGCGGCCGCCTTCGCGTCGCAGCCGCACCCAAGCTGCACTCGCGGCCGCTGGCCGTCGATCGGTTCATGACATCGCTGGCCGCGGACCAGCGCGAGCGCGCGATCGGCGTCGTGCTGACCGGCGTCGATGGCGATGGCGCCGTCGGCGTCAAGGCGATCAAGAGCGAGGGCGGGCTGACGATCGCGCAGCTGCCCTCCTCGGCTGCACATGCCGGCATGCCGAACAGCGCCGTCGCGACCGGCGCGATCGACCGGCAGCTGACGATCGAGGAGATCCCCGCCGCCATTGCCCAGTACGTGCGCAACGCCGGCCTCGACGACCCGGCGCATGCCTCCCGGGCACCCGGGCCCGTCGACCTGTCGGCGGTGCTGGACGTGCTGCGCCAGCAGACCGGGCTCGACTTCGTGGGCTACAAGGAGCCGATGCTGCAGCGTCGCGTGCGCCGGCGCATGGGCCTCTCGCACAGCCCGAACGTCGCCGCGTATATCGACTCGCTGCGCAGCACGAAGGCCGAGTGCCATGCGCTCGCCGCCGACTTCCTGATCGGCGTGACCGAGTTCTTCCGCGAGCCGGACGCGTGGCAGGCGCTGGCGAACGACGTGCTGCCCGCGCTGCTCGAGGCCAAGCAGCCCGGCGACGCCGTCCGCGCCTGGGTGCCCGGCTGTGCGACCGGCGAGGAGGCCTACAGCCTCGCGATGCTGCTGCTCGAGAACCCGCTTGTCGACGGGCGCCGCCTGAAGCTTCAGATCTTCGCGACCGACGTCGACGACGCGGCGCTGGAGACGGCGCGCCAGGGCCTCTACCCGAAGACGATCGAATCGGCCGTGAACCGCGAGCGGCTGCACCGGTTCTTCGCGGCGGTCGAGGACGGCTACCGCGTCCGCAAGGAGCTGCGCGATGTCATCACCTTCGCGCCGCAGAACCTCGTGCACGACCCGCCGTTCTCGCGCATGGACCTGATCAGCTGCCGCAACCTGCTGATCTATCTGCGCCCCGAGCTGCAACGCCGTGCGTTGCAGCTGTTCCACTTCGCGCTGGTGCCCGGCGGCGTGCTCGCGCTCGGCAAATCCGAGACCACCGGCTCGCTCGCAGGCTCGTTCGGTGCGCTCTCGCAAGGGGCGCGGCTGTTCCGCCGCATCGGCGCGACCACGGCCGCCGCGGTGCAGCAGCTGCGTCGGCCGGGCGGCCCTCCACCGGGTGCCGAGCCGCCGGGGGTCCGCGCGTCGCAGCGCTTCACGGACTATGCGCAGGCCGTCAAGGAAGCGCTGCTCGAGCACCGGCCGACCACCGCGGTGCTGACCAACCGCGAAGGCCAGACGCTGTACTTCTATGGCCCGCTGCGCCGGTACATCGATCTGCCTGAAGGCGCCCCGACCACCGACCTGTTCGCGATGATCGATCCGGCCCTGCGCCCGCAATTGCGCGCCGCCATCCACCTCGCGACCGCCGAGCATCGACAGGTCGCGATCACCGCGGGGGTGCCGTCCGACAGCGGCGAGCAGCCGGTGCGCATGGTCGTCTCGCAGCTCGCGCACCCCATCGCCGAGAACCTGTTGCTGGTCACCTTCGAAGACCTCGAGCCGCGAGCCGAACATGACGAGCCGCTGATCGATGGCGATGCCCATGCGCTGCACTCGCTCGAAGAAGAGCTGCGCACCACGAAGCGCGAGCTGCGCGCCGCCATCGAGGAGCTCGAGGCTGCGAACGAGGAGCTGAAGGTCGCCAACGAAGAGGCGATGTCGACCAACGAGGAGCTCCAGTCGAGCAACGAGGAGCTCGAGACCTCCCAGGAAGAGCTGCAGTCGGTCAACGAGGAGCTGAGCACCGTCAACAACCAGCTGCAGGCCAAGGTCGAGGAGCTCGAGCAAGTCAACGACGATTTGAACAACCTGCTCGCGAGCACCAGCATCCCGACGCTGTTTCTCGACCGGCAGCTTCACATCAAGCGCTTCACTCAGTCCGCGACGCGGCTGTTCAGCCTGATTCAGGGCGACGTCAACCGCCCGCTGACCGACATCACGAGTGCCGACGACATCGCCGCGGTCGTCGACGACGCGCGCGCGGTGCTGGACCGCCTGACGCCGATCGAGCGCGAGACGCGCACCGGCGACGGCCGCGACTACCTGCGCCGCACGCTGCCGTACCGCACGCAGGAACATCGCATCGACGGCGTCGTCATCACCTTCATCGACGTCACGGACCTGAAGGCCGCTGCCGCCGAGCTGCGCCGCTATGCGGCCGTGATGCAAGGGTCGACCGACGCGGTGCTGGTCCACGACCCGGCCGGCCGGCTGCTCGCGTGGAACCGCGGGGCCGAGGTGATGTACGGCTACGGCACCGAGCAGGCGCTGCAGATGAACGTGAAGGGGCTGCTGCCGGCCGACGAGCACCAGGCTTACGACGCACAGGTCGGCCGTGCGCTCGCCGGCGAGCGGGTGCCCGGGTGGGAGTTGCGCCGCCTCAGGCGCGACGGCAGCGAGGTCGAGGTGGCGGCGAGCATCTCGCTGATCCGCAACGAGCGCGGCCAACCCCAGGCGGTGTCGCTGATCGAGCGCGATGTCACGCCGCAGCGGCGCGCGCAGGCGCAGCTGCGCGAGAGCGAGCGGCGCTTCCGCGCGCTGGCCGACAACGCCCCGGTGCTGATCTGGATGTCCGGCGCCGACGGCGTGCTGCAGTTCGCGAACCAGGAGTTCGCGCGTTTCGTCGGCCAGCCGGTCGAGCGGCTGACGCGCCGCTCGCTGCTCGACTGGCTGCACCGCGATGACCGCCGCACGCTGGGCGCCGCGCTGGCCGAGATGTCCGCGAGCAGCAACCGCTTCGAAGGCCGGCTGCGGCTGGTGCATGCCGACGGCTCGTACCGCTGGACGACCTGCGCGGCGATGCTGCAGGTCGACACGCTGTCGAACCACGGCGGCATCGTCGGCTCGATGGTCGACATCGACGCCCAGGTGCGGGCCGAGGAAGGCATGCGCGAGGCGAGCCGGCACAAGGACGAGTTCCTCGCGATGCTCGGCCACGAGCTGCGCAACCCGCTCGCGCCGATCCGCAACGCCGCCGAGGTGCTGCACCGCATCGGCGGCGGCGACCATCGGCTGCGCTGGGTACACGATGTGCTCGTGCGGCAGGTCAGCCACGTGACGCACCTGGTCGACGATCTGCTCGACATCTCGATGATCACCCGCGGCTCCATGCAGCTGCGCCTGGAGCCGGTCGACCTGACGGCGCTGCTGCGGCGCGCACGGAACACCGTCGCGCCGCTGTTCGAGCGCAAGCGCCACCGCTTCGACGTGAAGCTGCCGGCCGGGCCGGTCTGGGTCGAGGGCGATCAGATCCGGCTGCACCAGGTGTTCGAGAACCTGCTGACGAACGCGGCCAAGTACACCGACGACGGCGGCGCGGTGGCGCTGACCGTCGACGTGGACGAGCAGCAGATCGACGTGCACGTGCGCGACAACGGGCTCGGGCTGGCGGCCGACATGCGCACGCGCGTGTTCGACCTGTTCGTGCAGGACCAGCGCGCCATCGACCGGTCGCAGGGCGGGCTGGGCATCGGCCTGGCGCTCGTCAAGCATCTGGTGACGATGCACGGCGGAACCGTCGTCGCGCACAGCGAGGGCGTCGGGCTCGGCTGCGACTTCGAGGTGGTGCTGCCGCGCCTGCCCGGCGTGCCGGTCGCACCGGCCCAAGCGGCCGGCCAGGCGGACCATGATGCCGGCGGGCGCGTGATGGTGGTGGACGATGACCGCGAAGGTGTCGAGAGCCTGCGCATGATGCTGCAGATGTTCGGCTACGAGGTGCGCGCCGCCACCGATCTCGACAGCGCGATGATGACGGCGGCCGAGTTCCGGCCGCAGGTCGTTCTGCTCGACATCGCGCTGCCCGGCACCGACGGCTACGAGGTGGCGCGGCGGCTGCGCGCGATGCCGGGGTTGGGCGACGGCCTGAAGATCGTCGGCATGAGCGGCTTCGGCGGACCCGCGGACTTCGAGCGCAGCCGCGACTACGGGTTCGAGCACTACTTCGTGAAGCCGCTGGACCCCAAGGAGCTCGACAGGCTGCTGAAGCAGTTGATCGGCCCGGCCCGGGCCTGATCGGCCAGAGGGCGGGCCGGGCGCTGCGACCTCACGACATGAACATCCCGCCGTCGACGTTGATCGTCTGGCCGGTGATGTAGGCCGCATCGTCAGACGCGAGAAAGCTCACCAGGCCGGCGACATCCTCGCCGCTGCCGGCGCGCCCCATCGGGATGCCGGCGACCCACTCGGCCATCAGCTCGCCGGGCTTGTAGTCGCCGAGCAGCTTGCCCCACGCGGCGTCGTTGTAGGCCCACATGTCGGTGCTGATGATGCCGGGGCAGAACGCGTTGACGGTGATGCCCGTCTTCGCCAGCTCCCGGGCCAGGCTCTGCGTGATGCCGACGACGCCGAACTTGCTCGCCGCGTAGTGCGGCGTGTAGATGAAGCCCTGGCGCGCCTGGCCGCTCGCGGTGTTGATGAGCCTGCCTGCCTTGCCGGCCGCACGCATGCGCAGCGCGGCCTCCTGGCAGCACAGGAACACGCCCTTGGTGTTGACTGCCATGATCTTGTCCCACTCGGCTTCGCTCAGGTCCTCCAGCCGGGCGACGGTGATCACGCCGGCGTTCTGCACCGAGATGTCGACCTCGCCGAGCTCGTCGGCGACGCGCGCGTACAGCGCCTGGACCTGCGCGCGGTCGGTGACGTCCACCACGGCGCCGATGATCTTCGCGCCGTCTCGCGCCTCGTCGGCGAGCGCAGACGCCGTCTCGAGCGCGAGCGGCTCGTTGGCCGCGACGCACACCGACGCGCCCTCGCGCAAGAAGCGCTGCGCGATCGCCTTGCCGATGCCGCGACTGCCGCCGGTGACGACCGCCACCTTGCCTGCGAATCTCCGGGTCATGTCGTGGGGTCTCCTTCAGGCATCGCGAGCGATGACCTCATGCCGCTCACCAGCACACGAACCCGCCGTCGACGATCAGGTCGACGCCGGTGCAGAACGACGCCGCACGGCTGGCCAGGAACACGGCCGGGCCGACCAGTTCGTCGACGCTGGCCATGCGGCCGAGCGGCGTGTCGCGCTCGAAGATCTTCACCTGCTCGGCCACTTCCGGCCGCAGGTTCATCGGCGTGGCGGTGTAGCCCGGGCTGATGCTGTTGACGCGCACGCCGCGCGCCGCCCACTCCATCGCGAGGCTCTTGCTCAGATGCATCACCGCGGCCTTGGAGCTGTTGTAGTGCGCCTGCAGCAGGCCGCGGTTGACGATGGTGCCGGACATCGATGCGATGTTGACGATCGCGCCCTTCCCTCTGGGCAGCATCACGCGGGCCTCGGCCTGGCAGCTCAGGAACACGCCGTCGACGTTGACCGCATGGACGCGGCGCCACTGCTCGTGGCTCATGTCCTCGGCCGGCGCCGCGTTGGCGATGCCGGCGCAGTTCAGGCCGATGCTCAACGCGCCGAGCTGCGATTCGACGGCCGCGACCGCCGCAGCCAGATCGCCGGCGTTCGTCACGTCGCCGGCATGCACGAGCGCGCGCCGGCCGAACGCACGGATGCGCGCCGCGGCCGTCTCGAGCCCGGCCTGCTGCGCAGGCAGATCGAAGCAGGCGACATCGGCGCCGGCTTCGGCCAGCCCGATGGCCAGACGCTGGCCGATGCCGCTGCCGGCACCGGTGACGAGGGCGACCTCGCCCTGAAGATCGAACAGATCCACGGCTTGACTCTCCTTGATGACGGTGGCTGCCCCGTTCGGGGCCGATTCAGGGCTGCGCGAGCAGGCGCTGCCCGGTATCCAGATCGGTGATGAGCGTGCTGATCCAGCCGCCGCGCAGCGCGGCACGGATCGCCTCGAACTTGCGCCGCCCACCGGCCACGCCGATGCGCCGGCGCGTGTGCCGGATCTGCTCGGTGCCGATGCCGATCACGCGCTCGTCGAACGGCGTCTTCACGGGCTTGCCCTGCGCGTCGAAGAAGCGCATGCAGACGTCGCCGACCGCACCGGCCTTCTTCAGGTCCTCGAGGTCCTGGTCGGTGAACACGTTGCCGCTTTCGCGCAGCATGCGCGACGGCGGGATCGCGCCTATGCCCATCAGCAGCGCCGACAGATGGTCGAAGCGCTCGATCGCCTGCCGGCACGACGGGTCGGCGAGCAGCGCGCGCTTGGCAGCCAGCGTCGCGACCACGCCCGGCGCCAGCATGAAGATCGGCTCGGCCTTCGACAGTTGCGCCAGGCGTTCGGTCAGCCGCGTCGCAAAACGCTGCGCGCTGGCCACGCCGACGCCGCCGAGAACCTGCACGACGCTACGGGTCTCGCCCGGCCCGGCCGGGCGCATCGCATTGACCGCGGCGAGCAGCGTCGAGCTCCACGACGACACGCCGATGGCCTCGAGCGACGGCACCATCAGCTCGAGATGACTCGCCACGGTCGAGGCCAGCGCACGCGCCATCGCTTCGTCGTCGCGCAGCGCGGCCTGATCGACCTCGACGACGATCGCCTCGTCCAGCCCGTAGTGCGCCTCGAGCTGCGCCTCGACCTCGGCATGCACGCCCTCGGGAACGTGGACCGTGATCTTGACGATGCCCAGCTGCTCGGCCTGCTTCAGCAGCCGCGACACGCGCGCCTGCGACAGCCCGAGCTGCTCGGCGATGCGGACCTGCCCGATGCCGCGTTCGTAGTACATGCTCGCCACGCGCGTCGTCAGGCGCAGGACATCGGGCGTGGCGGATCGTGTCGAGGGCATCGCAACGATTGTCGCAGCGCCGCGCGTGACGTTCAGCGACGCACTCATGAGACGGCCAGCTCCATCACCCGGTGGCTGTTCGCTTCGGCCTTCGGCAGCACGCCGCGCGACTCGCCGCGCGCCAGCACGATCACGCGGTGCGACAGGCCCAGCACCTCGTCCAGGTCCGAGCTGACGACGATCACGGCCATGCCCTCGCGCGCGAGACCGGCGATCACCTCGTAGATCTGCGCGCGTGCGCCGACGTCGACCCCGCGCGTCGGCTCGTCGAGGATGATCACGCGCGGATTGCGCGCGATCCACTTCGCGATGACGATCTTCTGCTGGTTGCCGCCGGACAGCGCGTTCGCGGCCTGTGCCGGTCGGCCCTTGACGCCCAGGCGCTCGATCAGCCGCTCGGCGAACCCGACGGCCCGCGCCGGCTTCAACCAGCCGCGCGGCGCCACCGCGTCGAGGTTGCTGTAGGCGATGTTCTCCCAGATCGAATGCGGCAGCACGACGCCCAGCGCCTTGCGGTCGTCGGGCACCATCACCAGCCGCTCGGCGATCGCGTCGATCGGCGAGCGCGGGCGCACCGCCTTGCCGCCGATCACGATCTCGCCGGCTGCGATCGGGTCGACGCCGGCGATCGCGCGCATCGCCTCGGTCCGGCCGGCTCCCGCGATGCCGGCGAAGCCGAGGATCTCGCCGGCGCGCACGTCGAACGACAGATCCTTGAAGCTGCCGTCGGGCGCTGTCAGGCCGCGCACCGACAGCGCGACCGGCGCGTCGTGCGCCGGCGCGGGGACGTCGGGGAACAGCCGCTCGACGCTGCGCCCGACCATCTCCCGCACCAGCTGCGCAGGCGGCACCTGCGCGCTCGGGTGGCTGGCGACGTGCGCGCCGTCGCGCAGCACCATGATGCGGTCGCAGATGCGCGCGATCTCGGCGAGCCGGTGGCTGACGTAGATGAACGAGACGCCCTCGGCCTTGAGCCGCAGGATCTGCTCGAACAGGCGGTCGGTCTCCTCGTCGCCCAGCGCCGCGGTGGGCTCGTCGAGGATCAACAGCCTCGCGTTCAATGTGAGCGCCTTCGCGATCTCGACCTGCTGCTGCGCGGCGACGCGCAGCGTTCCGACCTTGCGCGTTGCCGGCACGTCGAGCCCGAGGCGATGCAGCTGCGCCTGCGCACGCTCGATCATCGCCGGCATGTCGATGCGGCCGTTCTTCATCACGAGTCGCCCGACGAACACGTTCTCGGCGATCGTCAGATGCGGCAGCAGCCGCATCTCCTGGTGGATCAGGCCGATCCCCGCATGCAACGCATCGGCCGGCGACTTCGGCACATACGGCCTGCCGCCCCATGCCATGCGGCCGCCCGGATCCGGCGGTATCAAGCCGGCGATCAACGACGACAGCGTCGACTTGCCGGCGCCGTTCTCGCCCAGCAGCGCGACGCATTCGCCGGCCCGCACATCGAGGTCGACGCCGCGCAGCACGTTCACCGCGCCGTAGGTCTTGCCGATGTTGCGCACGACCAGGCCGTCGTGGTCGGGAAGCTGGTCGTGCGGGTCCATCTCGTGCCCTGTCGTCGTCGTCAGCACCGCCGGCGGCCAATCAGGGATGGTTCTTCAGGAAGCCGTCGACGTTCTCCTTGGTCGTCAGCACGCCGTCCTTCGGCTGGTCGAACGCGACCTTCTTGCCCTCGAGCAGCTCCGTCACCGCATCGACCGCCAGGCGGCCCATCGTGAACGTCGGCTGCGTGACGGTCGCATCCAGGCCGCCCGACTGGACCGCCTTGAGCCCGCCGATGTCGCCGTCGTAGCCGACGACCCAGATCTTGTGGCCAGGCTTCGCGAGCTTGACCGCTTGCGACGCGCCGAGCGCGATGCCGTCGGCCTGGCCGAAGATCACGCTGATCTCCGGGTCGCGCTGCAGCATGTCCTGTGCGAACTTGTTGCCCTCGTCGGCCGCCCAGCGTTCGGTCCACTGCTGCGCGACGACCTTCATCTGCGGGCACTTCGACAGCCCCGCCATCCAGCCCTTGTAGCGGTCGACCTCAGGGCTGGTGCCCTTCTGGCCATGGATGACCGCGACTTTGCCCTTGCCGCCGGTCTGCTTGCAGATCCATTCGGCGAGCTCGGTCGTGGCCTTGATCGATTCACCGCGGATGAAGGTGTCACCCGGCGCGCCGTCGGCGTTGCGGTCGACGTTGACGACGGGAATCTTCGCGGCGCGCGCGGCCTTCACCGGGACGGCGGCGGCAGTGGCCCCGGCGGGGATGTAGATCAGCGCGTCGATCTTCTGCGCGATCAGGTCCTGGATCTGGTTGACCTGCGTGGCCGCGTCGCCCTTGGCATCGACCGTGACGATCGTGTAGCCCTTCTCCTTGCCGTAGGCCTCGACCGACTGCTTGATCATGTTGAAGAACTCGGCTTGCAGGTTCGCGACCGCCAGACCGATCTTCTTGCCCTGGCCCTGCGCCCAGGCGCCGCCGCTCGAGACGGTGAGCGCCACGCCGGTAACGGCGACCAGCGCGATCTTGTTGAACTTGAACATTCGGAAGTCTCCTTGGGGTTGTGTGAGGAAAATCAGCGCGACCTTCTCTTGTTGGCGTCGACCATCACCGCCAGCACGATCACGACGCCGATCACGATCTGCTGCACGAACGGCGAGGTCCCGATCAGGTTCAGGCCGTTGCGCAACACACCGATCGTCAGCACGCCCATCAGCGTGCCGAAGATGGAGCCGATGCCGCCCGACAGGCTGGCGCCGCCGATCACCACCGCGGCGATCGTGTCGAGCTCGTAGCCGAGCCCGCCGCTGGGCTGCGACGAGTCGAGTCGGGTGGACATCACGACGCCCGCGAGACCGGCCAGCATCCCGCAGACCGTGTAGACGAGCAGCGTCGCGCGCTTGACCGGAATGCCGGCCAGCCGCGCGACCTCGCTGCTGCCGCCGATCGCATAGAGCGCGCGGCCGCCGGCCCGATACTTCATGTAGATCGCCGCCGCAACCGTCAGCACGAGAAACAGCCCGACGGTCACCGACAGGAAGCCGAAGTAGCGCTCGATCGACAGCGCCGAGAACCAGTCCGGGTAGCCGACGATCTGGCTGCCGTCGGTCACGAGGTTCGCGAGACCGCGTGCGATCGACATCATCGCGAGCGTCGCGATGAACGGCGGCAGGTTGGCACGCGTGATCAACAGGCCCGAGCCGGCGCCGCACGCGGCGCCGACCGCGAGCGCGGCGACGATCGCCAGCGGCATCGGGACGCCGAGCATGTTGGCCAGCGCGCCCATCACCATCATCGCGAGCGCCAGCACCGAGCCCACCGACAGATCGATGCCGCCGATCACGATGACTGCCGTCATGCCCAGCGCCATGATGCCCAGCACGGTCAGCTGGTCGATCACGTTGACGAGGTTTCGGACCGTGAGGAAGGTGTCGGTGGCGAGCGAGAAGCCGATGCACAGCGTGATCAGGCTGAGCAGCGGCACGTGGTCGGCCAGCAGCTCGCGCCAGGCCATCGCCTGCGGCTGGCGGGCGGGCACCTTGTCCTTGTCGGTCGCCGTCGTGTCGTCCCGCGGCGTGGCAGCAACGGCAGCGGCTGTGGTGGTGGCGTACGGATCGACGGCCATGGGATCTCCTGTGCGGGCCATTCGTCGGCCTCTCAGTGTGCGGGCGCGACGCCGGGCGCCAGGCGCGATCGGGCCACCGCTTGCGCCCACTGCGCGCGGGCATCGCGAATGGCCCGGCCGGACTCGGCCGGAACGGGCGTGATGCGCTGCGCGCGCGGCAACTCGCGCAGCGCCGCCACGTCCCACAGCCCGGCGCCGACGCCAGCGAGGTGGGCAACGCCGAGTGCCGACAGCTCGGGGTCGGTGCAGTGCACGACGGGCCGGCCGATGTACGCGGCCAGCGTTGCGCGCAGCCCCGCGTTGCGCGACGGCCCGCCGTCCAGCAGCAGCCGGCGCACGCCGGCCCTGCTCGTGCCCGTCGTGCCCGTCGTGCCGGTCGTGCCCGTCGAGTTCGTCGTGTTCGTCGCGCCGATCGCGTCCATCGCGTCGAGCACATCGGCGACCTGATGCGCGATCGAGTCGAGCGCGGCCGCGAGGATCTGCGCGCGGCTCGTCGACAGCGTCAGGCCGCTGATCAGCGCGACCGCGTGCGCGTCCCAATGCGGCGCACCCAGGCCGTTGAATGCCGGCACCAGGCACACGCCCGCGGGATCGTCGTTCGCGGCCTCGGCGGCGGCGGCGTCGGCGTCCAGGCCGAACAGCTCGGCGGCCCAGCGCAGCGTTGCGCCGGCCGATCGGATGTTGCCCTCCAGCGCGAGGCACGGCCCGCTGCCGGCGTCCCACGCGATCGTCAGGCACAAGCCCGGATGAACCGGCGCGCCGCTTGGCGCAAGCGCCATCACCGACGAACCGGTGCCCATCGTCGCCTTGACGTCGCCGGGTTCGCGCACGCCGTGCGCGAACAGCGCCGCATGCGAATCGGCCATCACCGCGTGCACCGGCACGCCGGCCAGCGCCGGGTGCAGTGCCGCGGCATCGGCGCGCCGTGCGAGCGACGGCACGACCTGCGGCAACGCGGCCCGCGGCACGTCGAACAGGCGCAGCAGCTCGTCGTCCCAGGTGGCGCGGTGCACGTCCAGCAGCTGCGTGCGCGACGCGTTGCCGACTTCGATCGCATCGTCGCCGCCCAGGCGGGCCAGCAGCCACGCGTCGACGGTGCCGGCGCGCAGGTCGCCGCGGCGCGCCGCTTGTCGATCGGGATCGTGGCGATCCAGCAGCCAGCGAATCTTCAGCGCCGAGAACATCGGGTCCAGCGGCAGGCCCGAACGTGCGCGCACCATCGCCTCGCCGCCTGCGGCCGCGAGCTGGTCGCGCAGTTTCACGGTGCGCTGGTCCTGCCAGCTCAGCAGCGGCGTCAGCGCGCGGGCGCCATCGCGGCGCCAGAGCAGCGCCGATTCGCGCTGCGTCGACAGACCGACCGCGACGACGCGGGCCTCCTCGCGTTGCGCCAGGCACTGCGCGACCGCGGTGCGCACGCTGGCCCAGATGCCCTCGGCATCTTGCTCGACCCAACCCGGTTCGGGGTAGCGTTCACCGATAGACGCCGCGGCCTTGGCGACGATGCGGCCGGCGGCATCGACGAGCACGCACTTGGTGGCGCTGGTGCCTTGGTCGACCGCGAGCACGTGGTCCATGACGGTCTGGCCTGCTTCAGTGGGTGCGCAGCAAGTCGGCCGCGCGCTGCGCAATGTTCGAAGCGGTCAGGCCGAAGTGCTCGAACAGGTAGGCCGCGCTGCCGGTCGGCGCGAAGCCGTCGACGCCCATGATGCGCATCGGCGTGGGATGGTGCTGCGACACCAGTTCGGCCACGGCCGAGCCGAGACCGCCGTGCACGACCGCTTCCTCGATCGTCACGATGCCGCGCGTTTCGCGGGCTGCGGCCAGCAGCAGGGCCTCGTCCAGCGGCTTGACCGACGCCGCGTTGATCACGCGCGCGCTGATGCCGCGCTCGGCCAGCCTCTCGGCCGCATCGAGCGCGCGAGCCACCATCGTGCCGATCGCGACGAGCGTGATGTCGGCGCCTGCGCGGAGCAGGACCGAGCGGCCGAGCTCGAAGCCCTGCCCCGCGGGCGACACCGCCGGCACCTTGGTGCGGCCGATGCGCATGAAACACGGCCGCTCGGCGGCGACGGCCCAGCGCATCGCGGCGCGTGTCTCGTCGGGGTCGGCGGGCACGATAACCGCGAGATCGCCGATCGCGCGCGTCCAGGCCAGGTCCTCGATCGAGTGATGCGTGGGCCCCAGTTCGCCGTAGGCCATGCCCGGGCTCATGCCGCACAGCACGACCGGGAAGTCCGAGTAGACGATGTCGGCCTTGATCTGCTCGAGCGCGCGGCCGGTGAGGAATGGCGAGGCAGCGCAGACGAACGGCCGGAAGCCGCCATTGGCCAGGCCCGCGGCCACGCCGACCATGTTCTGCTCGGCGATGCCCACGTTGACCAGCCTGTCGGGGAACGCCTTGCGAAACGCGACGAGATTGCTCGAGCCGACCGAGTCGTTGCACACCGCGACGATGCGCGCATCGTCGCGCGCGAGCGCGGCGAGCTCGTCGGCGAAGGCCTGGCGGCAATCGAAGCCGGTGCTGTTGTCGTCCTTGCTCACGTCGCCAGTTCCTTCATGGCCGCGGCCAGTTGCGCGGTGCTCGGCACCTTGTGGTGCCACTCGACGCCGTTCTCCATGAACGAGACGCCCTTGCCCTTCACCGTGTTCGCGATCACCGCCCGCGGACGTTCACCCGGCAGCGCCGCCAGCACCGCCAACAGTTCGGCGTGGGAGTGGCCGTCGACCTCATGCGTCTCCCAGCCGAATGCCCGCCACTTGTCTGCCAGCGGCTCGAGCTCGTTGGTGTCGGCGGTCGTCGCGCCCTGCTGCAGGCGATTGCGATCGACGATCGCGGTGAGACCGCCGAGCCCCCGCTGCGCAGCGTACATGGCCGCCTCCCAGTTGCTGCCTTCCTGCAGCTCGCCGTCACCGAGGACGACATAGGTGCGCCACGGCTGGCCGCCGATCTGCGCCGCAGTAGCGCAGCCGACACCCACCGGCAGCCCGTGGCCGAGCGGCCCGGTGTTGGTCTCGACCCCCGGGATCTTGCGCCGGTTCGGGTGGCCGTTCAGCGGCGACAGCGGCGCCGCGAAATGCGCGAGGCGCTCGGCGGCGAAGAAGCCGCTGGCGGCGAGCACGGAGTAAAGCGCTGCAGCGCAGTGGCCCTTGCTCAGGATGAAGCGGTCGCGCTGCGCCCATGACGGGCGGGCCGGATCGATGTTCAGCAGCGCGTCGAAAAGCGTCACGAGGATGTCGGTGACCGACAGGTCGCCGCCGACGTGGCCCAGGCCCGCCGCATTGATCGTCGCCAGCACCTGGCGGCGGATGTGCGTGCTGGCGGCGCGCAGCAGTTCGACACGGTGCGCGCCCGCGGCGCCGGCGATCTCTTCGCGGCGCCTGCGCCACTGCGCGATGGCCGTCGCGTCGGCCGCGAGCGGCGCGGCGGCGCGGGCCGCTTCGTCGGGTGTGAGTTGCATATGCATGTGCATATTTATGCGCTACTGAATTAACTGACAAAATGATAGTCGAGCCGTTTGTGGTCCAACATTCGGGTCTTCCCTGGCGCGTGGCGGGGGCGATGCAGCACCGATCCTTGTGGCACATTGCGTGGCGCCTCACGTGAGTCAGCACCAGGAGCCAAGGAGTAGGAATGTCCGCGCACTCACTGTTCGCCTCTGCCATTGCCGGCATCAATGCGGCACTCGCGACGCCGCTCGACGTCGTGGCCGCCATCGCGGCCGTCGCCGCGATCGGGCTGGTGGTCGTCAGCTCGTTCGTCAAGACGATGATCCCGTTGCGCTGGCTGGCGGTCGGCGGCAGCCTCGGCTTTCTGATCTACGGCGCGCTCCATCCGGCGCCGATCATGATCGTGCTGTACGGGGTGCTGCTGCCGGCCCACATCTACCGCGCGGTGGAGATGATGCGGCTGACCCGCCGCGTCGCGGCGGCGGCCGCCGCGGACGATCTGTCCGGCGTCTGGCTCAAGCCCTACATGCGAGCCCGGCGCCTGAAGGCCGGCCAGGTGCTGTTCCGCAAGGGCGACCAGGGCGACCAGCTGTACTTCCTCGCCGACGGACAGGTCGAATTCGTCGAGATCGGCGAGACGATGGACGCCGGGCGCCTGTTCGGCGAGCTCGCGTTCTTCGCGCCCGACGGACGCCGCTCGCTGACGGCCCGTTGCACGACGCCCTGCACCGTGCTGTGCATCGACGGGACGACCTTCCAGCAGCTGTACTTCCAGAACCCCGCGTTCGGCTTCCAGGTCGTGACGCTGGTGGCGGGCCGGCTGACGGCCGATCTGCGCCGGCTCAATGCCGAGGTGGCCGCCGCCAGGGCCAGCAGCGTCGCGCCTAGCGCCTGACGGCAGCCGGCGATCGGCGCCAGCTTGAGGCCAGCCGATCAGTTCATCGCGCAGGCGCGCGCTGCCTCGAGGATCACGTCTTCGGACGGCAGCTTGCCGAGGCCGGCCAGGCCCTCCTCGCTGCACTCGACGTTGGCCCAGCGCACGATGCCGGCACGGTCGATCAGGAACAGCGCCTTGAGTTGCGGCCACTGGCGCTCGATGTCGCCCAGGTCCGCCGGCGTGTTGACGTAGCCGTCGAGCTCCTGCAACACCTTGCCGGCCTGCGCGATCGGCAGCGGCTCGGGCAGTTCGCCGGTCGGGTTGACGCGCACGGTCTCGAGCTGCGCCATCAGCTCCGGCGTCGGCTCGGGCTTGGGCACGCCGTAGGCGCGATGCGTCGTCAGGTTCGGATCGGAGGCCAGGCGCAGCCGGGTCGGCCTGAACTTGAAGTACAGGCGCGCGTTCTCCGGCTCGGTGGCCACCACCGCCAGGCTCTCGAAGCCGAGCGCCTTCAGCTTGCCTTCGAAGCTGCCGAGCTGGACGAGCTGGCGCCGGCAGAACGGGCACCACAGCCCAAGCAGCAGCGCGAGGAACAACGGGCTGCGGCCGCGGTAGTCGCCCAGCGAGATGGTGTCGGCGTCGGCCACGGCCGGCAGCGCGAAGTCGGGAGCCGGTTGGCCGGCAGCGACGGGTTGGTTCAGTGCGATGGTGGCGGCTGTCATGTCGAGCTCCTTCCGGCGGTGTCAGCAGAGGAACGGAAGCACCATCAGTGCATCGGGCTCGAGGCCGGCACGCTCGCAGACTTCCCGCGCTTTCGCGAGGTAGATCTCGGCGCGTGCCGAGTGTCCGGTGTCGAGGTACAGCGTTGCGAGTCCATCGTAGCAGGGGAACAGCAGTTGCGGCTCGCCGATTTGCTCGGCCAGCTGCAGCGCCTCCTGGTACGACTCGAACGCGCGCGCATGGTCGCCGTGACATTGGTAGATCTGGCCCAGCACGATCAGCGGCACCGCGAGGTGGTCGAGCAACCCGAGGCGCCGGTCCAGGCTCGCCGCGGCGTGCGCCGCCGCGATGCCCTCGGCCTCACAGCGGTTGGTCAGCGCGCAATAGGCCACCGCGAGGTTGGCGTACAGGTGCGACTGGAAGCCGAGGTCGCCGACCTTGCGGGCGGTGGCCAGCCCGCGCAGGCAGGTCTCGATGCAGCGCTGCGGGTCGAGCGACGCGTACAGCACCGCGAGGTTGGTGTAGCCGCGACAGGCCGCCTGCAGCATCTCGTTCTCCTCGGCCTGGCGCACGCTGAACTCGATCTGCGTGACCGCCTCGGTCGCTCGGCCCAGCCGCGCCAGCGCGACGCCCAGCGTGTTGCAGGCCTGCGCGCGCACGGCTGCGGCCTCGCGAGCCGTCGCGTGCTCCGGCACCTCGGCCAGCGCGCGCTGCGCCCAGGTCAGCGCGGTCGCGCTGTCGCCGGCGCGGAACGCGAGCCGGCCCATCTCCTGGAACAGATGGGCACGTTCGATCGGCTCGTCCGTGTCGCCCAGCCGCTCCAGGCCGGCGTTGAAGCAGGCCGCGGCTCGTTCGCGCTCGCCGGCCTCCCAGTGCAGGCCGCCGATCTTGCGCAGCACGCGCGCGGCGCGCACCGGGTCGTGCCGTTGCGCCTGCGCCTGGCGCACGACGTCGTACTGCGCCAGCGCGTCGGCGCGCTGTCCCTGCAGGCCGAGGACATCGGCGAGGCGTTCGTGCGCATCCAGCTTCGCGGTCTCGATCTCGGTGTCGATCTGGCCCGCGGCGGCAGCCGTGTCGGTGCCGGCCTCGGCCAGCGTGCGCAGCGCGCGTTCGTAGTGGCGGATCGCATCGTCGTTGGCGTAGACGGCGCGTGCCCAGTCCCCTGCCGCGAGCAGGTAGTGCGCGCCGCGCAGCTTGTCGGGCGACAGGCTCCAGTGGTAGCCCAGCGCTTCCAGCTCGGCCAGGCGCTGCGGGCTGCGCGCCGCGCCGTCGGTCGCGGGGCGCGCGTCGAGGCCCAGCGCCGCTTCCAGCGCGCGGCCGGCGCGCTCGTGAAGGTCGGTGCGCCGCGCCAGCAGCAGGTTCTGGTAGACGACCTCGTGCAGCAGCGCATGCGTGAAGCGCCAGCGCCGTGCGCCAGGCTCGTGGGATCGGATCAGGTCGGCCGCCTGCAGCCGCTCGAGCATCGTCTCGATCGCCTGCGGGTCACCCGTCGTGACCTGCTGCAGCAGTACCGTGTCGAACTCGGCGCCCAGCACGGCCGCTTCCTGCAGCGTGCGCCGCTGAGCGCCGGCCAGTGCGTCGACGCGCGACAGCAGCAGGCCGTACAGCGTGGGCGGCACGTCGAGGGTGTTGCAACCGGCCGCGCAGACCCAGCGTTCGCCGCGACGCACCAGCACGCCGCGATCGGCCAGGCTGCGCACGATCTCCTCGACGAACAGCGGGTTGCCGCCGGCCCGCGCCACGACCAGCTCGCGCACCGCGGCGAGGCCATCGCCGGCGTTCGCGCCGAGCAGCTGGCCGACGAGCGAACGCGCATCGTCGTCGGCCAGCGGCCCGAGCTCGAACCGCGAATGCCGGGCACGCGCGCTGCGCGGCTCGCGGGCATCGGGGCGCTGCGCGAGCACCAGCATCAGCGGGCGGTCCACCAGCTGATCGGCCACTTCGCGCAGCAGGCCCACCGACGCCGCGTCGGCCCATTGCAGATCGTCGACGACGAGCATCACCGGCTGCTGCGCGAGCCGCCGCTCGACCAGTGCGCACGCGGCCAGCGTGATCTGGCGCTGCAGCTGCTCGGGTTCGATGTCGTGCGGCCGGGCGTCCTGGATCCCGAGCAGAAAGTTCAGCACCTGCGCGACGGCGCCGGCCTCGTCGGCATCGGCGCCGAGCGCCAGCAGACCCTGCTGCAGCTTGGAGCGCGCCACCTCGAGCGAATCGGCCTCGTCGACACGGTAGCCCTCGCGGAACAGCGCGGCGAAGGTGCCGTAGGTCGGCTCGCCGAGCGACGAGCAGCTGGCCCGGCGCACGGCCGTCGCGGCGAATCGGCCATCGGCCGCGAGGCGCGCGAACAGCTCGGCCAGCAGGCGAGATTTGCCCGCGCCGGCCTCGCCGACCACGACGACGAACTGGGCCTGCCCGTTGTGCATGCGATCGAATGCGGCGAGCAGGCCCTCGATCGCCTCGTTGCGCCCGACGAGCGGCGCCGTCAGCCCGAGCTCGGCGAGGCCGCGCGCCGATCCGGCATCGGCACGCACACCGACCAGGCGATGCACGCGCAACGGCTGCATCTTGCCGCGCAGCGCCAGCTCTTCACCGGGCTCGAAGTCGAAGCGGTGCCGCGCCAGCCACTGCGTCGTGTCGGACACCAGCACGCTGCCCGGCGTGGCCGCCGAAAGCAGGCGCGATGCGGTGTTCACGGTGTCGCCGGTGACCGCGTAGCTACCGCCGGCCGCGTGCCCCAGGCTGCCCGCGACCACCGGCCCGGTGTGCACGCCGATGTGCAGCTGCACCGGCCGGCCCAGGCGCGCGGCCCACTGCAAGCTCAGCCCGGCGACGCGCTGCATCATCTCGCGCGCGGCCTCGAGCGCCCGCACCGGGTCGTCCTCGTGCGCACGCGGCGCGCCGAACACCGCGAGCACCGCGTCGCCGACGAACTTCTCGACAAAGCCGCCGTAGCGCGTGATGGCCTGCGCCATCGTCTCGAACAACGCGTTCTGGAAGGCGCGCAGCGTCTCGGGGTCCAGCCGTTCGGCCAGCGCGGTGAAGCCCGACAGATCGGCGAACACGACGGTGACCTGGCGGCGGTCGGCTTCTCGTTCGGCTTCCCGATCGGCGGGCTCGGCCGGAACCGGCGGCGGTGTTTCGGTGACCGATGCGGTCTGCACAACCGCCGCGACCGCCGCTGCCGGCGCAACCTGCGCGCTGCCGGCCGCGCGCGGCGCGCCGCAGCGCGGACAGAACGCGAACCCGGCGTCGCAGACGAACCCGCACGCCGCGCACGGCCCCGCCTGCCGGCCCCCGCAGTGCGGGCAGACCGACGACGTGGGCGGCACTGCGCCGCCGCAGACGCTGCAGCTTGTCGTGGCCATCGCGAAACCCGGAGCCGATGCTGCTCCAGTTCAGGCGCGCGCGCCACTGCCAACGCGCCACCGCCAACGCGCCACTGCCGAATGCGGCGCTGCCGGCTACGGCGCGGCGAGATCCGCAGGCCGGACCGAGTCGTTCGCCGGCGCCGCCTTGGCGGACCGGGTCGATGCCGTGAGCTGCGCCAGCGCCGCGCGCACTTCGCGCAGCTTGGGCGGCTTGCTCAGCACCTGATCCACGTGCGGCGGGATTTCGCCGTCGGCCACCAGCCGCTGGCCCCAGCCGGTCAGCAGGATCACAGGCACGGCCTCGTCGTGCGCCTTGACGGCGCTGGCCACGCGGCGCCCGTCGACATGCGGCATGCCCAGGTCGGTGATGACGATGTCGAACGGCTGCTCGGGCCGATGGCCGGTGTCGAACGTGTCGATGCCGGCCTGGCCGCCGCTCGCGGTGACGACGACATGGCCGTCGAGCTCGAGCGTGTCGCACAGCGACTTGAGCATCAGCGGGTCGTCGTCGACGATCAGCACGCGCAGCCGCGCCGCGGGCGCCTCGGCCGGCGCCGGCGCGGCGAATGCAGGCAGCAGGCTCAGCGGAACGGGGAAGCTCAGGCGCACCGTCGTGCCGCGCCCGACTTCGCTGTCGATCTGGATGTCCGCGCCGTGCCGCTGCGTCACGCCGTACACCATCGCGAGGCCGAGACCGGTGCCGCGTTCGCCTTTCGTGGTGAAGAACGGCTCCAGGCAGCGGCGGCGCGTGTCGTCGTCCATGCCGACGCCGCTGTCGGCCACTTCGACGATCGCGTTGTGCGAGGTCGCCACGGCGCCTTCCGTGGCCACGCTCTCGCGCGTGCGCAGCGTCAGCACGCCGCCCTCGGGCATCGCATCGACCGCGTTGAAGATCAGGTTGATCAGCGCCTCGCGCACTTCGCTGTCGACGCCGAGGACAGCCGGCAGGTCCGGCGCGAGCTCGGTCTCGAGGCGGATGACGATGCCGCGCAGCTGCGGCATGTCGTTCCAGCGCGCTCGCGTCAGATCCAGCACCTGTTGAACCAGCAGGTTCAGCTGCACGGGCGTGGCCTGCAGCTGCAGCTCGCGCTGGCGGTAGAACTCGCGCATGCGCGCCACCGTCTCGGCCACGTCGTCGATCGCGCGCGCGATCGTCACCAGGTAGCCGCGGCCGCGCTCGCTCAGGTTGGGTTCGTGCTCCAGCAGCGTCTCGGTGTACAGCGCCACCGGCGACAGCGCATTGTTGATGTCGTGGGCGATGCCGCTGGCCATCTGGCCGAGGGCGCGCAGCCGTTCCTGCTGCATCACGGTCTGCTGGGTCTGGCGCAGGTCGTCGTAGGCCTCGAGCAGCGCGCCGTGCAGCTCGGCCTGCCGGGCGGCGAGCGCCACGTGCGTGCTGAGCTGACGCAGGAACTCGCAGTCGCCGCTGCTGAAGGCCCGCGGCAGCCGGCGCGCGACCACGAGGACGCCGAACACGCGGCTTTCGGACTGCAGCGGCGCGACGACCAGCGCGCGCAGCCCGCCGCGCGCCAGCCGCCGCGGGAACGGGAACGGCACCGCGCCGATGTCGGGCTCGTAGACCAGCTCGCCGCGCACCGCGCGCGACAAGCCGTTCTGATCGATCGCGATGCGCGACTGCTCGGCCAGCGCCAGCCCCACCGCCGTGACCTGGCTGTGCACGCCGACGCTGATGACCGTCAGTGCGTTATCCGCGGCGTCGTAGCGGCAGACGCACGCGAAATCCACCGGCAACCGCTCTTCCAGGCTGCGGATCGCAACCTGGTAGATGCTCTGCATATCCTGCCGCTCGCCGATCGCGCGGCTGATCTGATCCAGCAGCGTCAGCCGCTCGAGCTGCGCCTGCAGCCGGGTCTCGGTGAGCTCGCGCTCGGTGATCTCGCCCTTCAGGTCCTCGGTGGTTCGTTGCAGCTCGGCGTTGGCCGTGCGCAGCGAGTCGGTGAGCCGCGCTTCCTGCATCCGCCCGGACAGGATGGACGTGACGAGCGTGAGCCCGAGCACCGTCACCGCTGCAGCACCCACCCACAGGCTCAGGCTGCCGCTCGACAGCAGCGTGGCACTCAGGCACACCGAGCCTTCGGGGAAGCCGGCCGCCGCCATGCCGGTGTAATGCATGCCGCTGATCGCGATGCCCATGACCGCGGCGGCGGCCACCTGATAGGGGAACTCGCGGTGTTTGCTGACGCGCCGCAGCCCGAAGAAGATCATCAGCGCCGCCGCCGAAGCGACCACCGCGATCGTGGCCGACGCGGCCACCAGCGCGGCGCTCCAGTCTATCGGCGGCGACATGTCGAGCGCGGCCATGCCGAGGTAGTGCATCGCGCAGATTCCTGCTCCCATCGCCAGCGAGCCGCCGGCGAGGCGCTGCCAGGTCAGCGAGCCGCGGCTGGCCAGCCCCAATGCCACGACCGACACCGCGACCGCCGCAACCCACGAGACGAAGGTCAGCAGCCGCGTGTACCCCAGCGCGATCGGCAGCGAGAACGCGAGCATGCCGACGAAGTGCATGGACCAGATCCCGGTGCCCATCGCCACCGAGCCGCCGACCCACCAGGTCACCGCCACGCTGTTGTTCACGGCCGGGACGCGCTTGGCCAGGTCCAGCGCCACGTACGACGCGAAACTGGCGATCAGCACCGACGCGATCACCAGCGCGGGGTCATAGCGAGGGGTCAGGTACGCCATCGGTGGTTTGCATCAGCCGCGGTCCGGCGCCAATGATGGCCCAGTCCCACCATGCCGTACACGAGCGGCCTCACGCGGGCGCGGTCAATGGTCCGGCCGGCGCGACTTTGCTCTCGGAATCCAGTAGGCGAGCTGGGCCGCCGCCGCGAATGCGATCAGCCCGGTGGCCGCGATGCCGGCGCCGAGCGACAGCGCGGCCGCGAGGAAGGACAGCAGCGCCGGCCCGCACGACGAGCCGATGTCCGACATCAAGCGCCAGACGCCGAGGAAATGGGCGCGCCCGGCGCGCGGCGAATGATCGGCGCCCAGGGTCATCACCATGCCCGAGCCTATCCCGTTGCCGAAGCCGATCGCGGCAGCCGCGAGCAGCAAGGTCGACGCGCCGTGCGTGAACGGCGTCAGCAGCAGCGCCAGCCCCATGATGATCATCGACGGGATCGCGACCCAGCGGCGGCCCTTGCGGTCCATCACCTTGCCGGCCGGATAGAACACGAGCATGTCGATGCCGCCGGCCAGCCCGTAGATCAGCGACGTGACGGATGCCTGCAGCGCCAGCTCGTCGGCCCACAGCGGAATCACCGCCTGCCGCGTCGCCCGCACCGCGCTGACGAGCATCACGCCGATGCCCAGCGTGATGAACACGTGGCGGTGATCGCGCAGCGTCGACAGCAGCGTCGGCGCGGCCGGCGCCGGCGCGTCGGCGGCCGTGCGATCGGTTTGGACAGCGTGCGCTTGCAGGTCCGGCATGCGCGCCGAGATGGCCGCGGCCGCCACCAGCGCCGCGATGCCGACGCCATAGGCGCCGGCCAGACCGAAGCGGTGGATCGCCGCGGCCGCGGCGAACGGACCGATGAACATGCCGATGCGCATCGCCCCGCCCAGCGTCGACAAAGCCCGCGCCCGGTACTCCACCGGCACCGCCTCGGTGAGGTAGCTTTGCCGCGCCAGGCTGAACACGGCCTGCGACATGCCGACCATGAAGCACGCGGCCGCGAAGACCCAAAGCTGGCTGGTCCACGCGCCCAGCGCCATCGCGACGGCGCACCAGACGGCGCCGGCCACCAGCGCCCAGCGCTCGCCGCGGTGCATCGTGATCAGCGACGCCGGGATATTGCTGACCAGCGAGCCAATCCCGATCAGCGCAACGATGAGGGCCGCCGCCGACACCGACCCGCCGAGCTCGCGCGCGGTCAGCGGAATCACCGGCAGGATGGCCCCTTCGCCGAGGCCGAACAGCAACGAAGGCCCGAAGGCCGAGACGGCGATGCGCCGCAGCGAGAACGAATCGGAAGCGGAACCAGGGGTCATGGAAGCGGAATTCGCGACGCGCGCACAGACGCAATCGATTTCGGGAGCGGCATTGTCTCAAGCGAGGCGATGAACCGAGCTTTCACCGCAGCGGAACAGACGTCCAAGCTGGCGCACAAGCCGCACCATCGCCACGCGGCGCGCACCATGGCGCGCCTTTCGGCAGCAACGCTCTGTGGCCCACGCTGATTTCGACAGAACATTGCACCCGCGTCGGCCTGAACGGCAGCGCGTGTGGCTCCGGGGCTTTCATAATTTTTTCATGCCCCGCCGCCTCGTCTTCGTCGTGCTGCTGCTGTCGATGCTGACCCAGGCGGTCATGCTCGGCGGTCGCTGGCCCGATGCGAATGGCGCGGGCGCTGTGCACACGCTGCTGCACTGGGCAGGTCTCGCACATCACCACCATCACCAGCCGGCGCCCAGCCGCGAAGATCTCGAAGGGTTCGAGGCGTTCGGCAATCTGGGCGCCCCCGACACCGCGGCCCGAGCCGGGTCGGACACGTATCACCAGGACCAGTCCACCGACTCGACGCAGCACGTCGCGATGGACGCCTGCCTGAGCGGCATGGCGCTGTTCACCTCGTGGCCACGGGCCCTGCCGACAACGCAGCCCTGCTCCGTGCTGCCGCTCGCCCGCGCCGAAGCCGCGCGCGCCACGCCTTTCCTCGAAGGCCTGCAGCGACCTCCCAAATCGATCGCCTGACGACGCACGTTCCTCCCGCCGCCCCACGTCGCTGACTCGCGTCGCCGACGCGCCGGGCCCCGCGGTGAGGCATCTCGTTCACGGCCCGCTCTGCATCACCCGTCGCGTGGATGAACACGCCCGACGTTGCAGCGCTCGAGATCGGCAGGAGTCCCTTGAAAGCGATTCGATGGATCGTGGGCTGCGTTGTGCTCGCAGCGAACGCGCTGAGTGGTGCCGGCCCGGCCCGGGCCGACAGCGCACCCGCGGCAGCCCGGGTGACGCTGGCGCAGGCGCTCGAAGCCGCCTGGCAGCGCAGCCAAGCCGCCGTAGGCCCGCAGGGCCAGCTGCTGCGCGCGGCGGCCTCGCAGCGCGCGGCGGCGAGCTTGCTGGCGGCACCGCCGTCGCTGGCCGTGTCCACGCGCCAGGACCGCTGGAACAACGACGCGGGCCAGCGCGAGCACGAGGTCGGCGTGACGCTGCCGCTGTGGCTCCCGGGCCAGCGCGATGCGCGACTGGGAGCCGCACGGGCCGCGCTCGCGGTGGCCGAAGGCAGCGTCGCGACGGAGCGGCTGCGCCTGGCCGGCCAGGTGCGCGAGCTGGCCTGGAGCACCGCCGCGCTGCAGGCCGAAGCGGCGGCAGCGAACACCGAGCACCGCTATCTGCGCAGCTTGGCCGACGATGTCGAGCGCCGCGTCAAGGCGGGCGACCTGGCGCGCACCGACGCGTTGGCTGCGCAAGGCGAATTGACCGGCGCCCAGGCCACGCTGCTCGACGTCGAGCAGCGGCTGCAAGCCGAGCGCGTGCGCTGGGTCGCGCTGACCGGCCTGGCCGAACCTGCCGATCCGAACGAGGCGCAGCGTGCAGCGCCCGCGACGACGACCGATGCCGCAACGGCGCCGGGCATCGACGCGCATCCGGCCCTGCAACTCGCGGCACTGACGACCGAGGCGGCACGCCGCCAGGCCGATGTCGCGCGCGGTGATCGCAGCGACGCGCCCGAGCTCAGCGTCGGCTATCGCCGCGAGCGTTCGGAGCGCGGCCGTGCGTATGACGGCAGCGTCGTGATCGGCCTGCGCGTGCCGTTCGGCGGCGACAGCCGCAACCTGCCGCTGCAGGCCGCGGCGCAGTCCGCGCTGGACAGCGCCGTCGCCGACGAAGCGCGCCTGCGTCTGCAGCTCGACGCCGAGGCGGCGGTAGCACGCGACGCCGTGCGCGCGGCCGAACGGCAACTCGACGCTCAGCGCTCGCGAGCCGCGCTGCTGCGCGAGCGCGCCCGCCTGATCGACGCGTCGTTTCACGCGGGCGAAACCGCGCTGCCCACCCTGCTGCTGGCGAGCAGCGGCGCCGCACAGGCCGAGGCCGCGCTGGCGCGCCAGCAGGCCGCGCTCGGCGCCGCTCGTGCTCGCCTTGATCAAGCCCTGGGGCTACTGCCATGAATCGTTCCATCCCGTCCCTTTCCATCCGCACGAGGCGCTTCGCGCGTCTGGCGGCAACGTTCACGCTGACCGGCTTCGCGCTGGCGTTCTGCGGCACGGCCGCAGCCTCGCCCGGCGCGCACGGCCCGAACGGCGAGCACCTCGACGGGCCGCCGGCCGCTGTCGCCTCAGGCACCGCGACACCACGCCTGGAAGCCCATTCCGAGATGTTCGAGATCGTCGGACACCTCGCGCCGGCCGAGCTCTCGCTGTTCATCAACCGCTACGACAGCAACGAGCCGGTGCTCGGCGCGAAGGTCGACGTCGAGCTCGGCGGCCTGAAGGCCGCCGCCCCGTTCCACGCCGATGCCGGCGACTACGCGATCAGCGACGCGGCGATGCTCGCCGCGCTGCGCAAGCCCGGTCGCCACGCGTTGGTCTTCACGGTGACCGCGGGCGCCGACGCCGACTTGCTGGACGGCATCCTCACGGTGGGCGCCACCGCCCCCGAGACCCCTGCAACCGCTTCGACCCCTGCGACCGCTTCGACCGCCGGCATCTTCGACCTGCCGAAAGCCGCGTGGCTCGCCCTGCCTGGGGCCGCCCTCGCCTATGCGCTGCTGCGCCGGCGCGGCCAGCGCCGCCTTGCCGCGTCGACCCTTGGAGCGCCGCGATGAGGCGGCTGCTGACCTGTGGCATCGCGTTGCTGGCGCTGTGCGTGCTGTCCCCGCTGCCGGCGCTGGCCTCGCCGGGCGCACACGGCCCGAACGGCGAGCATCTGGATGGTGCCCCGGCTGCCACGGCCAACGCCAGCACCCTCGCACGCCTGCCCGACGGCAGCGTGCAGGCGCCGGTTCCGGCACAGCGCCGGATGAGCATCCGCACGCGGTTCGCAACGCTGACCGAGGCCGCCGCGTCGATCGAGCTGCCCGGCCGCGTCGTCATGGACCCGAACGCCAGCGGCCGCGTGCAGACGGTCCAGGGCGGCCGCATCGAAGCCGGCCCGAACGGGCTGCCGGTGCCGGGCCAGACCGTGCGGCGCGGCGACGTGTTGGCCTATGTGCGATTCCGCGCCGACCCGTTCGCGCAGGCCAACCAGCAGTCGCAACTGAGCGAGCTGCGCGCCAACCGTGCCCTCGCGGCGCAGCGCGTGCAGCGTCTCGAAGGCCTCGAGGGCAGCGTGCCGCGCAAGGAGATCGAGGCCGCGCGCAGCGAGCTCGAAAGCCTGGCAGCTCGCGAGCGCGGCATCGCCTCCAGCCTGCAGGCGCGCGAACCGCTGGTGGCGCCGGTGAGCGGCGTGATCGCACGCGCCGATGCGCTCGCGGGCCAGGTCGTCGAACCGCGCGACGTGCTGTTCGAGGTGATCGCGCCCGGCCGCGTGCTCGTCGAAGCGAGCACCGCCGACGCGGCGCTCGCGGCCGACATCGACGCGGCATCGCTGCAGGGAACACCCGGCGTGCGGCTGCAGCTGCTGGGCGCCGCGCGCAGCCTGCGCGACGGGCTGCTGCCGCTGACGTTCAGCGCGCGCGCCGAAACGGCGAACCGTGTTCTGCCGCTCGCCGTCGGCCAGCCGGTCGGCGTGATCGTCACGCTGAAGAGCCGCGTCAAGGGCTACGTGCTGCCGGCGCAGGCCGTGGTGCGCAACCCGGCCAACGAGCCCATCGTCTGGATCAAGTCCGGCGCCGAGCGCTACATCCCGCAGCCGGTCCAGTACCGGCCGCTGGACAGCAGCACGGTGGTGGTGACGCAGGGCCTGGGCGACGACAACCGCGTCGTCGTGCAGGGCGCGCCGCTGCTCAGCCAGATCCGCTGACGCTCACGGGACCCACGCGATGTTCAACTGGATCGTCCACCACAGCCTGCGCAACCGGCTGCTCGTGCTGGCGCTGGCCGTGCTGCTGCTCGCATGGGGCGCGTTCACCGCATGGCGCACGCCGGTCGATGTGTTCCCCGACCTGAACAAGCCGCTCGTCACCATCCTGACCGAGGCCGGCGGCCTCGCGCCCGAAGAGGTCGAGCAGATCGTCACGCTGCCGATCGAGACGGCGCTCAACGGCATGCCGGGTGTCACCAGGGTGCGCTCGACCTCGGGCGTGGGCCTGTCCATCGTCTACGCCGAATTCGACTGGGGCACCGACGTCTACCGCAACCGGCAGATCGTCGCCGAGCGGCTGGCGCTGGCGCGCGAGCAGCTCCCGGCTGGGATCTCGCCGGTGATGGGCCCGGTCTCGTCGATCATGGGCGAGGTGATGCTGATCGCGCTGCCGCTCAAGGGCGGCGACGGCAAGGCACCGGCCGCGAGCGCGATGCAGGCGCGCGAGTACGCCGACTTCGTGCTGCGCCCGCGCCTGCTGGCGATCCCCGGCGTGTCGCAGGTGATCCCGATCGGCGGCGACGTGCGCACGCTACGCGTCGAGCCCGACACGATGCGCATGGCGCAGTTCGACGTGACGCTGACGCAGCTCGAAGCCGCGCTGCGCGGCTTCGCGGGCAACGCGGGCGGCGGCTTCATCGACCTCAACAGCCGCGAATACCTGATCCGCCACATCGCGCGCACCAACCGCATCGAAGACCTGCAGGGCGTGGCCGTGGCGTGGAAAAGCGGGCGGCCGGTGCTGCTGGCCCAGGTCGCCCAGGTGAGCTTCGCCGCCGCGATGAAACGCGGCGATGCCGGCTACGACGGCGCACCGGCCGTGATCGTCAGCGTGCAGAAGCAGCCGGCCGCCGACACCGTGGCGCTGACCGCGCTGATCGAGACGGCGCTGAAAGAGCTGGAGCCGGGCCTGCCGTCCAGCGTGAGCGCGCCGCGGGTGCTGTTCCGTCAGGCCGACTTCATCGAGGCGTCGATCCGCAACGTCACCGAAGCGCTGCGCGACGGCGCGGTGATGGTCGCGATCGTGCTGTTCGCATTCCTGCTGTCGGCGCGCACGACGCTGATCTCGCTGACCGCGATCCCGCTGTCGCTGGCGGTCACCGCGCTGGTGTTCCAGTGGCTGGGCCAGTCGATCAACGTGATGACGCTGGGCGGCATCGCGATCGCCATCGGCGAGCTGGTCGACGATGCGGTGGTCGACGTCGAGAACATCCTGCGCCGGCTGCGGCAGAACCGCTCGGCACCCCGGCCGCTGCCGGTGCTCGAGGTGGTGCGGCGGGCCAGCGTCGAGGTGCGCTCGGGCATCGTCTACGCGACCACCATCGTCGTGCTGGTGTTCGTGCCGCTGTTCGCGCTGCCGGGCATCGAGGGGCGGCTGTTCTCGCCGCTGGGCATCGCCTACATCGCGTCGGTGCTGGCGTCGATGCTCGTGTCGATGACGGTCACGCCGGTGCTGTGCGCCTACGTGCTCCCGCGCATGACGCGGCCGGAACATGCGGACGGCTCGTCGGACAGCGCGCTCGTGCGCCGGCTCAAGCGCTGGGACGAAAGGCTGCTCGCGTGGTCGTTTCCGCGAGCGCGCACGCTGGTCGCGATCGCGGCGCTCGCGGTGCTGGCCGCGGCGGCCAGCGTGCCGTTCTTTCCGCGCGCGTTCCTACCGGCCTTCAACGAAGGCTCGCTGGTGCTGGGCGTGATGTTCAATCCCGGCACGTCGCTCGCCGAAGCGAACCGGCTCGGTCGCGCGTCCGAGCAGTTAATCCGCGAGGTACCGGAGGTCACGCAGGTGGGCCGGCGCACCGGCCGCGCCGAGCTCGACGAACACGCCGAGGGCGTGCACGCCGCCGAGATCGACGTCGACCTGAAGCCCAGCGCACGCGGCCGCGAAGCCGTGATGGCCGACATCCGCAGCAAGCTCGCCGTGCTGCCGGCGCAGGTCGCGGTGGGCCAGCCGATCTCGCACCGGCTCGACCACCTGCTGTCCGGCGTGCGCGCGCAGATCGCGCTGAAGATCTTCGGCGACGACACCGACGCGCTGCGCGGCCTGGCCGAACAGCTGCGCCAGCGCCTGGGCAGCGTGCCGGGGCTCGTCGACCTGACGGTCGAGAAGCAGGTGCTGATCCCGCAGATCACCGTGCGGCTGGACCAGCGCAAGGCGGCGCAGGCCGGCCTCGCGCCCGGCGAGGCGATGCGCACGCTGCAGGCGCTGACCGACGGCGCGCACGGCGCCGAGATCGTCGACGGCCAGCGCCGCTACGACCTGGTGCTGCGCCTGCCCGATGCACAGCGCAGCCCGCAGGACCTGGCGCGCACGCTGATCGACACGCCGGCCGGCCGGCTGCCGGTGTCGGCGATCGCCAGCGTCGACGAGACCGACGGCCCGAACCAGATCGGCCGCGAGAACAGCCGCCGCCGCATCGTGGTCTACGCGAACACCGACGGGCGCGACATGAGCCGCGTGATCGCCGACATCCGCGGCGTGATCGCGAAGACGCCGCTGCCCGCCGGCACCTTCATCAGCCTCGAAGGCCAGTTCGCGGCCCAGGAGCAGGCGACGCGGCTGATCACGGGCTTGTCGCTGGTGTCGCTCGCGATGGTCTTCCTGGTGCTGTATTCGCGCTACCGCTCGGCGGTGCTCGCGGGCGTGATCATGGCCAACATTCCGCTGGCACTGATCGGCAGCGTGGTCGCGATGTGGATCGCCGGCGTCAGCCTGTCGGTCGCGTCGATGGTCGGCTTCATCACCTTGGCCGGCATCGCCACGCGCAACGGCATTCTCAAGGTCAGCCACTACATCAACCTGTGCCGCGACGAGGGCGAGCGCTTCGGCCAGCCGATGATCGTGCGCGGCTCGCTCGAACGCCTGACGCCGGTGCTGATGACGGCGCTGGTCGCGGCCTTCGCGCTGACGCCGCTGCTGCTGGCCGCCGATGCGCCGGGCAAGGAGATCCTGCACCCGGTGGCCGTCGTGATCTTCGGCGGGCTCGTCAGCTCGACGCTGCTGGACACGCTCTTGACGCCCGTGGTGTTCTGGCTGGTCGGCGAGCGCGCGACGCAGCGGCTCCTCGCCGATGGCGATGATGAGAATTCCTTATCAATAGCAACATCGACCGGCGGGGCGTATTGACATGCACGAGTCCCCCGTTCGTGAGGCCTTTCGGCGCCGCCTCTGCTTCAACTTCAAGCGCGCCGTGTGGACGACGGAGAGAACCCCCATGAAGACGACGAAACGGCTGATGGCAGCCCTGCTGCTGGCGACCACCGGCCTGATCGCCGCCCCGGCAGCTCAGGCGCACGGCGACGGCAAGCCCAAGCACGGCGGCGTCGTGCAGTCGGCAAACGACCTGAGCTTCGAGCTGGTCGCCGGCGACAGCGGCGCCACGCTCTACCTCGAAGACCACGACCAGCCGCTGGCCAGCGCCGGCTTCAGCGGGAAGCTCAGCGTGCTGCAGGCCGGCGCGAAGACCGAGACGCCGCTCACGCCGGCCGGCGACAACAAGCTGTCGGCCGCGGGCGTGAAGCTCGCCGCCGGCGCGAAGGCCGTGGCGGTGCTCGTGACGCCGCAGAACCAGACCATCGCCGTGCGCTTCACGGTGCGTTGACCGGCGCATCGACGTTGCCGCGCGCGCGCCGACGTCCCGACCGAATTTCCTTTCCTTCATCGACAACCTCCCAGGAGCCTGACCGCCATGTCCACCCGACGTTTCCTTCGCGCCGCCGTTCCTGCGGCAGCCTGTCTTGCGTGCAGCCCGTCCCTCTGGGCGGCCGACCCGGTGCCGGCTGCGGCGGCCGCATCGAGCCCCGGGGCGGCCACGCAGACGCTGGACGCCGTCCAGGTGACCGCGACCAAGCAGCCGTACCGCAACCTGTCGGCCACCGGCGCAACGAAGAACGATGCGCTGATCCGCGACCTGCCCATGAGCGTGCGTGTCATCAACGCCGAGGTGCTGAAGGACGCCGGCATCAACGATCTGGCGGGCGCGCTGGACCTGTCCAGCGGCATCTCGCACCAGAACAACTTCGGCGGGCTGTGGAACAGCTACGGCATGCGCGGCTTCACCGGCGACCCGAACTTCGGCTCGGACTACATGGTCAACGGCTTCAACTCGAGCCGCGGCTACAACGGCCTGCGCGACGGCGCGAACACGCAAAGCGTGGAGATCCTCAAGGGCCCGTCGTCGGCGCTGTACGGCCGCGGCGAACCCGGCGGCACGGTCAACATCACGACCAAGAAGCCGTTCTTCGAGCCGGCCCAGTCCATCGAGTTGTCGGCCGGCAGCTTCGACACCTGGCGTACCGCGGTGGACCTGACCGGGCCGTTGGGCCAGACCTTCGCGTACCGCCTGAACGCAGCCTACGAAGACGGCGACAGCTTCCGCGACACCGTGCATGCCAGGCACTACCTGATCGCACCGTCGTTCCTGTGGATGCTGTCGGAGCGCACGACGCTGTCGTACGAGATCGAGGCGATCCAGCAGAAGACGCCGTTTGACCGCGGCGTGCTGGCGGTCAACGGCCAGCTCGGCGTGGTGCCGGTGTCGCGTTTTCTCGGCGAGCCGGGCGACGGCGACATCACCATCAAATCCCTCGGGCATCAGCTCTTCCTGCAGCACGACTTCAACGACGACTGGTCGCTGCAGACGGGCCTGAGCTACCGGGACAGTTCGCTGACGGGCTACTCGACCGAGGCCAGCGCGCTGCAGCCGGACCAGCGCACGCTGTGGCGCCAGCGGCGCTTTCGCGACTACAGCGCCACCGACATCTCGGGCCGCTTCGAGGTGCTGGGCAAGGTGGCCACGGGGCCGGTCAAGCACAGCCTGCTGTTCGGCGTCGATGCCTATCACTTCGCCGACGACCGTTATCAGATGCGCGGCAGGCCGTCGGGCGCGACGCCGTATTCGATCGACATCTACCAGCCGGTCTACGGCGTGTCGACGCCGCCGACCCTGGTCCCAATCACCAACACCCAGGAGCGGCAGCGTGCGCGCGGCGTGTATGCGCAGGACCAACTGGAGTTCTCGCCGCAATGGAAGGCGCTGGTCGGCGTGCGCTACGACAAGGTCGATCAGACCGTGACCGATCTGCTCACCGCGAAGGCGCCCCAGCAATCGCCGAGTGCCACGAGTCCGCGCGTGGGCCTGGTCTACCAACCGGCCAAGACGCTGTCGCTGTACGCCACCGCGTCCAAGGGGTTCCGACCGAACAGCGGGGCCAGCGTCACAGGCGACACCTTTCCTGCGGAATCCAGTCGATCCTACGAAGTCGGCACGAAGTGGGACTCGGCCGACGGCAAGCTCAGCAGCACGCTGGCGGTCTACGAGATCACCAAGAAGAACGTGCTGACCACCGACCCCACCAACATCAACTTCTCGATCGCCGTCGGCGAGGTGAAGAGCCACGGCGTGGAGCTCGACTTCTCGGGCGAGCTGATGCCCCGCCTGCGCCTGTCGGCCGCCTATGCGTACACCGATGCGCACGTCACGAAGAGCACCACCGCGGCGTCCGGCACCGGGCTGGCCGAGGGCCGCTTCTTCCCCAACGTCGCGCGCAACAGCGCCAACGTCTTCATGATCTACAGCCTGCCCGTGGCGTCCGGCGCAAGCGCATCGATCGGCGGCGGCGTCAACTACGTCGGCGAGCGCCTGGGTTCCGTCGACGCCAACGACGAGTTCCGGCTGCCGGCGTACACGGTGTTCAAGCTCGTGTCCGCGTACGACGTGAACAAGCACCTGCGTCTTTCGCTGAACGTCGACAACCTGTTCAACAAGGCCTACTACGTCAACTCCTACAGCCAGCTCTGGGTCTACCCCGGCACCGAGCGCAAGGTCACCGTGACCGGCCTGTACAAGTTCTGAACCCGCGCAAGCGCCTTCACGACACGAGGAATTCCCATGACCACCTCCACCCTCTCCTTCCGCACGCTGCGCCACACGCTGTGGGCCGGCGCGATCCTGCTGACGGCCAGCGCAGCGCATGCCCACCAGATCTGGTTCGAGCGCGACGGCAAGATCATCACCTTGCGCTACGGCGAGCTCGACGTGAACATGCACGAAGTCTCCCCCGGCGGCCTCGACCGGTTCGGCAAGCTCACCGCGACCTGGATCGCCCGTTCGGGCGAGAAGCCGCTCACGCTCGCGAAGCAGGCATCGAGCTTCTCGGTGCCGGCCGTGACCGCCAAAGGCGAATCGTTCGTCGCGATCGACAAGACCTACCCGATGTTCGACACCAAGCGTGACGGCAAGACGCTGCACACCTACTGGATCCCGGCCACCCGCTGGGTCAGCGACTTCAGCGCCTACACGCCGACGCTGCCGCTGGACATCGTGCCCACCGGCGTGACGCAAGGCGACACCGTCGAGTTCAAGGTCGTCCTGCGCGGCGAGCCGCTGCCGGGCGTCAAGATGGCACTGGTGGTCCCCTCGGGCTGGACCCGATACGCCACCAGCGACATCGACGGCAAATTCCGCTTCGCGCTGCCCTGGCGCGGCAACTACGTGGTCGGCACCTACTACACCGACGAGGTGAGCGGCGAGCGCGCCGGCGACAAGGGCGCGGAGCCGTACCAGCTCGAGGGCTACAACTCGTCGCTGTCGTTCTACAAGGCCACCGGCGTGCAGCCGTTTGCGGTCGCCGAGAAGACGCTGCCGGCCTCGGTGCTGGCCGATCTGGCGAAGGCCAAGGCGGCGAAGGCGAGCGAGGAAGCGGCCAAGAAGTAAGGAGGCACCATGTCATCCACCACCGTGTTGACGGCGGCCCGGCCGCCCTTCAGCGAAGCCCGGGACGCGACCGCCGTGCATCGCTCGCGCATCACCTCCATCGACGCGTTGCGCGGCCTGGTGATGATCATCATGCTGCTCGACCACGTGCGCGAGACGCTCTACCTGCATCTGCAGGTCACCGACCCGATGACGATCCCCGGCACCGCGCCGGGGGTCTTCTTCTCGCGCCTGGCCGCCCACTTCTGCGCGCCGACCTTCGTGTTCCTGACCGGCCTGTCGGCCTGGCTCTACGCGAACCCGCCTTCGGGAACGCCGCGGCCGCTGCGCAGCTTCCTGCTCAAGCGCGGCCTGCTGCTGATCGCGCTCGAATTCACGGTGATCAACTTTTCGTGGAGCGGCACGTACCAGGTGATCTACATGCAGGTGATGTGGGCCATCGGCTTCAGCATGGTGATGCTGGCATTCCTGTCGGGCCTGCCGCGCTGGTTTCTCGCCGGGCTCGGCTTCGCGATCGTGTTCGGCCACAACGCCTTCGCGAGCATCGTCGTACCGCCCGACAGCGCCTGGTACCTGCCGTGGACGCTGATGCTGCACCGCGGCTGGGCCGCGGCCGA
>Ga0070706_100000680_pt1 | contig 38488 bp, 30 predicted proteins | sample KBSK5501metaG_FD_65476 | JGI IMG/M metagenome (GOLD analysis project Ga0070706, IMG submission 65476) | Corn, switchgrass and miscanthus rhizosphere microbial communities from Kellogg Biological Station, Michigan, USA - KBS K5-50-1 metaG | ecosystem: Host-associated > Plants > Roots >... | reverse complement strand
CCCTCTTCTTTGGTTCCTTTCTTCTGGGCCAGCAGAAGAAAGGAACTCGCCGGCCGGGCGAGACCGGCGGGCTGCCACGCCCAGTGGCAAAAAAACCCGTCGCGCTCAGTGGCAAACCAGCCCGCCGCGCAGCGGCGAAACCAGGGCAGCCACGTCCAGTGGCAAGAAACTTCAGGCCAACGGCGTGCCGTCACGCCGATAAAGCCGGCACCAATGCGCCAGCCGCTCGGCGTGCTGCGGCTGCACCTGATCCCAGCTGAAGCGCCACTCCCACCAGCCCACACCGATGCCCGGATGGTTCATGCGCGCGCCGGCGTCGAGGCCGAGCACGTCCTGCATCGGGTGGATCGCGGTGTCGGCCACGCTCGCGCAGGCGGTTCGGATGAGCCGCCAGTGGATGTCGCCGTCGTCGCGCGGGTCCAGGCCGAGGTAGTCGCGAACCCGCGCGCGTTCGGCGTCGGACAGGGCGTTCCACCAGCCGCGGCTGGTGTTGTTGTCGTGCGTGCCGGTGTAGATGACCGAATCGGTTTCGTGGTTGTGCGGCAGGTAGAGGTTCGCGCTGTCGGAGTCGAACGCGAACTGCAGGATGCGCATGCCGGGGAACGCGAAGTGCTTGCGCAGCGCGATCACGTCGGCCGTGATGACGCCCAGGTCCTCGGCGATGATGGGCAGCGGGCCGAGCGCGTGCGCGATCGCATTGAACAGCTCCGCGCCGGGGCCCGGAACCCAGTGCCCGTTGATCGCGGTGCGTTCGAACGCCTGGATTTCCCAGAACGCCGCGAAACCGCGGAAGTGGTCGATGCGCACGATGTCGACCAGCTCGTAGATGCGGCGGATGCGTTCGACCCACCAGGCATAGCCGTCCGCCGCATGCGCGCTCCAGCGGTACAGCGGGTTGCCCCAATGCTGGCCGGTCTCGCTGAACGCATCGGGCGGCACGCCGGCGACGACGGTCGAGCGCCCGGCGCTGTCGAGCTCGAACAGATCCTGCCGCGCCCAGACCTCGGCGCTGTGGTAGGCGATGAAGATCGGCGCGTCGCCGACGATGCGCACGCCGCGCTTGTTCGCGTGGTGCTTCAACGCGGCCCACTGACGGAAGAAGCGCCACTGGCAGAACTCCCAGAACGCGATGCGCGATGCATGGGCCTTGCGCGCAGCGCCGAGCGCCGCGGCATCGCGATGTGCGAGCGGGGCCGGCCAGTCGGACCAGTCGGGCGCGTCGGCATGCGCCTCGGCCAGTGCCATGAACAGCGCGTAGTCCGGGAGCCAGCTGGCATGCGAGGCTCGGAACTCGACGAAGTCGGCGCGGTCGTCGGTATTCGCGTGGCGCGCGAAGCGCTCGGCCGCGGTCGCGAGACGCTGCATCCGGAACGGCCGCACCGTCTCGAAGTCGATGCGGCGCTCGTCGAATGCCGTCGGTGCCGCGAGTTCGTCGGCGGTCAGCCAGCCGTGCCGTTGCAGGTCGTGCAGGTCGATCAGCAGCACGTTGCCGGCGAACGCCGAGCTGCTCATGTACGGCGAGTTGCCGGCGCCGAGGCCGCCGAGCGGCAGCACCTGCCAGAGCTTCTGCCCGGCCGCGACCAGCCAGTCGACGAAGTGATGCGCCGCGGCGCCGAGGTCGCCCGCGCCATGCGGGCCAGGCAGCGAGCTCGGGTGCAGCAGGATGCCGCTGGCGCGGGGCAGTCTCATCGCGGTGTCGCTCCCGTTGTCTTGTTCGTCGTCACGTTCGTCGGCGCGATCATCCGAGCACGGCGACGCTGCGCGCGCGCAGCGGGAACGGCGTCGAACTGCCGCCGCTCCACGACGACTCGCCGCGCGGCTCGGTGCTGTCGAGCAGCACGCGCCAGGGGTGGTCTGCATCGGCGCGCGGCAGAACGAACATCACGTCATCGGCGCTCGCGTTGAACAGCAGCAGCATCGGCGCGTCGGCCTTGCCGGGCTTCGGGATCAGGCAGCCCAGCGCGCGGTGGCCGTTATCGTTCCAGGCCTTTTCATCGAGCGGCCGGCCATCGCCGCCGATCCAGCCCAGCGCCGACACGGGATCGAGCGTGTCGATCCAGGCGTCGTCGAACGGCTGCGTGCGGCGTCGCAACGCGATCGCGCGGGCGGTGAACGTGATGAGGTCGTCGTCGGCGGCGGACCAGTCGATCCACGTGATCTCGTTGTCCTGGCAGTACGGGTTGTTGTTGCCGTGCTGGGTGTGGCCGAGCTCGTCGCCGGCGCTGAGCATCGGCGTGCCCTGCGCGAGCAGCACGGTGGCGAGCAGCGCGCGCTGGAACTGCGCACGCAGCGCGAGCACCGGCGGGTCGTCGGTGGCGCCTTCGATGCCGCAGTTGGTGCTCAGGTTGTTCGAGGTGCCGTCGCGGTTGTGCTCGCCGTTCGCCTCGTTGTGCTTGTGCTCGTAGCTGACGAGGTCGCGCAGCGTGAAGCCGTCATGCGAGATCACGTAGTTGACGGACGCCGATGGCGCCCGCCCCGCGGCTTCGTAGAGATCGGACGACGCACACAGGCGCCGCGCGAACGTGCCGCGCGAGTGCTCGCCGCGCAGCCAGTAGCCGCGCATCACGTCGCGGAACTGGTCGTTCCACTCGGCCCAGCCGCGCGGGAAGCGGCCGACCTGGTAGCCGCCCGGGCCGATGTCCCAGGGTTCGGCGATCAGCTTGACGCGCGCGAGCACCGGGTCCTGTGCGACCGCGGCGAAGAACCCGCCGCGCGCATCGAAACCGGCATCGCCGCGGCCGAGCACGGTGGCGAGGTCGAAGCGGAAGCCGTCGACATGCATCTCGTCGGCCCAGTAGCGCAGGCTGTCCATCACGAGCCGCAGCATGCCGGTGCTGCCGATGTCGACGGTGTTGCCGCAGCCGGTGTGGTTCTCGTAGACCAGCGGCACGGCCTGCGCGTGGCGGTAGTAGCTCGCGTCGTCCAGCCCCTGGAAGCTGATCGCCGCGTCGTCGCCTTCGCCTTCGGCCGTGTGGTTGTAGACCACGTCGAGGATCACCTCGATGCCGGCCGCGTGCAGCGCCTTGACCATCGCGCGGAACTCGTCGCGTGCTGCGGCCGGGTCGGCCGCGAGGCGCGGGTCGGGGCAGAAGAAGCCGATCGTGTTGTAGCCCCAGTAGTTGACGAGGCCGTGGTCGACGAGACGCTTCTCGTCGAGGTGGTAGTGGATCGGCAGCAGGCACAGGCTCGTGACGCCCAGGCGCTGCAGATGCGTGATCGCCGCCGGGTGCGCGAGGCCGGCGTACGTGCCGCGCAGCGCTTCAGGCACGGCGGGCAAGCGCTTCGTGTAGCCCTTGACGTGCATCTCGTAGATCACGGTGTCGGCGAGCGACACGCGCGGCGCACGGTCGTCGCCCCAGTCGAATGTGTCGTCGGCGACGACGCGCGCCTTCAGTGCCGTGCTGGCGTTGTCGTGCGGGTCGGGCAGGGCGGGGTGCGCGGCATCGGCGCCGCGGTGTTCGGGCCGCCATTCGAAGCGGCCGACGATCTCGCGTGCGTACGGGTCGAGCAGCAGCTTGGCCGGGTTGAAGCGATGGTTGGCCGCCGGCTGCCACGGGCCGTGCACGCGCAAGCCGTAGAGTTGGCCGGCGCGGATGCCGGCGATGCGGCCGTGATGGATGCAGTCGGTGCGCGAGGGCAGTGCGATGCGCGCGGTCTCGGTGGTGCCGGCGGTGTCGAACAGGCACAGCTCGATGCGCGTCGCGTTCGCCGAGTACACGGCGACGTTGATGCCGTCGCCGTCGACAACATGCACGCCCAGCGGCCAAGGGCGCCCGGCGCTCACCGTCGGCGTCACGCGGCGGACCATTCGAAGAACACGGTCGCGAGCGGCGGCAGGTCGATCACGATCGACTGCCCACGGCCGTGCGCCGCGATCGCGTCGCTGCTTGCACGAGCGAGCGGCGTGCCGATGTTGCTGCCGCCGTAGTGCACCGAGTCGGTGTTGAGCCGCTCGATGTAGTCGCCCGCCATCGGTACGCCGAAGCGCACGCCGTGCCGTACCGTCGGCGTGAAGTTGCAGACGACGAGCACCACGCTGCCGGCCGCGTGGGCGCGGCGCAGGAATGCGAAGGTCGAGTGCGGCGCGTCGTGGTGGTCGACCCACTCGAAGCCGCCGGGGTCGACGTCGCGCTGGTGCAGCGCCGGCGTCTCGCGGTACAGATGGTTCAGGTCGCGCACCAGCGAACGCATGCCCTGGTGCAGCGGGTCGTCGAGCAGATGCCAGTCGAGGCTGTGGTCGTGGTTCCACTCGCGCTCCTGCGCGAACTCGCTGCCCATGAACAGCAGCTTCTTGCCCGGGTGGCCGAACATGAAGCCGTAGTAGGCGCGCAGGTTGGCGAACTTCTGCCAGCGGTCGCCGGGCATCTTGCCCAGCATCGAGCCCTTGCCGTGCACGACCTCGTCGTGCGAGAGCGGCAGCACGAAGTTCTCGTTGAACGCATAGACCAGCCCGAAGGTCATCTCGGCGTGGTGATGGCGGCGGTGGATCGGGTCGCGCCGCATGTACTGCAGCGTGTCGTGCATCCAGCCCATGTTCCACTTGTAGTGAAAGCCGAGGCCGCCGTCGTAGGTCGGGCGCGAGACGGCGGGGAACGCGGTCGACTCCTCGGCCAGCGTCACTGCCTGCGGCCGTTCGATGCCGACGACCTCGTTGACGCGGCGCAGGAACGCGATCGCCTCGAGGTTCTCGCGCCCGCCGTGCACGTTCGGCACCCACTCGCCTGCGTTGCGGCTGTAGTCGCGGTACAGCATCGACGCGACCGCGTCGACCCGCAGCCCGTCGACGTCGTAGCGCTCGAGCCAGAACAGCGCGTTCGCGACCAGGAAGTTCTGGACTTCGGTGCGCCCGAGGTTGTAGATCAGCGTGTTCCAGTCCTGGTGGAAGCCTTCGCGCGGATCGGCGTATTCGTACAGGTGCGTGCCGTCGAAGCGGACGAGGCCGTGCTCGTCGGTCGGGAAGTGCGCCGGCACCCAGTCGAGCAGCACGCCCAGGCCGTTCGCGTGGCAGCGCGCGACGAAATCCTTGAAGCCGCGCGCATCGCCGAAGCGCGCGGTCAGCGAATACAGGCCGATCGGCTGGTAGCCCCACGAGCCGTCGAACGGATGCTCGCTGACCGGCAGCAGCTCGAGGTGCGTGAAGCCCATCTCGGCGGCGTAGGGGACCAGCGTGTCGGCCAGCTCGGCCCACGTCAGGAAACGCCCGTGCGGGCCGTGCGCTTCGTCGGCGCGGCGCTGCCACGAACCGAGGTGCACCTCGTAGATGCTGACCGGCGCGTCGAGCGCGTTGGCGATCCGGCGGGCCTCCGATTTCTGCGCGATCGACGGCAGCCGCGCGACCACGCTCGCGGTCGCCGGCCGCAGCTCGGACTGCAGCGCATACGGATCGGCCTTCAGCGGCAGCACGTGGCCGCCGGCGTCGCGGACGTGGTACTTGTAGCGCGCGCCCGGCCCGACGCCAGGCACGAAGATCTCCCACACGCCACATTCGCGGCGCAGCCGCAGCGCATGGCGGCGCGCGTCCCAGTGGTTGAAGTCGCCGACGACGCTGACCTGCGACGCGTTCGGAGCCCACACCGCGAAGCTCGTGCCGGCGACCCCGAGCACCACGCGCTGCACGGCGCCGAGCGCCTCGCACGGCCGCAGGTGCGAGCCTTCGGCGAGCAGCCACACGTCGAGGTCGCCGAGTATCGGCGGAAAGCGGTACGGGTCGTCGACGATCTCCGAGCGGCCGTTGGCCCAGCGCACCTGCAGCCGGTAGTTCTCGACGCTCGCCAGGTGACTCGTCAGGCCCTCGGCGAGGCGGCCGTCGAACACGCCGTCCGCGTGACGCGGCGCGAGCGTTCCCAGCAGCTCGCCGGTGCCGCCGTCGAGCGCGGCGACCTGTGCTGCGCCGGGCAGCACCGCGCGCAGCCACCAGTGCCCGCTTGCGTCGCGGTGCGGTCCGAGCACCGAGAACGGGTCGCCGTGCTGGGCGGCGCGCAACAGCTCGACCTCGCGATCGGAGAGCATGGCGCCGGTCAGCGGCCGTACCGCGCTTCGATGTTCCAGATCTGCTTCGCGTACTCGCTGATCGTGCGATCGGATGAGAACGCGCCCATGCCGGCGACGTTCAGAATCGCGCGCTTCGCCCACGCGGCCGGGTCGCGGTACAGCTCGTCGACGCGCGCCTGCGCCGCGACGTACGACGCGTAGTCGGCCAGCAGCAGGTAGTGGTCGCCGCCCCACAGCAGCGAGTCGATCAGGCCGCGGTAGCGCCCCGGGTCGTCGGGCGAGAACGCGCCCGAGCCGATCGCGTCGAGCGCCGCCTTCAGCCCCGGCGTGTTCTCGTAGTAGCGCATCGGCTGGTAGCCGCCGGCGCGCAGGCTCGTGACCTCGGGCGTCTTCAGGCCGAAGATGAAGATGTTGTCGTCGCCGACGTTCTGGCGTATCTCGATGTTCGCGCCGTCGTCGGTGCCTATCGTCAGCGCGCCGTTCAGCGCCAGTTTCATGTTGCCGGTCCCCGACGCTTCGGTGCCGGCGGTCGAGATCTGCTCGGAGAGATCGGCGCCCGGCATGATGGTCTCGGCGACCGAGACGCCGTAGTTCGGCACGAACACGACCTTCAGCCGGTTGCCGACGCGCGGGTCGTGGTTGACGACCGTGCCGACGTCATGGATCAGGCGGATGATCTGCTTGGCCATCGCATAGCTCGACGCGGCCTTGCCGGAAAAGATCACCGTGCGCGGCACCCAGTTGCGCTGCGGCTCGGCGATCAGCGCCTGGTAGCGCGTGACGGCGTGCAGCACGTTGAGCATCTGGCGCTTGTACTCGTGGATGCGCTTGACCTGCACGTCGAACAGCGTCGACGGGTCGATCCTGACGCCGGTGCGGCGCTCGATCAGCGCGGCCAGCCGCTCCTTGTTCGCGCGCTTGACGGCGGTGAAGCGGTCGCGGAACGCCGCGTCCTCGAGGTGGTCGCGCAGCGCGGCCAGGCGGTCCAGGTCGAGCCGCCAGCTCTTGGCGCCGTCGCGGCCCAGCGTCTCGTCGAGCAGCTCCGCGAGCCCCGGGTTCGCCTGCGCGAGCCAGCGCCGCGGCGTCACGCCGTTGGTCATGTTCGTGAAGCGCTCGGGCCAGAGCTTCGCGAAGTCGGCGAAGATGGTCTGCACCAGCAGATCGGAGTGCAGCGCCGAGACGCCGTTGACCTTGTGGCTGCCGACGACCGAGAGGTTCGCCATGCGCACACGGCGCTCGCCGCGCTCGTCGACCAGCGAGATGCGGCCGAGCATGTCCATGTCGCCGGGGAAGCGCTTCAGCGCGAGGTCGAGCACCTCCTGGTTGATGCGGAAGATGATCTCGAGGTGCCGCGGCAGCACGTGCTGCATCAGCGCGACCGGCCAGGTCTCGAGCGCTTCAGGCATCAGCGTGTGGTTGGTGTACGAGAACACCGGCTGGCAGATCGCCCAGGCGTCGGCCCACGGCATGCCGTGCTCGTCGCACAACAGACGCATCAGCTCGGCGACGCCGATCGCCGGGTGCGTGTCGTTCAGGTGGATCGCGACCTTGTCGGCGAGGTTCAGCAGCGTGCCGTGTTCGTCGAGGTGGCGGTCGAGGATGTCGCGCATCGACGCGGCCACGAAGAAGTACTCCTGACGCAGCCGCAGCTCGCGGCCGGCCGGCGTGCTGTCGTTCGGGTACAGCACCCACGAGATGTTCTCGTATTCGTTCTTCGCGCTGGCGGCGCGCGCGTAGTCGCCGGTGTTGAAGGCGTTCAGGTCGATGTGCGCCGGCGCCGCCGCCTTCCACAGCCGCAGGGTGCTCACCTTGCGCGTGCCGTGGCCCGGAATCACCATGTCGTAGGCCTTGGCCGCGACTTCGGCGGCGGGGCGCCACAAGGCCCGCGCATCGGCGCCGCTGCCGCTGTGCTCGACCCAGCCGCCGAAGCGCACCGGGTAGGTGATGTCGGCACGCGGGAACTCCCAGCAGGTGCCGTCCTCGAGCCACGGGTCGGGGTGCTCGATCTGCACGCCGCCCTTGATCTCCTGCGCGAACATGCCGTACTCGTAGCGGATGCCGTAGCCGAACGACGGCAGTTCGAGCGTCGCCATCGAGTCGAGGAAACACGCGGCGAGCCGGCCCAGGCCACCGTTGCCCAATGCCGCATCGGGCTCGCAGTCGGCCACGTCCTCGAGCGTCTGCGCGTGCCGCGCCATGGCCGCGGCGGCCGGGCTGCGCAGGTCGAGCGCGGCCAGCGCGTTGGACAGCGTGCGGCCGATCAGGAACTCCATCGACAGGTAGTACACGCGGCGCGCCTTGGTCTCGCGCTGCACCGCCTGGGTCTCGACCCAGCGCTGCGAGAGCTGGCGGCGTGCGACCCGCGAGACCGCGCGCATCAGGTCGCTCGCGCCCGCGTCGTTCGGCGCGACGCCGACGTCGTCGAGCAGTTGCTCCTCGACGGCGCGGCCGACATCGTCGATCGATGCCTGGAAACTGGGTATCACTCGTTCGTTCATGATGGCTTGATGATTGACGTGTGCCGCTGCGGCTGACCCGACAGTGTCGCATCGGGCGAGCCGATCCCAGAAGCCCCTCGGCACGCAAATTCTGCGCCCGAACGTCGCGCGGCTGCTGCGTGCGCCGCGGCCGAGCAGCGCGGTGGCGCCGGCACCCATACACTTTGACACCGTGTGGGTTCACGGATAGAAACCACGCCATACAAACAGCGGGAGACAAGACCACATGACACCGAACGAACTGGCCCTGAGCCTGGACTTGCCCAAGCGCGCCGTCGCGCTCGTACTCGCGGGCGGCCGCGGCAGCCGCCTGAAGAACCTGACCGACCGGCGCGCGAAGCCGGCGGTGTACTTCGGCGGCAAGTTCCGCATCGTCGACTTCGCGATGTCGAACTGCCTGAACTCCGGCATCCGCCGCATCGGCGTGATCACGCAATACAAGAGCCACAGCCTGCTGCGCCACGTGCAGCGCGGCTGGGGCTTCCTGAAGAGCGAGATGAACGAGTTCGTCGACCTGCTGCCCGCGCAGCAGCGCACCGACGACGAGAGCTGGTACCGCGGCACCGCCGACGCCGTCTACCAGAACCAGGACATCCTCGCGAGCTACGGCGCCGACTACTTCGTCGTGCTCGCCGGCGACCACATCTACAAGATGAACTACGCGCTGATGCTGGCCGATCACGTGGCCAAGGGGCGCGAGTGCACGGTCGGCTGCATCGCGGTGCCGCGCGACGAGGCGACGGCGTTCGGCGTGATGGCGGTCGACGCGAGCCACATGGTCGTCGACTTCGTCGAGAAGCCGGCCGAGCCGCCGACCATGCCCGGCGACTCGACCCGCTCGCTTGCGAGCATGGGCATCTACATCTTCAATGCGCGCTTCATGTACAAGGAGCTCGAGCGCGACATCAACGACCCGAACTCGAGCCACGATTTCGGCAAGGACATCATCCCGCGTGCCGTGAAGAATGGGCAGGTCGCGGCGCACCCGTTCGAGCTCAGCGCGGTCGGCACGCGGCACAACGAGGAGCCGTACTGGCGCGACGTCGGCACGATCGACGCGTACTGGGACGCGAACATCGACCTGACCGCGACCGACCCGAAGCTCAACCTGTACGACACGCGCTGGCCGATCTGGACCTACCAGGCGCAGCTTCCGCCGGCCAAGTTCGTGCACGACCAGCCGGAACGCCGCGGCATGGCGATCGAGTCGGTGGTATCGGGCGGCTGCATCGTCTCGGGCGCGGTGCACCGCAGCGTGCTGTTCTCGAGCGTGCGGGTGCACTCGCACGCGGACGTCAACTGGGCGGTGCTGCTGCCGGGCGTGCAGGTCGGGCGGCATGCGCGGCTGACGCGGGTCGTCGTCGACCGCGGCTGCTTCATCCCCGATGGCCTCGTGATCGGCGAGGATGCCGAGGCCGACGCGAAACACTTCTATCGCTCGGAGAACGGCATCGTGCTCGTGACGCGCGAGATGCTGGACAAGCTCAAACAACAATGACGATCAAGATTCTTCATGTCGGCGCGGAGGTTTTCCCGCTCGTCAAGACGGGAGGGCTGGCCGATGTGCTGGGCGCACTGCCGCAGGCGCTGATCGCGCAGGACGCGGACGTCCGGCTGCTGTTGCCGGGCCTGCCCGCGTTCGCCGACGCGGTGCTGCACCAGAAGACGATCTTCGAGTTCGGCCCGCTGTTCGGCGCCGCGCGCGTCCGCCTGCGGCTGGGGCAGATGCCGTACAGCCACGTGCCGGCCTACGTGATCGACGCGCCGTACCTGTACCGACGCGAGGGCGGCCCTTACCAGTCCGACGACGGCAGCGAGTGGTCCGACAACCTGCAGCGCTTTGCGATGCTCGGCTGGATCGGCGCGCGCCTGGCAGCCGGCGAGCTCGACCCCGCGTGGACGCCGCAGGTGCTGCATGCGCACGATTGGCACGCTGCGATGAGCTGTGCCTACGTCGCCGCGCATCCGCCGACCCGCGCAGCCACGGTGTTCACGGTGCACAACCTCGCGTTCCAGGGCCTCTTTCCGTACGGCGACTTCCGCCTGCTCGAGCTGCCGTCGCGCTTCATGGCGCACACCGGGATCGAGTTCCACGGCCAGCTCTCGTTCATGAAGGCCGGGCTGAAGTACGCGCGGCGCGTCACGACGGTCAGCCCGACCTATGCGCGCGAGATCGGCACGCACGAGTTCGGCGCCGGGCTGGACGGCGTGATCCGCGGCCGCGGCACCGACGTGAGCGGCGTGCTCAACGGCGTCGACGGCGAGGTCTGGAACCCGGCCAGCGACAGCGCGCTCGCGTCGGACTATTCGCCCGAGCAGATGGCCGGCAAGGTGCGATGCAAGCAGGCGCTGCAACGCGAGCTCGGTCTGGCCGAACGCCCCGATGCGCCGCTGTTCGGCGTCGTCAGCCGGCTCACGTCTCAAAAGGGTCTGGACCTCGTGCTCGGCGCGTTGCCCGGCCTGCTGCAGCGCGGCGCCCAGCTGGCGGTGCAGGGCAGCGGCGAGCCGGCGCTCGAAGCCGCGTTCCGCGACGCGGCGAAGGCGACCCCGCAGCAGGTTGCGGTGCGGATCGGCTATGACGAGGCATTGGCGCACCGCCTGATCGGCGGCGCCGACGCGATCCTCGTGCCGTCGCGTTTCGAGCCGTGCGGGCTGACCCAGTTGTACAGCCTGCGTTACGGCACCGTGCCGATCGTGCACAAGGTCGGCGGGCTGGCCGACACCGTCGTGGATGCGAGCGCCGAGAACCTCGCCGCCGGGCGCGCGACGGGGTTCGCGTTCGAAGCCGCATCGGTATCGGCGCTGGAGGGCGCACTGCAGCGCGCCTGCGAGATGTACGCGAAGGACCCCAACGCCTGGCAAAAGCTCCAGGCGACGGCGATGGCGCAGGACTTCTCGTGGCGCGGCGCCGCGTCGCACTACCTGGATCTGTACCGCGAGATCGCACCCGGCGTGAGCCGCGAGCGCGATCCGCTGCGGCCGGTCGTCAGCGCGTCGGCGAGCGCCTGAAGCGCCACAGCCACACCCGCTAGGTCGGGTGGGTGCCGTCCTTTTTCGGCGGGAACAGCTCGTCGAACAGCTCGTCCGGCAGCGTGTCTCCGGTCGTGTCGACTTCCGCGCCGCGCAGCAGGTCGAACGACGAGACGACCCAGCCGCCGACCGAGACCTCCGGCAGGTCGGCTTGCTGACTTTGCGGGGCGTTCGGCGGCGGCGCTGGCGATGGCACTGGCGGCGCGCTGAGATCCACCCATTCGCCCAGCGGTGCGCTCTGGCTGATGCGCCATACCCACCGCTTCGGCGGGCCTTCTGACTTCGGCCGCTTCATGCTTGGACCTCTGAACGGCTTGACTTTGACTGCGCTGGAGCCTACGCAGGAACCAGGGGCACGCACAGAGCGGTTCTAGGGGAGTTTCGGTAAGTGATCGTGTCTAATGTATCGATATTCGTTGACCACGAACGCTGCCTCGCCCAAGATCGCGAGTTGAGGAGGGCCTGAGGTGGCCAATAGGTTCAATGCTCGCCATGACTGGCACGAAGCATTCGCGTCTCTGTACGCCGAACACGCGGACTGCAGTCGAATCGACGCGCGCTACATCGCGCGAATGCTGCACCCGGTGCTGGGCCAGTTGTCGCCGGAGCAGGCCTTACACACCGTCACGTCGCACCCGGCCTTCATCGACGACCTCGGCGGGCCGCTCCCGCGAAAGGGCAACGGCGTTTAGCCGTGCGCGAGGACCGCGTTGACGTCCTTGGCGGGCCGGCCGGCGCTCGTCAAGGAGAAGATGGCTGCGGCCGCGATCAGCGACGCGCCGGCAATCACGAGGAACATGATGGTCGGCGTGCCGAAGGTCTGTTGCAGCGCGCCGGCGACGAACGGCCCGAGGATCGCGCCGACGCGGCCCACGCTGAGCATCATCCCGACTCCCGTCGCGCGGACGTTCGTCTCGTACGCGCCGGCGGTGAAGTTGTTGAGAACGAACTGCGCCCCGATGATGAAGAAGCCGGCGAGCGCCACGCTCGTGATGTTCATGACGTGGTTGTTGACCAGCACCAGGCTCAGCACCGCGACACCGCCGAGCGCCCACCAGCTCGCAAGCAAGGTCCGGCTCGATCCGTGCCGGTCCGCCAGCCGCGCACAGACCAGTCCGCCGACGAATGACATGACCTGCATCAGCGCGCCGAAGCCGAAGCTCGCGGCGAAGGTCTCGCCGCGTTTCATCATGACGGTCGGGATCCAGCCGGTCAGCCCGAAGATGCAGAACAGGCTCAGGAAGGCCGCGGCCCAGACCGTCAGCGTCGTGCGCCGGAAAGTGGGCTCGAGCAACGCGCCGATGGACGCATGGGCCTGGGCCGCCGCGGGCAGGATGAGTCGGGCGCGGCGATAGAGGCTCGCCCGCTCGGGCATCAGCCGGCACAGGGTTTCACGGATCTCCTCCGTTCGGCCCTTCATGGCCAGGAAGCGCACCGACTCCGGCAGGAAGCGATGCAGCAGCACGGTCAGGAGAAACGACGCGGACCCGAGCCAGTAGAGGATTTCCCATCCGAACTGCGGGGTCAGGAACACGCCCACGAGGCCGGCCAGGGTACCGCCCAGCGCCCAGCCGAACGCCACGCCCCACAGCGAGAACGTGTTCACCATCCGGCGCGGTGCCAGCTCGTTGATGTAGGTCGTCGCCAATGGAAGCAATACGCCCAGGCCGATGCCGGTGAGCACGCGCAGCACGCAGAACGAGACGAACGAGTGCCCGAACAGCGCGGTCGCGAGCGTGAACACGCTGGCGATCCACAGTCCTGCGAGCAGCGTGACGCGGCGGCCGATGCGGTCCGCCGCCATGCCGTGCACCGCCGCGCCGATCAGAAAACCCACGAGACCGCTGGACACGAGCAGCCCCGCCTGGCCGGCGTTCAGCCCCCAGGGGCCGGCGACGAAGTGGATCACATAGGCCGGATTGAAGGTGTCGTAGCCGTCGAAGAGCGTCAGCGCCGCCAGCATGACGCCCAGCCATTTGTGCAGCCGGCCCAATGGTGCGCTGGACATCTCGTCGGCGACGTCGACGTCGGTCTGTGTGTTCATGGTGTCTCCGTGGCTTGTGCTTGTTTGGCCTGTGGATAGTCGATCGGCAATTGGCAATTGGCGATCGGCAGTCGCGTCGATCTTCATCGTGGGAAGGCGCTCGGTCCAACGCATTGTTCCGATGTCGCACATGCGTTTGCGAAATGCAGGCAAGGGTTGCCGGCGGCGGCACATTCACCGAACGCATACGCCGCATGACGACCTTTCGTTGGACCGCGGCGGGTTCAGCACTCAGTATCTGCACGCCCGCCACCCCTTCATGTTCATGCGACGGACGTCGCGACCGAGGAGAACAACATGGACCGCAAGATTGGTCTCGAAGAGCACTTCGCCATCCCCGAGACGCTGCAGGACTCGGCCGGCTTCGTGCCCGCCGACTACTGGAAGGAACTCAGCGCGCGCCTGCTCGACGTGCAGGACGACCGCCTTCGCCAGATGGACGAGAACGGCATGGAGATGATGATCCTGTCGCTGAACGCGCCGGCCGTCCAGGCCGTTCCCGACCCGGTCGCGGCGGACGAGCTCGCGCGGCGCGCCAACGACTTCCTGGCCGAACAGGTGGCCCGGCGTCCCGATCGCTTCCAGGCCTTTGCGGCACTGCCGATGCAGGACCCGGACAAGGCCATCCGGGAGCTCGAGCGCTGCATGAAGCAGCTCAACTTCCGCGGCGCCCTCGTCAACGGCTTCTCGCAGGTCGGCGCCGCCGACAAGGTCGCCTACTACGACGCTCCTCAGTACGAGCCGTTCTGGGCGGCGTGTGAACAGCTGAGGGCGCCGTTCTACCTGCACCCGCGCAACCCGCTGCCCGCATGGGCCCAGATCTACGACGGGCATCCGTGGCTGCTCGGCCCCACCTGGGCGTTCGCGCAGGAGACCGCGGTGCATGCGCTGCGCTTGATGGCCAGCGGGCTCTTCGACCGGCACCCGGGGCTCAAGATCATCCTCGGGCATCTGGGCGAGGGCCTGCCGTACAGCATGTGGCGCATCGACCATCGCAACGCCTGGGTCAAGGCGCCCAAGAGCTATCCGGCGAAGAAGAAGTTCTGCGAGTACTTCCAGGCGAATTTCTACCTGACGACCTCGGGCAACTTCCGCACCCAGACGCTGATCGACGCCATTCTCGAAATCGGCGCCGACCGGATCCTGTTCTCGACCGACTGGCCTTTCGAGAACATCGACCACGCGTCGAACTGGTTCGACTCGACGAGCATCAGCGAGGCCGATCGCCTGAAGATCGGCCGCACGAACGCGCTGTCGCTGTTCAAGCTGGGATGACGGCCCGGCAGGAGACGGCATGGACGCAGCCATGATCAACATCGACGAGTGGACGATCACCGGCGCGGTCGTCAAGGCGCAGGCGGCCACGCAGAACGCGCGGCTCAAAGAAGTCATGGACAGCCTGGTGCAGCACCTGCACGATTTCGCGCGCGAGGTCCATCTCACCGAAGCCGAATGGGCGCTGGGCATCGGCTTCCTGACGCGCGCCGGCCACATGACGGACGACAAGCGCCAGGAATTCATCCTGTTGTCGGACGTGCTCGGCCTGTCGACGCTGGTGACCTCGCAGAACAACAGCAAGCCGCAAGGCTGCACCGAGGCCACCGTCTTCGGCCCTTTCTACGTGGCCGATGCGCCCGAGTACGCCAACGGAGACGACATCGCCAACGGTGCGCACGGCGAGCCTTGCTTCGTCAGCGGCACGATCCGCGGAATCGGCGACGAGCGAATCGCCGGCGCCACCCTGGACGTCTGGCAATCGGACGACGAGGGCTTCTACGACGTGCAGCGGCCGGAAGTCGATTGCCCGCAGGGGCGAGGGCGCTTGCGCAGCTTGCCCGATGGGCGGTACTTCTTCAAGTCGATCGTCGCGGTGCCGTACCCGATTCCGCACGATGGGCCGGTGGGTCATCTTCTCCAGCGGTTGGGCCGGCATCCGTGGCGGCCGGCTCATCTTCATTTCATGATCCAGGCGCCGGGGTACGAAACGCTGATCACGCACGTGTTCCGTTCGGGTGGCCGATACCTCGAGTCCGACGCCGTGTTCGGCGTGCGGTCGTCGCTCATCGCCGACTGGAAACGGCACGAAAGCGGCATCGCACCGGACGGCGTGGAGATGGCGACACCGTTCTACACGTTGGAGTACGACTTCGTGCTCAACAAGGCTGCCGACGCGCGATGAACCCGTTCGTCTACAACAGCCATGCCGCGCGCATCGTGTTCGGCGTGGGCAGCGTCGACCGGATTGCGGCCGAGATCGAACGCCTGGGTGCCGAGCGCGCCGTGGTGCTGTGCACGCCGCATCAGCGTTCGCAGGCCGAGGCCATCGCGAAGCGCCTCGGCGACCGGGCAGCGGGAATCTTCGACGAGGCCGAGATGCACGTGCCGATCGAGGTCGCCCGCAAGGCGCGAGCCGCCGCGTCGGCGCTGCGCGCCGACTGCGCGGTGGCCGTGGGTGGCGGCTCGACGATCGGCCTCGGCAAGGCGATCGCACTCGCCTCTGGCCTTCCGATCCTCGCGGTCCCGACGACGTATGCCGGCAGCGAGGTGACGTCCATCTACGGCTTGACCGAAGGCGGCCTCAAGAGAACGGGGCGGGACGATCGCGTGCTGCCGCGCACCGTGATCTACGACCCGAGCCTGACGCTGACATTGCCGCTGTCGCTGACGGTGACGAGCGCGATCAACGCCATCGCCCATGCGGCAGAGGGTCTGTATGCGGCCGACGGCAACCCGGTGATTTCGCTGATGGCCGAGGAGGGCATTCGAGCCAGCGCCGCCGCATTGAACCCGCTGACGAAAGATCCGTCGGACTTGCAGGCGCGCAGCGATGCCCTGTACGGCGCCTGGCTCTGCGGGACGGTGCTCGGCGCCGTGACGATGGGGCTGCATCACAAGCTGTGCCACACGCTGGGCGGCACCTTCAACCTGCCGCACGCGCAGGTTCACACGGTGATCCTGCCGCACGCGCTGAAGTACAACGCGCAGGCCGCGCCCGGCGCGATGCGGCGCATCGCCAGCGCGCTCGGGAGCGCGGACGCGGCCGCAGGTGTGCAAGACCTCGCGAGGCAGCATGGTGCGCCGGTGTCGTTGCGAGAGATCGGCATGGCGGCAAGCGATCTGGACCATGCCGCCGATCTCGCGGTCTCGAACCCGTATCCGAATCCGCGCCCGCTCGAGCGTGCCGCGCTCAGGGCGCTGCTGCAGCGTGCCTACGACGGCGCATCGCCCGGCTAATGCCGCATCGGATAGGAGTCCATGCCGTCGAGCGCGTTGGCGACCAGCCCGACGATCGGCCGCACGACAGGCACCACAGGCACCATAGGCTTCGCGGCGGCGCGATGGCGTGACGGCTGGTGGAACAGGCCGAAGACGAGCTCGCGCAGCCAGCGGTTGCCGCTGTCCTGGTGGAACCTTTCGTGCCACTGCTGCCGGATCTCGAAGGGCATGACCTCGAACGGCGCCGGCAGGATGGCCAACTCCGGGATCGAGGCCGCCATCGTTTCGCCCAGGCGCTTGGGTGCGGTCAGCAGCAGGTCGGAACCCGCGACGATGGACGACAGACCCAACGAATGCGCGGCCGTCAGCACCACGCGCCGCTGGTCGAGCGCGCCGGCGCGGTTCAGCGTGCGTTGCAGCTCCGTATCGGTCGCGCCGTTCGGCCTGTAGACGATGTGGTCGGCTGCAAGGTAGTCGTCGAGGTCCAGCTGCTGGCGACGCGCCAGCAGATTCGATCGACTCATCAGCACGACAAACGTCTCGTCGAAGAGCCGCTGCTGGTAGAACGCCTGGCCCATCGGCTCCCAGCTGCCGATCGCGATGTCCAGCGGCCCGTGCAGCATGCGTTGCCGGGCCTCCGAGATGGACACGTCGACGGTCTCGAAGCGGACGCCCGGCGCGATGGCCCGCGCTTGCGCGAGCAGCCGCGGCATCATCACCAGCTGGCCGATGTCGTTGATCGCGATGCGAAACGTGCGGTTCGACGTGGCCGGGTCGAACGTGCGGCCTCGATCGATGGCCTGCGTGATGTGCGACAGGCCTTCTTCGATGGGCCCGATGAGCCGCTGCGCAAGAGGCGTCGGCACCATGCCTTCGATCGTTCGCACGAACAGTGGGTCATCGAATCGCTGCCGCGTGCGCTTGAGCGCATTGCTGACGGCCGACTGCGTCAGTCCCAGCCGCTCCCCTGCCAGCGTGACGCTGCGGGTGTTGTAGATCGCCTGGAAGACGAGCAGCAGGTTGAGGTCGATGGTGTTGAGGTTCATGCTGTCTCCTGGCCCGCCCGTGGGCCGTTCAGATCGGCCTGTCCAGCGTCTGTGCGAGCTCCCACAACGACCCCATCTGCCCGGAGTGGAAGAGCAGCGGCGCGGCCTGCGTGCGCGTGAAGTCCTCGACACGCCCGAGCAGGATGGTGTGGTCGCCTTCGCGGTGGCACGAGTAGAGGCTGCACTCGAAGGTGGCCACGGCGGTCTTCAGCCTGGGACATCGATTGGCCGACAGGTCGAAGTCGGCTTCGAAGCGCTCGAACTTGTCCGGCGCCGGGCGGGCGAAGTGCAAGGCCAAGTCCTTCTGGTCCGCGCCGAGCACGCTCAGGTTGAAGGACCGCGCGGCGAGAAAAGCATCGGCGCTGCGCGCGTCGTCGCGAATGCTCCAGAGGATCAGCGGCGGGGCCAGCGACACTGACGCGAACGAGTTGATCGTCATGCCTTCGCGCTTGCCGTGCGCGTCCGCCGTCGTGACCAGGCACACGCCCGTCGGGAAGCTGCCCAGGGCCTGCCGCAAGCTGCGCGCGTCGACCGTCTCCGCGGCGTCGCCGGTGATGAGGGCCCAGGAGTACATGCCGCACCGCCCCGATCTTCAGTACTGGCCCTTGGGCTCGAGCCCGAGCAGGTACTGGCCGACCATCGACGACACCGCGTCCCAGTTCAGGCTGATGTGGCGGGAAATGGCGTTCGCGTCGCGCCACATGCGCTGGATCGGCTGGTTGAGCGACAGCCCGTTGCCCCCGACGCTGGAGAACAGCGCCTCGACCGCATCGCGCGACAACCGTGCTGCGTACGCGTGGTCGCGTCGATTCCGGATGCGCTGCTCGACGGAGATGGCGCGGCCGTCCACGGCCATCCGCTCGACCTGCGCGGTGTCGCGGTACAGCAGCAAGCGCGCGGCGTCGACCGCGGCGCAAGCCTCGGCCAGGCGCGACTGGACCGGAAAGAATTCGCTCAGGCGGTTGCCGCCCCCTGCGACCGCGCCGCGAGTCACGCGCGTTCCGCAGAGCTCGATGAACTGGTCGATCGCACCCTGCGCCGTGCCGATGATGGGCGACACGAGGCAGACCGGCACCGCCGACAGGAACGGAATGCGATACATCGGGTTCGTGTTGACGCTGGACCCCGGCGGCTGATTCGACGACGCCTGCGCGAACGTCAGTTTGCGATGGCCCGGAATGAAGGTCGGCTTGTCGATGAGGACCGTCTTCGAGCCCGTGCCGGCCTGGCCGGCCACGTGCCAGTTGTCTTCGATGGACCACTCCGAACGCGGCGCAAGCAGGAAACCGGCCGTTGGCGCGGACCCCTTCTCCTCGGCGGGGAACTGCACGCCCAGCAGCGCCCACTGCGAGTTGTCGACGTTGGAAGCGAAGTGCCAGCGGCCCTGAACGACATAGCCGCCGTCGACCCTCTCGGCCATCACGGCCGGCGCATACGAGCCGCAAAGGATGGCCGACGGGTCCCGGCCCCAGACGTCGTCCTGCGCCTGCTGCGGGAACGTTCCGAGCAGCCATTGATGGATGGCGCCCAATGAGCAGCCCCACGCGGAGGATGTGCAGCCGCGCCCCAGCTCGCTGACGATGTCGATGAACGCCGTGAAGCCGTATTCGTAGCCGCCATGGCGCGCGGGCTGCATCAGCTTGAAGAAGCCGGCTTGATGGAACGCTTGCGTCGTCGCGTCGCAGACGCGGCGGTCCTGCTCCGTCTGTTGCGCTCGTTCCTGCAGCACGGGGACCAATTCCCTTGCGGCTGCAATCATCTGGCGCAGCTGGGGAGCGCCCTTCACCGGGCTCTTTCGTCCCGGCGCGTCGATGTCTATCTCGCTGAGGTCGTTGAACCTGGCGGCGGCTTCGTTCATGGCTGGGGTCCTTTCGCTCGTGATCGTGGGCTTGGCTGCGAGGCAATTAGAGGCCAAAGTATTTGCAAACGCAATTAATATGAGCTAGGGGATTTCCCTCGATGAGGCCAATCGCTCGCTGATAGGATGCGGCATGGCCAGGAAACGACAAGCAACGGTGGTCCCGATCAAGCGACGCGGCAGTGCCAATTCGGACCCTCCAATACCTGCAAATGCAGGCGTCACCTCGGACCACGACCTGGAGCGGGCGGTTCCCTATCTGCTTGCGCGTGCCGGCACCCGCATGGGCCAGAGCTTCAGCAAGGAGCTGAAGCGGTTCGAGCTGTCGCTGACGGAATGGCGGGTCTGCGTCGCCTTGCATCACAAGGCGCATCAGCGGCTCACCGAGCTGGCGTCGCACACGTCCACCGAGCCGTCGACGCTGTCGCGCGTCGTCGATGGGCTGCTGCAGCGCGGCCTGCTGCTGCGCGACCGCTCGGGCGACGATGCCCGGGCGTTGGCGCTCTGCCTGACCGAATCCGGAATCGCGCTGACCGAACGCATCATTCCGTTGGCCCAGCTGTACGAGCGCGTCTCCCTGGCCGGTTTGACGACCGCACAGGCCGACGCCTTGCGCGACATGCTGCGCAAGGTCTACGACAACATGGCGCTGCTCGACAGGGACGACTGACCGGCAGCGTGCGGCGGCTCGGGCTCAGGGGTGCGCCGGGGTGGTCGGGTACGCCAGCTCCGGATACCAGTCCGTGCCGCGTCCCCCAGGTGTCAGGTCGAGCAGGGTCCAGATCGGCATCAGGTCGGGCGCTCCGCGCGGGTCCTGCCCGGGGTCGGCCGTCTCGAAGCCCATCTCGTCGCCGTAGAAGTGGCGAACCTCGCCGTTCGACCGCGTGAAGACGTTGAAGCCGGCGTTGTCGCCGTCATCGGACGCCTCGTCCGCGTAGTCGCGATTGAAGTTGTTGCCGCCCGACGAGTACAGCCGCAGGTGGCGCCAGCCGCGTTCGTGCTTGAACGCCAGCAGGCGTTGAATCGGCGACCGGGCGATCACCGCGAACGACACGCGTTGCAGGATGTCGGGCATCTCGCCGTCCAGCGCGCCGAGCAGCGACGTGCACATCGGGCACGACGACTTGCGCTGCGGCCCGTACATCCAGTTGTACGTGACGAGCGTGTCCTTGTCGCCGAACATCTCGGACAGCGTCACCGGCCCGTTCTCGCCGTCGAAGCGGTAGTTGTCGGGGACGATGGCGCCCGGCGGCAGCGCGCGGCGCTGCGCGGCAACGCGCTCGATGTGTCGCCGCAGCTCGATCTCCTGCTCGAGGAGCGCGGTGCGTGCCTGCCGGTATTCGGCCGACTCGCCGGGGTAGCGCCGCTTGCTGGCTCTGGCCAGCTCGGCTGCGCTGCGCAGGGCCTGCTGATTCGTCATGGCTGATCCTTTCGCGGTGTACGGTGTGGGCCGGGCAGGCCGCGAATGGCGGCCGCCTCGTCCTACGACGAACGGGCATGGCGCGAATCGACAGGTTCGCTCGAGTCGTTGCGTCTTCTCGAGGCGTCGCTGCCGGTCGGCAGGCCTACCGCGGCATCGCGTCCAGGATGCGCGCCGCGAGCGCGTCGTAGTCGCCGCCGAAATGGTGGCCGCCGGCGAGCGGGATCGCGCGGGCGTGCGCGGGCGCGAGCTCGGGGCACAACGAATCGCGTTCGTCCTGCCCGTAGACGCACACGGTGCCGGCAGCCGAGAGCTTGCCGGCCTCGGGCGCAATCGGCCGGTCGCCGCTGGTGCCGATCCAGTTGGCGAGGTGGAACTCGAACGATGCCTTCTGCCCGAGGCCGAGCAGCGCGGTCAGGCGCACCCGCGAGCGGGTCGCGGCCGGCAGCCGGTTGAGCGCGAAGGGCAGGACGTCGGCGCCTTGCGAGTAGCCGACCAGGATCACGTCGCTGCGCCGCCACTGGTTCGCGTAGTAGCGAACGATGCGATCCAGGTCCGCCGCCAGCCCCTCGGGCGTGCGCGCGGTCCAGAAATAGCGCAGCGAATCGAAGCCGACCACCGGCACGCCCTTCGCGGCGAACGCGGCGGCGAGGTCCTTGTCGATTCCGGCCCAGCCGCCGTCGCCCGACAGCAGCACCGCGAAGCGTGTGCCGGCGCCGCTCACCGGCAACTCGACGATCGGCAGGCCGGCCAGATGCGCCGGTGCCGGGCCGAGCGCCGGCTGCGCCGCCTGCGCGGCCCGCTGTTTCTCGACCAGGGCCGTGTAGGCCGTGCCGAACGTCGGCGGCACGTCGCGGGCCACCGGCGTCGACGCTGACGGCGCCGATGGCACGGCGACCCACGTGGCGTGCGGCACCTGCTGCACGAACGCCTGCGCTGCGCCGGCCGGGCACGCCGCGCCGCTGCCGGCTTGCAGCGCGGTCCACGGCGCGGCGAGCTCGGCCTCCGGCTGGAGATCGATGCCGCCATCGGCGGCGCGTTGCCAGTGCAGCGCATGCGCGGCGCACAGCGGGGTCTTGAGCGGCAGGCGCGGGCAGAAGCCGATCGACATCGCCGACGCGAACGTGCCGGCCGGCGCCTGCGCCAGCACCGCGTACGCGACCGATGCGCTGCTGCCGGCGCCGACGATCATCGGCGGCAGGTAGGCCGCGAGCTTCTCGTAGGCCTGCACCTGGCGGGACAGGTTCTCGAACGCGCCCGCGGCATAGGTGCACTTGCCGCCCTGCGCTTCGAGGCGGCGGTAGAACGGCGCGAGCGGCACGGCCGCCACCATCGCGCCCGCACGGACCATCCTGGCGATCATCTGCCGCTCGCCGGCACTCGGGCTGTCGCTGCCGGAGACCAGCAGCACGAACTGCCGCGGCGTACCGGCCGGCCGGAACACCCGGACGTTGCTGAACAAGCCGAAGGCAAGAGCCTGCGCGCGCGGCGGCGGGACGCCCGCGGCGTGCGGCTTCCCCTGGGCGAACGACGCCGATGGCCAGACCGTCGTCAGCATCAGCGTCGATGCCAGCAGCAGTCTCCTCGCCAGTCTGGGCATCAACATCACTTGGCCACCACTCCCACCACTCCCTTGGCGCCGCCGCCGATCAGCGCCGCGACGTCGGCCAACACGAACACCGGCGCGAGGCCGCCCGGTGCGGCAAGATAGCGCGCTTCCCACACGGGCTCGAACTTGTCCTTGTAACTGTGCAGGCCGCGAAAGTTGTAGAAGCGGTCGCCGTATTCGAACAGGAGCCGGCCCAGGCGCTGCCAGCGTGGCGCCTTGCGCCGCTCGGCCATCCCGGCCATCGGCGACATGCCCAGGCCGAAGCGCTGGTAGCCCAGTGGCTGCAGATGCAGCATGATCTTCGCGAACAGGAAGTCCATCGTGCCGGGCGGTGCATCGGGCACGTAGCGCATCAGATCGACGCTGGCTTCGTCCTTCGTGTCGGTCGTCAGCAGATTGGCGAAGGCCATCACGCGCTCTTGGCGCCGCACCACCGCCACCGGCAGGCGCTGCAGGTAGGCGTCGTCGAAGCGGCCGACCGAGAAGCTTTTTTCGCGACCGCGCTGCCCGGCGAGCCACGCGTCCGACACCTGGCGAAGTTCCGGCAGCAACGGCGCGACATGCTCCGGCGCAATCACCTCGAAGCTCAGGCCTTCGCGTTCGCCGCGGTTCACGCCGGAGCGCAGGTTCGCGCGCCGCGCGCCCTTCAGGCTGAAGTCGGGCAGGGTCACGTGCGCATGTTCGCCGAGCTTCAGCGCATGCAGCCCACAGTCGAGGTACAGCGGCAAGGCAGCGGGCCGCACCTGATAGAAGGCCGCGCGGCCGCCGTGGCTCGTCGCCAGCTCGATGAACTGCCACACCAGGTCGGGCCATTCGCGGCTGTCGCCGAACGGCCCGAACAGGGACACCCACGAGCGCCCCTGCTTGCCGAACATCAGGAAGCTGTTGCGTGACGGCGAGAAGAGCAGGTGCTTGTCGCCGACCAGCGCATAGCAGCCGTCGGACGACGGGTTCGCCCGCACGATCGCGGCCGCTCTTTCGATTTCTTCGGCGGACGTTTGCGCGACCTCGCCCGCCGGCGAACGCAGCAATTGCCAAAGACCGAACGCGAGCCCGGTCAGCGCGATGCCGGTCAACGCGCGCAGCGAGCGAGGCGCCTGCCCGTCGAGCTCGAACTGCCACCACAGCCGGTTGCTGTAGGCCACCTCCTGATACGCGAAGAAGAGGACCCAGGCGCAAGCCGCGATCACGCCACCGAGCGTCAGCAGCCATTCGGCCTCGAGGCGCTGCGCAAACAGCGACGAGCGCCGATTGAACTGGCGCCGCGAAATCACCAGCAGCAGCGCCAACGTCGACAGCAGCGCCGCCTCGTTGAGCGCGATGCCCTTCGGCAGCGCCAGCGCCGCCGCGACGACAGACAACGCCAGCCCGGCCCACCATGCGGCGTCGAGCCGATGCAGCAGCCCGCGCGCGACCAGCAGCAGCCCGAGCCCCGCGACGCTGCCGAGGAAGTGCGAGGCTTCGATCAATGGCAATGGCACTCGCAGGGCTGCCAGAACCTCGCGCGCATCCTCGGTGAACGGCGTGACGCCGGACACCATCAGCCAGACGCCCGCGATGCACGCGAGCGCCGCCATCAGGCGCGGGCTCAGGTGCACCGCCATGCGGCCGATCGGCGCGGCCACGCCCGAGCGCAGCTCGTAGAGGATCAGCGCGCCGGTCGCCAGCACGAGCGGCAGCAGGTAGTAGATGCCGCGGTACAGCAGCAGCGCACCCAGCATCACGTTGCTCGGCATGTCGCTGCCGGTGGCCAGCAGCATCACCGCCTCGAACACGCCGACGCCGCCCGGCACGTGACTGATGACGCTGGCCGTGATCGCAATCGCATAGAACGCGATGAAGGTCGCAAGCCCAATGTGGCCGTGCGGCAGCAGGAACCACAGGGCGGTCGCGGAGGCGCAGAGCTCGACCACCGAGATCGCCAGCTGGCTGGCCGCCAGGCCCAGCGGCGGCAGGCGCAGGCTCCAGCTCCAGCGCCTCCAGCCCAGCGCGACCGAGCGCTGCCGCGAGCATGCCCACAGAAACGCGGCGATCGCGGCCAGCATCGCCGCCGCCGCCGCGCGCAGCAGCCCGCCGCCGACGTGCAGCAGCGGTGCCACGTCGGCCGCGGCCCACAACAGGCCGAGCGACCCGAACGCCAGCATGCCAAAGCCGAACGCTGCCGTGTTGAAGGCGATCACCTGCGCGATCTGCGGCGGCTCCAGGCCGGCCGCTGCGTAGAGTCGCATGCGCACCGCACCGCCCGAGAGCGGGCCGAGACCGACCGTGTTCGATAGCGCATAGGCCACGAACGAGGTCAGCAGCACGGTAGCGCGCGCCACCTTCACGCCGGCATAGCGCAACGAAGATGCGTCGTATGCCGTTAGCGCGAGGTAGCTCGCCGCGGTCGCGACGAGCGCGGCGGCGATGTCGGTGTCCGATGTCGCGGTCACGGCCGCCATCACATCGGCGTAGCGCACCTCGCGCAGCAGGCGGTGCAGCGCGAAGCCGATGAACGTGATGAACGCCAGGCCCGCCACCGCGAGCGCCCACGGGCGAAGTCGCGTCCAGCGATCGCGAAGCCAACGGGCTGGCGGGCTGGCAAGAGGCAACGGCAATGGGCGGCGAATGGACACGGTGCGGCGGATGTCGTCGGGATCTCGAAAGTCGTCGATTATTCAAGGAGACGGGGAAGTGTCACAAAGTCTCACATCGACACCGCCGCTTTGCCGGTCCGCCGATCTCACACTTGGTTCGTTCTGGTGAGAGGCACGAGAGCACTCATGCCCCAAGACGAAGGAGTTCACCCATGAAGAAACCGTACCGTTCCCTGCTGCCGCTTCTGTTCGCGGCGCTGATCCCATTGGGCGCCGCGGCGCAGGATGTTCCCGGCAAGCATCCGGCCTACCTGCACGCGCTGTCGGATCTGCGCGCGGCCCACTCGCTGATCCAGCAGCGGCCAGGGGGAAGCACCCAGGTGCATGTGGATGAGCAGCGGGCGATCATGTACATCAATGACACCATCAACGAGATCAAGCGCGCATCGATCGACGACGGGAAGAACCTCGACGACCATCCGCCGGTGGACGCGAAGCTCGACCGTCAGGGACAGCTGCACCAGGCCGAGGAGCTATTGCGCAAGGCCCGATCCGATATCGCGCAACGGGAGGACAGCGGCGCCAACACCCGCGGCCTGCGCAATCGCGCGCTCGAACATCTGGACAAGGCCATCCAGGCGACCGACATGGCGATCCGGGACGCGACCGGCGGCCGCTGACGCTGCAGGCGCGCCTGCAGTCGGCTTCATGCGAACGTGATGCCCTGCGCCAGCGGCAGCTCCTTCGAGAAGTTGATGGTGTTGGTCGTGCGGCGCATGTATTGCTTCCATGCATCGGAGCCGCTCTCGCGGTCGCCGCCGGTCTCCTTCTCGCCGCCGAACGCGCCGCCGATCTCGGCGCCGCTCGGGCCGATGTTGACGTTGGCCATGCCGCAATCGGAGCCGGATGCGGAGATGAAGGTCTCGACTTCGCGCATGTCGTTCGAGAAGATGCACGATGACAGGCCTTGCGGCACGTCGTTGTGGATCGCGATCGCGTCGTCGAAGTCGTCGTAGGTCAGCACGTACAGCAACGGCGCGAAGGTTTCGTGCCGCACGATCGCGGTCTGTTCGGGCATCTCGACGATGGCCGGGTGCACATAGAAGCCCTTCGGGAATTCCTTCTCCAGCGCGCGCCCGCCGCCGGTCAACACCTTGCCGCCTTGCTGCTTCGCGGTGGCGATCGATTCTTGCAGTGCGGTGTACGCGCCTTCGTCGATCAGCGGGCCGACCAGCGTGCCTGGCATCAACGGGTTGCCGATGCGCAGCGTCGAATAGGCCTTCAGCAGCTTTTGCAGCAGCGCGTCCTTCACCGAACGGTGCACGATCAGGCGGCGCAGCGAGGTGCAACGCTGGCCGGCCGTGCCGACGGCACTGAAGAGAATCGCGCGCAGCGCCATGTCGAGGTCGGCGGCCGGCGTCACGACCATCGCGTTGTTGCCGCCCAGTTCGAGAATGCGCTTGCCGAAGCGGCTCGCGACCGCCGGGCCGACGGCGCGCCCCATGCGCGTCGAACCGGTTGCCGAGACGAGCGGGATCGCCGGGCTCTCGACCAGTGACTGGGCCAGCGGCGCCTTGCCGGTAACGATCTGCGCGAGACCCCGCGGCGCCCGGTCGCCGAAGCGGGCGATCGCGCGTTCCAGCGCCTTGAAGGTCGCAAGACCGGACAGCGGCGCCTTCTCCGACGGTTTGAAGATCACCGGGTCGCCGCACACCAGTGCCAGCGCCGCGTTCCAGGCGAACACCGCGCTCGGGAAGTTGAACGCCGTGATGATGGCGACGGGCCCGAGCGGGTGGTACTGCTCCATGATGCGGTGGCCCGGCCGCTCCGAGACGATGGTCCTGCCGCACAGCTGGCGCGATTGCCCCAGCGCGAACTCGCAGATGTCGACGCCTTCCTGAACCTCGCCCAGGCCTTCTTCGATGATCTTGCCGACTTCGATCGAGACGATGTAACCGATGTCCTTCTTGGCCTGGCGCAGCTCCTCGCCCCACAGGCGCACGAGCTCGCCGCGCACCGGCGCCGGCACGTTGCGCCACTGCGCGAAGGCGGCCTGCGCGGTCGCGATGATCTCGTGCAGCTGCGATGGCGACGTCTCGTGGACGCGGGCCAGTTCGGCGCCGTCGATCGGCGAGCGCACGGCGAGCGACCCGCCTTGAACGTCGCCCGGCTCGATGCCGCAGCGCTGAAAGACGCGGAGCAGTTCGCTCATGGTGATGTTTCCTTGGGAATCAGGTGTGTGCGAGTTCTTGCCGAGCCGCCGCCGGACGCGATGCCACGCCGAGCCCCTTGTAGTAGTGGCCGACGGACGTCGCCAGGAATTGCTCGAGCGGCACCTGCTCCTGTCCGACGAAGCCCTTCGTCGGCAGCCGCCCCTGCCGGAGCAGCTCGAACAAGCCGACGACGCCGGCGGCCGTCGTCAACTCGATGGCGGTGCGCTCCTTGCCGCGCAGCGTCGAGCCGAACACGCGAGCGACCCGGGTCTCCTGCTCGAAGCGGCCTGCGCGCATGCCCGAGGCCGAGGCGAACAGGATCACCACGTCCTCGCGGCTGTGCGGCACCGCGTGTTCGAGCACCTGGCGCAGCAAGTCGCGCCGCTCGATGAGGCGCAGGTCGTGCAGGAGGAAGTTCATCGCGTCGCGATGGCCCGGGTAGCGAATCGTCTTGTAGTCGAGGTTGCGCACCTTGCCGGCCAGCGTTTCGCACAGCGTGCCCAGCCCTCCGGAGGTGTTGAAGGCCTCGAACGCTTCGGCGTCGAGCGTGAAGGTCTCGTGGCCCTCCATCGGCTGCACCGAGACCAGTCGGCCATTCACGACCGCGTCGCACGGGTTGCAGTACTCGTTGATGACGCCGTCGATGCTCCACGTGAAGTTGTAGCGCAGGCTGTTGGTCGCATTGCGGGTGAGGGCACCGACGCGCAGGCGCAGGTCGTAGAGCTCGTCGAAGCGTTCGGCCAGGTAGCCGCCCAGCATGCCGATCACGCCCGGCGCCAGGCCGCTCTGGGGCATCAGCAACGACGTCGCGGTCCTGGAAATCTCGCGGATGGCGTGTGTGGCGGCCACGTCTTCGGTGAGGTCGAAGTAATGGGTGCCGCAGGCTGCGGCCGCGGTCGCCACGCGCTGGGCGAGGTAGAACGGCAGGCAGTTGATCACGACAGGATGGGCGCGCAGGGCCGCGTCGAGCTCATCGGTGTTCTCCACGTCGAGCGCGACGCGCCGCACCAGCGGATCGCTCGCGGCACCGGGATCCACTGTCAGGTCCGCCAGCGTCACGCGCACGCCTTGATGCTCGGCCAGCATGTCTGCCACGGTGCTGCCGACCTTGCCGGCGCCAAGAACCAGCACGCTGGTCATTTGCAACTTGTCCATCCCAGTTCTCCTGTGACCTCGTCGTCGGGGTCAGAGAACTTTAGAAGCGAGTCGTGGCGGATGGTAGAGAGCAGATCGTCGAAACAAGGGCGGCGCACCGTCGATTCGACGACCGCGCTTGTCAGCTTGCCCGTTCGCTCGCCGGCATGCGTTTCGGCCGCGCGACAATGCGCAGGGTTTCCAATTGAGCTGCCCCATGGACTTACGACTCGACGAGCTCGACCGCCACATCCTGACGCTGCTGCAGGCGAATGCGCGCGAGCCCGTCGCCAACCTGGCTCGCAGGCTGAAGATCGCCCGAACCACCGTGGTGGCGCGCATTGCCCGGATGGAGCGCGAGGGTGTGGTCTCGGGTTACGGAGTCCGCCTCGGCCAGCGGCTCGATCAGGCGGCGGTGCGTGCGTTCTGCGGCCTCAGCGTCAATGCCAAGAGCGGCGCTGCCGTCATCAAGGCGCTTGCGCGGCTGCCCGAAGTGGAGGAGGTCTGGGCGGTGAGCGGCCAGTTCGACTACATGGTGCTTCTGCGCTGCGACACCCCCGAGCAGCTCGACGAGCTGCTCGATCACCTCGGGCAGTTCGACGGCATCAACCACACGCAGACCTCCATCGTGCTGAGCTGCAAGATCGATCGCCGGAGCATGGTGTCGAGCAGCGAATGAAGGCCTCGACGAGCGCGACGCGCCACCGGAATGGCTTCCTGGGTGTGCTGATGCTGGACACGCGGTTCCCGCGGCCGCCGGGCGATATCGGCAACGCGGAGACTTTTCGTCGTCACGGCATCGCGGTGCGATTTCATGTCGTCGAGGGAGCGTCGCCCGAACGCATCGTCAAGCAGGCCGATCCCGCGCTGCTGCAGCCGTTCATCGACGGCGCGCGCCGCCTGGTCGAAGAAGGCGCCGCGATGATCACGACCAGCTGCGGCTTTCTCGCCGCCTACCAGAGCCTGCTCGCCGATGCGGTGCCGGTGCCCGTCGTCACGTCGAGCCTGCTGCAGTGCCGGGACTTGGCGCGGCCCGGCATCGTGACCTTCGATTCGGCGTCGTTGACTGCACGCATCCTCGCCGCGGCCCACGTACCGCCCGCCACGCCGGTGCAAGGCCTGGCGCCGGGGTGCGAGCTGCACCGGCGCATCCTCGCCAACGACGATCGCCTCGACCTGGAGCTGGCCAGCCGCAACGTGGTCGATGCGGCATGTCGCCTCGTGAGCCGCTTCCCGGCCATCGAAGACATCGTGCTCGAGTGCACCAACATGCCGCCCTACCGCGAGACGGTCGCATGCGCCACGCAGCGGCGCGTGCACGACATCGAAACGCTGGTGCTGGCGCGGTGGGCGACTCGCACCGTCTCGCCGGCGTCGGAATTCGGGTGCGATTCCGATTCGGCCGCCTAGGCGAGGCTGCGAGACGGCTTCACGCCTTGCCCTGAACGCCGTTCAGCGGCGCACGTAGCGCACGATCATCTCGACCACGTTGTCGCGCCGTTCGCGCTGCGCCGCCGCGGCGGCGAAGTCGCGCTTGAAGATCAGCGAGAAGGTGTAGCGGTTCGCGACGTTGAAGAAGCACAGCGCCGAGATCGACATGTGCAGGTCCACCGGGTCGATGCCGCGGCGAAACAGCTTGGCCGCGACGCCGCGCTGGTAGACCTTGCGCACCGCGTCGATCGCGGGCACGTTGAGCTGCTGGATCACCGCGCTGCGCGCGAGGAACTCGCCGCGGTACATGTTCTCGTTCATCACGAGCCGGATGAACTGCTCGTTGTCGGCCTGGTAGTCGAACGTGAAGGCCACCAGCTTGCGCAGCGCGTCCTCGGGCGCGAGGTCCTCGAGGTGCAGCTCGGCTTCGATCTTGCGGATGCGGCTGTAGGCGTTCTCCAGCACCACCCGGTAGAGCTGCTCCTTGCTCTCGAAGTGGTAGTAGATCATCCGCTTGCTGGTGCGAGTCCGGGCGGCGATCTTGTCGATGCGGGCGCCCGCCAGCCCCTTGTCGGCGAACTCGGCGGTGGCCACGTCGAGGATGTCGGCCAGCGACTGCTCGGCGTCGTAGGTGCGGGCAGCTTCCTTGGGCTTCGACTTCGCGGCCATCGCCCGGCGCGCGCTCAATTGGACTGGTTCGTTCATTTCGGCAAGCGTAGCCGCTTTTACCGCCTCGTGGCGAGACCGGATCGAGGGTTTGTGTGAATCGAACAAGAGCGAACCAGTTCGTACATTCGGCTCCATGATCTTTCGGCCCCTCCATTCGCCGCCATGTCCGACCTCATCGACAAAACGATAGACGCCGGCTGCCGGTTCATCGAATGGCTGATCGTCGCCGCGCTGGCGGTGATGGTGCTGCTGGTGTTCGGCAACGTCGTGCTGCGCTATGCCTTCAACTCCGGCATCACGGTGTCGGAGGAGGTGTCGCGTTGGCTGTTCGTCTGGCTCACGTTCCTCGGCGCGATCGTCGGCCTCAAGGAGCATGCGCACCTGGGCACCGACATGCTGGTCGGCCATCTCGGCGTGCGCGGCAAGCGCGTGTGTCTGGCGATCGGCCAGCTGCTGATGCTGCTGGCGACCTGGCTGCTGTTCAAGGGCAGCCTGCAGCAGGCCCGCATCAACTGGGACGTGAGCGCCCCGGTCACCGGCTGGTCGATGGCCGCGTTCTACGGCGTCGGCGTCGTGTTCGCGGTCATCACCGGAGTGCTGCTGCTGCGCGAGCTGGCACGCACGCTGGCCGGCCGGCTGCGTGACGAGGACCTGGTGATGGTGCAGGAGAGCGAGGACCTGGCCCCGCTGCACGCGCTGCACGGCGACGCCGCGGCCACCGCCGCCACCGAAACGCAAGCCGCTGCCAAAGGACCCGCACGATGACCGTCTTCATCTTCCTCGGCTCGCTGCTGGGCGTGATGGCGCTGGGCGTGCCGATCGCGTATGCGCTGCTGCTCTCGGGCGTCGCGCTGATGTGGCACCTGGACCTGTGGGATGCGCAGATCCTCGCGCAGAACGTCATCAACGGCGCCGACAGCTTCCCGCTGCTCGCGGTGCCGTTCTTCATGCTGGCCGGCGAGATCATGAACGTGGGCGGGCTGTCGCGGCGCATCGTGCATCTCGCGCTGGCGCTGGTGGGCCACCGGCGCGGCGGGCTCGGCTTCGTCGCGATCCTCGCGGCGTGCCTGCTGGCCGCGCTGTCCGGCTCGGCCGTGGCCGATACCGCCGCGCTGGCCTCGCTGCTGCTGCCGATGATGGTCAAGGCCGGGCACGACAAGGCGCGCGCCGGCGGGCTGATCGCGGCGGCCGGCATCATCGCGCCGGTGATCCCGCCGTCGATCGGCTTCGTGATCTTCGGCGTTGCGGCGAACGTGTCGATCAGCAAGCTGTTCCTGGCCGGCATCGTGCCGGGGCTGCTGATGGGCGTGTCGATCGCGATCGCCTGGTGGTGGGTCGCCAAGCGCGAGAACGTGCAGCTGCCGCCCAAGGCGAGCGCCGCGCAGCGCTGGGCTGCGCTGAAGAGCTCGACCTGGGCGCTGGGGCTGCCGGTGATCGTCGTGGCCGGGCTGAAATTCGGCGTCTTCACGCCGACCGAGGCTGCGGTCGTCGCCGCGGTGTATGCGCTGTTCGTGTCGACCGCGATCTACCGCGAGCTCGACCTGGTGCATCTGCGCGGTGTGTTCTTGGCCGCGGCGAAGACCACCGCCGTGATCATGTTCCTCGTCGCGGCGGCGATGGTCAGCGCCTGGCTGATCACGGTGGCCGACATCCCGAGCAAGGCGATCGCACTGCTGGAGCCGTTCATGGGCAACCAGACGCTGCTGCTGGTCGCGATCATGGTGCTCGTGATGGCGGTGGGCACCGCGATGGACATGACCCCCACCATCCTGATCCTGACCCCTGTGCTGATGCCGGTCGTGAAGGCCGCCGGCATCGACCCGGTGTATTTCGGCGTGCTGTTCATCATCAACAACGCGATCGGCCTGATCACGCCGCCGGTGGGCACCGTGCTCAACGTGGTGGCAGGCGTCGGGCGGATGAAGATGGACGAGGTCACGCGCGGCGTGCTGCCGTTCATGACGGCGCAGTTCGCGGTGATGTTCCTGATGGTGTTCTTCCCGCAGCTCGTGACCGTGCCGATGCGCTGGTTCCACGGCTGAGCCTTCCACGACAACTCGCACAGGAGACGAACCATGTTCCGACATCCCACTCGCCGCGCCGCGATGGCGCTGGCCGCCGGCGCGTTCGCATGGGCCGCTGCGCTGCCGGCGGTTGCGCAGGACATCAAGGAGCGCACGATCAAGTTCGCGTTCCAGAACCCGCTCGAGCACCCGCAAGGGCAGGGCGCGAAGAAGTTCGCCGATCTGGTCGCGCAGAAGTCGGGCGGCAAGATCCAGGTGAAGCTGTTTGCCGGCGGCGCGCTCGGCGGCGACGTGCAGACCGTTTCCGCGTTGCAGGGCGGCACCGTCGAGATGACGGTGCTCAACGCCGGCATCCTGACCGCACAGGTCAAGGAGTTCGCGGTCTTCGACTTCCCGTTCCTGTTCGCGAACGCGAAGGAGGCCGACGCGGTCACCGACGGCCCGGTCGGCAAGGCGCTGCTCGCCAAGCTCGCCGACAAGAACATCATCGGCCTCGGGTACTGGGATCTGGGCTTTCGCAACCTGACCAACAGCAAGCGGCCGATCCAGAAACTCGAAGACATCGCGGGGCTGAAGATCCGCGTGATCCAGAGCCCGATCTATGTCGATCTGTTCAATGCGCTGGGCGCCAACGCGACGCCGATGCCGTTCCCCGAGGTCTATCCGGCGCTCGAACAGAAGGCGATCGACGGCCAGGAGAACCCGCTGACGGTCATTCGCGCCAACAAGTTCAGCGAGGTCCAGAAGCACCTCGCGATCACGCGGCATGTCTACAACCCGCAGGCGCTGATCGTCGGCAAGAAGCTGTGGGATGCGATGTCGCCGGCCGAGAAGAAGATCATCTCGGACGCCGCCGACGAGGCGACCGCGTTCCAGCGCCAGCTCTCGCGCGGGCAGGCCGACGAGGCGCTGGCCGATCTGAAGAAGGCCGGCATGCAGGTCACCGAGTTCACCCCGGCCGAGCTGCAGCGCGTGCGCGACAAGGTCAAGCCGGTCGTCGACAAGCACGCCGCCGCCGTCGGCGAGGACACCGTCAAGGCCTTCTACGCGGAGATCGCGAAGGTACGCGGCAAGTGAGCGTTGCCGCCGGAGGCCGCACAGCGCGGAGCAGGCCGCTCGAGTTCGACGACTGAGTGGCAGGTTGCCCGAACAGCCACATCAGGCAACGGGCATCGGCAGCGTCGACAATGGCCTACAGCGCGACCTGGCAGCCGCGGCGGGAACGCTCTTTGCCACGAGGTCTGTGCAGGTGCGTCGCCTGCAGCGCAGGAGCAGACCATGACAGACCCCAATGCCCGCCGAGCCGATGCGGGCGACCACACGGCGGGGCCTTGATGGCTCGGTGGGAATGCGCATCGCCCAGGTCGCGCCGCTGATCGAAAGCGTGCCGCCGCGCAACTACGGCGGGACCGAACGCATCGTCGCGTACCTCAGCGACGCACTGCTGGACCTCGGTCACGAGGTCACCTTGTTCGCAAGCGGCGATTCGCGCACCCGGGCGCGGCTGGTGGCCGTCGCGCCGCGCGCATTGCGGGCCGCCCGCCGCGCCGCCGACTGGCCGATGTGGACCACGCTGATGCTCGAGCAGGTGCAGCTGGAGGCCGAGCGCGGGGCATTCGACGTGATCCATTTCCACGTCGACGTGCTGCCGCTCCCGTACGCGCGCCGCTGGGCGACCCCGAGCGTGACCACGCTGCACGGGCGCCAGGACCTGCCGGGCCTGGACCGTCTGTATGCCCGGTTCTGCGAGCATCCGCTGGTCTCGATCTCGGACAGCCAGCGCGCCCCGCAGGCCGCGGCGAACTGGCGTGCGACCGTGCCGCACGGGTTGCCGCACGATCTGTACCGGTTTCATCCGGCCCACGGCGACTACTTCGTGTTCGTCGGCCGGATCTCGCCCGAGAAGCGCGTCGACCGGGCGATCGAGATCGCGGTGGCGTGCGGGGTGCCGCTGCGCATTGCCGCGAAGGTCGACATCACGGATCGCCACTACTTCGCGAAACAGATCCGGCCGCTGCTGAACCACCCGCTGGTCGAGTTCATCGGCGAGATCGGCGAGCGCGAGAAGGACGATTTCGTCGGCAATTCGCGGGCGCTGCTGTTCCCGATCGACTGGCCCGAGCCTTTCGGGCTGGTCGCGATCGAGGCGCTCGCCTGCGGCACGCCCGTGCTCGCCTACGCGAACGGCTCGATGCCGGAGATCCTGCAAGACGGGGTCGACGGCTTCTTAGTCCACGATCAGGCCCAGGCAATCGCCGCGGCCGGACGCATCGAACAGATCGCGCGCGCAGACTGCCGAGCATCGTTCGAACGCAGATTCACCGCGACGGCGATGGCGCAGCGCTACCTGGACGTCTACGACGACGTGCGCCGGCGCCACCGCGCGGTGCAGATCGTCGAGGAGCATCCTCATGGCCGACAAGATCCTCATTGGCAACAAGTGGTATGTGGCGGCCACCTCCGCCCGCCACGAACGGAATCCGCAAGTCCTCAAGAATGACGAGACCTTCGTGCTGTTCGACCACTTCGGCGACATCCAGGTCTACGGCAGCGGCGACGAGGGCCTGTACCACGGGGACACCCGCTACCTCTCGCTGCAGGAGCTCACGATCGACGGCGTGCGCCCGCTGTTCCTGGGCGCGACGGTGCGCGACGACAACAGCCTGCTCGTCATCGAGCTGATGAACCCGGACCTGACGCGCGGCGACAAGGTGCGTGTCGCCAAGGGCACCGTGCACCTGCTGCGCGCCAAGCTGCTGTGGGACGGCGCCTGCCACGAGCACGTGCGCGTCACCAACCACGGCCAGGAGCCGTTCCAGGCGGAAGTCGCGATGGAGTTCGCGGCCGACTTCGCCGACCTCTTCGAGGTCCGCGGCATGGCGCGCGAGCACCGCGGCACCCGGCTCGAGCCGCTCCTGGGCCCTCAGGTCGCCCAGCTGCGCTACCGCGGCCGCGACGACGTGGTGCGCGTGACCCGGATCGGCTTCGAGCCGCAGCCGTTCACGCTCGATGCGCGCGCGGCGCGCTTTCACCTGCATCTCGCGCCCGGCGAACAGGTCCACCTGTACTGCACGGTCAGCTGCGAGCGCACCGACAGCGGGCGCGCGGTCTCCTTGGGCCGCGCCGCGTACGAGGAGGGGCTGCGTGCGGCACAGGCGCGCGGGCTGGCCGACGCGCAGGGCCGCTGCGAGATCGAGACGTCGCACCCGCTCGTCAACCTGTGGATCGAGCGGTCGACGAACGACCTCGCGATGCTGACCACGGCGCTGGACAGCGGACCCTACCCCTACGCGGGTGTGCCGTGGTATTCGACGACCTTCGGGCGCGACGGCATCCTGACCGCGCGCGAGATGCTGTGGGCCGACCCCGAGCTCGCGCGCGGCGTGCTGACGTTTCTCGCGCGGACCCAGGCGACCGAGACCGATCCGGCGCGCGACGCCGAGCCCGGCAAGATCCTGCACGAGGCGCGCAGCTGCGAGATGGCCGCAACCGGCGAGATCCCGTTCGGCCGCTATTACGGCAGCGTCGATTCGACCCCGCTCTTCGTCGGCCTGGCCGCCGCGTACTACCAGCGCTCCGGCAACCTGGAGCTTGTGCGCACGCTGTGGCCGAACGTGCTCGCGGCGCTCGAGTGGATCGACCGGTACGGCGATGCGGACGGCGACGGATTCGTCGAATACGCGCGGCGCAGCCCCGAAGGTCTCGTGCAGCAGGGTTGGAAGGACTCGCAGGACTCGGTGTTTCACGCGAACGGCGCGCTCGCGCAGGGGCCGATCGCGCTGTGCGAGGTGCAGGCCTATGTCTACGAGGCGAAACTCGGCGCCGCCGAACTCGCACGCCGGCTCGGCGACGGCGCGCTGGCGCAGCACCTGGACCAGCAGGCCGCCGAGCTGCAGGCCAGATTCGTCGAGCGATTCTGGTGCAACGACCTCGGCATGTACGCCCTCGCGCTCGACGGAGAGAAGCGGCCGTGCCGGGTTCGCACGTCCAATGCCGGGCACGCGCTGTGGAGCGGGATCGCGCCGCCCGAACATGCCGCGCGCATCGTCGAGCAGTTGATGCACGACAAGTTCTTCAGCGGCTGGGGCATCCGCACCGTCGCCGTCGACGAGCGGCGCTACAACCCCATGTCCTATCACAACGGATCGATCTGGCCGCACGACAACGCGTTGATCGCCGCCGGGATGGCTCGCTACGGTCACCACGACGCGGCGCTGCGCGTGCTCGGCGGGCTGTTCGACGCGAGCCTGCATTTCGAGAATCACCGCATGCCCGAGCTGTTCTGCGGCTTCCCGCGCCGCCCCGGCGAGGGGCCGACGCTGTACCCCGTCGCGTGCGCGCCGCAGGCCTGGGCCGCGGCCGCCGTGTTCGGCATCCTGCAGGCCTGCCTCGGCATCGAATTCCATCCGACGAAGCCGCGCATCCAACTGTGCGGGCCGCGCCTGCCCGAGTTCATCCAGCACATGCGCATCGGCCGGCTCGCCGCTCACGGTCTCGGGCTCGACGTCCTGCTGCAGCGCTACCAGAACAACGTCGGGGTCGAGATCACGCATCGCGACGGGGAGCTCGAGGTCGGGGTCGAGCTGCTCTAGGGCCTGTTACGTAACAGGCCCTATCGGCGAATGCATCGCGCGGCTACGAAAGGAGCTCCGTGGCTTGACGCTCTGCGGCTACCGCTGCAGGCGAGACGGCCTCGCGGTTCGCTTCGATGCGCTCGGCCAGGTACAGCGCATCGCGTGCGACGCCTGAGAAACGCCCCGAGCCCCAGGTATGGAGCCAGGGCAGCCCGAGGAAGTACAGGCCCTCATGTCGCGTGACGCCGCGTATGTGATGCGGGTGGCCGCGGCCGTTGAACACGGGTGCGTCCAGCCACGTGAAATCCGGCGCGAAGCCGATGCACCAGATCACCGCTGAAATGCCGGACTCGGCCAGACGCAGCGTCGTGCGCTCGGCGGACGGTGCCCACACCGGCGAGTAAGGCTGCCCGGGCGGGGCCTGGATGCCTTGCGCGGCGATGTGCTGATCGATGGTCGCATTGATGCGGTTGTAGACGGCGTCGGCCTGGTCGAGCGCCTTGGCCAAGCTCGGCCGGAAGTGCAGCGTGCCGTCCTCGACGTCGGTGATCGAGCCGTAGAGCTGCATGCCCTCGGACGCGAACTGGCGCAGATCGATGTCGCGCCCGCCGTCGCGCCCGGTCACGTAGTGGTTGGTGTTGTCGCGCACGCCTTCGCGCAAAGGATGCTCGTGCACCGGCATGTCGTAGTAACCCATGTCGGCCAACCAGTCGACGACGTCGCGGCCACGGTAGAAGCGTGCACAGCGCGGAGCGTCGCCGACGGCCAGAACCACCTGGCGGCCTTCCAGATGCAGATCCTCGGCGATCTGGGCGCCCGATTGTCCCGCGCCCACGACGAGCACTGCCCCCGGGGGCAGCGATGCGGCGTTGCGGTACTGCTCGGAATGCAGCTGCCCGATGTGCTTCGGCAGGCGCTCGGCCATGCGCGGGATGATGGGCACGTGATAGCCACCGGAGGCCACGACGACTTGATCTGTCGTGCACTGGCCGGCGCTGGTCTGGACGTCGAAACCGCCGTGGGCTCGCGTGGCGACGCGTTGGACGGCGACGCCCTCGCGCAGCGGTGCGGCCACCGCCGCTTTGAAACCCTCCAGGTACTCCAGGATCTCGCCCTTCTTCATGAAACCGTGTGGATCGGCGCCGGGATACTCGT
>Ga0070706_100000675_pt1 | contig 38685 bp, 24 predicted proteins | sample KBSK5501metaG_FD_65476 | JGI IMG/M metagenome (GOLD analysis project Ga0070706, IMG submission 65476) | Corn, switchgrass and miscanthus rhizosphere microbial communities from Kellogg Biological Station, Michigan, USA - KBS K5-50-1 metaG | ecosystem: Host-associated > Plants > Roots >... | reverse complement strand
AATAGCAAACGGGCCTTCTGGATGAAGGGACGCATCTTCAAGTACGCGAAGTACAAGGCCTACAGCGAAGGCATTCTCACCAGTCGGGTCAACCCACGCAACACCAGCCGAGAGTGTGCTTGTTGCCATAGCTTAGTGGCTCGCTTCAAAGAGGGGCAGCCGGCAGAGGGCTATACCTCGGGTGCCCCGTTGGTTCTCTGTCATCAGTGTGGCATGCAGGGTAATGCCGATCGCAATGCCAGTCTTGTCATCGGTCAGCGTTTGGTGAACCGCTCTCAAAATCCACTCCAGGGAAAGCCTCCAACTCCTCTCCTTGTAGAGGGAGCAGAGAAATCTGCAGGTGTTGCCGTCTGCCAGGACGCCAAACGTGAAGAGGAACCATCTCTTCCTCCAGCAAGGCATGCAGATCGCACCGAGCATGGCACCGCTCAAGATGTGTTGTTCAAGATGGATGAGCACATGTCGGATATTCCTCACCCACTACGGCTTCCATTTGAGTAGTAGCCACGCTACATCTTCTCAGGAAACCGACTACGTAGGAGTGTCAGAAGCTGCAGGGCTTTAGCCCTTGCGGAGTGTCACTATTATTGCTTATCATAGTATTACTGAGCTATTGAAAATGCTGCTCAAGTGATGGCAAAGAATTACGTGACAACTCGCCTCGCATAAATGCCAGAGGCCCTCATACCGCATTTTGGGAGAAATCTATAAGAAGGTCATCAGGATGCAGTAGCAGAAAGTGAGCATTCTGGACACCCCAACCAGCTTAAAGCTTGCCAGCATCTCGATAAGATGACATACTAAGCTGAACTGATAGTGTTTAAGAGCGCAATGCATAGAGCTAGAGGTGTCAAAAAGATGGTAACAGCGAGGTTATTAAGTCACCTCACAAGCGGAGAAAGTGTATTAGGAGAGGCTGAAATTATTGTCATCCTACTAGGGGTGACATTAATCGTAGCACTGACATCCCGCCGTTTACGCCTGCCATACACATTACTGCTGGTGCTTGTTGGTCTTGTGATCGGGATACTACCAGTATTTATTGAGGTGCATCTCGATCCCAACATAGTTCTGTTCCTTTTTCTCCCTGCACTCCTTTTTGAGGGGGCCTGGAATGTTGAAATTGAGCATCTAGTAGCAGATTGGCTTCCAATACTATTGCTTGCTGTTCCGGGTCTTGTACTCTCATTGGCGATTGTAGCAGTTGTGATGCATTGGGGCACAGGCCTTCCCTGGTTACTGGCGCTACTACTGGGAGCTATGGTTTCCCCAACCGATCCTGTGGCAGTCATATCCTTACTACGCCAGCTTGGTATGGCTGATCGTTTGCGTACTCTCGTGGAAGGAGAAAGTTTATTGAACGATGGCGTAGGTGCCGCTGCTTTCCAGATTATCTTATTACTGTTGCTTACTTCTCTAGGGCAAACTGCACCAACTACCGATATCTCTGCCTTGATGACCATTTTAAATGCACTCTGGCTCATGTTTGGTGGTCTGGCACTTGGTCTTGCTGTTGGATGGATATGTGCTCGTCTCTTGCGCCTGGTTGATGAACGATTGATAGAAATTACGGTGACTTTCTGCGTGGCCTATGGAGTTTACATTCTAGGAGAAGTCATTCATACTTCTGGCTTACTTGCAGTGGTCGGAGCTGGTCTCGTAATGGGCAGCTATGGACGGCGCATTGGTATGTCAGAGCATACACGAGTAGGTGCTGACGCTGTCTGGGAGTTCATCGCTTACCTGGCTAACTCCTTACTCTTTCTCCTGGTTGGCATTGAAATTGGTGAAACCCACTTTACAAACTCAGTCCCCAGTATTTTGTGGGCGCTTGGAGGAGTCATTGTAGGTCGAGTATTGATGATCTATATACTCACACCCTTGCACGATTTTGTGGCTAGAAGATTGGAATATCGGGCACATCGAAAGCAAGAGCCAGAACGTTTCTTTCCACTCCCACACCCAATCCCCTCGACCTGGCGTCCGTTGCTTGTTCTATCAGGACTGCGTGGCGCGCTTTCAATTGCCCTGGTACTCAGCTTGCCAACGATTCTTGCACAGCGTAACCTCCTGATAGACACTGTTTTCGGCGTAGTATTGGTGACATTGTTAGGACAAGGACTGGGACTTCGAATACTGCTGCCCAGGTGGCCTAAAGAAGAAACATCCCTCTAATCATCCAAATGTTTGTGGCGCTATTACATTTTTCACCTCATTCTGTTCTATGTTATACTGTCCTATGAAGGCTGTGCCTGCTCTGCTGAAACAAGCAGTTTATCCAGGACAGCGCATCTGCACATCTTTATGTCCAGGCAACTCAAAGAAGATTCCACATAGAATAGAGAGGAGTACAGGATGCAACCTAACCCGTATTCAAACGATCCTAATTATTCTCAACCAACCGAAACGAACTCTCCCTACCAGGGTCAGCAAGGCGGCCAATACGTCCCACCCCCTTACCAGGGCCAGCAAGGACAACCAGTACCGCCTCCCTATCAGTACACAAATCAGCCTCCTCCAGTTCAGCAGAGGGCAGCAATGAGCGAGGGAGAATCCCGTAAATACACCATCGGCAAGATCATCGACTTTATTCGATGGATTATTGTTGCATTGGAGCTTTTGTTCCTTCTGCGTTTTGTATTAGAGTTGATTGGTGCTGATCCAAATAATCCATTTGCACAGTTTCTTTATAACTTCACCGGTTTCTTTCTCTATCCGTTTCTCGGCATTGTGCCTAATACCCACCTTGGCAAAGGGAATGCATTCATTGATTGGTCAACGTTGATTGGCATGGCAGTATACGGGATACTTTATCTTATATTGAAGCTGTTCTTGCGTACGACTGTTTCCAGGCCTGAAGAGCCTATTCAATAGGAAAACGTAAGTTTGTAGAGATACCGCATCCCGGCAGAGGGCACTAACCCTCTGCACTTTGAACGCGATAAATCACGCCCCTACATCCCTATTGTCAATTTCCGCTTTTATTTATATCAGGAAGAATGCAGCCAGTAAGATATTTGGGCCATTGGAAAATAGAACTGTTTGAAGTTCATGCTACAATACTTGAAAAACACAGCACAGGAATAAAGGGGATTTGGAGTGCAGAAGCGTATGGGCGGCTCTGACCAGTATAATGGCAACAATACAGAATTGATAGATCAAGATTCATTGGTAGGTTCACGTAACGGCCAAAACGGTCATATGGCGACAACGACTGGAACGTATGAAGGCATTCCTCCAACTTCTATCTTTAATCTAACAGACCGGCTACCAATTTTCAGCTATCTTGTCAACTCCAATCGCATACGTTGGTATCGTGTCATCATGCGCGTCTTTTTGCAACACCATCGCGAATTGTATCGCTACCAACTTACCGCACAGGAAATCCGAGATGCCGTGAGAACCGCCTTTGATCCTGAATATACGCTGGATCAATGCCAGAATGATCTTGCTGCCCTCAGAGAATGGGGGAATGTCACTACTATTTACGACTCCAGTCGAGCGACCTCTATTGCCAGCTTTCTCTCGCCAGCATTGTTATACCAGGCAACACCAGAAGCTATTTCCATCGAAACGTTTCTTGAAGAGCAAACTCGCGCCCATAGTGGCAAAGGCGCATTACGCCAGGGAGATCTACCGCATTTATGGCGGTCTCTACAACAACTCGACAAAGATTTACAAACCTCTCTTTCTGATCCCACAGCGACTCACAGCCGCGAGATCGCAGAGGAGTGGCAACGAGCTTTTGAGATTTGGAGCACAATGGCCCGTGAGGCCGCACAATATCTCGCCAATATGATTAACGCTGCACAACAAAGCCGACCAGATTTTGAGGCCTACCAGTTCTACAAAGCAGCGGTCGTAGCATATGTGCATGGTTTCGCGCAAGCTTTGACTCAGTATAGCCGTCGGGTGCGCGAACTGCTCGCTGAATGGTCGACCACAGGTAAGAAGGAACGATTGATCGAAATTGTATCACAGCACCTTGAACCACCGGGCGCAATAAGCGAAAATAGGCCTGCACAGGTCGAATTGCTGAAAGAGGCTCGCAACCAGGTGCTGGCAATAGCAAACTGGTTTGCCGAGGGGAAGAATGCAGATTCTTTCCGCAGGAATGCCCTTGCTGAGGTGGACAAGGTTGTTCGCCGGGCATCTGCTCTGGCTGCTACAGCGAGACCAAATGCTAATTACGCCACCAATCTGAATGCGCTGGCCAATCAGCTACTGCTAGCAAAAGATGGTGAAACAGCGCAGCAAATCTTCTCGGTTGCCTTTGCTAACCTCCTACCAGTACACCTGCCAGAAAGTCTGGCTGGTACACCAAGCGCAACTATTGACGCAAGAAAATTGAGCGACTGGCAACAGCCGCCGACTGTAGCACTCCGCCTGCGACCAGTGAGTAGGGCAAATCGTGGTGAGCATCCTTTAGAAGATCCGGTGATTGATCACCGTACAATCATTCGAAACCTGATCGTACAGCATGAGGCCAGGCTCAAGAAGCAACTCTTGCGTTTCGAGTACCTCTTCTCGGAAGTACATCTCGATTTAGGCACTATCAAGAGTATTACTGTAGAAGATCGCGCCATTTTGATTGAGGTGATTGATAGCTGCCTGGGGGATGTAAGTAACCAATATCGCGCACCTGATGGCTCGACAATCGTCTTGCTCAACCCTGAGGAACAAGCATACACGCTTCTATGCGCTCCAGATGGAATGTTGCTGCTACCGCGCTATCATTTGCAACATCAGAAAGTCGAAGAATTTCCTGCATGATCGAAGAGAAAGAGTTACTAGCAGCAGAGAGCTTTGAAGAGATTGCCAACGATTACCAACAAGGCACAACACTACAAGGCAATCGTGCGGCATTCATCGCAAATGCTCGCCGACGGCATTCCACTGCCGATCTGATGAAAGCACACCTGGCCTTGATGGAAAAGGAAGTGATTTTGCCTAGACAAAGCGATCTCTTCCGCCTGGTGAAATATCATTATTACGCACTGCAATCATGGCATGAACAGCGTACTGGCTGGCGTATCCAACGCGATGCCAGCGCTATTCGATTGATACGTGATCCAGGCGTAACCACCCCTGGCTACCTGTACGACCGCTTGAAAGAACCAGGCGACTTTGCCTGCTTGACGTGGATTCTCTGGTACGCAGAGAATCGCCAACTGTCAGGACGAGGTAACGACCAGCAATTTTTGCTTTCCCAGCTGGCTGAGCAGATACAGGAACAGTCTGCATCTGGTCCGGCCAGTGAGCGAAAATTCGATTTCCGCAAGCCTGCTGATCGTTATAGTATCCAGCGTGCGCTGCAATATCTGGAAGACCTGGGCGGTTTGCAACTGGTCGATGGACAAACAAGAGATTGGGTGGACCAAGCAGCAAGCGCTGATGCATTATATGAATTCACAGATGTAGTGCGTTCACTGATTGTCGCGCTTAATCCCCAGTTAGTGACATTGGTTGCAGGCCAGTTAAGTAATAGCTTGACGAAACTACAACCCGCGATACTCATCAACCCTGCTGGAACATCTACATTGCCTCTGGTGCGTGCATGGCGCACTTTACTGCTTGGTCCAACGCTCTTTCGATTTGACGATCCTCCAGCCTTTGCTGAATTGGTAGCACATGCTGAAGCAATAGCCAACGAATTGCTTGAGACCTTTGGTTGGTTGCTCGATATACATCGCGATTATGCTTGTATTGTGCGCGCAAGTGGCATGACAACAGGTCCAGTGACAAGTCTGACACCGTTTGGTACCAATGATCAGATCGCTATGCTCATGTGCAAAGCTATCCGAGATCAAGTCGAATCTGGCACATGGCCTTCACCTGATACGTATGGTTGTTTGCAAGTAACGACCGAGGATATGTCAGAATTGTTCTATAGTGTTCGTGAACGCTACGGAGAGAATTGGGGTAGTGAGGCTCGCAATAAAAGTTCACGCAGTCTGTTAAATGACGTCTATAGGAAAATGCGTCAGGCAGGTCTGCTTCGAGGACCTGACGATGCTGGTAATATGCTGGTGTTACCAACCGCCGCCCGTTACACTGCCACCTATGAGAAAGCCGGGCAGGAGATGAAAGAAGTGGCCGGGGTTGCCTCTAAAAACGGTAGCTCCACAAGCAAAAAGTCAAGTAGCTCACGAGAAACTATTGTAATCACCTTGCCAGAACTAGGGTTAGACGAGGGATAGCCAGTGCTCACGGTTGTAAGATATCGCGAAGGCGTAAGAGGACAAAACAATGCAACGCACGTTTGAGAATTTTGCTGAGTGGGCAATTACAGAAAATGGCTCAGCCGAAGAGACTGCGGCCCGCCAGCTCGAGATGTTTGTTGATCTGTTACAGCAAAAGACCGGGGGACCTTTGGGCTATCGCTTGCGCCGGATCATCCTGACAAATTTCTGGCTATATGGTCAGCAAGAATTTGAAATACCCCATGGAAGACTCTTCCTGGCCGGGGAGAATGCAAGCGGCAAATCAACCGTGCTGACTGCTGCTCTGCCTCTCGCCCTCGACGGTGATCTTCGCCCCAATCGACTCGACACGTTTGGAGGACGCGAACGACACATCCAGTATTACGTGCTTGGAGGCGCAGATTCGGCGACCCCTTTCAACCATGAGCGGCGTACATCCTACATTGCCCTGGAATTTGAATGGTGTAACCCTGATGCCCCACCCATTGCCCCAGAACTACGCCAGCGATGGGAGAATGGAGAACGCGAGAAGGCGCGCTTTCTCACAATCGGTATTAGCCTGTCTGGAAATCTGAACGCCAGTGACCGCATTCGTCCATTGCGTTTCCTGATTACAGACGGGTCTCGCCTGGGCTACGAACTCGATACCATCTATGAGACGGGCAGCAAGCGCGATAAACGGGCGTACGATCATGCGCGATTTAAGCAAGTGCTCGAAGGGCATGGCTTCATATGCGACTCTCAGGCCGAATATGAGCGGCAGGTAGCTCGCCACCTTTTTGGGTTTAGCGACGAAAAGGACTTCCAAAAACTGATCGACCTGCTACTTACTTTGCGTCGCCCCAACCTGAGCAGTGAATTGAGCTTTTCACGAGTACATGACTATCTCAAGCAGTCACTGCGCAAAATTTCGGGTGAGACAACTTCTCGTGTGATCGGAACCATCGACCGCATCGACGCGATCAATAGCGAAATCGAACGCATTCAAGAAGCATTCGAGGCGGCAGATCGCTTACATCGAGCACGACAGCAAGTAGCCCTGATAAAAGCGCAACTGGCTGCATGTGAATATACAGGAGCGCACCTCGTAGAGAACATCACCCAAAGCCGGGTGACAAAGCTGCGTAAAGACCTGCTCGCTGCGGAAAATGAACGCAAGAGGGCAGAGACACGCACCCAGGCTTTACAGGCTGAGCAATACCAGGTCAACGGCCAGATCAAAGCATTAGAGGCCAGTGAGGGATTGGAAGTAGCAAAACAGCTTGCATATGCGCGTGAGCGCCAGCACGAGGCCGAGACACAAACGCAACTCCAGCAGGGTAGTCGGGAGTCTGCCCGTCAATCACTAACAGAACAAACCGAAAGCCTTATACGCCAACGCACGCGTTTCGAGACAATGAAGGCAGATTGCCTGTCATATCTGGATGATTTGTCTTCCATAGCAACTGAGGAAGCACTCTGGGAGGCTGTCTCTTTGCAGTTGCAAGAAACTTCCCACCAGCTTAGCAACATCTCAACTGAAATCACAAGCAAGCCAGAAGCGCTTGTAGGTGTCACTACACTGGTTGAAGCAGAATCAGAAGATCGTATTACCTGGTTACGCAGACTCGAAGCGTTGCATCAAGAGCGAGAAAAGTTAGATAGCAGACTCCAGTACGCGCGTACATTCGAAACGACTCTCTTTCAAGAGTTGGATGAATCACGCCGCCGTTTTGAGTCGGTGCAAGACCGCGCATATGAGTTGCAACGTACCCTCAATACAACATTGGAGCAGTTCTTCATAGATGGTATCTTCAACAATCCTCTAGATGTCATAGATGCTGCAACACAGATTCAAGAAGTTACAACCAATGAAGAGTCCCTGGCAGGTAGAGCAGTAGAACAATTTGCGGATGCCATCAAAGGGTATCAGCAGAAAATAGATGAGCTTGAGGGCGAGTTGGCCGAAGCAGCGAACCTGGCACAGGGTGAACTGAACGAGTTGCAACTGCTGGCAGGTAGCAAGCAATACGAGTTATCCGAAATGCAGGCACTCTTTGAGCAGAAACTGGCTGAGCCGGAGTTCACTCCTATACATCCAGATCGTCGGACGCTTGCCCGAGCAAGGCTTGCCGAGCAAGGTATACTCGCTTTACCACTTTATGCGCTCCTCGATTTCGCTCCCGGCATTGAGAACGAGAGCGATTATGCAGGACATATTGAATATATGCTGGAGGATGCCGGACTGCTTGACGCGCTGGTCGTAGCGCCTCAGCAGGTAGGTGCCGCTGAGGCGCTTCTTGCAGCGGAGGGATTGAGCGATTGTCGTCTTGATATAGATGCCTTTCTCGCGCTGCAAAACGACCATTCATACAATTTTGAGCACGATCAATTGGGGTTCAGCGGACTTTGTTTCGATACATCTCTGCGCGAATCCCTGGTTGGGGACGACACTGATTGGGAAGCAACGATAGCAGCCATCCTACAAACTTTAAGTCAAACTGAGAGAGGACAAGAAGCCAGTTCCGTAAGAGCAAAGTACTCCATCAACCAGGACGGCTCATGGACACATGGTTTGCTCACAGGTCGTGCAGGAGGAGGCGAAGCAAGGTATATTGGAAGGGCTACCCGCCTGCGCGTAAGGCAGCGCGAACTGGACGCACTGAATCAGAAACGGGCGAATCTAGAACAAGAGTTGCAAGCATTATACAGTCAACTTGCTTACTACGAACAACAGTTGGCGCAGATCCAGGAGAAGCAAACTAGAATACGAAAGATTCTCCCAGAGAGTGGTATCGAGGAGACATACGCAGAACTTTCCCAGGCCAGGTTAACTCTTGATGAACTCAGAAGTAAGTATCAGAAAGCGCGACTGCAGACGCAAGAGGCAAGGCAGGCGTACAATACACTTCTTGTTCAATTAGAGCGCGGGAGTAAAGGAATTGCGCTTTTAGCTAGCGACGCAAAGTGCGTCCAAAGCACACTAATAGGAGTCGTCAAATTAAAAAACCAGGCCGCATCGCTGCAAATGCAACTGGGAAATATCATCAATACCTGGGAGGAGCATCAGAGAACACGAGAGGCGCAAGAAAGAGCGAAGTTGAACGAAGCTAACCTTACTGCTCTATACGAACGTATACACCAGCAATTTCTGGAGGCCCAGGCAGAAGCGAACGAACTACTTCTGGTAGCTGAATTGTCTAACGCAGAGGAATTGAGCGAACGTCTGCGCCTGTTGCATGAGCAAAACGAGACGTTATCAACACAGCTCGATGAGGCCAAAACCAGCTTCATTAGCGCTGATGTGCGTGCCAGCGCCACACAGGAACATCTAGCGGAAGCCGGGGAACATTTACTGCAAGCGCAGCACGAACGCACAGAAAAACAGGAACGCTTTGCCACGCTCCTGGAAGAATATCCTACAACGGAATTGCTTGAGATGCGTGAACTAGCCACTGGTGAAGAGTATGTGAGAGCATCCCAGGGATTGTTAGGTGAAGCGTTGCGTGAAGTCGATGTTGCAGCACGAAAACAATACCTGGAAGAACAGTACCGTGAAATATATAATGCGCTTTCACGAACTTTCAACCGGGAACAACCGCTCTTGCTCGAATACGGACCAGACCTGGACGATCAGGGGCATGTTGTTTTTCTGAATGAAAATAAAAGTAGACCGGTTGAACTTCTAGAACTACTGAGCGATCGTATCGAAATGCAGAAAATGCTACTCAGGCAAGAAGAGCGACAGTTATTTGAAGATTTTCTGCTTCAAGAGATCGCCGAGGCTATCCGCACACACATTCTTGAGGCAGAGGAATGGGTACAACAGGTCAATCGGGTACTCAAAGGTCTGCCTATGATCGGCGAGCACTACGCATTACAGTGGAAGCCTCCCGCCGAGTATGACCTGACAAAATTAGGCAGTCACCTCGCCCAACACTACAAGCTTTTGCGTAAGCCAGCCCAAACCTTGACTACTGAAGAGACGGAGTCGCTGATGAATGCATTCCGAAGAGAGATTGAAGCTGTGCGTATTCGACAGCAAGAGAATCCTGAAACAAATTTCATGGAAACGCTGGAACAGGTCTTTGACTACCGTGAGTGGTTTCACTTCGATGTGCTGGTTGCGCCTGTCGGAGGTCAATGGCAGCGTTTGACCGATCGCATGGCTGGTACACGAAGTGGAGCTGAGCAATTGTTTGCGCTGTATGTACCACTCTTTGCTGCTCTGGCAGCGCTTTATCGAAGCGCTGCTCCAGGCGCTCCTCGATTGCTGGCGTTGGATGAGGCATTCGATAAGGTCAGTGTTGCCAATACGCAGCGCATCATGGAATTCCTTGTCTCCCAAGATTTCCAGTGGATCATGACCGGGCCACAAATCAGCGGCACAGGAGCGAAGATACCAGCCTGCGCAAGATATCTGATGATCCACGAAAAGGGTTCACCGGTAGCTACAGCTTCAGCCTCATTTTGGAGCGACAGTCAAAGTCTGCAAGGGACAATGAGAGAGATCAAGTGAAAGTGACAGACTCCCTCCCATGTAATCCTCAAAATGTGCAAAAAGCAGTCACATTCTTTACACAGGCAAACTTATCTCGCCTGCTGGCGAAACTGCGTGAGAAGTACATCGAGGTTGGACGTGTAGGAGGCCAGGTGCATATGGAGGATACAACGCCGGGCGAACGACGCGAGATTGCCAGTTTCCTGGCCAGGCCACCCTATGCAGATAGTAGCTTGAAGGTGAAGCTGTCTGATATTGAAAAAGCTCTCCAACACAGTTTCAACTGCGGATTACCTGAGTTGCTCGTTGCTTTCTTTCCTGACCAGCCCCTTGTGACCCGCCAGGCAAAGAGAGAAGCGCACGCTATTCACCAGGCCGATTTTCGCACCGGCTTGTTCTCGATAGCTGCGACATTGCCTGAAGGATCACAGGGTAAGTACTGGTTACAACACGGACAACATGGGCAGGAGTGCATTTCTTCTCGTTTCAAAAATTCCCCTTCGCATGAACAAGAACGACAACTAAAACTGGTGCGTTACATAGCAAATGTGCTCGATCAATTACCAAAACCAGGCGCACCGGAACGTCTAGCTCTCTTTGCCCAGCGTACCAGCGGAGACCCGCACGCACTCGATCCAGATATGGCCGCTGGCAGGCTTCTATTACTTGCCCTCAACGACCTTGCTTCTGGACTGCAAGAGGGTAGCTCTCAACTAACGAAATCGCCACAAGACCGGGAAAAAGAGCTACGTTTATACAAAGACGCCGGACTGCTTGTCGATACGATCTCATCAAGTGTGATAGTCTTCAATCTTGCAAGCGCTTTGTATCACAACGGTACACCTGATCCACTTTTGCAGGCAGCTGGCAAACGCGTACTTCTCCTCCCAATGCGCCAGCTGCTTGAGTGGAGGCGCCTTGTTCCAGCGAGCACAAGGATTTATGTGTTTGAGAACCCGCAGGTTTTCGAGGAAGCAATTGCGGCATTAGAATCTAGTAGAACATTACCTACACTGGTTTGCACATCGGGTTGGCCCAGTGCAGCCGCACTATATCTGCTCGACAAACTTCTTGAATCATCTCCTGACAACTGTTTGTATTACAGCGGCGACTTTGACTTGAAGGGGTTACAAATCGCAGCGTACCTGGGAGCACGCAACCCAGGACATTGTCGACCCTGGCATTTTGATCCAGCTTCTTATGAAGTTGCACTAAAAGCTGATGGAGTTGAGGCACGCGCAAGTGAGCTGAGTACGCTGAACGCGCTTCCCGAAGTCTTTAAACCGCTAGTCAACAGGATGCAAGAAAAGCAGAAGTGGGCTTTCCAGGAAGGCATTGTCGATCTGCTGGTGAGAGATATGCGAGATTCCGGTTGAATCTGATTACCTGCTCCTCTTCTTTTTCTCTGTTCTGCTCAGTTTTGGAATTGATTTGGAGATACCGGGTCTTCGTTCGAGTTTCATCATATTGATTATCTGGTGCATCATCTGCCCCATCGGCACATCAAGATCGAGGCTTTCGGCCTTCTCCAGGAATATTTCCGCCTGGCGGTAATCACCGGTATCAAGATACCTTAATGCCAGAAACATGTGCAGGTTAGCGGAGTCGGGATTGTTAATCAAACCCTCCTCGAGCAATTCAATCGCCTTTTCAGGTTGCTTGTTTGCAGAAAACATCTCGCTAAGTAAGTAGTAGTAGTCTTCGTTATCTGGCTCTAGCTCGATAGCTCGTTTATAGCTGACTTCGGCCTCCTCAAAATCCTCTAGCAGTCTGTAAACCCTTGCCAGGTCTGCCCAGGATTCGGCGGAGTCTGGCTGATAGTCTGCAACATGTTGATAATGTTTCAGTGCATCCTCATAATGCTTTTGTTCAATAGCGATCTCACCAAGATGCAGTTCAATGTGAGCGTCATCAACCGGATCGGTGACCATCGCTTTGGCTTGCAGCAGGTGATCTTCTGCCTCGTCAAGATGCTCTTCCTCGTCTATGAGTATTTCAGCTAGAGAGATGTGTGCCTCAAAGCTATTCTCAAGCGACAGTGACTCGCGTAGCGCATCCTCGGCAAGTTTCTGGAAGCGCTCACCACGTTCATCATCTGCTTCATCGAAAAATTTGTTGCTAAGTTGTCTTTGCATTGCTGCAAGTTCTCTTAATCTAGGCCCATCAGGAAAATGCTGTGCTAGCGGCTCCAGATAAATCAGACTGTGCTCATACTGCAGGACAGCTAGCAAACGACTGAGAACATCACTATAAAGGGAATAATCAAGTGGCAACTTCTTGATGAGAGCTTCGGTGTAATAAACGGTTTGCATGATACGCCAGACTACCACATCCAAGAACTGTTGTGCTTTCTCGCTCTCTGTTGCTTTTGGCTTGTGTTTCGCAAAATACTCATCCAGAAATTTGTCGTGCTTCTCATTTCTCTTTTGCAATTCCTCGATGGGTAATGTCTGTGCTATCGCGGCTTCATCGGTCATGCTCTGTATTCGCCACTCATTTTCCTCTTGAACCAGGGTATAACTTGTCCAGAACCAGTGACGCTGTGTTTCTTCGTAAATGGCGGTAGGCTGCGGTACCTCTGGGAGTGTATAGGTGAGGGGTGTTTCTTCTAATTCGATAGACCAGCCAACCTCAAACTCTTTGCGAGTGGCCGAACGTCTCGCACTTACCAGTCCGGGAAGCCAGAGTTTTGATTCCTGAGGCTCACGTTCATGGATAAAGTCTGGTTTCAGTTCTCCGGGATCTGCTTCCTCTAACCAGTCATCGCGTCGTTCGATCCACTCCTCCTTCGAGAGGCCTTCTCTGAGGGTACTATCTGCAGAAAGTAGTTCATAGGCTAAATTGTAATCACCATTGACCCAGAATTCCACAAAGTTGACGACAACTCCAGAAGGACTCAAGCCGTGTAAATCGATCGTATCTTCATCTTCTTCTTCATGTTCGACTTCCTCTTCAAATTCGACTTCCTCTTCAAGTTCGACTTCCTCTTCAAGTTCGGCTTCTGCAAGGCCAGGAGCCTCCAAAATCAGTTGATTCACAAGGGAACTATTTAAGCGATATTCTTTATGAGGTTGAGTTCCATTTCGTTTGTTGACATCAAGTGCCTCAAGTATGAGACGACGTGCTTGTGCTAATGAACAGTCTTTAGTTTCAACATCGGTCAAATGTGTTTCCATCTCGGCAAAGAAATTTTCAATATTACGTTTGTTTCCAGTTCTGGTGAAGAAATCCCTGACACCATCATGCAAAAAGTCTAGCGAAAACACAAGGACTCGTACCTGACCCGGATTATCCTCCTGTTCAAAGCCGAGAGCAAGCTCCACCCAGTCAAGATCGCGCGAGTCCGTGACCACACCTTTCCAGAAACGTAGAGGGGAAGTTGTGACCTGTACTGCTGGTGTACGATCGATGGGTGGGCTCCATTGCGGATAAATTCGTATACCTTGAAGCCCTATCAATGAACGTCGTGCTTCCTTGCGAATACTTTTTGTGGGACTCAATTCGTTGATAGCAATCAAAACATCTGCAGCATCGGCATGATGTTCCTTTGATAAGGCCTTAAGCAAAGCCATCTGCACGCCTTCCGGCATGTTGTTGATTTCAGCCAACACGGCTTCTGCTTGCTCCGGGTTTGTACTCGCATGCAAATTCTCGGCGATTTCATGATATCTATCAAGTATCTGCTGGGCCTGCGTATTATGTTCCTGCAAAACTGGTAATTGCGATGTTTTCTTCTTAATCTTTGCCATAAACTACCATCTTTTCTGACAACACGGCCATTAGCAATCTCCCCTGGATGCATTTTACTCCTCCCACATGGATTTCACAACTGCTAATACTTCCATATGGGTACGATAGCGATTTTTGGCATAACGAAGGTTGACATTCCACAAATCTGCTGCTATGCTTTATCCATACAAGCATTTGGGTGCGATGGATTGTACCCAGATAGAAGACTGACCCGCGTCGAGCGAACAAAGTATGAGATTGGCGGCCAACAGCGATCCGAAACAGAGTGGAAGTTCGGAATGGATACGCGTCTCAGAACGCATTCGTGAGCGGCTGGCCGAAGAAAGCCCTCTACAGGTAACTAGTATTGAGTGTCTCCTGAACAAGGCAAGTAGGAACAGGTGGGTGGTTCCCACGCAGCGCAATAACCATGGAAAAGCGGCCTTTTACCCTTAGCTACAACGTGGCAGCAAAGGCGTCTCCAGCGTGAGGCATCTCAACTGAGAATGAAAGGCAATTAGGGTGGCACCACGGGTGTGTAATTAGGGATGCGCTTCGGAGCACTCCCCAGGGTGGAATAGATATAACCCCCTACACTCTCGTCCCTTCAATGTCGTCAAGGAAGGGGCGGGGGTTTTTTATTGCAGTCGGCTATAAGCTCCCTCCCTAACCTCACCACCCTCAACTCGATAGTTGAGGGAGTTGAAGGAGTATCACACAATGGTAAGCAGCAGTCAGACAAACATGACTCAGACCACGACAATCATTGACAATGCACTCGATCTAGTAGTCAAGAAAATCACTGAGGTCGAAGTGCCACAAGGCAAGCATATCGCCCTGGCCTATTCGGGCGGACTCGACTCGACGCTCTGCGTCAAACTTTCTCATCTGAAATACCACGCTCGCAAACTCACAGCGATCACAGTTGATGTTGGTCAAGGTGAAGACGAGATACAGCAAAGCACTGAAAGAGCTGCTAAGCTGGGTATAACGCCACTCTTGATTGATGCAAAGCAAGAATTTACTGAACAATGGCTCAGCAAAGCAATCCAGGCAAATTCAGATTACAATGGCTACCCTGTTTCAACCTCTATGACTCGCCAACTCATCGCTGCGCATGTTGCACAGAAGGCTCTGGAGTTGGGTTGCGATGCTTTGATGGAAGGTTCAACTGGCAAGGGCAACGATCAGTATCGTATGCATAACGTCTTCAGCCTCTTCGCACCCGGTATGCCCATCTTTGTTCCAGTGCGTGACTTTGATCTCACACGCGGTGAAGAACAATTGTTGATGGAACATTATGGCGTTGCGGTTGAGGAAGTGATTACTGGCGGCGATGACAAGACTATGTGGTGCCGTTCAATCGCAAGCGGTGGCATCGATCTTACCACGGAATTGCCAGATTCCATCTGGATGTGGCTAACCCCACCGGCTAAGGCTCCAGATAAGCCAACTACTCAAACCTTGAGCTGGCAGAACGGCCTGCCAGCAGCATTGAATGGCAAGCAACTACCACTCGATCAGATCATCGAGCAACTCAATGTTATTGGCGGAGCCAACGGTATTGGTAAAATTGATCTCTTTGAGGATGGCATTATGGGGATGAAGTCAAGAGAACTATACGAAGCACCTGCTGCAACAATTCTGCTGAAGCTACATCGAGACCTCGAGCAATTTTGTCTGACCAAAGAGGAAATTCAATTGAAGCGCCAGCTTGACGCGCAATGGGCCAAACTTGTGTACCATGGAGAATGGTTCCACCCGCTGAAAGATGCCATCGATGCTTTCATCGCGACCACACAGAAGGTTGTGAATGGAGAATATACTGTTGAACTCTACAAGGGCAACATTGATATACGCGCGCGTTCATCCTCAAGTGGCCTCTTCTTTCCCGATATACGCTCGATTAAGAGCGCCAGTTTCAATCAGAAGGAATGCGCTCCAGCCGCGCATCTTCGTGGCCTACCCTTTGAGTTGATTGCGAGGCGTAACAAGATGACCACGGCCGGGTTCGAGGGGGAAAAGTCATGACGAAGCTCTGGCAAAAAGCTTATCAATTGAATGAACAGGTCGAACGCTTTGAAGCGGCACAGAACAGCCTGCTTGATGCAAGACTCATTCGCCATGACGTGTGGGGGTCACTTGCTCACATTGCGATGCTGGCAAAAATCGGCGTGCTCACAGAGACCGAACATAGCGTATTGAAAAATTCGCTTTGTAATGTTCTGGAGTTGGAAGCATCGCATGCGTTCACCGTCACGTTGGAAGATGAGGATGTGCATACCTGCGTGGAAAATTACCTGGCTGCACATGCAGGTGCCGTGGGTAAAAAGATACACATGGCACGCTCACGTAATGACCAGGTACTGGTAGACCTGCGCTTGTATGGCAAAGAGCAACTGCATTACGTAGCAACCAAACTCTGTAATCTTTGTGCAGCATTGGTTGCGTTAGCTAATGCTCATACTGACATTCCAATGCCCGGATACACACATATGCAAAGAGCAATGTTGTCCTCGGTTGGTCTTTGGGGAGCGGCTTTTGCCGAGGCTCTGCTCGATGACGAACAACTACTTTCGGCCGCTTATAAGCTCAACGATCAGTCACCGCTAGGTTCCGCTGCTGGCTACGGTGTGCCAATTGCAATTGACCGGCAGTATTGCGCAGACCTGCTGGGGTTCTCTCGCGTTCAGAACAACGTCATCTACGTACAGAATAGCCGTGGCAAGATCGAGGCAGCTATCGTTCAGGCGTTAACGCAAATCATGCTCGACCTGAGCAAATTAGCGCAGGATATCCTGCTCTTTACGACAGTCGAATATGGCTTCTTTCAAATGCCTCAGGAACTCTGCACCGGCAGCAGTATCATGCCTCAAAAGCGTAACCTGGGAGTGATGGAGTTGGTCAGAGCACGCACACAGACGATGCTGGCCTTACAACAGCAGATACTAGGCATTGTGAGTGGTCTGCCTTCTGGTTACAACATGGACTACCAGGAGACGAAACGCCCATTCATGGAAGCCCTGGATCTGGTTCAAGAGTGTCTGGAAATATGTACTTTAGTCGTTGACAATCTAGAAGTTAATGTCGAACGTTTAATCGCTGCCTGCACCTTTGAACTTTTTGCCACTGACCGCGCTTATGAACTCGCTACTGCGGCTTCGCTCCCGTTCCGCGATGCTTATCGCATCGTGGGGGCTGAGGTAACGGCGCAACTGGATCGCCATTTGCCCCTGCCAGTGGAAAGCCAGGAGCAACTTGCCGAACGGCTGGCAGCGCGCAGTCACCTTGGTGGTGCCGGTAAACTAGGGCTGGCAACGACACAAAAGCAACTGAACGAAGAAAAGTCAGTGTGGGAGAAAAGAGCAGAAACTTTTTCAGCGGCAATACAAATGTTGGTAGGAGGTTTATAACATTATGGCAACAGTCGTACTTGCTTATTCAGGCGGATTAGATACTTCAGTGGCTATCCGTTGGATCAAAGAACAATATAATCTGGATGTGATAACAGTGACTATCGATGTCGGCAATGCACGTAATCTTCCAGTCATCGCAGCTCGCGCTGAGAAAATCGGTGCTGTCAAAGCACTGGTTGTCGATGGCCGCGCTGATTTTGTGCATTACTTCGTCTGGCTTGCACTGCAAGCGGGTGCAATCTACGAGGGAGAGTATCCTCTGGCAACTGCTCTGGCACGTCCATTGATTGCTCGACTGTTGGTAGAGATCGCACGCGCAGAGGGCGCTGTTGCCGTGGCACATGGTTGCACGGGCAAAGGCAATGACCAGGTGCGTTTCGATGTCGCGATCAACACACTTGCACCCGACCTGAAAATAATTGCGCCCGTACGCGAGTGGAGTATGACACGTGACAACGAAATTGCTTATGCTGCCGAGCATCACATCCCATTACAGGTGAACAGTGCCAGCCATTATTCGGTTGATCAAAACCTTTGGGGTCGGAGCGTTGAATGTGGCATCCTTGAAGATCCCTGGGCTGAACCTCCCGAAGAGGTCTATGACTGGACGACCAATCCTGATCTCAATAAGTTTAACAGCGGGTCACAGCCACAGGAACCAGCGTATATCGAGATCACTTTTGAGCAAGGTACACCAATCAGACTGAATGGCGAGGATATCGACGGTGTGACGTTGATTGAAACGTTGAACAAACTTGCTGGGAGTTACGGTATTGGACGCATCGATCACATCGAGAATCGCCTCGTTGGTATTAAATCACGCGAAGTATACGAGGCTCCCGCTGCAGTGGTGTTACATGATGCGCATCGCGCGCTGGAAAGTTTAACACTGAGTCGCGACCAGGCTCGATTTAAGGAAGTGGTAGCAACCGAATATGCACGTCTCATTTATAACGGTCAGTGGTATAGCGCTCTGCACCAGGACCTGGCTGCATATGTACACAGCACGCAACGGTTCGTGAGTGGAGTTGTGCGTATGAAGTTATCACATGGGCACTGCATTGTTGTGGGACGCAAATCGGAGCATTCCCTTTATAACCATAGCCTTGCAACGTACGATAGCGGTGATCAGTTCGATCATAATGCCGCGCTGGGCTTCATCAAGTTGTGGGGGCTGCCACTTACAACCCAGGCACAGGCGCAACTTTTACCTGAAATTGGCATAGATGGCAATTTACTGAAAGAGCCTGTGAGCTAAAAGATACGAAAGGTAACAACGGTGTAAGACAATGATTTCAGTTTCGATAGTAAGTGTGACGAGCTACACTGGATTGGAGTTGTTGCGGTTATTATCACAGCATCCTCAGTTCGTAATAACATCGGTCACTGCCCGCAGTGCCAATGGTAAAAGACTATATGAAATATTCCCACAGCTTGCTGTCCTGTCGAATACGCAAATTGATCCCCAACTTGTGATGACTGAAGAGCCGGGGCAGACTGATCTTGCTTTTGTATGCTTGCCACACGCTGCCGCAGCTGAGTCTGTAGTGACCCTACTTGAGCGAGGCACAAAGGTGGTCGATCTCTCCGCTGATTTTCGTTTGCGAGACGTCGCTCTTTATGAGGAGTGGTACAAGCATACACATCCAGCGCCTGCATTGCTAGAGACAGCGGTATATGGATTATGTGAGCGTTATCGCGAGGCTATCGAGGACGCTTCGCTCGTAGCAAATCCTGGCTGTTATGCCACTGCCGCAATTCTTGGATTGCTACCTGCCCTGGCTACAGGTATCATAGAACCTGATGTGATCATTGATGCCAAATCGGGCAGTAGTGGTGCAGGACGTTCTCTGACTCTCAATACCCATTTTGCAGAGGCAAACGAGGATGTGAGTGCGTATAGCCTCTCCGGACATCGCCATCTACCAGAGATAACGCAGGAACTCGAAGCCGCGGCGCTGGCTGGAGAACATCCTGTTCAATCGCTACGCATAACTTTTGTACCGCACCTGGTACCAATGACGCGCGGAATATTGGCAACGTGCTATGCAAATCTGGATCAGGAGAGGATCTCTACAACGGCAGAGGTTCGCTCGCTCTATGATGAGTTTTATGTGAATGAGCCATTTGTGCACGTGGTAGATCAACCACCACACACTAAATGGACCTATGGCAGCAATCAATGCCTCATCTATCCAATGGTGGATACACGTACCAGGCGTCTCCTGGTGATTTCTTGCCTAGATAACCTCGTCAAAGGTGCCGCAGGCCAGGCAATTCAGAATGCAAACCGGCTTTTTGGGCTTCCAGAGATTGCTGGTTTGCAGGTAGCACCCCTCTATCCATAGAGGATGTTCCAGGAGGAGTTATCTTGGCTAACACTACTACTTTTTCATTTCCGAAAGAAGGCAATGCACTCAATCAGCATCACCTGATCGCAAAGGTATTGCGTGAGGCGCTTCCCTATATCGACTTTTTAAAAGAGAAAACGCTCGTCATCAAATTGGGTGGAAGTACTCTCGAACACCAGCGAAGTGTCATCCAGGATATCATCTGGTTACAGGCGCTGGGAGCTCACCCTGTGCTGGTGCATGGCGGCGGACCATATATCAATGAATGGTTGAACAAACTCAATATGCCGACGCGTTTCGAGAATGGTTTGCGCGTGACCGATGCTCAGACATTGGATATCGTGCGCATGGTTTTGCTGGGTCAGGTGAATTCGGGGCTGGTCTTGACGGCGTCACAGATGGACGGCAACGCGATCGGACTAAGCGGAACTGACGGTAATATGATACGCGCACGCATCATCGACGAAAAGCTGGGTTTCGTGGGAGAAATAGAATCGGTTGATCCTACCCTGGTAAAAACACTGATTGACCAGGGATATATTCCTGTGATCGCGCCCCTGGGCCAGTCACAGAGCGGAACCTGCCTGAATATCAATGCTGACCTCGTGGCAGCTCACTTGGCAGGCGCGCTCAACGCTGAAAAACTCATCTTCTTGAGCAATGTCATGGGCATCTGTCGCACTGATGGATCATTGATTTCCGCACTGACCGAGGCAGAAGCGCTACAGCTCATAGAGGAAGGCATCATTAGCGGTGGTATGATACCCAAAGTTACCGCATGCCTTAGCGCCTTGTTTGCCGTACCGCGTGTACACATTGTAGATGGTAGAGAGCCGCACGTATTGCTGCGCGAATTGTTCACTGATCAGGGCGCGGGAACCATGATTGTCCGTAAGTAACTCTTCATCTATATAACAGTTCTGCGCTATAGGCATGAGTATCAACATAATCATATGCTGTCTGGATAGAGGTCTGCCCATTGACGCTAAGGTCACGTGGTAAAACGCACCAGAAAGCGCGCTGCATTCGACTCCATTCAGCTAAAATCTGTGCGGCACGCCAACTGCGTGTCTTTTTGCCATGCCATTGAATAATAGTACGCAATGCATCTATTTCGTCTGGATTGCGGATGCGTTGCAACTCCACCAGTTCGGTATTACAGCGATCAGGAAAAACTCCCTCCATATCCAGTACATACGCAACTCCAGCTGACATGCCAGCACCAAAGTTCTGTCCAGTCTCACCGAGTACGACCACCATACCTCCAGTCATATACTCGCAAGCATGAGCACCAGCACCTTCAACAACGGCTAGCGCTCCACTATTCCGAACCGCAAATCGCTCACCAGCACAGCCAGCTGCAAACAATTGACCGCCTGTAGCTCCGTAAAGTACAGTATTGCCAAGAATAGTGTTTTTGTGAGCGGCAAAACTCACAACGGGTGGCGGTGTTAAGATGATCTGCCCTCCCGTCATACTTTTTCCAACGTAGTCATTAGCCACACCATGAAGTATTAGATGCATACCGGGCATATTAAATGCCCCAAAACTTTGTCCCGCCGCTCCTTGAAATAGACAAGTAATACTCACGCCTGGCAAACCAGTATTCCCGTAGCGGCGTGCAATCTCTCCAGCAAGACTCGCCCCAATTGAGCGATCATAGTTGGAGATGTGATGTTGGATCAACACACTATGTTCGCCACGAAGCGCTGCTTCCGACTCAACCAGTAATTGCTCAGCAATATTTGATGGAGGAAGTTTGGATTGTGCTTCAGCAAATCTTTGAGGTGCAGCGATGAGCATTGATTCAAGATCAATTGTTGTCTCTTCATTTGATCTCAGGAGATCAGCGCGCCCCAGCAGGTCATCCAAACGTCTCACTCCCAACTGTCCCATCAATTCTCGGGTTTCTTCAGCAACCAGAGTAAGGTAGTGAACAAGCATTTGTGGCGTACCCGTAAACTTCGCACGCAAGTCCTCGCGCTGCGTTGCAATACCAGTAGGACAGGTATTCAAGTGGCACTGACGAGCCATATCACAGCCCAACGCTACGAGGCTGGCAGTGCCGAAGCCAAATTCCTCGGCGCCCAGCATTGCCGCAATCACTACATCGCGCCCTGTTTTCAAACCACCATCAACCCGTAATCTGACACGACTGCGTAGTCCATTACGCACCAGTACCTGCTGTGTTTCTGCAAGCCCACGCTCCCATGGAACACCCGTATGTTTAATGGACTGCATTGGCGAGGCTCCAGTGCCTCCATCGTGTCCGCTAATCTGGACATAGTCAGCATGGGCCTTAGCAACGCCTGCCGCGATTGTGCCAACACCGATGCTCGAAACGAGTTTGACACCAACACGAGCTTGCGGGTTGACCTGCTTCAGATCATAAATTAACTGGGCAAGGTCTTCTATGCTATAGATATCATGATGCGGCGGAGGCGAGATCAGTGACACATGCGGTGCTGTATGACGAAGTCGCGCGATAAAGGGAGTGACTTTGGCTGGCGGCAACTGCCCACCTTCCCCCGGCTTTGAACCTTGGGCCATCTTGATCTCTAATTCCTCTGCACGCACCAGGTACTCTGTAGTAACCCCAAAACGAGCAGATGCCACCTGTTTTATCTTGCTGCTGACAGGATAGCCATTCATTTGCTCATGGTACCAGGCGGGGTCTTCACCACCCTCTCCAGTATTATTGCGTCCCCCAATGCTGTTCATGGCGGCAGCTATCGTACGATGCGTCTCTGGACTCAGTGCGCCAAGCGACATAGCTGAGATGACAAAACGTGAACGAATTGATTCCATCGGTTCAACCAGCTCTAAAGGAATCGTGTTCGTTTGTACGAATGTGACTAGATCTCGCAAAGCAGTTGGGGGGCGCTGGTAAACAAGTGACGTAAATTCCCGGTAGTCAGCCATTTCACCACTCTGCGCCGCTTTTTGCAAAGCACGGATAATCAATGGATTATAGGCATGATATTCACCATCACGGCGGAAACGATAGCGTCCGATGTCGGTCAATTTGCGCCGTCGATTGATTTCAGTAACGACTGGTTTTTCCTCTGATAAAGCCGCCATTCCCTCGTGTCCAATCTGTGGAGACTGCGACTTGATCCTGTCCACCCGCTCGATCACTTGCCTGGCAATGTGTGTGAAATTTACTTTGCCTGGATGAGCAGCAACTGCATCATATCCAGCGAAACAGCGACGGACCAAATCTGGATGCAGACCAAATATCTCGAACTGGCCTCCACCGATGATGTTACGGATTGTTGAGATACCCATACGTGTCATGACTTTCCGCAGGCCGCCTTCAATGATGTGCAGGTAGCGCTCAGTAGCTTGTTCTCGTGTGAGGGTCTCCAGGCGTCTCTCTCCAGCGAGGGATCGAACACTCTCAAGTGCCAGTGAAGGTACAACTGCCTCAGCGCCATAGCCCAGCAAGAGCGCAATCTGGTGAACGTCCCAGGCAGAGCTGGTTTCGCAAATCAAGGAGGTATTGGTTCGCAACCCCGATCGGATAAGTGCCTGGTGGACTGAGCCAACCACCAGGAGCATTGGTATTGGTGCCTGGTTCTGGTTAGCCATCGCGTCACTCAAGATAAGCAACTTAACGCCTCCTGTAGCAGCGGCAACAGCTTCATTCTCTATATTATCTAAAGCAAGTTCAAGTGCTGTTGAACCGGCCTCGCTTTGAAATGTGGCATTAAGCGTTTGAGAGGGAAAACCTTTCAAACTAGCGAGCGTTTCTAGTTGACACTCGGTTAAAAGAGGAGTCTCTATATGCAATAGGCGTGCGTGTAGCGCAGTCTCTGTAAGGAGATTCTGATGACGACCAAGATAGCAGTCGAGCGATATGACTATCTGTTCGCGTAGGGGATCAATTGGAGGATTGGTTACCTGCGCAAATCGCTGGTGGAAGTAATCTGAGAGGGATCGAGATTGACCTGAGAGCACGGCAAGCGGCGTGTCATCACCCATACTCCATATCGGTTCTTTGTTTTCAGACAACATCGCGCGAAGTACTAGCTCTACATCCTCATGAGTATAGCCGAAGAGTTGCTGGCGGTAGAATAAAGTATCCGCTTCAAGGATATTGTTAGTAGGTGGCTCCGGTTGTTGTGATATATCCGCCAGGCGAACGAGGTTTGAATCTAACCATTCCTGGTATGGCTGGAGTTGCGATAGGACTGTCTTGATCTCAGCATTACGAAGCAACACACCGTGTTCAAGATCCACGGCGATCATCTCACCAGGTCCCAGCCGACCATTTTCAACCACCTCATGTGCATCACAGGGTACAACTCCTGCTTCAGATGCCAGAATCAACAGCCCGTGTGATGTTAGTGTATAACGTGCGGGGCGCAGTCCATTGCGATCTAGCGCAGCACCGACAAAACGACCATCGCTAAAGGCCAATGCCGCAGGACCATCCCATGGCTCGATCATACCTGCATGATATTCGCACCAGGCCCGTTGCGCGCTGGTCAGTTCAGGATTGTGCTCCCAGGCCGGGGGAATGAGCATTTGCATATTGTGCAGTAGATCTCGCTCAGCCAGCATAAGCAATTCCAGCATATTATCCAACTGTGCAGAATCGCTTCCTCCGGGTTGAATAATTGGTAGGAGTTCATGAAAGTCATTACCCCAATATGGAGAAACCAGAGTTGCTTCACGGGCCTGCATCCAGTTGCGATTGCCTTGAATAGTATTAATTTCACCGTTGTGTGCTACCAGCCGAAAGGGTTGAGCCAGCGACCAGGAGGGAAAAGTATTGGTGCTATAACGTTGATGAAAAATGGCGAATGCACTCGTATAGCCAGGATCGGCCAGGTCAAGATAAAAGCGAGCCAGTTCATTTGGAGCCAGGAGTCCTTTATAGACAATTGTAGTACAAGAAAGCGAGACAATATAGCAATCTTTGATCTCCGCTTTCTGCAAGCGCTGCTCTATCAGACGCCGGGCGTGGTAGAGTTTTCTCTCATACTGCTTGACGCTAAGATGGGCAGGTCGCATTAGAAGCACCTGACCAATGCTCGGTGCAGTTTCACGCGCTCTTGTGCCGAGTATAGCATAATCGATAGGAGGATTCCGCCAAAATGTAGAGGGTCCTTCTGGCCGACTGAGACCTACTTCATGAAATGTCTGCTCGATGATTTGGCGGCTTTGAACATATTCGGCTGGATAGCGGTCTTGAGATGGTAAAAAGAGCATACCGACGGCAAGATTTTCTGGATCAGGAACGGTGATTCCCCGCGCTTGAATTTCCGCACAAAAAATCGCCCTCGGAATCTGAGTAAGCAGACCAGCGCCATCGCTTGTTTCAGCATCAGCGTCTTGAGCACCACGATGAGTAAGCCGGGTAAGAGCTTCAAGAGCGGTTTGTACCAACTGGTGGCTGGCTTCACCAGAGATTTGAGCCAGAAAACCTGTTCCACAAGCATCATGTTCCCAATTAGCATCATAGAGGGGGTATGCAGGGTCGATAATATGATGTGGCATCAGTAGCCCTCCTGAAAAATAGCATGCGCTTATTGCTCGGAGGCACCTGCGTTGGGCCAATTCGTATTCGATAGCTAGACATCGCTCATCGAAGTCATTAGAGGAGATTCCACGTTCGCATAAATGGTGGCATCATTGGGCCGGGGCATCCACATAGAGTGCAGTAGAACAAACAGCGTTCTTACTGGAAGTAAGTATAGCATAATTGAGTGAGTTAGAGCAAGACGAGCACATGTTCCTCAACAAATAGTACCACTCAAGTTTTTAAACGCTGTCTTACAAAAAGGACAGAGTCTTACTCTCAAAACATTATCGTATGGTATGGTGTGTCAACTGAGCAAGCAGACCAAAAGCAATAATAGTGAGGCAGATAGCAATAATTACGAGCGTCAGAACTATCACCCGCTGATAACGCTTACCAAAACTGGAAGTCTCAGGAGTATAGAGAACAGGGGTAACCTCATCCAGGTGCAGAAGATCGTGAAGCATATCTTTCATTGAATGGTAACGCTTATCCGGGTCTCGACGAATTGCACGCATCACAACTGTGGCCAGTGCGGGTGAAATATTCGGGTTGAATTGCAGGATTGAGGGCGGGTCTTGAGTCACATGTTGGTTCATAATGGCAAAGACGTTTTCACCCTCGAATGGAGTATGTCCACTAAGCATCTCGTAAAGCATGGCACCAACTGAATAAATATCGGAGCTGGCAGTGCCACGTTCGCCTCTCAATTGTTCTGGTGACATGTAATCTGGCGTACCTACAGTTCCCGACAAACCTCTCCATGTCACACGGCGTGCACCCTCAAGCAACGCAACGCCAAAGTCTATAATTTTAATATTACCATCATTCAGTATCATGATGTTCTCCGGCTTGATATCACGATGGAAAACACCATGTTCATGACAGTAAGCCAGGGCTTCACAAATCTGGATGGTGATTCTTAACACTTCATCTGTTGGGAGCAGGTCAGGGGCAGATTTTTCCAGCACTTCACGCAGCGTACGCCCTTGTATATATTCCATGACCAGGTAGTGTTCGGAACGATCTTCATCAATATTCAAGAGATGCTGAACATAGGGATGATTCAGGCGGCTACCAATTTCAGCTTCGCGCTTGTATCGTTCATAGACGCCAACATTGCCAATTAAATCGTCATTGGGGAACTTCAAGACGACTTTCTGCTGATTGAAAATATCTTCGGCAAGGTACACACTATTCATGCCACCCTGTCCAAGCAAACGAATGATCTCATAATGGTCAACGCGCGTACCTGGTGTATATGTTGTCGTCATTTACACTCTTCCATATTTAGACAACATGCCTTGTGCCCCCAGTATAACATACTGGGGGCACAAGACCATGAGCGAAAAAGCAACATTGCTAATTTTTTCAAACATTATGGTGCAGGAAGAGGTAATTGCCAAACGCTAATCAGCTTCAGTCACCATTACTTCATCTGTCATTACATTGGCAGAACTGGAAGATATGCCAATCTTTGTTTTGTGGTCCTCAGGATGTAGTATAGGTATACCATTCACAATTTTGCGTCCAAAGAGGAAACCGAAGCCGATGACCAGCCACAGAATAGCGAAACCTGCTGCAATGATCGTGTCAGTTTGGGTAGAGCCACCACCTGTGATGGCGAAGTAGATCACACCAATGAGCATGAGCACATTGAGTACACCACCCAACACAGGAGCAATCACAGTGCTAAAGAGAGCTCGTCCTTTGACTCCTGCAAAAGCTATCAGGCCTATGAGGCAGGTCATACCATAAAGCAAGAAGGTGCCAATGTTCGAGACAAGTGTTACTTGTGTCAGGTGATCGATGTTCAGTACACCATAAGCACCAATAATTGCGGAGATAATCGTAAGTACGATGACCCCTACATGAGGTGTGCGAAACCTGCCATGCAAAAAGCCAAAGACGACGGGCAATTCAGAATCTTTGCCCATTGCATAAGTCACACGTACTCCGGTGTTCAGGCAGGAGAGCGATGTACCAATCAACGCTATGACCACAGTGGCCGCTATAATCGTCGCAAAAGCAATGCCATAACCGCCAAGCAACTGATTACCTATAATTTGAGCCATATCGCCAATCGGCGCACTTGAACTAAAGGCCGCAGCAAAGCCGCTTCCTCCGGCGTTCTTGTAATTATTATTGATAAAGAAATTCGCCGCAAAGTATTCCAGGAAGTAGAAGATAACAGCCTGGATAATCAGCGAGAGCATAACGCCCCGTGGAATATCCCTACCCGGATTTTTGGCTTCCGCGGCCAATGCCGTAGCAGATTCAAAACCAACTACGAGCAGGATCGCGATCGTTGACTGGAAGATAAGCCCACTAAGGCTATGCGGCATAATAACACTCAAAGCATTGGGATGGAGATAGGGAACTGCAGGGTTCATCATTCTGTAAACAATTGCGAGGATGGAGAAGGTCACCAATGCGACGATTTGAATGACGTTGATAATAATGTTTGCAAGCGTAGATCCTGTTACCCCCACGTAAGCAATCATGCCTACGATGCAAGCAAACACTACACAAACGATTACCTCTTGCCAAGCAGCGCCAAAGCTCGGGTCAAAAGTCTGAATAATGTAGGTAATGACCAGGCCCATAAAGGCCACCATCACGCCGGGATACACCCAGTAGTATAAGTGAGAGGCCCAACCCACAATGAATTTACTTAGACGCGCGAACTTAAAATGACGATGCTCTTCTTTATGCAGGATGGAGGCTTCCGCAAAGAAATAGGAGCTACCTGCACCTGCTTCAGGATAACGTTTAGCTAGAGCCGAATAGACGGTTGCGGTCAGCAGAGCAATTCCAGTTGCAACAAAAACTGCAAACCACATACTCATTGCCGAGCCTGGTGCGGCCTGCAACTGATACGTCGTCCACAGGAAAGCCCCTGGCGCAATCAACGCCATCGCGTTGATGGTTACTCCAGTAAGGCCCAGGCTAGGCTTCATACCAGTAGAGGAGTCATTCGAGGTTTGAACTGCCATGGTAATAAATCTCCTTTTTGTGTTTCACAAAAGTCACAACATCTACCAACTTTGGCCTCATTACCATGTTGACCAACACTGCTCACAACTAGAAAGCGCGAAGCGATCGCTGCTTTACGCTTATTATCTCTCCGACTAAAGTATAAAAAGTTATTGTCGTCAATGATAGAGTTAAAATATAAGAAGAGTAATGGTTGACATTTGTGCATATTATACAAATGGCCATTTAAAAACCTCAATTTTTCACGATATTACTAAGAAATCCTATTTTTTCAGGAAGAAGGGAGCGTCACTCTGTGCAAATTATACCAATATAATCATCTCCATAATATTCTTAGGAGCGATACAACTGCTACATTCGCGACAACTGCGACAAATCCCTCTGGGTCGCATTTCTATGTTTATAGAAAACGAGAGCATAGCTTGCTATAGCATAGGCACATAATGTAGATTAATAAGAGCCGCACAAGCACTTGCGGGAATTATCAAGGGATAAGGGGCCGGAATAATGATCACTGCCTGGCATCCGAGAGGATTATGTTGAATGAAGAAGCATATTGAGCGCTTGCGAGGCATGCACGATAGTTTACCTGAAAACTATCAGCAGCAGCGTTGGTTAATTGACAGATCGAGTGCATTCCTGGTGCAGGCAGGTTATGCCCCGGTAGATCCTCCCATTTTGGAGCACAGCGAGCTTTTCCAATCAAGCTTCGGGCAAGAGCTATGGCAGAACCTTTACACCTTTCGCTTGCATCATCGCGATCTTTGCTTGCGTCCAGAGTTTACGGCCTCGATCTGCCGGCTTTATCTCGATCATTACCAGCAGCAGCCTTTGCCATTACGGTTCCAATATGCGGGACCAGTTTTCCGCTATGAAGCGCCAGGACGAGGCCGTTATCGTCAACATACACAGCTTGGTGTGGAATTGTTTGGTGGTCATACAGTATCTGCTGATGCCGAAATCCTGCAGCTTGCTTGCGATGCGCTCAATGAAATGCATATTAATTCGTACCGCCTGGAATTAGGACACATCGGAGTTGTGAGCGGTTTTATCAATCGGTTGCAACTTGATGATCACGCCGCTCGTCTATTGCTAAGCCTGATGGAACAGATAAGTCGATCCGATGAAGGCGAGCGGATAGCACAGGCACGACTAGAAACTCTGTATCCGGCAAACAGGCCAGGCGGGAACGAAATGAGCAGCACCTCTATGGGCACAAAATCGGGTGGAGATGCGCAATTACTTGTTTCGCTCTTGAGCAGCATAAGTGTCACATTTGGGAGTGACGATGCCCGCCACGAGGTTGTTGAGCGTTTTCTTTGGAAAATGGAACGCAGTGAGCAACGCAGGCGAATATTAGATGCGCTCGAATTTTTACGCGCCCTTCATGCTATCTCAGGTTCTCCTCCAGAGGTCTTTGGAGCACTCCGTGATTTATTAGAACGCTACGAACTTGATCCTAAACCATTAACAGAACTGGAACAACTGGTGGCTGTTGTCGAGCAGAGTGCTGTTACAAGTCAACAGATTGTACTCAACCTGGCTCTAGGACGAGGCGTTAGCTACTATACAGGGCTTGTCTTTGAGATTCATGCACTGGATGGAGATGGATTTGACACACAACTATGTGGAGGAGGTCGTTATGATAATCTTCTACGCACCGTAGGGGGTACACGTGACGTCAACGCATGTGGCTTTGCATTCGGCGTCGAGCGTCTCCTTCCATTCATTCCTAAAAGCGATCCCCCACCGCTATCGAAAACACAGGCGCTCGTCATACCTGTAAATATTCAAAATATGCCTTATGCTTTAAGCGTAGCACGCGTAGCTCGTGAAGCCGGATTACGGATAGAGGTTGATGTGACTGAGCATGGTGTGGGCGCAGCATTGAAACTTGCGACAAAGAAAGGGACCCATTGGGCACTGATTGTGGGTGAGAATGAACAGCAGACGAATAGGGTTACTTTACATGATCTTGTAACAGGAGAAGAACTCATACACGACATTCAATCGCTTGCTAACCAGATCTCAGGTAAGGAACAACCTTTATGAATTCAACATCTGTAATTCGCCTGGCACTTCCTGGAAAAGGGACACTCGAGTCAGCAACCCTGGCTTTTTTCGCTGAATGCGGCATGAAGGTGAACCGCAATAACCCGCGCCAGTATCTTGCAAGTGTGAGTAGTATACCGGATTTGGAGGTTGTCTTTCAGCGTGCCGCCGATATACCGTTGCTGGTACAAGATGGTGATGCTACTTTCGGCATTACCGGTTATGATATCCTTGCTGAGTATCGAGGATCCGCTGAAGCTGAGAGCGAAGAAGATGATCATGACGATGACATCATTATTCTGGAGCAAGACCTGGGATATGGAAATTGTCGCCTTGTTGTGGCTGTCCCGGAGACCTGGATAGATATAAGCACCTGTGCTGATCTCTGGCACCTGGCAGGCTATTACTTTACTCATAAGAAGCGGGGTCTACGCATTGCCACCAAGTATCCATCCCTGACAGGGCAATTTTTGCGCCAACATGGCATTACACACTGCAATATTATTTCTCCGCATGGAGCTTTAGAGGCTGCGCCATTAACCGAAACCGCGGATCTGATAGTTGATCTCACCGAGACAGGAACAACACTGCGCGAAAACCACTTGAAGTTGTTGGATGATGGTATTGTGTTGCGCTCTCAGGCTTGCTTGATTGGCAATACGAAGCTCTTACGAGAGAACGAACAAGCGCTGAGCCTGGCATTAGTAATATTAGAACTTATCGAAGCTCGTATGCAGGCACGCAATCGGTACACGCTCACTGCTCATTTACAAGCAGAGACCCCGGAGGAAATGCAACATATCTTTACAAGCCTCAACCAGCGTTTGAGTTCGCTCGTTTCGGGTTTAGAATTACAGAATGCCCATATGGAATGGCAATATATTACCAATCCATACAGGTATACAATTTCAGGCGTTACCAATGTAGAAGGTTCAGCTACTGCGTTCTTAGAAATCGTTGCGGTATTGCGTGACGCAGGAGCGCTACATATCAACATCATGCCGTTGACTTATCGCTTTGCAGATGAGTCCTTGAGTGTACGAACATTGAACAAACGACTAAAGAGAAAACATTGAATAATCTAATCATTTTCGATCTTGACGGTGTTATAACCAGCGAAGAAGCCTACTGGGATGCAGCCGGTTTGACTTTGCATGAATTACTCTATAGTCCACGTTATTGGGGTTCGGACAAGAATGAGTTGAGCGCAGATGGACAGTATCATCCAGTTACCACAGCTCTGGAAAGTAGACGTATCAGCCGTGCTGTCTTTCCTGAATCTGAAATCCTGGCTCTCAAAGGGAGGTCTATCAACTCAAACTGGGATACGTGTTACGTTGCTGTTTGCTTGCATCTCATTGACTTGCTTGGGTTATTGCCAGATTGCTCTACTTTGCTTCCTTTCGAGCCGTGGAATGAGAGTTGGCTTGCTGGATTCAGGGAGTTGATGGAGAGTATCCGAGGAAATGGAGATTACACTGCGGAAACCGGGCCGGGGCGACGAAAGCGTCCTCTCCCAGCTCCACACAACCCCCGCCCCAACGAGGATCTAGAGGCAGTTTTTGGGGATCCTATTTTTCATGGTTTCGTTGGGCTTGAACTGATTAATCGTCTTGATACTTTTGCAAGCGAAGCGTTGGGTCTCCCTATCGAAAATGTTTTCTCACGTTATAGTCCATTCTGGGAATTTTGCCGGAATATCTTTCAGGAATGGTATCTTGGAGATAGCCTCTACACGAAGATATCTAGTCATGCTCCAGCTCAATCCGGTAAGCCAGGTTGCATACAATACGAGAAGCCTCTTTTACCTTTAGAGCAGATACATGCCTCACTAAAGATACTCCGCGCACAAGGATATGTAATGGGCTTTGCTACCGGTCGAGTATTCCAGGAAGCAGCATATCCACTCAAAATGTATGGGCTACTTGAGTACTTCGATGAACGGCACATCTCAACGTACGATGATGTAGAACGCGCCGAAGCTGAATTACGTGGCCAGGGCGATCAAACACTCTTGAGCAAACCAAATCCATTTCCATTTTTGATAGCGACAGACAGGAATCACACTGGAAAAAACAAAAAGTCTGAAGGCTTTGTAGTTGTTGGAGACTCCACGAGCGACATTCTAGGTGGACATGCAGCGGGAGCGATTACAGTAGCGGTAATGACGGGAGCACGCACACCAGAAGTGCGTGCACTACTCGCGCAAAGTAATCCCGATTTCACTATTGAAGAAGTGACAAAACTGCCAGACTTATTAGAATATCTCGATGGTCTGGCTACCATCCAACATTTGCAATTCAGTGAACGAGAGAAGGCAGAGCGACTCCTTCAACGCTGGTTCGCACGGCACATGAATGTGAAGACCGAGAGTGTTACACTGACACCCAAAGCGGTTTCTTTGAATTCGTTCAATGGCTTCTACCGTAGTGACGGGGAGGAATATTTCTTCAAAACACATATTGAAGAGCAGGGGATATTGGAAGAATACTACCATGCTGAGCAGTTGCACCAGGCAGGTTACAACATAGTCAGGCCATTACGAACAATACACGAAGATGGTCAACAAATGGTTATCTATCCCGTCGTGCGCTGGCCCGTCATGTTCGATCTCATGCATGCAGTTGAAGGAGGGAATGCTGAAGAGGGTTCATTCGAAATACTTGTTTCGACTGAGAAACAGGAATGTGGTCGTTTGCTTGATATCTATCGATCAACATTTGCTTCAAGCAAGGCAGAGGAGCACGCTCGTGCATCCATTCATCAACTTTTCTGGCATCGTCTGGTTGGAGGACGCTTTAAAAGTTTCTATGATGGGAAAGCGATTCCATTTCCTACTAATTGGGAGTGCAGAGGGCGCAGCCCTTTGCCGGGGTTCGGGGTGTCCCCGAAAACCTCCTTTCCCCCTCCCTCGCCGCCTGCGGCGGCGAGTCAAAGGGGCCGAAAAAAGCAGGAAATCCCTTTCAAGAAAGTGTCAAGGAGAGAGGTGACCAGTATCCCGTTCAATGAATTGCTTAAGTATCGTTGGGTTATCAATGGAGTTTCGTATCAAAAAACATTGGATGAATTGGTAGAACGTGCCAAGGTTGTGCTCAATCCTGCTCAAGTTGCCCTAACCATTATTGGACATGGTGATGCTCACTTTGGCAATGTTTTTCTGGAAAATGCGGAGCGACCGCAAGGGCCCCTACATTTCAATCAACACGATGAAGTGGCGGATGCCAGACCACGATACTTGTATTTCGATCCCGCGTTTGCAGGGCGGCATTCACCTTTACTGGATGTTATTAAGCCATTGTTTCATAATGTGTTTGCGACGTGGATGTATTTTCCGTCTGAGATCGCTCATGACTTGCAATCGACTGTTTCAAGCGATGATATGACCATTATTGTTGAGCACAATTACACGTTGACTCCAGTACGCAAGGAGATTTTGCGAACGAAGGTAGAGCACTTGTTGAGGCCTCTCATCGCGGAATTGCGAGCGCGAGATGCGTTACCTGCTGATTGGAAAGAGATCATTCAACTGGCATTGATGTGTTGCCCGCTATTGACCATCAATCTGCTCGATGGAGAGCGTATGCCTCCTTCCATTAGCTGGCTAGCACTTTTGCTGGCAGTACAAACTGGCAATAGCGGTATACAACCCTGGGGTTACGAATTATGATTGCAATCATCGATTATGGAGCAGGCAATATTCGCAGTATTGAAAAGGCGCTGGAGCATGTTGGAGCAGTAGCTCAGGTTACTGATGATCCTGCTGTCGTCAACAATGCGCAGGCGGTTGTACTGCCGGGTGTTGGCTCAGGTGGAGCTGCGATGGCAAGGATGACAGATCGCGGGCTAGACCATGCTATTCGCCAGGCAACACAGCAGTGGAAACCTTTCCTGGGTATCTGTCTCGGTATGCAATTGCTCGCAGATCATCATGCAGAAGGCGAAGTGGACGGATTGAGTCTCTTCCCTGGCGAAGTACGACGTATTCCCCATGGTCCCAAGATACCCCATATGGGCTGGAACCAGGTAAAGCCACAGCACACTACATTAGCCATTTTTGATGGCATTCCACAGGATGCTTATTTCTATTTCGCGCACTCATATTATGTCGAGCCACGGGATCAACATGGCGTAGCAGCAGTCACAGATTACGGTTCGCCTTTTTGCAGCGTTATCGTTACGGAACGTGTTTGGGGAACACAGTTCCATCCTGAGAAAAGCGGGTCTGTAGGTCTGCAATTGCTCAACAACTTTGTAAAGTGGGTGCGGGAATGATCATTCTGCCAGCTATTGATATTAAAGATGGTCAGTGTGTTCGATTGTACCAGGGCGATTATGCCAAGGTCTCAACCTATGATAATGACCCGCTTAAGGTTGCTCAACACTGGCAGGGGTCAGGAGCAAGCTGGTTGCATATTGTCGATCTGGACGGTGCGGCAGCGGGCCACCCTGTCAATCTAGAATCGATCAAGAGGATTCGCGCAAGTACCTCTTTGCATCTCGAACTGGGTGGAGGTATGCGTACGTTGACAGATATCGGACAAATGCTTGATCTTGGAATAGATCGAGTTGTACTTGGTACAGTGGCGCTAACTGATCGCGTATTGCTAGAGGTTGTACTGGCACGATGGGGCGAGCGTATTGTTGTGGGACTCGATGCTCGTAACGGCTGGATAGCTATCTCCGGTTGGCGCGAGATTTCGCAAGTGCAGGCAACTTCCCTTGCAACCGAGCTATGTGCTAGCGGAGTACAACGATTTATTTATACTGATATTGCGCGTGACGGTGCGCTGAAAGGGCCGAATCTGGAAGCGCTCAGGGAGATGAAACGAATGACCTCTTGTTCAATGATTGCTTCTGGTGGTGTGAGTTCGATTGCTGATCTACGCTCAATTGCAGCGCTTAACATCGAAGGGGCAATTGTTGGAAAGGCTTTGTATACAAGCGATGTAGATCTCGCAGCAGCGATACAGGAGTTTGAGAGGTAGTGCTGTGCTGACGAAGCGAATTATTCCCTGTCTTGACGTTGCGGCGGGACGAGTGGTCAAGGGTGTTAATTTCGTCAACCTGCGTGATGCAGGTGATCCTGTGGTACTCGCCGAATTCTATAACGCAGAGGGTGCGGATGAACTGGTCTTCCTGGATATTACTGCCTCACATGAACAGCGAGCTACCATGCTGGATGTCGTCAGGCGTACCGCTGAGCAAGTTTTTATTCCGGTAACAGTTGGCGGCGGCATTCGCAGCGTTGAAGATATCCGCGGTACATTAGGAGCAGGAGCAGACAAGACTTCACTGAATACAGCCGCCGTACAAAATCCAGACGTCTTGCGAGCAGGTGCTGAGCAGTTTGGAGCACAGTGCATTGTGCTTGCTATCGATGCCCGCGCAAATCCAACTATGCCCAGTGGGTACGAGGTGTTCATTCATGGCGGCCGCACACCCACAGGCAAAGATATGCTGGAGTGGGCACAGTATGGTGTATCTCTAGGCGCAGGTGAGATTCTACTTACAAGTATGGATCGAGATGGTACGCAACAGGGATATGATCTTATGCTTAATGCGCTGGTTTCCAACGCTGTCTCGGTGCCTGTCATTGCATCTGGAGGTGTTGGAACGTTGGAGCATTTTTATGAAGGTTTGACAGTAGGCGGAGCTGATGCGTTATTGGCAGCGTCGATCTTTCATTTTGGACAGTTTCGGGTTCGCGAGGTGAAGGAGTATCTGGAGGGGAGAGGGGTGGTGGTGAGGCTGCGCTGAAATTGGCTGTTGAATATCCGCAGGTACTAAAAACGTCTATTTTGTGCTCGAAGTAGGATGCCTAGTCTACATTTCTCTCCGATATTTTGTTCTAAACTACTGACTTTGTTAGCGTGTTTCCAGTTGGGCTGCAAAGAGGAAGATACTTGGACTATAGGGTGAAAATACGTCGTCGTTTTGCTCTTCCACTCCATACATTTTCCTGTTAAAATGCTCATTATCGAGAGATACGACAATGGCGAGGGAGTCAAAGTCATGGAAACCCCTTTCAAATTACCCGTCATTTGTCCCATCATCATTGGACGCACCAGCGAACTCACGACGCTTCGTTTACTGATTGAACAAGTGAAAAGCGGAAAAGGGCATGTGGCCTTGATTAGCGGTGAGGCGGGGGTTGGCAAATCGCGTCTGGCTGGCGAGGCAAAAGCCTATGCCACCGCTCACCATTTCCTGCTGTGGCAGGGGAATTGCTTCCCAACGGATGTCTCCTGTCCCTACGCCCCCCTGCTCGATCTCTTGCGCTCCTCCTCAACCAGCACCTCTCCGGCAAACACTGCCGCCAGGGTGGGTTCCATCCCACCTGATTTGTTACTCTAGCTTCCTGATCTGATCTCCCGCCATCTGATCGCTCTGCGCACTCCTCGCTTGATCCTGAGCAAGAGAAACGGCGCCTGTTCGCGACCTTTGCGCACTTCTTCCGTCGATGCCATGCTGCGCGCCATTTTCTCGCTTCCCCCCTCAACACCCTTAGAGCTTCCCGATCCCATCTATGCACTGACGGAGGGCAATCCCTTTTTCGTGGAAGAAATTCTGACCTCCTTGGTCGCCACGGGAGAGATTGTGTATGCGAACGGTCGCTGGGAACGCAAACCGCTCAGTGAGTTACACATCCCGCGCAGCGTGCAGCTCGCGGTAGGGCAGCGAACAGCTCGTCTGAGTGATCATGCCAGGCGTGTGCTGGTGCTCGCCGCAGTCGCCGGACGGCGCTTCGAATTTACGTTACTGCAGCAGGTGACCCACCACGCTTAGGACGAACTGCTCTCCCTGTTCAAGCAGTTGATCGCGGCCCAACTGGTCGTCGAGGAGTCGGCAGAGCAGTTTGCGTTCCGACACGCGCTGAGGCGCACCTGGCGGATCTCGCCATCCATTTTTCTGAAGCAGAGGTGTGGGAGAAGGCCCTGGAGTATGGGAGACGTGCTGGCGAACAGGCGCAAGCCCTCTACGCCCCCCAGGCTGCCATTGAACAGCTCACCCGAGCCCTCCAAGCAGCACAGCATTGCTCACTCCCACCCTCAGCCCGGTTGTATCGTGCCCGCGGACTGTCCTACGAAACGCTCGGAGCATTCGAGTCGGCGCGAGCCGATCATGAAATCGCGTTGCGGATGACTCACCTGGCCGAAGATCGGCACGGGGAATGGCAGTCTTTGATGGACATAGGCTTTCTGTGGGCGGGACGTGATTACGCTCAGGCGGGTGCCTATTTCCAACGAGCACTCGCCCTGGCACGGACGGTGAACGATCCGGCTGCCCTGGCCCACAGCCTCAACCGCCTGGGCAGCTGTTGGGCACTGATACTCGTCATGTTCGGTCTCGGGGTGGGAAGCCTGGTGTGGATGGCGGTGCTGGCCGGGGTGATGGTGGTGGAGAAAACCTTTCCGGGTGGTCAGCGCCTGCGCCCGGTGATAGGCATCGTCTTGCTGCTCCTGGCAGTGCTGTGGTTCGTTCATCCCACCTGGCTGCTCAGTAGCGTTGGAGGAGTGTGAACGCTCAAGCAGAAGATCGACTGCCATGTAGTCCAGGAACAAAGAAGGAGGAATGAGACTCGCTTCGTACAACAGGTGGAATAGCTTCCCTCACCGGAGGGCAGCAACAAGGAAACCATAACGTTATGGAGGTCATCATGAACGACCGTCTACAAACAGAACCGAGCCTCGACCTGGGGGGCTTGCGTCAAGCAATCCAAGAAGCATACGCGGCTGTGGCACGAGATCCTGGTCGAGGCTATCACTTCCACACGAGCCGTCCACTCGCCAGCATACTTGGCTACCACGACGACTGGTTGGAAGGTATACGCGAAGGCTCGATAGCGTCTTTCGCTGGAACGGGCAACCCGTTTCGCATCGGCCAACTCCAGCCCGGCGAGCGGGTCGTCGATGTCGGCAGTGGTGCTGGC
>Ga0070706_100000674_pt1 | contig 38701 bp, 39 predicted proteins | sample KBSK5501metaG_FD_65476 | JGI IMG/M metagenome (GOLD analysis project Ga0070706, IMG submission 65476) | Corn, switchgrass and miscanthus rhizosphere microbial communities from Kellogg Biological Station, Michigan, USA - KBS K5-50-1 metaG | ecosystem: Host-associated > Plants > Roots >... | reverse complement strand
CCAGCGTGGAAGATTTTCCGGCCCCTCGTGCTCCCGTCACTAAAACGATGCCATCCCGCAGGCCCGCGATTTCTCCCAGTTGCGGCGGCAAGCCCATGGCAGAAAACTCCGGAATCGTGGTGGGGATGACGCGCATGACCACCGCACAACTTCCGCGCTGGATGAAGACATTGACTCGAAAGCGCGCCAGTCCGGGCAGTCCAAACGAGATGTCACAGGACCCTTGCTCCCGCAAAATGTTGATGGCCTGTTTGTTGCTGCCGATCAGATCGGACGCGATACGGCGAGTATCATCGGCGGTGAGCGCACGCAAGCCTGGACCTTGCACTGGAATCAGTTGCCCATATACCTCGACTTGGGGCGGGCGCCCCGGCGAAAAAATCAGGTCGCTGACCTTGTCGCTGGCCCGCAACATGGCGGCCAACAGCGAATGAGTGGCCGCCGCACCGGAATTCGACGCAGGTTCGAGCGTGACCTGAAGAGGTGCTGTGCCGGAGGCTGCCATTTTCTTTTAGCCAGGAATGAGCCCGAAGGGGGAGAGCTTTCGGAGCCGCGTCGCTGTCCTTGATGGTCCTTGATACCTTTCTATCGGATCCGACTTTCAACTGTAACCAAAACCACAGCGCGGTTCTACGAAGAACGTCAGGGGCATAGACCTTGGTAATGTAGGGTGGCGGGCGGACCAAACCGCCCAGGGCTGTAGCCAGAAATTGCCCGCAGCCCGGCGGAGGCAATTGCGCCCCGGACTCGAAGCGGCTAGCATCTAGTTCCGGCAGCGAATCCTGGCATCTAGTCCGCAGCATCTAACCAAACACGAATGGCGACCGCCACTACCACCGCTCCGGAACGGCACGCTCCCAGGCTGGTTTATAGCGAGATCCTGAGTTTCGCCTACGAGACGTTCCGCAGCAATAAAGTGCGTTTCGCGCTGACGGCTCTGGGAATGGTGATTGGGACCGCCTCGCTAATTCTGGTGGTGACCATTGGCATGACGGGCAAGCAGTATGTGCTTAACCAGATTCAGGCGATCGGCACCAACCAGATTGAAGCTGAATATCAAAGCGGAAGCCAGCGCATTGCGAATGTCACACCCGACCCGCTGACGATTGATGACATGAAGGCTGCGTTGCAAGAGGTGCCGGGCATCATCGCGGCATCTCCGGTAGTTTCGCTGAGCGACCGCGTTCCGGTTGGCGGCGGGAAGGAGCGCGACATTTCGGTACTAGGGGTCTTCCCCGACTACCGCGTGGTGCGCAACCTGGTGATCGTCACCGGCAGGTTTTTTGACGAGCAGGACGAACAGCAGCACAACAAGGTCGGAGTGATCACGCAGAAAATGGCTGAAGAGCTTTTCGGCTCGCAGGAAGAAGCGATCGGCAAAGTCATCAAGCTGAGCGGTCTGCCTTTTACCACCGTGGGTACGTTCCGGGAGCGCGTGGACACGTTTGGACAAACGGAGGTTGTCGATTACACCATGTTGATTCCCTACACCGTCAGCCGGTACTTTACTGACACTCCTACGGTGAAGCAGATTTATTTCTCGGCAGCGGATCCTGCGATGGTGGCGCCGGCAACGGATCAGATCCGTCGCGTCATTCAGAGTCGGCATCGGGCTGAGTCGGTCTATAACGTCATGAATCTCACCCAACTGGTGGTCCTGGCGGAGAAGACCGCTAATGCCCTGACCCTGGTGTTGCTGCTGGTGGCAGCGGTGGTGTTGCTGGTTAGCGGCATCGGCATTATGAACATCATGCTGGCGACGGTGAGCTCCCGCATCCGCGAGATTGGTATTCGCAAAGCCCTGGGAGCTACCAACCGGGAAATCCGTTTTCAATTCCTGGCGGAAGCCATGACGATTTCGCTGGTGGGCGGGCTGATTGGCGTGGTCATCGGGTTAGCGGTGCCCTATTCCGTGCGCTTTCTGACGGAATACCGCATCCCGATTTCGGGCTTGTCGGCCATCGTGGCCATTTTGGTTTCGTCTTTGGTAGGAGTGATTTTTGGGACGGTTCCGGCTACGAGGGCGGCGAAATTGGATCCGGTGGAGAGCTTGAGGTATGAGTAGAAGCTGTCAGCTCTCAGCTTGGAGCGAATGCGGCTCTGCAAGACGGTACCCCTGCCATCGGCGAAGCTTTTCTACAACCTGATCTTGGGTGACTGAGGGCTGACAGGTGAAGGCTGACAGCCAAAACAAGAACGCCGGGCTGGTTGGCCCGGCTCATTCATGTTTACTACCTTGCGGGGAAACGGCTTGGTTCTGAGGTCCCCGTAGATTTCTTACATACTCCAGGTCACCGCTTACATGACTAGGGCCAGGTTCTCCAGCTCTTTTTGCAGCACGGGCATGGAGCAGCCTGACATCTCAACCCGACCCACGGCGTCCCTGGCTGCTTGAGGCGACACCCCGTAGCCGCGGCCCATGAGGAAGACTTGCAGGAGTTCGGCGGCTTCGCGCGAATCGATCAAGCCTCCCTGCAACAGATCGTTTCGCAGAGCCGTCAGTTCGGTACTGGAGAATCTATCTTTCATGGTCGTTATCACCTCCGACCTTTACTTAACTGATTTATTAGACTCACTGGCTGCCAGCAACGTTGCATGCAATTTTGGTGCCGCACCCAGCCCTCTGCTCTATATACGTTCGGAGCCGTAGTTTGGTTTCTTAAACCCCTTAGGATGCGACAAGTTGCAGGCAAGCCAATTTGTAGCGGAAACCATGGAGTAGCACGAACGGGCCATATCGGATCGTCTCGATCCATCTCGGGATTGACACGTTGTGTCGTTGTGGGACGACACAATATGGCTTTAGGAAGGTTCGATGACGGCCTCGTCCGCGAGCAGGATCGGGATGCCGTCGCGAATCGGGTACGCTCGGCGGCACTCGCCGCACTTCAAGGTCTGCCCCTCATTCTTCAGCACGAGCGGTTTCTTGCAGACTGGGCAGACCAGGATGTCGAGGAGGTCTTGGGGAATCATGAGAAAGGATTTTACGCCTTTTGTCCAAGGTGGCACCAGGCTCTAGAGATTTTAACCGCTAAAGGCTTTCAGCCGTCAGCTCTCAGCTCCTCGGCTCTTACTGGAGAGCTGATGGCTGAAAGCTGAGAGCTGCGTTACGATAAGTTTCTAGCCTGGTCATCCAGCGGGAGGCGAGACTTCATGGCTGCCAACATTCTGGACGGCAACAAGATTGCCGCCGAAATTAAGGCGGAGGTTGCTTCCGAGGTCAAGAGCATGACGGCTGCGGGAACGCGCCCCGGCCTCGCCGTCATTCTGGTCGGTCACAACCCGGCGTCTGAAATTTACGTTCGCGGCAAGGTGAAAAGCTGCCAGGATGTGGGCATTTACAGCGAGCAGCATACTCCACCGGAGACGATTTCGACCCCGGAATTGCTGGAACTGGTGCTGCAATTGAACCGGCGCGATGAAATTGACGGCATCCTGGTACAGCTGCCTTTGCCAGGGCAGGTGGATTCGAAGAAGATTCTGATGGCGGTGGATCCGGCGAAGGACGTCGATGGCTTTCACCCGGTGAACGTGGGTTTTCTATCCACCCAGCGACCGGGACTCGTGCCTTGCACACCGGCGGGAATCATGGAGATTCTGAAGCGCTGTAACATTCCCGTCTCTGGCCAGGAGGCAGTGGTAGTGGGGCGGAGCGATATTGTCGGCAAGCCTACCGCCATGCTTCTCATCAACGGAAATGCCACGGTGACCGTCTGCCACTCCAAGACTCGGGATCTTCCCGGCGTGTGCCGCGGTGCCGATATTCTGGTCGCCGCCATTGGCAGGGCGGGCATGATTACACGTGATTTTGTGAAGCCCGGAGCCACAGTGATTGACGTGGGCATGAACAAGGTAACCGATCGTGCGGAGTTTGAACGGCTGTTCGCGGGCAGCGCCAGACGGGAGGAAAGCTTTCGGACAAAAGGTTCGACGCTGGTAGGGGACGCCCATCCGCAGGCGGCAGAAGTCGCGGGAGCGATCACACCCGTGCCGGGTGGCGTGGGGCCGCTGACCATTGCCATGCTAATGGCAAATACTGTCAAGGCGGCAAAGATGCGTAGGGGCTCGCGCATGCCCGCATTGGCCGCGGAGCACGCCTGAAGTGCTTAAGGTCGGTTTGACCGGCGGCATTGCCGCGGGGAAGTCGGTTGTGGGCGAGATGTTTGCGGTTCTGGGCGCACACGTTATTCGAGCCGACGAAATCTCTCACCAACTCATGCAGCCCGGAGAAGCGATTTATGCAGAAGTGGTGCGTCACTTCGGCACTGGGATACTGAACCCGGATGGCAGCGTGAACCGAGCCCGGTTGGCGGAGAGCGCCTTCGGCCCATCGGCCGATAGTGTTGCCGGAAGCAGGCCGGCGCGCGTCCAGGAGCTCAACCAAATCGTTCACCCGGCGGTAATTCGCCGGCAACAGGAGTGGATGGAGCAGGTGGGCCAGCGCGATCCACACGCCGTCGCGATGGTGGAGGCGGCGCTCATTCTGGAGGCGGGGATGGCTACGAACATCGACCGACTCATCGTGGTGACCTGCCGGCCGGAGCAGCGGATTGAACGTTGGGCTCGCCGTCTGAAGGTGGATGAGGAGACGGCGCGACGCGAAGTTGCTCGCCGCACCGCGGCCCAACTTCCCGACGAAGAAAAGACCAAGGCCGCCGATTACGTGATCGACAACTCGGGGTCGCTCGATGAAACCCGGCGGCAGGTGGAAGAAATCTACGGTAAGCTGAAGCGTGAGGTGGAGCTGTAACCGGACGCCGGCGCTGCGACCCAACCCCAGGGCCCACCGATCTAGTGCGTAGCGCCTCCGCACTGGAACCTGGTCGCGCCGAAGATACGCGCCCGATCCCTTACTGGGCCCGACGCCCAGTTTCGGTATGACGCAGGTTCCAGGTTTAGCAAGCCACATTGACCCTCTGCTGCAACCGGGGGTGCTCGACCGCCCGGCCATTTTCAGATTTAATTAGAATTTGCGCATACCGGAATGGAAGGTCTTGAGCTATGAAGCTGCTGCGCCCCCTTTTTCTGGCCGTGGTTTTTGCCGGCGCGTTTTACTACTTCACCACTTATCGCTTCGGCCAACTGCATCCAGAGAGCTGGTTTGGCCACCGCAGCAATAAAGTGGAAATCACCGAGGCCGCCTCTGGCGAAATTCTCGATAGCGAGGAGCAGAACAACATCAGCGTTTATCGTAAGAACATCGATTCAGTGGTGAACATTACCTCGCGAGCCGTGACTTTTGATTTCTTCTACGGCTTGGTACCGCAGGAGGGCCAGGGCTCGGGGTTCATCATTGATAAAGAAGGCCACGTGCTGACTAACTATCACGTGATTGCCGAGGCCCGCCAGGTGGAAGTGACCCTGCACAACCGCAAGAAGTACCGGGCCACGGTGGTCGGGACCGACCGCTCCCACGATCTGGCGGTGATTCAGATCAAGGGCTCGGAGTTCACGCCCATGGTGCTTGGCGACTCGCGGAATTTGCAGGTGGGACAGAAAGTCTATGCCATCGGCAATCCGTTTGGGCTGGCCGGCACTATGACCCGGGGCATCATCAGTTCAATCCGCCCGGTGCAGGAACCCGATGGCATGCAGATCGACGAGGCCATTCAGACCGACGCGGCCATCAATCCTGGCAATTCGGGCGGACCCTTGCTCAACTGGCATGGCGAGGTGATTGGGATCAATACCATGATCGCCTCCAACGTCGGGCAGAGCGCAGGGATTGGTTTTGCGATTCCGGTGAACACGGCGAAAGCGGTTCTGAACGATCTGGTGACTTTGGGGCGGGTTCGGCGTCCGGCGTTGGGTGTGCGCACGATACCCATTACCCCTGAACTGGCGGATCAGATGGGATTGGCTGCAGACAGCGGTTTGTTGATCGTGCAGGTCGTGCCCGGCGGAGCGGCAGACCGCGCGGGCCTGCGCGGCGGTACCGAGCGCGCATATTTGGGCAATATTCCGATCATGGTGGGTGGCGATTTGATTGTCGCGATTGATGGCCAGGCGGTTCAGGACCAGCAGGCGCTGAGCCAAGTCATGAACAGTCATCGGGCAGGCGACACGGTGCGGCTGACAATCTATCGCGGAAAGAAGAAGGTGGAGGTAAACGTCTTATTGGGTGAGGCGCGGGAGCAGGTGTAAGCAAACAACTCTGCCAGAAATTTATCCCTTCGCCGCGGAGTCGTTGTCATCCTGCGATCCCCACGCGAACTGCCAGCCCGAGCCGCCGATAGCCGATGCCCCACACCCTAGGGGCGTTATGTGCAAGTCGGAGTTGCCAAGTTTGCCGGGTTTGCATTTTAATTTCCTCGAGCTTTTTTGATTTCGGGTTGCCACGAAAAATGAACGTTGAACTCGTCCAGGGCTACTGTCTCTGTTTCCCGCACGCGACTGAAAACCTGCAGTGGGGGGACAACCTCTGCTTCAAGGTGGGTGGGAAACTTTTTGCCGTGCTGTCTTTGAGTTCGGTGCCGCAGCGGCTGGCGTTCAAGTGCACAGCAGAAGGGTTTGCCGAACTGGTGGAACGAGAGGGAATCGTACCGGCTCCCTATGTTGGACGCTATTCATGGGTTTCGCTCGAGCGGTTGGACGTTTTGCCTTGGCCTGAGTTGAAGGGTTTGCTGGAGCAGTCTTATTGGACGGTGGCAGCGAAGGCGAAGATTGCGATTGCCTCAAAGAGGAAAGCTCAGAGACCAATCCCGGCCGGGAAGAAACCCGGAAAGAAACGAGGATAGGTTTTCGGCGCCGTTCTTTGGTTAGTTCCAAGCGCAAAGACTGCCGCTTTCCGCTCGCCATGAGTCCCTTCAGGTTCGTTCAGGGCAGGCCAGGCTCCGACCTGCCCCTACGCGGTCTGTGGCGGATTTGACTCTCGCTGACCCACTAGACTAGCCTCTGACAGTCCCGTCTCCTATGCGATCTCATTGCAAGTTGTTCATTCTGCTGCTCTTGAGCTCAACTAAGGCAGGCACGACGCAAGCCTCCGGTGGGGCTGTCATCCCGGTGCAGGCGCCTCGTGCGATGGTGGCGAGTGTACACAGACTGGCGTCGCGCGCCGGGGTACAGATGATGAAGGCGGGCGGGAATGCAGTGGACGCGGCGGTGGCCGTCGGATTTGCGCTGGCAGTGGTGCATCCCCAGGCGGGGAATCTCGGGGGTGGCGGCTTCATGCTTGTCCGCCTGGCGGACGGCAAGACGCATTTTGTTGACTATCGTGAGAAAGCCCCGGCAGCAGCGTGGGCGAACATGTATCTCGACGCTCAGGGCAATGTCATCGAGGACGCCAGTATTGTCGGCTACAAGGCCATCGGAGTTCCAGGTTCGGTCGCCGGCATGGTGTACGCGGAAAAGAAATACGGTAGGTTGTCCCTCGAGCGGGTGACGGCGCCGGCGATCAAGCTGGCGGAGGAAGGCTTCGCCCTGGCTGCCGAGGACGCGCGAGACCTGCGGAAGGACAAACCTCTGGGCCAGTTTCCTGAATCGCGGCGCATCTTTCAGCAGGATGGGAATTTTTACAAGACGGGCGATGTATTCAAGCAACCTGACCTGGCGCGCACTCTGAAGCGCATCGCCAGCAACCCTGACGATTTTTACCACGGAGCCATGGCGCAGGAGCTGGCGGTCGCAATGCGGAAGGGCGGGGGCTTGATTACGACCGAGGACCTAGCCCACTACGAAGTGAAAGAGCGCGAAGCGGTTCGGGGAACCTACCGGGGATACGAGATCATCAGCGCCCCCCCTCCGTCGTCGGGCGGGGTTACGCTAATCGAAACCCTGAACATTCTCGAAGGCTACGATCTGGCCAAGCCGGGAGGCCGGTCGTCTCCGGCGACGCACCTGACGGTGGAAGCCTTCCGGCGTGCGTTCTACGATCGGGCGGAGTTTCTGGGTGATCCGGATTTTTCCAAGATTCCCGTGGCCCAGCTGATCGACAAACGGTATGGTGCGGCCTGGCGGGAGTCGATTAATCCGGCGCACGCCAGCGTCAGCAAGGGTTTGAGGCGGCCGGCGATCTTCAGTCAGCTCGAACAGTACGCCACGCTTCATGCCGAGCCGGTTGCCGTTGCGGAGCCGGATCACACGACCCATTACTCGGTGGTCGATCCGGATGGGAATGCGGTCGCGGTGACTACGACCTTGAACGACAGCTTTGGCTCCCGGGTAACGGCCGAGGGTCTGGGATTTCTACTGAATGACGAAATGGATGATTTCGCCGCCAAACAGGGTGTACCTAACATGTTCGGGCTCATCCAGGGCCCGGCCAATGCGATTGGGCCGGGCAAGCGCCCGCTTTCCGCCATGGCGCCGACCATCGTGTTGAAAGATGGCAAGCTGTTTTTGGTCCTGGGCTCTCAGGGTGGACCGAGGATTATCACCACCGTGGCCAACATCCTGATGGGAGTGGTGGACTACGGAATGAACATTCAGGAGGCGGTGAACGCTCCACGCTTTCATCATCAATGGTTGCCAGACGTCGTCAGCGTGGAGCACGGATTTTCTCCCGCCACTGTCAAAGTGCTTGAGAGGGTGGGCCACGAGGTTAAGCCGGAAGATTCCTGGAGCGACGGAGAGTGCATTATGATCGACCCAAGAACCGGAGACCGGTTGGGGGCGAGCGACAAGCGTAATAATGGGAAGGCTGTCGGATTCTAGTCTGTAAGAACCATGTGGCGACAGCCGCCGCCCTCGGGGGTCCGGTCGAGCGAAGCTCGGCAGCCCACAGGCGAGAACAAGTATGCGGACGGTGTTCCAGAGTCAGAACCGCCGAGGGTGGTTGTCCCCACGTAGTTTGTGGAGTAATCAGGCTAATCATGCTTAAGGCGATGTCCACTTACGTTTATGTGAAAGAGCGGCTGCACCCTGGCTTGCTGGATGGATTGGTACGAGGTGGCGCGCAGGCGATCGAGATCTTTGCCGCGCGACAACACCTCGACTATGCCAATCGCAAACAGCATGTGCGCGAAATCGCAGACTGGTTCCACACCAGCGGCGTCCCCCTTCACTCCATTCATTCGCCCATGCACGCCGATTACGAGGGAGGCCGCAGCGGCGCGCCCCCGGTGAATGTGGCAGCCACCGACCGGGCCCAGCGCATCGAGGCGATGGACGAGGTCAAGCGGGCCATCGAGGTGGCAGAGCAGATTCCCTTCCGTTTTCTGGTGCAGCACATCGGGGTCAGCAGTGAGTCGTTTGATGATCGCAAATTCGAAGCCGCCATGACCTCGATCGAGCACCTGCGCGCTTTCGCCAAGCCGCTGGGAGTGCGCATTTTACTGGAAAATATTCCGAATGAGTTGTGCACACCGAACAAGCTGGTGGAGTTTATCCAGATCACTCACTTCGACGACGTGGGCGTGTGTTTTGATTTCGGCCATGCCCACATCATGAGCAACGTGGCCGAGGCGTTCGCAATCCTGAAGGGTTACATACATTCGACGCACGTCCACGACAATGCCAAGGACCGCGACTCGCATCTGTGGCCTGGCGCCGGCTCTATCGACTGGAAAGAAGCGATGGAATTACTGCGGTCAGCGCCTCACACGCCGCCCTTACTGCTGGAAGTGGAAGCAGATGAGAAAGTGAATCCGGTGGAGAAAATGGGAGAGGCGTTCAGAAAACTCGAAGCGGAGTTGTAGCGCCCGCAGGACAGCCGGCGAGACGCCGGCGCGGTGGAAATCCTCAATCGAAAACTATGTCGTCACCTGTCACCACCATCTCAGATATCGGCAAGCATGAAGGCCAGACGGTCACCATACGCGGCTGGCTCTACAATCTGCGGGAAAGCGGGAAGCTGCTTTTTCCGCAATTTCGCGACGGCTTCGGCGTGATTCAGGGAGTTGTGCCCAAAAGCACAGTCAGGTCTGAAGTCTTCGAGGCGATCAAGGGGCTCACTCAGGAGTCGAGCGTGATTGTTGAGGGCAAGGTCCGCGCCGACAAACGCGCTCCCGGTGGCTATGAGCTCGATGTATCGGGGGTTCAGGTTTTGCAGCGGGTCTCGGAAAGCGAGCCGTATCCGATTTCCCTGAAAGAGCACGGCGTGGAATTCCTGATGGAGCATCGGCATCTTTGGGTGCGGACTCCGCGGCAGGCCGCGATCCTGCGGGTGCGGGCGGAAATCATAAAAGCCGCGCGGGATTTTTTTGACGAGCGCGGATTCACCCTCACCGACCCGCCGATTCTTACTCCCGCCGCGTGCGAGGGCACCAGCACGCTTTTTCCGGTTAACTACTTTGAGGAGCAGGCTTATCTGACCCAGTCCGGACAGCTTTACATCGAAGCGACGGCCATGGCCCTGGGCAAGGTGTACTCGTTCGGGCCGACCTTCCGCGCAGAGAAATCGAAGACCCGCCGACACCTGACTGAGTTCTGGATGGTCGAGCCGGAAGTGGCCTATGCCGAACTCGACGACCTCATGGATCTAGCTGAAGGGCTGATCAACTTCCTGGTGAAACGTTGCTTGGAGAAGCGTCGCGGCGATCTGCAAACCATCGGCCGCGATGTTACGAAACTGGAGAAGATTGAGGCTCCATTTCCGCGGATCGCCTACGACGAAGCGGTCAAGATGCTGGAGGAGGCTCACGCCAAGGGTGTGCTGGAAAACAAATTCGAATGGGGCGGCGATCTGGGATCGCCCGACGAGACCTACATTTCGTCACAGTTCGAGAAGCCAGTCATGGTGCATCGTTATCCCGCACAGGTGAAGGCGTTCTACATGGAGCCTGATCCGCAACGGCCGGAGCTGGCTCTGTGCGTGGACGTGCTGGCGCCCGAAGGCTACGGCGAAATTATCGGCGGCTCGCAGCGCATGGCTTCCTACGAACTGTTGGTGAAGCGAATTCATGAAAACGGCCTTCCCGAAGAAGCATTCAAGTGGTACCTTGACCTGCGCAAATTTGGCAGCGTGCCGCACGGTGGCTTCGGTATGGGAATTGAGCGCGTGGTAGGGTGGATCTGTGGATTGGAGCATGTGCGCGAAACGATTCCGTTTCCGAGGATGTTGAATCGGTTATATCCGTAGATTGTTTTACCGCCGAGCAAGCGGAGAACGACCGAGAATGGAAGAAAAAGATAGACTCGATCTGATCACACGAGGCATTGTCGGGGCCGCAATTGAGGTGCATAAGGCGCTGCGGCCCGGACTGCTCGAATCAGCCGATGAGGCCTGCTTGGCTTTCGAGTTGCGCGAGCGTGGCCGCAAAGCGGAACAGCAACAACCTCTGCCAGTGGTCTCTACAAGAATGTGAAACTGGATTGCGGTTATGGTCTGGACTTGATTGTCGAGGAGGGTGTGATCCTGGAGATCAAGGCTGTCGAGCATCTTGCGCCGATCCACCATGAGCAGTTGCTTTCCTATCTACGGTTTTTCTGGAAGAAGGTGGGCTTGATTCTCAATTTCCGCGAGCCCGTGCTCAACAACTGGTTAAAGAGAATCGTGAATGGATTTCCTTACTGGGCGTTCTCGGCGACCGCGGCGGTGAATAGGGCTGGCTAGAACTATGACGCCTCCAACTGCTTCTTCCTCCAGTATCGTTCCCAAGAAGATTCGCGTGATCGGGGTTCCGCTCGATTTGGGGCAGTCACGCCGCGGCGTAGACATGGGGCCTTCGGCGGTGCGAGTGGCCGGGCTCGAGGCGCGCCTGGAAGAACTGGGGCACGTGGTGGAGGATGCCGGAAATGTTTCCGTGGCCATCGCAGAACAGAAGAAAGCCGGCGATCCGTCGGCCAAGTATCTGAAGGAAATTACCGCCACCTGTACCAAGAACGCCGAGCTGGTAATAAAAACACTGGAGGCCGGCATGGTTCCCATGGTGCTGGGCGGGGACCACTCCGTGGCCGCAGGTACAGTTGCCGGAGTCGCTGAGTTTTACCGCCGCCAGAACCAGAAGATTGGATTGATCTGGATTGACGCTCATACCGACATCAACACTCCGGAAAGCTCGCCTAGTGGCAACGTCCACGGGATGCCGTTGGCCGCCACCATGGGGCTGGGGCCGGCTGAGTTGGCGAACATTTTTAATTTTTCTCCCAAGGTGAAACCGGAGAACTGCGTGCTGGTGGGCGTACGCGATATTGATGTGGTGGAGAAGGAAAATGTGCGCAGAGCCGGCATCGGAGTCTTTACCATGCGGGACATTGACGAGCGAGGCATGCGTACCGTCATGGAAGAAGCGCTGCGCCTGGCCGGACGCGGCACTGCTGGCTACCACGTCTCGCTGGATATGGACTGGATCGATCCTGAGGACGCGCCTGGCGTGGGCACGCCGGTTCGCGGCGGCGCGACATATCGGGAGGCGCACCTGGCCATGGAGATCATCGCCGACCACGGCCGCATGCTGAGTTTCGAGATCGTCGAAGTGAATCCGGTGATTGACGAGCACAACCGCACGGCGGATTTGGCCGTAGAGCTGGCGCTATCTGCGTTTGGGAAGAAAATCCTATAAGAGAATTCATCGCGCGACGGCGCAACTACGGTTTCTCGTAAGGCATGGGTGTCTCGAAAGAAAAGATCGGGCTGATTGGAATTGCGTACGACGAGAAATCTTCGTTTATGCGCGGTCCCGCTGAAGGTCCCTCGGCCATCCGGCGCGCCTTCGCCAGCGAAAGTTCGAACCAGTGCGCCGAGGATGGATTGCACATCGGCTCCATACTCGTCGATGGCGGCGACCTGACGGACTTCGCGCTCGATCCGGGGCAGAGAATCGAAGACTTTGTCACACAGAAGATGGCGGAATTCCCGCGCCTCCTGATTCTCGGCGGCGATCACTCCATCTCGTTTCCGGTTGTGCGTGCGATAGCCAAGAAACATGGCCAGTTAAATATTGTTCATCTCGACGCCCATCCCGACCTCTACGAAGAGTTCGAGGGTGACCGATTTTCGCACGCGTGCGCGTTCGCAAGAATCATGGAAGCGGGGCTGGCGGGGCGGCTGCTGCAAATCGGTATCCGAACGGCCAACGCCCACCAGCGGGCGCAAGCGGCTCGTTATGGCGTTGAAACTATCGAAGCGCGGGACTGGACGGGGCACCTCCCGCGGTTGAGCGGCCCTATTTATGTCTCAGTCGACATGGATGTGCTGGACCCGGCATTCGCCCCTGCAGTCTCACACCACGAACCCGGCGGATTGAGCATGCGCGAGGTGATTCATGCAATTCAGTCGATCACGGCGCCCATAGTTGCTGCTGATCTGGTGGAGCTGAATCCACGCCGCGACCGGGACGACGTGACCGCGGTGGGAGCGGCGAAAATAATGAGGGAACTCGCGGCCGCCATCATTCGGTCCCATTGAAAGTGGGACTGTACTGATGTACCGCCGCCGTCCCGGCGGCTGTCCGCTGCGCGTCCGTCGCGCGCCCACCGCTGCGGGGCAAGATGCCCCCGCGACCGCCGGCCAGAGGCCGGCGCCACTGGTCTCCATGGTGCAAATTGTCCGTTGCTATTGAGTGACCGTTCTCACCGCGTCACCAGTCTTGAATCCGGTGCCCGAAACCGTGGTCGCAACGGAGGAAATATCGTCAACGTCGGTGACCTTTACCACGCCAACTGTCGTGGCGATGCGGCGGATCACCTTGCCGGACGATGGATCCTTGATCTCACGGGTCACGCGTTCGACGTTCAGTTGGTCACCCACCTTCACACCCGCCTTTCCCCCGACATTAAGGATGATCTGTCCGCCGTCGACTGCCGCGATCAGCCCCTCCACTACGATCGTGCGCGTCACGAGCTTTTCTTTGCCGGCAATCACCTGAGTGCTGGTCTGCTCCACCGCGGACTTCACGGCTTCGCCTATGATGGTGCTCTGGAAGTCGCTGCTGCCGAAGTCGGCATTGCCGCTGCCAAATCCGTGCCAGTTGCCTCCGCCACCCAGCAGTGAGGTGCTTTCCCGCTGCGATTCACCCTTGCCTTCGGCAACCGCCAGAATCTCGCCGGTATCAATGTCCACAATGCGGGCGGTCAGGGCCACGATGGCCTTGGACTTCTTATGTCCAAACCCGCCCAGGCCATACCCGATCAAACCTCCGCCCGCGCCGCCAAGATTCGTGTTCTTGGTCTCGTTGCCGAATTGCGTAATGCTGCCCACAATGATGGCGTCAACGCCGAGCAGTTTTCCAATCTTGGCGGCGGAAGTCGGGTTGGCGCGGTCGCTGTTGGAAAAATTCTGTTCCGCCATGATTTTGTCGAGCGCTTTGCGCTCGATCACCGAGTAGCTGCCGTCTTTGACCAGATAGGTAACGAGCAGGTCAGTGACGCCCTTGCCCACGTCCACGTCCTGACCGAAAAGAGCCGCCACACCGCCATGGACGGTGGCGTAATCGAAGTCCATGATCGCCACCCGCTTTTTGCGCCCCTGCGTCGGGGATGGAGCGCCGGCCGCTGGCGGCGCCTGGGCACGGACAGGAAGGGCCAGGAGGAGACAAAACAACGCGGCGAAGGACATTACTTTTCGCATGGCAGAATTTTTCCTCTGAAAAGAAATCAGGACCGAAAAAAGGACCTCCCGGTCCGGGCGAGGCCAGCTCGGGGGTGCAGCCCTCGTCAACCCTGGACGGTATGACATTGTGCAAGAATGGAGAGGTCTAATCAAGCCCATATCATGAAGAAACTCCGCGTCGGCATACTGTTTGGCGGGCGCAGCGGAGAGCACGAAGTGTCGTTGCTCTCGGCCGCATCGGTCTTCAGCGCCATTGATAAAGGGAAGTTCGAAGTGGTGCCCATCGGCATTACCAAGGAAGGGCGCTGGTTGACCGCGGCGGACGCCGAACGGTTGTTGCAGGGGAAGGGGTTTGGCGAGTCCGCCTCCAAGGCCCATCTGCGGGCGGGGGATCCCGAGGCCACCCCTGGCGCGGCCGTCCTAGCCAGAGGCGAGGCCGTTATGGTCCCTCCGGAGCCGCAGCGACAACCCGGCTCCCTGACCCCATTTCAGACTGAGGCTGGCCTGGCCCGCCGCGTATCCGACCGCGCCATCAACGTCGACATCATCTTCCCCGTACTGCACGGGACTTTCGGGGAGGACGGAACCATCCAGGGGCTGCTTGAACTGGCGGACATCCCATACGTCGGCGCAGGCGTGCTGGGCTCGGCTGCGGGCATGGACAAGGACGTCATGAAGTCGCTCTTCCTCGCCACCGGATTGCCCATTGTGAAGCATGTGACCGTTCTGCGCAGTGCTTGGGAATCTGAGCCGAAGAAAGCCCAGAAGCTGGTGGAAAGCAAGTTGAAGTATCCGGTATTCGTGAAGCCGGCCAACCTGGGATCGTCGGTGGGAATATCGAAAGCGCATGATCGCAAGGAACTGGGCCCGGCCATTGAAGAGGCGGCGAAATTCGATCGCAAGATTGTGATTGAACAGGGCGTGGGCGGCAGTAAGCAGAAGGCCCGCGAAATTGAATGCTCAGTGCTCGGAAACGACAAGCCCGAAGCTTCCGTGCCGGGAGAAATCGTACCGGGGAAAGAATTCTACGATTACACCGCCAAATATGTTGATGAAGGTTCTCAACTAATCATTCCGGCCAAGCTCAGCAAAACGGAAACCAAGAGAGTCCAGCATCTGGCGATCAGCGCATTCAAGGCGGTGGACTGTTCCGGCCTGGCGCGGGTGGATTTTCTGATGGACCCGAAAAACCGGAAGATTTACCTGAACGAGATCAATACCATGCCGGGATTTACCGCGATCAGCATGTATCCCAAGCTGTGGGCGGCTTCGGGGCTGGCCTATCCTGACTTGATCGAGCGGCTGATCCAGTTAGGGCAAGAACGCCACCAGGAGAAGAAGAGGAATCAGTACAGCCGCTGACTTAGGCCGGCAGAAGCCACGGATTTCACTGATTCACACGGATCAAAGTTTTTTCTCTTGTTTTATCGGTTGAGTCTGTGCAGATCCGTGGCCTACCTTTTTCGCTCGTGCTCCGATCCTTACTCAGTGCCCGAGGAAGCGCTCCAGGACGTCCGCATCGGCCCCGGCTAGGTCCACATACTTCTTCGTCCGCGCCGCATCCCTGTGTTGCAGCGCCTCTTCCGCCTTGAATAGGTTCGACTTCATGCTCGCCTGCCTCTCCACCATGTCGCCGCGAAGCCCGTAGCCGCTCGCAGCCTGCTGCTGTTGCAGACGATCCAGGCTGCTATTTACGGCAGCGGCGCGGTTGGAGAGCTGGTCTACCGATTTCTCCAACTCGTCCAGCTGGGCGGAGCTGGCCGCAGCACCTGACCAAGCCGCCCCTTCCTCACTTTGCGCCGATGCTGGCGCCTCGCTCGCCATGCCGTTGTTCTGGGCCACGAGTTTCTTGGTGTTGGCGTGAAGATGAGCAGAATTCGATTTCGCCATCGCATTCGAGTTGTCCACGGAGGCAGTGGCAGCCCTCGGTGCGGCCGGCGGTGGCGTCGAGCTCGAGATCATCTTGCTCGCCGCCGAGCCCGCAGAAGGTGTTGACGGGGCTGCGCTTTGTGAAGCCATATCCGGATTCTGATTCGTCGCAGTCTGGCTTGCTGGAGTCGGCTCTACCGGATTCTGCGGTGCAGCAGCGGTTGTGCTTGCCTCCGGTGATTTTGCGTGCGTCCAGTTGCTACGGGGTACGTAAATTCCCGCGACGACCAGACCGGCAAGCACAATCAGCGCTCCCAGCGTCATGTACAAGCCCCGATGACCACCCGACTGGGCCAGCGGCGGTATTGGAACCGGTGCGGAGCTCGGTACCGTCGACTTGGCATCCTTAAGCGTGGAAACCGACGCAGAAACGGGAGCGGGCGGCTTGGCGGCTGGCGCCGCCGGCAAAACAGCAGGCGTCTGCATGGAGGTAACCGTAGGCGCGTCCAGAGCGCTCTGCGAGACAACCGGCGAGGCCGTTATCGGCACGCTGCTCAAGGCATTGCGGAAGGCATCGGCGCTCTGGAAGCGCTGGGCCGGATCCTTCGCAATCGCCATCAGAATAATCTCATTCAGTTCCGCCGGCAGTCCGGGATGCAGTTCGACGGGCGGCCTCGGTGCTTCTTTGACGTGCGCGGCCATGATGGAATAGTCGCTGGTCGCGACAAACGGCCTTTGGCCGGTCACGAATTCGTAGAGAGACACGCCCACGGAATACAAGTCTGAGCGCACGTCCGTGGGCTCACCCTTTACTTGCTCGGGTGACATATAGCTTAGCGAACCCATGGTGGTGCCGGTCATGGTCAGACTGCGATCTTCGCCGGCCCGCGCAATGCCAAAATCCATCAGCTTGATCACGCCCTGTGGAGTCAGCATCATGTTGGCGGGTTTGATGTCGCGGTGAATCACCTTCTGCTGATGGGCGTAGCTGACCGCGCTCAACACCTGGCCGATGTAGTTCTGCGCGTCTGACACCGGAATGGCGCCATGCTCCAGCTTTTCGGCCATGGTGATGCCTTCGACGTATTCCATCACCATGTAAAGCTGATTGTCAGCGGTGAACGCGGTTCGAAGCGCGGCGATATTGGGATGATTCAGGCTGGCCATGAGCTTGATCTCGCGCAGAAAACGCGCAGCCAGCTCCTGCCGTCCCGCAAGGTCAGGGAGCAGGACCTTCATGGCTTCGATGCGATCCGAGATAACGTTTCGAACCCGCCACACCCTGCCCATTCCGCCGCTGCCCAGTTCATCGAGGATCTGGTAGTCGGCGATCCGCTTGGTTTCGTCGGTCATGTGAAAGCTCCTTGAATTTCTGTTGCGGGAATCAAGCTGCTGGCCGCTAGCCTCTCGCTAAGCTGGTCCGAACTGGAGGCTATTAGGAAGCTGCATTTTCGTCGGGGGAATGGGACTTTTAGGCTCTCGTTCGGGAAAGCCCCTTCTTCAGGCCGACAATTATGCTCCGCCAGATTCCTGGGGGTCAAGGCTGTTGCTCGGCCATTGCCTCCCACCGCGTCCGGGCTACGGACAGCTTGTATTTGGCGGTATTGAGGCTCTTGGTAGCCTTCTGCTGGTGATCTTTCCAGCCTTCTGGCTCTTCCGGGTTGCGATGGCGCATGAGTCTAATGTTGGTTTCGGCCTCGGCCACGTAGAGCGAGGCTGCCCCCATATTTTCCGCGACAATTTGATCAATCGAGTTGGCGCGTTGCGTCGCCAGGCTGAGGTCGGGTGGCAGGATACCGATCTCATCGGGCAGCTGCGGATGCTTGTCTGAACTGATTCTTTTGAGCCAGTCTTCAATGACGTGAATGGCAACCTTGAGTTGCAAAGTCACGGAAGCGATGTCGGCGCGGTGTTGCTGGTCCATCTGCTTGCGCAGAAGGGAGAGGGTCTCGGCCGCAATTTCCGCCTGCCGGTTGGACGCTCCCACTTGATCTTTGCTGGCATCAGCCTGGCGCTTGGCGTGTCCTGCGTAGTAGACGTTGATCGCGGCCAGAACCACCACCAGCAGCACATTGGCCACGGCGGTATACGCCATTACCTGATTGACGCTGAGGCCGAATACTTGCTCTGACATTCAGCACCGTCCCGGGTAAGTATAGACCGAGCGGTTCGCTGGCAAGGACATAGGGGCTTGAAGGGCACCCGCAAAATACATTGCTAGCCGATGCGCGACTGGAAACGTCTAAGGGGCGGGAGGGGTCATCTGCCATGAAACAAATCGCTACCTTTCTAGTTCTGTCCCTATCGTTTTACGCCCACGCGCAAGATAAGAAAGCGCCGGCACCTACCCTTAAGAGCGTCTTGCTGGAGCAACTGCGAACCACCCATAACCAGAAGGAATGGTTCGTGCCCGCCAACACGGCCGTGGAAGGGCTTACGCCGGACCAGGCTAGTTGGCTGGATGGCAAAGGAAATCACTCCATTGGCCAGATCGCCAATCATCTGGTTTTCTGGAACCAGGAGGAGTTGGCGAAATTCAAAGGCGAGCCGGCAGTGAAGTTCAGCGGCAACAACGACGAAACCTTCAACAACTTCGACAGCAAGAAATGGAATGCTACAGTTCAGCAACTCGACGAAGTGCTAACCGCATGGGAAAAGGCCGTCGAAGGTGCGGACGACAAGAAGCTGGAGTCATGGTATTCCATCATTGCGCACATTGGCACGCACAATGCCTACCATGTGGGGCAGATCATTTATATCCGCAAGCTGCAAGGCTCCTGGGATCCGGCGAAAGGAGTTAAGTAAGTCGCTAGGCGCGTCAGTTTTAGGCGGTTTCGCCCCGGTTGGAGCCGCGGACACCCAAATCGCTTGACGAACCCTGGCTTTTCCCGGTACCATTCTTCAAGTTTGCTCTCCGGAGCAGACCTTGGATTTCATGCAGAGTGGCTGAGGGACGAGCCCTGAGAAGCCACGACAACCGGATCGGAAGGAAACTTCTGGTCGCCCGGTGTCAACTCTCGCCCTACACAGGGGGAACATGAGATTCGGGGTGCCAGAATTTCCAGCATCTCGTTCCTCTTTTCCTCTCAGGCATCCTGTCAGGGAAAGAGGATTTCGTTTTTCAGGGCGCTTTTTGAAGGGCTCGCCCCCGGCTACTCCGAAGCGAGTAGCTCAATGACATACGAATTACGCTGTCGGGAATGCGGAAAAAGCTGGGGAAACCAGCCCCGTTCCATCTGCGATGACTGTTTCTCTCCTCTGGAAGTTTTCTACGACTACGACGCCGTGCGCTCCACCTTCACCCGCGAGCGAATTGCTCAAGGCCCGGCCAGCATGTGGCGCTACTCCGATTTGCTGCCGCTGCCGCAAAATTATCAGCCCACGGTTCCAGCCGGGTTTACCCCACTGCTCGAGGCGCCACGTCTGGCTCAACGGCTAGGCGCGCAGCACCTCTTTTTGAAAAACGACGCGGTCTGTCAGCCCTCCCTGAGTTTTAAGGATCGCGTCGTCGCAGTGGCTTTGGCCCAGGCACGGAATTTTGGTTTCGATACCGTCTCCTGCTCTTCCACGGGGAATTTGGCCAACTCGGTGGCGGCGCAAGCTGCCCGTAACGGGTTCAAGGCTGTGATTTTCATCCCGGCCGATCTCGAGCCGGCCAAGATTCTGGGGACGCAGGTTTTTGGCGCCAGACTGGTGCGCATTGCCGGAAGCTACGATCAGGTCAATCGCCTGTGTTCGCAAATCGCCGACGAACGGCACTGGGGATTCGTCAACGTGAATCTTCGTCCCTACTACGCCGAAGGCTCAAAAACGGTTGGTTTCGAAATCGCTGAACAACTCGGCTGGCGGCTGCCCGATAACGTTGTTGTACCTATGGCGGGCGGATCGTTGATTGTCAAAATCAAGAAAGCGTTCGATGAACTGGTGCAGCTCGGACTGGTCGAAGCCCGGGCGGTGAAGTTCTTCGGTGCGCAGGCCACGGGGTGCTCCCCAATTTCAACCGCCGTAAAGGCCGGCCATGCCGATATCGAGCCGCAGAAACCCTTGACCATCGCGCGTTCGCTAGCAATCGGCAATCCGGCGGACGGGCACTACGCCATTAAGGTGATCACCAAGAGCGGCGGCTGGTCGGAGGATGTTTCCGATCCCGAGCTGATCGAGTGCATCCAACTTCTGGCCGAATGGGAAGGAATTTTCACCGAGACCGCCGGAGGCGTGACCGTCGGCACGGCCCGCAAGCTTTACACGCAAGGGCGGATCTCACCCGACGAGACCACGGTGCTGTGCATCACCGGCAACGGTTTGAAAACCACCGATGTTCTAGCGGACAAGTACGAACTCGAGGAGCCCATCGCGCCGAAGATGGCTGAGTTTGAGAAGTACATGGAAAGAACCCTCGACGCTCCCCAGAAAGATGTTCGAAAACTGGATGTCCCAGAGACCGTGGGGGCCTAGATGACCATCACGGTTCAAATTCCGACGGCCCTTCGCCGGCTAACCGCTGGGAATGCCCGAATCACCTGCTCGGCGGCCAATCTGGGAGAGCTGTTTACCGCGCTCGACCAGCAGTTTCCCGAGCTCAAACCTCATCTGCGCGACGAAGCGGGCGAGATTCGCCGCTTCCTCAACGTGTATGTGAACGAAGAGGACATCCGCTTTCTGGGGGGGAACACATACGCGTTCCAGGATGGGGATGAGGTGCTATTGGTACCCTCTATCGCTGGTGGCGCACGATAGTACTCTCGTCATCCGCAGCGGCTGCGACCCGGACCAAGCACGTTGGAAGTCAATCCGCCCAGGGTTGTGGTTTGCGGTCCCAGCGATGATCCTTCAAGGTGCGAAGCAGCGCCGCATCGAGGGGGCCGGCATCGCTCATCGCGATATTTTGCCGCACGTGATCCAGTTTTCTCATACCGACAATGATTGTGCTCACTGCGGGATTCGAGAGGATAAAGCGCAGGGCCATTTGCGGCAGAGTCAGTGAGGGTGGCAGCACTGTCTTAAGTTTCTCCACTCGCGCAATGGTTGGCCCCAGGTTTTTCGGGCCGAAGTACATGGCGCGCCAGTCGCCCTGGGGGAACCGCGTTTCGGGCGTCATCGTTCCTCCCAGGCTGCCTTCGTCGAGCGGCACGCGCGCAATGACGCCAACGTTGAGTTCCTGGCAAACGGGAAAAAGTTTGTCCTCGGGCGACTGGTCGAAAATGTTGTAGATCACCTGCACCACGTCCACCAGGCCGGCGCGCAGAGCCCGGAGGCCGTTCTCGGGTTCCCAGCGGTTGAGACTCAGCCCGAATGACCGGATGCGTCCGTCGCGCTTGAGCTTCTCGACCGTGTCGCGGAATTCCGGTTCGTCTACCCAACTGTCGTCCCAAACGTGAAATTGCAGTAGATCGATGGCGTCGACCCTAAGCTTTTTCCGTATCATGTCGGCGTGTTGCAGCACATGGGCCGCGGGAAAGACGTCCTGATATCGGTAGGCGGACCTGGCCGGCCACTTGCCATTGAGGGGTGGAATCTTCGAAGCCGCATAGAGGCGCTTGGCTGGGTAGGCAGGAGAAATGTTGCGCGCCAAGATTTCGCCGAGCAAGCCATCGCTCTTACCCTCGCCGTAGGCCCATGCGGTATCGAAGAAGTTGCATCCCAGATCGGTTGCCAGTTGCAGCGCAGCGAGAGACTCCTTGTCATCCGAGCCAGTCCACCCGCTCATGCCCCATAGTCCGTGCGCCATCTCACTAACTTCAAAACCTGTACGGCCAAGTTTCCGGTATTTCATGATTCTCCCCGGTTGATGTGAAAGGAGTTAGATTGTATTAGGTGCGGGCGCGAAAAGAAATTCGTGCACCTGGGGAGACTCCAGTATAATCTAACTAACCGGTTAATTAATATGAAGTCGAGCCTGAAAGCCGTCCTATCGAAACCGCGCCTAGGTTCGCGAGGACGCCCCGAGGAAAGCCGTGCCGCCATCCTGCAGGCGGCGGTTCGTGAATTTTCTCGTGAGGGCGTGGCCGGGGCGCGCACTGATGCCATCGCCCGAGCCGCCGGAGTCAACAAGGCACTGCTCTACTATTACTTCAAAGATAAGGAAACCCTCTACGCCGCGGTTCTGGACCAGGTTTTCGGGGGACTGCGTGAGAGCATTCAACAGGCGTTGTCCAGTGATCTGCCTCCCGGTGAAAAGTTGCTCGCTTATGTGGGAGCGCACTTCGACTACATCGCCAGTCATCCGCTTTATCCCAGGATCGCGCAGGGTGAAATGATGCGTGCGGCGCGCGGTCGCACACCGCAGCTGGAGCGCATTGTGAAGCGATACTTCATCCCACTGTTCCGGAAAGTCGCGGCCGTGATCCAGCAGGGGCAGGCTGCGGGGGAGTTTCGTCCCGTCGATCCTATGCATTTCATGCCTTCCATGGTCGCCGTGATCGTCTTTCACTTCACCAATGCACCTGTGCTCAGCATGGTAACCGGCGCCGACCCCTATTCGCCGGAGACGGTGGCCGCGCGGCGGGCCGCGGTGCTGGATTTTATCGCAGCGGCATTGTTCCGTCCGGCGGTACAAAAGACGCAAGGAGTACGAGCGTGAACGCGCGCAATAAATTTCTCATCATCCTCGGGCTAATTCTTGGCGCGTCGGCGATCTATTACCTGATGTCGACGCCGCACTCCAGCGATCTGGTACTGATTGGTACTGTCGATTCCAACCAGATTATCGTCAGCCCGCAGATGCAAGGCCGGATTGCCAAATTACTGGTCGATGAAGGAACGCAAGTCAAACAAGGCGACTTGATCGCGGTACTCGATCCATCCGAACTGGAAGCGGAAGCCCGGGCCGCCGCGGCCATGATTGACAGCCTGCGTTCGCAAGTCTCAGCCACCCAGGCTACCAGGGAAGCGACACAAGGTTCGACGTCGAGCAACGTGGTGAACGCCCAGGCGCGATTGCAATCCGCGCGAGCGCAGTTGCTGCAAGCGGAGGCCACGCTGCAACGCACCGAGAGTGATAGCCGCCGGATGATTGAGCTGGCAAAACAAGGGGTCGCCTCCGACCAGGATCGAGTGCAGGCGGAGAGCAATCTGAAAGCGCAGCTGGCGACCGTACAGTCGCTGAAAGACCAAGTGAGCGCGGCGGATGCCGACTTGAATGCCGCCCTGGCGAATACTCATCAGGCCCACGCCGCCGCCAGTACGGTGCAATCGACACGCGCACAACTGGCCAACGCCGAGGCCCAACTCAAAGAAGCGGAAGTGCGCCTGGGCTACACCAAGATTTATGCGCCGGTGAGCGCTACAGTGTCGGTGCGCGCGGCGCGCGAAGGCGAAGTGCTAACTGCGGGACAACCGATTGTCACTCTCATGGATTTGGGTGACACGTGGGTACGGGCGGCGATTCCCGAAACCGAGTCTGACCACGTCGGTCTGGGAGACAGGCTTCGCATTCGCATGCCGGGCGGGACCGTAACCTCGGGAAAAGTTTTCTACAAAGCTCCCGAGGCTGAGTTCGCTACCCAGCGCGACGTCAGCCGGCGCAAGCGTGACATCAGGACCATCGTGCTTAAAGTTCGGCTGGACAATCCCAAAGGCACTTATGTGCCGGGGATGACGGCGGAAGTGCTGGTCTCGCCGGAGCAACTCAAGGCATCCGCAGCCAACAGCAGCCCGACCGAGGAGAAGCGCCAGTGAGGGCAGACCATGGTTGCTGACTTCAAGCCCAACGGTGGATCCGAAACCCGCCAGCCTCCGGCGGATGGGCGCACTTCGGCCGCTGCCGCGGCGAACGCCATCGAGGTGGACCATATCGTCAAGAAGTACGGCGATTTCACCGCCGTTGATGACGTTTCCTTTAGCGTGAAAGAGGAAGAAATCTTCGGCCTGCTGGGGCCAAATGGCGCTGGCAAATCCACGCTCATCCGCATGATGACCACGCTCATTCCGATCACCGCCGGCACGGCACGCATCGCCGGTCACGACGTCCAGAAAGATCCCGACGCAGTGCGTCGCGCCATCGGAGTGATTCCCCAGGCGCTCACCAGCGACCTCGACCTGACCGTCGAAGAAAACCTAAGTATTTACGCCAAGCTCTACGATGTTCCAGCCAACAAGCGAAAAAACACCATCGACGAACTGCTGGGACTGGTGGATCTGACGAAATGGCGAGCAGCGCAGACCAAGACACTCTCCGGCGGCATGCGGCGGAGGCTGGAAATCGCAAGAGGCCTAGTACATAGCCCTCGCATCTTTTTCCTCGACGAACCGACCACGGGCCTGGATCCCGTCTCACGCGTGGCGGTGTGGGAGATGCTGATGAATATCAAATCGCACCGGCAGCTCACCATTCTGATTACGACCCACTACATGGACGAAGCCGACCGCCTGTGTGACCGCATTGCCATCGTGGACCACGGCAAGTTGGTGGCGCTTGACACCCCACCTGCCCTGAAAGAGAGCGTGCCCGGTTCCAATGTGATTGAGGCGCAATTCGAAAAGCCGCCGGCTGACTGGGAACAGAGTTTGCATGGACTAAGCGGCGTCACTTCGGTGCAGCATCAGGGCGCCGGCATGTATCGCATACTGACCGGCGACGGATCGCGGGCCACCACCGAGCTGGTGGAAGCGGCGGTGCGCGCCGGCGTGGTCGTGAAATCGCTTTCGGTGCAGAACACAACCCTGGACGACGTATTCGTCCATTACACGGGACGGCAATTGCGCGATGAGTTGGTTAAAGCGCACAGCTTTGTCATGCCGCCCAGACCAGGAGTGCAGCCATGAACCACATATTGGCTATTGTTGAGCGCGAAATGCGCAAATTCTTCCGCTCTCCGGCACTGATGATGGTTTCGATGATCTTCCCGCTGGTGCAACTAATCGTGCTCGGAAATGCGTTCGGGGGAAAGATACGGGACGCCAGATTGGGGCTGGTCGACCAGGATGGGGGAACGCAAGCGTTGAAGATCCGCCAGGCATTTGATTCCGTCCGGGCCAATATGCGGACGTTTGAGCCGATCTACTACCGCGATCAGAAACAGGCGATGGAGGACGTGCGCAACGGGAAGATCGAGGGCGCGGTCATTATTCCGCCCCAGTATTCCCGCAAGGTGTACGAACGTGAGCAGCCGCAGATCGGGCTGGTGGTGGACAACAGCGACAATTTCATGAGTGGAGCGCTTGAGGATGAACTCACACAGATCACCAACGCGCTGAATAATCCGGTGGTCGAGCCCCGGATTTTGCAGCAAAGCGTGTTGCAGATCGTTGAACTCTATCCCTATATCGAATACATGAAATTCCTGTTGCCGGGCTCGATTACCCTGGCGATATTCATGTCCGTGATGATCGGCGGAGGAATGCTCTACATCGACGACAAGGCCCGCGGCGTTCATGAAGGCTACCTGGTAACCCCCATTACCAAGGCTGAACTTGTTTTAGGACTGAACGCATCGAGCGCAGTCAAGGCGGTGATGGTGGGAGTGGTCATTACCGTGATCGGGTCGCTGCTGGCCGGGGTAGGAACTCTGTTCAGTTTTTCTACGGCCCTGGGCTTGCTGATCATGATCTTGCTCACCGCGGCGGCCTTGAACACCATGATGTTTCTGCTGGTGGTTCGGGTTGATGATCCGCTCGTGCCACGGGCGATTTTTGGCATTCTGAATACGTTGTTGTTTTTTCCCAGCGGCGCGGTTTACCCCATCCAGGCTTTTCCCTGGTGGCTGCGTGGCATTGCCAGAGTAGACCCGTTCACCTTTGCCGTACATGGCTTCAAGACTTTGCTGCTGAAAGAAGCCGGCCTGTCGGCAATCGTGCCGGACATGATCTATCTATCGCTCTTCGCAGTCGTTGCCTTAAGCATAGCGACGCCGTTGTTCAAACGGACGCTATAAGCTAACAGCCAGCGGCGTGCTCACCGGTTAAATGTCTCTTCAGGGAACTTTTACCTGCGTTCGGCAATCTATTATGCTTAAGCAATCATGACTCTGCTGGATGCCGCACCATACGATCCGGGCCCGGCGCGCCGGCGCAATATAAAAATTGTTGTCGCCGTAGTCGTCGTGGCTGTGCTGGCGATAGCGGTGTGGATGAACCGCTACTGGTCGGAAGAACGAGTGGTCGGCAAATTTTTCGCCGCGCTAAAGAATAAGGACTACGAGACTGCCTACGCCATTTATTTTGCTGACCCGCAATGGAAAGAACATCCCGCGAGATATTCCAGGTATCCCTTGAACCAATTCACCCAGGATTGGGGTCCGGGCGGACAGTGGGGCGTAATTAACAACTACAAAGTGTATGGTGCGAGCGGTTGCAGCGGCGGCGGAAGCGGCATTGTAGTGGACGTCGTGGTCAATGATCGTGCCGAGCACGCTCAACTGTGGGTAGAGAAATCCGACAACACCCTAAGTCTGCCACCCTGCGAACTGCTGTTTCGTTGAGCGCGGTCTGGCCGGCACCGTTTGCTCTAAACCTGCTTCACGGCAAGTTGTTCCAGCGCCCTTTGCAGCGAGGCTTCGTCGCCCGCGTTGAGGCTAGTCTTGGAGCGGTCGATCTGGCGCATCAGCCCGCACAGCACTTTGCCTGGGCCGACTTCCACGAACACCTGTATTCCTTTGGCGATCAGCAGGCGCGCTGACTGGTCCCATTTCACCGAACCGGTGACCTGCCGAACCAGAGCATCCCGGGCCGGGCCGACGTCTTCGATGAATGTTGCATCGACATTGCATACCACCGGGACATCAGGCTTTTGTAACTTGAGAGACTGTAAATCCGCCGCCAGCCGGTCCTGAGCCGGCTTCATCAGCGAGCAGTGAAAGGGCGCGCTGACGGATAGCATAATTGCCCGCTTGGCACCGCGCTCACTGGCTAGCTTGGTGGCACGCTGGACCGCGGCCGCATGCCCGGAGATTACGATCTGCTCGGATGAATTGATGTTGGCGGGTTCGCAAACTTCGCCCTGGCTGGCGTCGGTGCAAACTACGGTGACCTGCTCTAGGTCCATCCCCAGAAGGGCTGCCATTGCTCCCACGCCAACCGGGACTGCCTCCTGTATATATTTTCCGCGGTTGCGTACGATGCGCACGGCGTCGAAAAAATTCAGCGTGCCCGCCGCTACGTGAGCGGAGTATTCGCCCAGGCTGTGTCCGGCGACAAAATTGGGGGTCACATCTTTATCGCGCAAGACCCGCCAGGCAGCCACCGACGCCGTGAGAATGGCAGGTTGGGTGATTTCCGTCATTCGCAGTTTTTCTTCCGGACCTTCAAAGCACAACTGCGACAGCTTGTAGCCGACGGCTTCATCGGCCTCTTCGAAGGTTTGCCGGGCGACGGGATATTTTTCCGCCAGTTCTTTGCCCATACCCACGGCTTGGGATCCCTGGCCGGGGAAGAGGAATGCGATCGCAGCTGGGAGTGTCGTCATGTTTTTCGAAGGGGCAGTTGTCCTTACCTGCCTGCTCTTGGATGGCAACGCCTGGCGAGCTCCGCTCGTCCTGCCCAGACCAGGACGCCTGGGGCCTAGCTGAGTCAGTCAAATTCCAGCGGTCAGGTGCTCACCGTCACTTGAGGCCGTAGGCTCGCCACTTCCTTTGCAATCTTGTCGTTAATATTGCGCTCGGCGAACTCGGCGGCCACGCGCAACGCATTTTTGATGGCGTTCATGTTCGACGACCCGTGAGTAATAAAACACACGCCCCTCACGCCAAGCAGGGGGGCGCCGCCATATTCGGTATGGTCAAGCCGTTTTTTGAAATCGTGGAATGCGCTGCGGGAGAGCAGATATCCCACCTGGCGGGTGATGGTGGCCTTCAAGGTTTCTTTGAGAGTGGCGCGAACCAGGTTGGCCACACCTTCCGAGGTTTTCAGCGCCACGTTTCCCACAAACCCGTCAGCGACAATGACGTCCACTTTTCCGCTGTAGAGGTCGCGGCCTTCCACGTTGCCGATGAAATTCAGCGGCAGCCGTTTCAGAAGCTGGAAGGCTTCACGGGTCAATTCATTGCCCTTGGTTTCTTCTTCTCCAATGGAGAGCAAGCCGACCCGCGGACGCGGCGTACCGAACATGCTGCGAAAGTAGATCTCTCCCATGACCGCGAACTGTTCCAGATTATCAGGCTTGCAGTCCACGTTTGCGCCTACGTCGAGCAGAATGGCGACCGTACTCACGGCGGTGGGAAAAACAGCGGCGAGGGCAGGACGATCGACTCCTGGGATTCCTCCCAACACCATCTTTGCCGTGGCCATGGCCGCCCCGGTGTTCCCCGCGGTGACGAAACCGGCGGCCCGGCCTTCTCGCACCAGCCTCACACCCACGTGAATAGAGGAATCGCGCTTGGAGCGGACTGCCTGGACGGCTTTATCGTCCATGGTGATGACTTCACTGGCGTGGACCACTGCGATGGGGAGCCCGGCAGCGGCTGGATAGCGGTCGAGCTCGGCCCGCAACTCAGGTTCGTTCCCAACCAAGAGGGTGCGCACGCCGTGGTGCCGTGCCGCCTGAATCGCACCTTCGATTTCAGGCTTCGGCGCCCGGTCCGAACCCATCGCGTCCAAGGCTATGACGCTTGGCATGGAGAGTTCAGGTTAGCTGGCTTCTTTGACGTCCAGAACTTCACGGCCCTTATAGTAACCGCACTTGGGACAGGCGCGGTGCGGCATCTTGCGCTCATGACAATTGGGGCACTCGGAAAGCGAATGGCTTTTCAGTGCGTCGTGAGCGCGACGAGTGCTAGTGCGCGCTTTGGAGTGTCGCCGTTTTGGATTTGGCATGATTCCTCTGGTTTCTTCCGAACTCAGCCCCGTTTCGAGCTGATTTCTTGATGATCGGTTTTCTTGAAGATCAGTTGTTCAGTTTGTCGCGAATATCTTTCAGCGCCTGCCAGCGTGGATCTTCCACACCTTCGGTACATGCGCATTGTTCTAAATTCAGGTTCTTGCCGCAGTGCGGGCAAAGACCCCGGCAGTCATCGCGACAGATTACCTTGAGGGGAAGAGCCAGCAAGACCTGCTCCTGCAACACATCTTCCAGGAGCAGTCCCTCACCCCGATAATAACTGACTTCAGCCTCGGCTGCGGTGACAGAGAGCTCTTCCCGCCCCGCGTCCGCCCCTTGGGGGCGATACAACAAGTCAAACTTATGCTCCACATCCTGTACGACCGCCTCAAGGCAACGGGCGCAAGCTAGCTGAACCCGGGTGTCCAGCCGGCCGTCGATGCGTATGTCCTTTACTATGTGATGTTTGCCGTGCTGCTCTTCGACCAACTGAGCGCGCCCAGCGGCATGCAGGGCTGCCACCTGCCGCAGCTCCTCTCCCAGGTCGAGCACACCAGGGCCAATTTCCTCTTCGAAATCAATAGGATGCTGTTCCAGTTCGTGAATTTCGATGAACATCAGGCACCCCGCGCCGCCCACCCCGTACCGCGAAGACCCGCGGAAGCACACACTCTGAACAGCAAGTTCTCCGGGAAGCTGAATTTAAGGATATAAGGGGGTGGAAAAGAGTGTCAAGGAAGGTACGGCGGAACACTCTTGGCCGCCGCGTTTGACTTTGCCTTTTAAATATTCAAAATCCAGTGGCGCTGCCGCACGAGCACAGACGATCGGCCGCCACTCGGGGTCTGGAGCATCCGCGTATCATGGTCGCTGCCAGCCTGCCGGATCTTGAATAAGCCATGAGTGAGAACCCCGCGCCGCCAAACCGGCAGCATCGCCTGGAAGACCATTTTCAAACCTATTCCAGTCTTGCCACGGCTTCCGTGTTGCTGCTGGGATTTCTCCTGCGCCTCTGGAAGGCCTCCGGCACGTTTTTGAACCTGGACGAGGCCATGCACTTCCTGGCCGCGCACAAACCCTCGATGGCAGAGGCGTACCGGGCGAGCCTTAACCTGGCGCATCCTCCTCTGCTGATTTTGCTGTTGAACTTGTGGCGGAGGTTGGGAACCTCAGAGTTGGTTCTACGCTTGCCGTCCGTGATTGCGGGCACGATTTTCTGCTGGATATTCTTCAAATGGCTGACCCGGCTCTTGGGACCGGTTGCCGGCTGGGTGGGCTTGGTTCTAGTGAGCTTTCTTCCGTCCTTCGTCGAGCTCTCATCCGAAGTTCGTCAGTACCCGCTGCTACTCGGCTTCCTGATCGCAGCGGCGTACGTTCTTGAGCTGGCTCTGGCGGGAAATTCCGCAAGCAGAATGCTGCTCGTCTTTGTCTTCCTTTATCTCGCCATGCTCACTCATTTCTCGGCGATTCTCTTGGTCGGGGCCGTCGGGCTTTATTCGCTATGGCGACTGTCGAGCGCCCGGCTCTCGCAGAGCGTTATAGCGATCTGGATAGCAGGGCAGGCTGGGGCGCTCGGACTATTTGCTTACCTCTACCGGACCCACATTGCGAACCTGAAAGACAGTACAGCGGCGCAGCACATGCAGGTCTTGTTAGCCAACTCCTATTTTCACTGGGGACACGATCATCTGCTTCCGTTCATATTCGCCAGAACCTTCGGAGTCCTTCAATACACCTTTGGACAGCTTGCTGTCGGCGATATCGCAGGCGTGCTGTTTGTCGTCGGGGTTGGGCTTCTGTTGAGCGGAGATGGAATCCAGGGTCAAGGAATCCAACACCAACCGGGCATGTTCCCTCGGCAGTTGGGGGTTTTTCTGGCGCTGCCATTCGTAATCAACTGCGTGGCGGCGATTGTGGATCTATATCCGTACGGAGGAACGAGGCACTCGGCTTTTCTTGCGCCTTTCGCGGTGGCCGGCGTTGGCCACGCGATTGCGAAACTGGCTCGCCAAGGACTGGCCTATGCTTTGGGCAGCGCCCTTGTGATCATTGCCGTCTGCCAGGTGTTTGGCGTGCCACATCGTCCCTACATGCGCCGTGAAGACCAGCGCCGCGCCAACATGACCCAGGCGAGCGAGGCCATCCGGCAGCAAGTCTTGCCGGCGGACAGGATCTTGGTCGATTTCCAGACCAGCTTTTTGCTCAGATTTTATCTCTGCCCGAACGCCGGTTCTGGCGTGTTCTCTTCTGCCTTCAAAGAATACTCCTGCAGCGGCTATCGCGTTATCTCGACCAGCCCAGAGACGAGCATTTTGACGGCGGATGTATTCACCCGCCACTGGAACGACATGGTCAGCACCTACAATTTAAAACTTGGTCAGACCGTCTGGATATTTCAAGCGGGATGGGACGTAGGCCTGGCGCGGGAGTTACCAGAAAGGTTTCCAGAGTTTCACGATCTGAAATCTAACTGTTTCGGTCACAACATCTCGCTGTTCAAGTTAACCGTCGGACAGCCTATGCCGAACCCGGTGGCGAAAATGTGAGTCCATCTGATACCGTTTCCGGCAGTGGTCCCCGCAAACTGATCGCACCACCTCAGCGGCTTGAAGCCGCCGCACAGAAGCCTGAGCGCAGTCCTGAAGTGCTGCTCCACCCAAAACCCAATCATCCGCAGCAGCAAAAACTCAGGCCAGGATGGGCAGAGCGCGAATCCGCTTCTTCGTCACCGCGTAAATCGCATTGCATAGCGCCGGTGCGAGTGGTGGAACCGGCGGTTCTCCCGCGCCGGTGGGTGCTTCCGTGCTCTCCACGAAGTAGGCTTCGACCACCGGCGCGTCGTTCATCCGGATGGGCGCATAGTTGTCGAAATTTCCCTGCACGACTCGCCCCTTGTCGATGGTGATCTGCGCATGCAAAGCGTTGCTCAACGCATAAACCACGCCACCCTGGATCTGCTGCTCCAGGATATTTGGATTCACCACCTGTCCGCAGTCGATTGCACCCACCACCCGGTGAACGCGAGGTTGGTCGCCTTCCATGGAGATCTCGACGACCTCAGCCATATAACTGTTGAAGCATCCAAAGCTGGCGATGCCCTGATAATGTCCCGGTGCCAGCGCTTTGCCCCAACCTGCCTTCTCGGCTGCGAGCTGCAATACCCCTCTGATGCGAGCCGTCTGCCAGCCGTTGACGTTTTCGTCTTTCGCCAGCAGATGGAGACGCAAGTCCAGGGGATCCTTGCCACCGGCGTGAGCCAGTTCATCGAGAAATGACTCGCTGGCAAATCCGGCCGGCAAGGCATTGACCGAGCGCATCCAGCCCAGAGGTACCGGGGTTTCCGTCATCACATACTCGATCAGGGCGTTAGGAAAAGAGTAGGTAAACGAGGTTTCGTCTTTTACCTCGGAATCGGTTCCGTTCTCGGCGGGAAATCCTTTCTGTAGGTTGATGGAAGGCATCACAATGCGATGCGAGAACGCAACCGGCCATCCTGCACCGTCGAGCACCGCGCTCAATCGGTGATAACTAGCCGGACGGTAGGTGGAGTTGCGCATGTCGTCCTCGCGCGTCCACAACACCTGCACCGGACCGTGGATGGCCTTTGAAACCAGGGCCGCTTCCACGCCGTAGTCGTGTTCCAGGCGCCGCCCGAATCCTCCACCCAGCAAAGTGATGTTGACTTTCACGTTGTCAGGGTCGAGCCCGACGGCGGTGGCCGCGGAATCGCGCACCTCCTGCGGAACCTGGGTGGGCGACCAGATTTCACAATTCGATCCGCGAAAGTGCGCCACGGAATTGCCAGGCTCCATGGGGGCATGTGCCATGAAGGGGAGGTGGTATTCGCCTTCGACATGCCGTCCTGAAACTATGGCAACGTTGCCGGCGGAATACAGAGTCACAGCCTTGTCCGACGCAGACTTCTTCAAGGAGGCAAAAATCGCCGCCGAATTCAAATCCCGGTTGGGCCCTTCGTCCCAGCTTACGTTGAGTGTGCGCCGACCTTTCATCGCGCCCCACACGCTGTCGGCGACAATGGCAATCGCCGAGTCGCTGACTTTGCCCACGTAGCTGACCCCGGAAATCTTTCTGGACTCCTTGTCGTCGAAGCTCCCGACCTTGCCTCCGATCACTGGGCAACGCGCCAGCACCGCATATTTCATGTTGGGTAAACGGAAATCAATTCCATAGCCCGCGGTGCCGGTGACCTTAGGCGCCGTGTCGAGACGTGGAATCCGCTGGCCGACAATCTTGTATTCTTTCGGGTCCTTCTTCAAAGGCGGATCGGTGGGAACGGGCAGGGCTGCGGCTTTGGCGGCCAGTTGGCCATATGTGAGGCGCCGGGTTGATGCGGAGTGAACTATCGTGCTGTTTCCCGCTTTGCAACCCGAGCGCGGCACACCCCACTCCATGGCGGCGGCGCTGATCAGCATCTCGCGCGCGGCGGCGCCAGCTTTTCGCAGTGGATCCCAGGTAGTACGCACGCTGGCACTGCCACCGGTGGATTGATCACCGTACAAGGTGCTCGCTGCGGCTTGCTCGACGGTAATCTGCTTCCAGTCGGCTTCGAGTTCTTCCGCCAAAATCATAGGAAGAGAAGTGCTCACGCCTTGTCCCATCTCCGAGCGCGTGAGCATCACGGTAATGTTTCCGTCGGGCGCAATCTTTAAATAAGCGTTGGGAGCAAAAGTCTCCTGGTTGCCCGAAAACTTATGAGGCAAGTAGAACCCAATTGCCAAGCCAGCGCCTGCAGCGACTCCGGCAGCGAGAAATTCGCGGCGGGAAAGCGGGCTCATCGCGCGCCTCCCGCACTTGCGGCCCGATGAATCGCTCGCCGGATGCGCTCGTAGGTTCCGCAGCGGCAGATGTTGCCAGACATCGCTGCAGTGATCTGGTCGTCGGACGGCTGCGGAGTCTGCGTCAGCAAGGCTGCGGCTTGCATGATTTGGCCCACCTGACAATAGCCGCACTGAGGAACATCTTCGGCCATCCAGGCTTGCTGAAGTGGATGCAGCCCGTTTGCCGCCAGGCCTTCGATGGTGGTGATGTTCTTCCCGGCAACTTCTGAAACCGGAGTGGAGCAGGACCGCCGCGCTGCGCCGTCCACATGTACGGTACACGCCCCGCATAGTCCGGCACCACATCCGAACTTCGTGCCGGTCAATTGCAAGGTGTCGCGCAAGACCCAAAGCAGCGGGGTGTCCGACGAAAGGTTAACTTTCCGTTCACCGCCGTTGACTCGCAGAGTGAAGTCTGGCATGGAAACCCCGATTCGATTGGGATGAGGAAAATCATGGTAGCGGAATGAGGAGAAAAGGGAAATGCCGCGTTTGACGGTTGACGCGGGCGTTCTCTCCCCGCGCCGCTTGATTGCCAGCAACCACATGTGCCGGATCAGGGCGCTGCGGGGGTAGATGATGCGCTCAGTAGCGGGCAAATTTGCGCCGGGCCGAGACGTCAGTCGCGTACACGCGGGTCTCGGTGGAGACGATGTACGCGTCGCTTCCAGCGTGGTTTACGACGAAGTTTATTGCCGCAGCGCCAGGCCTTCCGACCGTGGGTTAGCGGCAATGAGGCGGTGACCGGATCGTGCGGGTAATCGTCTGGAACTGGGAGGCCAAGGCGACGATTTCCGGCGTATTGGGTTTCACCGTCACACCCTCGATCAAATTCTTCACTGAGCCGAAATCCGACGCCCGCTACTTCAACTCCTGCAGTTTCTGGGTCGCGAATTGCGCCACTTCACTGGCGGGATTTTCCTTTTGCATCTGCTCGTAAATTCGTTTGGCTTCAGCCGGCTGTTGGGAGGACCTATAGGTTTCGGCCAATTCCATCTGGGCCGTCGCTTTGCCTACGCTTCGAGTGGGCTTCGCGATCAACCCGTTATAGACGTCGATCGCATCCTTGGTACGGTTGGCATTGCGATAGACCGTGGCCAGGGCCATCTTTGCCAGTGCGGCAAGATCGTCGTTATGAGAGGAGGCCACATCCTTCAGGCCCCGTTCGGCGCCAGCATTGTCACCTAGTTGTGAAGAAGTGAGGGCCAGGAAATAGCGGGCAAATTCCGCGGTCCGAGTGTGGGGATAACTGTCCACAATGGTCTGGAACTGTTTGTGGGCTTGGGCCGCGCGTTCCTTGGCCGAGGCGAAACTGGGGAGGTCAGGCTCCGCAGGAGAACCCGCGGGACGCACCGAAGTGTCCAAGGTACGTACCGCCTGGTTCAACTGAACACTGGCTCTCTGGTCCTGCTGGTTCAAGTAGTACCAGCCGCCAAAACCGGCGGCCAGCAACACTGCCAGGACCACGCCTCCAAGGATGAGCTTTGACTTGTGTTCCACGGTCCAGTGGACGGTGGCTTCAGCGGCGCCGATGGTGGCCCGGCTGAACCGGTCCTGCTTGAGTTGATGACGGGTTTCTGCGCGCACGAACTTCCCTTCTGAATATATATGCTATGTTATTTGGGCTCTCAGGATGACAGCCCTGAGTCTAACGGCAAACATTGGCAGCGTCAAAGATTGAAAGCGCAAGATTGACGGGCCAGGGCAAGCCATAGGTCAACGGCTAACCGAAGAACGATGGCTGACGAACCAATTCCCGACCTCTGAACACTCACGCCATAGACGCGCGAAGGCCGCCGGTGGGCCGGCGGCCTCGGAGCCAGGCAGAATGAATACAACCTAAAGCGAAGTCTCTTCCAGAATTCCCTGTTCCAGCTTCTCCTGACATTCGATGCAATGCCGCGTCCAAGGCACTGCTTCCAGGCGTTTGGCGTTGATCTCCTTGCCACAGGAGATGCACTCGCCAAACTCACCCTCTCGGAGCCGCTCCAGCGCGCCGTCCACCATCTGCAGCAGTTGGCGGTCGTTGTTGCTCTGGTGAAAGAGAAATTCCTTGGTGTAGGAACTTGCGGCACGGTCGGCGATGTCCTGGGCCGAGCCCTCGTCTACCGTCCGGCCGTCCTGTTCGGTGCGGGTGACCATGCGGCGCAATTCTACCTGCCGCGATTCCAGTCTCTTTTTGAAGTACTCCAGTTTCTTTTTGTCCATGATAATAAGAACCCACGATAATAACTTCGCGGCCCGTAGGCCGCGTCCTTGATGCGCCGATCAAACGAAAATGATATGCGCTTAAATTGAGATGCGTCAACTGGTCTACGTGGCTAGCCCCAGTTTTTGTGCCTTCTTAAGTGACCGATCCTACCCAACAAACGATCTTTTCACGAAAGATTCATCACCCGTTGACCCACTCTAATTCGTGATGCAGTATACAGATCACAGCGCCGCTTGACGTCATTCCACCATCTGCCAGGATGGTAGCTGTGAGAGTCTTTTCTCTAAGAATCCAAGAAAAGCAATTTACCAGTGCGTCTCAAGCCTTCACCTTTTTCAGCCTGCTGTTGATTGCCGCCTTCTGCCTCTTTCGACCGTCGCCCGCGCAGGCCTCCGGTTGTCCGCTGAACTCCGCCAATGGGCGGATCAAACACGTGATTTATATCCAGTTCGACAATACCCATTTTACTCGTGACAACCACAACCTGCCTTCGGACCTGGAACAGATGCCGCATCTGCTGAATTTTCTCGAGAACACAATGGAACTGTTCTCACCAACCACCACACACCCTTGATTTCACACACCGCCAACGACATCCTGACGTCGTTCACCGGAGTTTATCCCGATCGCCACGGCGTGCCCGTCGCCAACAGCTTCCGTTATTTCAACCCCAACGGGACTAGTAATCTCGGCGTCTCATTTGCCTACTGGACCGACCCCATCTATGATCCCACCGCAAAAACGCCCACCGACACCACGTTCAATATGCTTTCCGCCGACGGCAAGAACGCTCCCGCGCCCTGGGTCTCCTACACCCGCGCGGGCTGCAACTTCGGCGGAGTGGCGACCGCTAACATGGTCCTGGAGAACGTCGCTACTGACATACCGACCGTTTTTGGAGCGAACTCGCCGCAGGCCCAGGAAGTTCAAAGCGATCGGACCCAGGCTTTTGCGGACTTCGTTGGAATCGGAATCCACTGCGCCGCAGGCGATGCCTTATGCGGCGCGGCCAATGGCGGTGAGCAGGACGCGCTGCCCGACGAGCCCGGCGGATACCCAGGATTCAATGCCTTGTTCGGCCATAAATATGTTGCCCCTCAGATCAGTCCGAGCGGTCCCTTGCGCGACCTGAATGGAAACGTCATTCAGGACCCGACTGGACACGTCGGCTTCCCTGGGTTCGACGGCATGTCCGCGGCGGTTTCGCTCTCCTACGTGGCCGCGATGCAGGAGCATGGAGTCCCGGTCACTTTCGCTTACATTTCCGACGCCCATGGCTGATCCGGTGGAGATGAAGCTTCTGCACATGCTCACCGCTGATCCCGCAAGAACCCCGACCCTCACCATGTTCGCGGACCCTAACTATTTTCTCTTCGCGGGAGCACCAAACTGCAGTTCGCCCTGCGTTACCGAACTTCCATCTTTTGCCTGGAACCACGGCGACGTTCAATCCGATATCTCCACCACCTGGCTGGGGATGGTTGGACCGGGGGTACAGGGCAGGGGAGTCGACCGCAAGACCTGGTCGGATCACACCGACATTCGGCCCACCATGATGCTCTTGCTGGGTCTGCAAGATGACTACGCCCACGACGGCCGCGCCCTGGTGGAGGACCTGCGAGACAATGCGCTCCCCATCGCGGTGCGCCGCAGCGCTCTCGCCTTCACTCTACTGGCGGCGGAGTATAAGCAGATCACCGCACCGGTAGGCAGGCTTGGGTTGGCCAGTCTCACCGTGTCCACGGCGGCGCTGGCTGGAGATGAACCAACCTACGACAAGCTGGAAAACCGCCTGATTGCCATAAACAGCCAGCGCGACGCGCTGGCGGCGAAGCATGATCAAGCAGCTGGAAGACGCGGAGTTCAACCACAAACCAGTCGATTTACTGTCCGCGCTGCAGCTGGTGTTTGAGGCTGAGTTGTTGCTGCATCAGGTGCATCCCTGATCTAGGAATCAAAAGCTATGCTCGACACCTTCGCCCGAACTGAACCTTACCGAAATCAACCTGCACTGAGTGCCGGAGTGAACGCTCCGCTCCGGCAATTCTTTATTCTTGCTCTATCTTGGCAATGGCTGCGGCATCGCCGCCAGCGCGTACCCCATCACCGCCATCGCCGTCGCGTTCTCGCGTAGCTCCTGGGGCACGATCTTGTCCAGGGTGTCAGCCGCGGTGTGATGATAGTTGAAGTAGATGCGGCCATCCTGCATCAGGCCGAAGGCAGGTACGCCTTGCTTGGCCAGCGGCTCGATATCGGTTTCCGGACTGTCGCTGCTCAGCTCAATCAGGTTTGCCCCAAAAACCTGGAGAATCTCCTGCACGGGCTGCAGCTGCGCGGCGGCCTCCGAGGTAATCTTGGCCCGGAATCCCGTGGGATGAGAGGCTCCGAGGTCGCTTTCAATCGCGGCCACATGATTGTTGATTTCCGAGGCGTGGGCCTTGGCATACTCCACGTGGCCCCGGCCCAGGTTTTCTTCGTCAATCCAGGCGATCACTCGCAACGTTCGCTTGGGGCGGAAATGTAGTTGCTGGATCAGTTTTGCGGTTTCCATGGCCACAGCCACGCCCGCCGCATCGTCGATGGCTCCGGTTCCCAGATCCCAG
>Ga0070706_100000673_pt1 | contig 38712 bp, 27 predicted proteins | sample KBSK5501metaG_FD_65476 | JGI IMG/M metagenome (GOLD analysis project Ga0070706, IMG submission 65476) | Corn, switchgrass and miscanthus rhizosphere microbial communities from Kellogg Biological Station, Michigan, USA - KBS K5-50-1 metaG | ecosystem: Host-associated > Plants > Roots >... | reverse complement strand
GTGGGCATTCCCGAAGGTTCTCGAGAATCTTCTTAAATGCCTAGCTGTTGCTCAAGATGAGTCTGCTGGATGCAGGCCTGGTACCAGGCTTCCTATCAGCCTGGTACCAGAACAATAGAAATTGCAACTTCGTTACCCTTTCCCCCTGGAACGGAGGTGCTTCTCTCAGCAGAGACTCCTCCCGTCATATGTGCCTCAGATCCCTTATGTAGAGCCGCTAGCACCAGGGAAGCGTTCGTGTGAGCGCTCTTGCCATGAACGTTGGTGCCATACGTTGAGGCAGAGTCATTCCGTCATTTGAAGAATGGGGGAGTCTTTGAACTTGCAACGGCCCTGTTAACTGGTAAAAACCTATTTACTTCTCACCTTACCTATGTTATTATTTCAATAACCAATACATATGGTTTCATAAGGCAACCATGCGGGACATGTCCTTTCCCAAAGGTTTCCAGAGAGGAAGCGCCAGCGGCTGTAAGCGCTCCAGCTAACAAGAAATGGATACCCCTCGCTAGCCTGTACCGTAAGGGTGCAATCTATTGCGCTCAAAGGTACACGTCTTGGCCTCGTTAACGGTCAGTAAAGCGCGTTTCCCTGAAGAGTAACAGTTGATCCTGTAAGCAAATCAGGTATGCGGAAGCTGGGTGGAACCACGAAGAGCACCATAACCTTTCGTCCCAATGAAGGATAGAAAGGTTTTTTATTGTTGGAATGAGGAGGTTAATATCATGTCTGTCGAAGCAGATTTGAAAGAATCAATAGGCTATACGCCGATACAACGTATGCGGCACTCTGCGGCGCATGTAATGGCGGAAGCCGTACTGGAAATTTTCCCAGACGCAAAACTGGCTATCGGCCCCGCTATCGAAGATGGTTTCTATTATGACTTCGATTTGCCACGCACTCTGACACCAGAGGATCTACCAGACATCGAGCAGCGTATGGCACGTATCGTCGCGGGCAAGTACCCATTCTTGCGCGATCGTTGGCCTCGCGAAAAGGCACTGGAATACTTCCGCGATAAAGGGCAAACCTATAAGATTGAACTGATCGAAAACCTGCCCGATGCTGAGGTAGGTATCTACCAGCAGGATACCTTTCTTGACCTGTGTCGGGGACCACATGTGGAGAACACCGGTCAGGTCGGCCCTTTCAAGCTCATGAAGATAGCAGGCGCATACTGGCGCGGTGACGAACATCGTCCCATGCTTCAGCGCATTTATGGAACGGCGTGGTTTACGCAAGAGGAACTTGATGAATACCTCTGGCGGCTGGAAGAAGCGCAGAAGCGTGATCACCGCAAGCTGGGGCGCGAACTCAAGCTTTTTGTTATCAGCGATGAGGTGCCCGCTGGCGTGCCCTTGTTCTTACCGAACGGCGAGACGCTGCGCCATCAGATGGAGAGCTATGTTCGCGAGACGCAAGAGAGATATGGCTACCAGCACGTCTGGACCTCGCACCTTGGCAAAGTGCGCTTGTACAAGACCTCGAAACACTGGTACAACTATCGCGAGAGCATGTTTCCCGTAATGCAAGGCGAGCAGGAAGCTTCGGAGGATGATGCCTACGTGCTCAAACCTATGAACTGCCCGCACCATATCACGCTCTATAAGTCGCAAATGCATAGCTATCGTGAGTTGCCAGTGCGCTACGCCGAATTCGCCACCCTGTATCGCTATGAGAAAGCAGGCACGTTAACAGGTCTTGCTCGAGTTCGCAGTCTCACGCAGGATGATGCGCACGTCTTCATGCGTCCTGATCAAATTCAAGAAGAATTTAACCGTGCCATCGACCTGACACTGGAAGTGTTCAACACGTATGGTCTCAAGGACTACTGGATTGCTCTCTCGCTGCGTGATCCAAATCATAAAGAGCATTACGTTGGCAGTGACGATGTCTGGGAGAAGGCGGAAAGTGCTCTACGAGAAGCAGTCAAGAACAAAGGAATTGAGACCCGTGAGATGATCGGTGAAGCGGCTTTCTACGGTCCGAAGACCGACTTCATGGTACGCGATGCACTTGGCCGTGATTGGCAGTGCTCGACCGTGCAGTTAGACTTTGTGCAACCTGAGAATTTTCAGCTTGAGTACACCGGCGAAGATGGTCAACCTCATCGTCCCGTCATTATTCACCGTGCCGTAACTGGCTCGACGGAACGCTTCATGGCATTGATAATTGAGCACTTCGCAGGAGCCTTTCCCGTCTGGCTGGCCCCTGTCCAGGCTATGATCATACCCATTGCTGACCGTCACCAGGAATACGCCAACAACGTCCTTGATGCTCTCAAAGCTGCCGGTGTGCGTGCCGAGGTAGATAGTCGCAGTGAACGTATGAACGCCAAAGTTCGTGACGCCCAACTGATGAAGATCCCCTATATGCTCGTGGTCGGAGATAAAGAAGTATCAGAGAACGCCGTTGCCGTGCGCCTGCGCACCAACGAAAACCTTGGAGCAACACCTCTCGACACATTCGTAGCGCGTATCACCGATATCATCAAAACCAAAGGTAGGGAACTCTAATTCTTATATGTATTCAGAAATGCTGTTGTCGCAGCATTTCTGAATACATATAAGGAAGGAAAATCTATGTCGGTCAAAGCAGAATTGGAAAACTCACTACACTACTCACCACTCCAGCGCATGCGGCATTCCGCAGCCCACGTCATGGCGGAAGCAGTGCAAGAAATGTTCCCAAATGCCAAATTCGCCATTGGGCCAGCCACTGAAGACGGATTTTACTATGATTTTAATTTGCCACGCCCGCTTACCCCCGACGATTTTCCTGAGATTGAGCAACGCATGGCAAAAATCATCGCTGGCAAGTATCCTTTCGTGCGTGATCACTGGTCACGCCTCAAGGCGCTGGAGTACTTCCGCAGTAAACAACAGCCCTACAAGGTCGAAATTATCGAAAACCTGCCAAATGAAGGGCCAGCGCGTGCCTACCAGCAGCAGAACGACTTCCCAGAACTCTGCCGAGTACAGGAAGGTACAGATTGGCCCCGTGAAGTCACAATCTACCAACAGCACAACTTTGTTGATCTGTGTTGCGGCCCACACGTAGAACATACGGGTCAAATAGGTCCTTTCAAGCTGATGCGCGTAGCAGGTGCATACTGGCGTGGCGATGAACATCGCCCCATGTTGCAACGGCTCTATGGAACAGCATGGTTCACGCAAGAGGAACTTGATCAATACCTGCATCGCTTAGAAGAGGCACAGAAGCGTGACCATCGCAAGCTGGGTAAGGAGCTTGAGCTTTTTCATTTTGATGCGACTGCTCCTGGAATGCCCTACTGGTTGCCAAAGGGCTTCAAAGTGCTGACCGAACTCATCAACTTCTGGCGCATTGAGCACGAAAAGCGCGGCTACCAGGAGATTTCGACTCCGTTACTGAACGACAAGAAGCTCTGGGAAATTTCGGGACACTGGGAGCATTATAAGGAGGATATGTTCCTCGTCCCTATCGATGAGAATACGTTGTATGGCGTGAAGCCGATGAATTGCCCTAACGCCATGTTGGTTTTCAATTTCAAAACCCGCAGCTATCGCGAATTGCCGCTCCGGCTTTCAGACTTGAGCATCTTGCATCGACATGAACGGGCGGGAACGTTACATGGCCTTCTACGTGTGCAAAAATTTCAACAGGACGATGCCCACATGTTTGTGACGGAAGATCAACTTGAGCAAGAGTACGACGGCGTTCTAGAGATTGTCGATTTGTTTTACAGCATCTTCGATCTCAAATACTCGTTTCGACTGGGTACAAGGCCTGAAGGTTATATCGGCGACCTAGAAACGTGGAACAAAGCAGAAGCAGTACTGCGACACATCCTGGATAAGCACGTCGGACCAGGAAATTATAGAGTCGCAGATGGAGATGGCGCTTTTTATGGCCCCAAGATCGACATTTTGATTGAAGATGACCTTGGCAGGTCATGGCAAATGGGAACGATTCAGCTTGATTTCCAGTTACCCCAACGTTTCAATTGCTCCTATATAGATAAAGATGGTCAGGCGAAAACGCCGGCTGTCATTCACCGTGCCATTTTTGGATCACTCGAACGGTTCATAGGCATTCTCATCGAACATACGGCAGGCGCATTCCCTGCCTGGCTGGCTCCTGTCCAGGCGCGTATCATCACGATAGCTGATCGGCACGTTCCCTACGCCCAGGAAATTATGCAGCGACTTCGTAACCAGGGTATCCGAGTAGAGTTGGACGACTCGCCAGAGCGCATGAACGCAAAAATACGCGCAGCCCAGCTTCAAAAAATTCCGTACATGCTCGTAGTTGGCGACAAAGAAAAGCAAGAACAAGCCGTCTCAGTGCGCCTGCGCACCAATGAAAACCTCGGACTAACGCCACTTGACAGTTTCATAGCTCGTATCACAGATATCATTAAAACCAGGAGCAGGGAACTTTAATACTTCCTTACATTCAGATTTTAGGGATTCCCGTGAGTGAATGCGTATGCTTGACGTACAATACATAGATTCTCTACAATGGACAAAGGCTACAACCAACATTAGGAACCGATCTGTGTCTGAAGGAGGCAATCATGACAGATCGCGTGGGACAGCGACTTGGCAACTATCGCCTCGTACGCATGATTGGGCAGGGCGGTTTTGCCGAAGTCTACCTGGGCCAGCATATCTACCTGGACACCTTTGCTGCCATAAAAGTACTCTATGCTCGATTGGAAAGCGATGATGTAGAATACTTTCTGACCGAAGCACGTACTGTCGCGCGCCTGCTGCATCCTAACATTGTGCGCGTACTCGAATTTAACGTAGAGGATATGACACCGTTCCTGGTGGTAGATTATGCACCCAATGGCACCTTGCGCAAACGTCATGCCAGGGGAGTACCTGTGTCTCCAGCAACCGTAGTGAGCTATACCAGGCAGGCTGCCGCAGCCTTACAGTATGCTCATGAGCAGAAAGTCATTCACCGCGATGTCAAGCCAGAAAATATGCTTGTGGGTCATCGCAATGAAATTTTGCTCAGTGATTTTGGCATTGCCGTTGTATCCCAGAGTTCACGCTATAGCAGTAGCAAACAGGGAATACAAGATATGGCTGGTACTATTGCCTACATGGCTCCGGAGCAAATACAATCCCAGGCTTGTCCCAATAGCGATCAATATTCCCTTGGCGTCGTCGTGTACGAGTGGCTCTGCGGCACTCGTCCATTTCAGGGATCGTTTGCTGAAATTGCCGTCAAACATACCCTCGCCCCTCCACCTTCGTTACGTGAGAAGGTACCAGACCTGCCTCCTGCCGTCGAAGAGGTGGTCATAAAGGCCCTCGCCAAAGATCCACAACAACGATTTGAAAACGTCCAGGTCTTTGCTCTTGCCCTCGAAAAAGCTTTTAGCAAAGAGTTAGCCTCTACATCTGCAGTTACTGGCGTTCCCACTACTGAAATGCAGACCTCATCGCCTTCAAATACCATTGTTTTGTCAAGCCTTGAAACATCCGAAGAAAGCTTTGCGACTGTGCAAAGTCTGCCACCAGGTCTCGTTCCATCACCTCCTGCGACATCTGTGCTAAACGCAGCTTCAGCCTTGCAACAGCCAGAGACGACCTCACTACCAACTGAAAGTCAACACAGTCGCATATCCAGGCGTGGTGTTGTCATAGGCCTGGCAAGTCTGGCGGCTGTTGGTCTGGTTAGTGGTGGCGTTGCCCTGGTGACGCACTTGCAAACGCCATCAATTCCTGTGCAAATGCAGGCAAAACCGCTCTTTACCTATACCGGACATTCTGACTGGGTATGGTCAGTAGCGTGGTCGTCTGCAAGTGAGCGCATCGCCTCGGCCAGTGCCGACGCTACAGCACAGGTGTGGGACGCATCGAATGGTGGTCACCTTGATGTGCATCGTCAATCAAATACTGTCTATACCCTGGCCTGGTCACCTGATGGCCGTCGTATCGCTTCTGCCGGCTACGATAAAACCGTCCAGATATGGGATCCCACTTTTGGAGATAACTTCTACACCTATACTGGACATTCCAGTTGGGTGTGGTCATTAGCGTGGTCCCAGGTTGGGAATAGTATTGCATCAGCCGGTGGTGACAAAACCGTTCAAGTATGGAATGCAGCAAGTGGTCATCACATGTATACCTATCATGGTCATACAGGCAATGTGTATGCTGTAGCATGGTCACCAGATGGGAAGCTCATTGCTTCAGCAAGTAACGATGGAACAGTACAGGTGTGGTATCCAGCTACGGGAAATCAGCTCTATACATTACGACTGTATAACACTACAATGTGGTCAGTAGCCTGGTCGCCCGATGGAAAACATGTTGCTGCAGGCAGCAATAACAATACCATCCAGGTGTGGAACGCCAGTGATGGAAGCTACCAATTTATCTTAGGTGGCCACACCGATTTTGTCTACGGTGTAGCCTGGTCGCCCAATGGTAAGTACATTGCCTCAGCCAGTGGCGACAAGACTGTTAGGATCTGGGATGCCTCGAATGGACATCACTTATACACCTATACTGGTCATACAGGCAGTGTGCGCTCAGTATCCTGGTCCTACGATAGTAAGCGTCTTGCCTCCGCTTCCTGGGATAAAACCGTACAGGTCTGGCAAATGCAATGAATAGATTCATTCTTTGTCCGTCACAAGTACCGCTTTTCCCGTGACTTTTCGCTCCATCAGATCATTCAGCGCCTCCGCTGCATGTTCCAGTGGGTAAGTAGCGGAGACATGTGGCTTCAGTTTACCCTCAGCAAACCATGTGATCAGTTCGTGGATATTTTCCTGACCGTGTTTGGGATCACGTTCCATAAATGAACCCCAGAACACTCCAACAATCGAGCAACTCTTGAGGAGTGGCAGGTTGAGTGGGATGCGCGGAATGTCGCCCGCCGCGAAACCGATTACCAGAAAGCGCCCGCCCCATGCCATACTGCGCAACGCCGATTCAGAATAATCTCCTCCTACTGGATCGAAAGCCACATCGACTCCTTTCCCGCCTGTGAGTTGTTTGATGCGATCCCTTAAATCCTCTGTTGCATAATTGATGACCTCGTCTGCGCCATGCTGTTTGCAAACCTCAAGCTTCTCAGCAGACGAAGCGGCAGCAATCACGCGCGCTCCCATTACGCTGCCAATCTCTATTGCCGCGAGGCCCACACCTCCTGCCGCACCAAGCACGAGCAGCGTCTCTCCTGGCTTAAGTTGCGCCCTATCCTTGAGCGCATGATGAGATGTCCCATATGTCAACACAAAGGCAGAAGCAGTAGTGAATTGCATATTCTGAGGTATCGAAATAAGCTGAGCTGCTTCAGCAATGACCTCCTCAGCAAAACCGCCCACACCAATATATGCAATCACCCCTCTACCAATCTTGAATGTATCTACTCCCTCACCGAGCTCCTTAACGATGCCAGCAACCTCACTGCCCGGTATAAAAGGGAATAGCGGCTTTGACTGGTATTTGCCCTGAATGATCAGTGTATCAGGGAAGTTCACACCACACGCCTTCACGCTAATAACCACCTGGCCTTTTCCAGGTTTAAGTGCTTCAACATCTTCGATCACAAGACTCTCCGGTGGCCCAAATGCCTTGCATAACACAGCTTTCATGAAGCGGTTCCTCCTAACATATTTATCTTGAAGCGATATCAGCTAGCGCCTATCTCATCAACATGTTTGAATAATGATACCATGCCTGCAACCTCTTCATCCATTTTTTAACCCATGAGCTGACACTAAGCCTTTCGTAAGGTGGTACAACTCACAGGCGTGATGAGCGACGCTTATTTTGCTTCTCCTGAGGATTTTGTATCTGATTTATTGTTGCTCCCTATCTCTCCGTCCCACTTAAAACACACTTGAGACTCTCTATACCAAAACACCTATCACCTCCTCTGTATTCTACCCGATTTTGCGTGTACAATTCTAAGCAAGAAGGTGAGTCGTTAGTTTATGTGCCCGTCAGAGACGTTCACCAGTTCAAATGAACGTCCATGAAAAGGAACATAATTTATGACCAGACAGATCGATTTGGCATACGCCGCTGAACTTGATGCTCATGATCCATTAGCTCATTTTCGAGAGCACTTTATCATCTCCGACCCTGATCTTATCTACATGGATGGAAACTCCTTGGGTCGCCTCCCCCGGGCCACGGTAACCTTGGCCGAGGATCTCATCCAGCAACAGTGGGGGGAGCGCCTGATTCGGAATTGGAATGAAGGGTGGTTTACTGCACCCGAGCGTGTAGGAGCGAAGATAGCCCACTTGATCGGTGCACAGCCTGATGAAGTCATTGTCGCCGATTCTACATCGGTCAATCTTTTCAAGTTAGTCGTTGCTGCACTGCGGATCCAGCATGGACGGTCACATATTTTGACTGATAACCTCAATTTTCCTTCAGACCTCTACATTCTGCAAGGGGCAATTGACCTTCTAGATAAGCAACACCGACTAGACATACTTCTCTCACCTGACGGTATTCACGGTCCTGTCGCTGAGTTACAGACCAGGCTCGATAGTCAGACCGCCCTGTTGACCCTCTCTCATACCGTCTTCAAGAGCGGGTATATCTATGATATGCCTTCCATAACGTCAGCCGCCCATGCCGTCGGTGCCCTTGTGTTGTGGGATCTCAGCCACTCAGTGGGATCGGTCCCGGTCGACTTGCATGCAGCATATGTTGATCTGGCGATTGGCTGTACCTACAAATATCTCAATGGTGGGCCTGGCGCTCCAGCATTCCTGTACATCCGGCGCGACCTTCAGGATCTCTTGAGCAATCCTATTGACGGGTGGATGGGGCAGCGCGATCTATTCAATTTCGAGCTCGAGTATCGCCCCACTGCGGGTCTCCGCCACTTTTTGACTGGAACGCCTCCAATCGTGTCACTTGCGTTGATCGAGCCTGGAGTCGATCTACTCCTGGAGGCTGGATTGGACAACTTGCGTGCCAAATCGTTACGCCAAAGCGAGTACCTGATAAACCTTTGGGAGACGTTTTTGGAACCACTCGGTTTCACTCTAAACACCCCTCGAGACCCTCGCCACCGGGGTTCCCACGTTTCTTTGGGTCACGCCGAGGGTTTGCGTATCGATCTGGCGCTGATTCACGAGATGAACGTCCTGCCCGATTTCCGTCCACCAGATACTATTCGACTAGGAATTGCTCCAATCTACACATCCTTTCGCGATCTTCACACAACTGTGATGCACCTGCAAAAGATCGTTGCCGAGCGCCTATACGAGAAATATTCTAAAGAGCCACCCATAGTCACATAATGGACTTCACCTTCTTGTCTCCTAAACACGAAAACAACTCGTGTTAGAAGCATAATATGTAAAAGTTAATTTGACGCCTATCGTGTATAGCCTCGTCACACGGCTCCCTGTGCTTCCCTATCTGTTCGCTTGCACCTTCATCGCTGATTCAGCTTCTTTCCTGTTACCGGTGAGCAATCCCATCAACATTCTTGTTACTTCCCAATTTCCTCTGAATTTGGACCAAAGTCAGTGGGACACCTAGCTCGATTTGTCTTGGATCACGCTCCTTGCCCGGTGCTGCTCGTCCGTCCTCAAATGAACGAGAAAGCATTCCTGTAGTCTGAAAGCCCTTAGTGAACCGACACTTCCTGAAAGAGGTAGAGACCAATGAAAGAGTATCCATTCGACCATCTGCCTCGCCCTCCCTGAAGCTACCGAGCAAGGAGGAGTGGGAGACCCCTCGTTCAAGGTGCGAGACAAGATCTTTGCTATGCAGCACCGTGTTGATGATCGCCCCTCAATGTGGTGCAAAGCCCCGCCAGGAGCATAAGACGTACTCGTGCAAGTATACAAACCTGCTAGCAAAGCAAAGGAAACGGGAGATTCATAACCCCGATTGTGTGCTCAACGTATATACTTATGAGAAGTGGTGACATCACGTGACTTGCCATGCAACCAGATGGCACATAGCACTAGAATCGAATGCCGCCACAACAATAGTAGTTTCTTGAAAGAAAGAGAGGATTCCCATGATGTTGGGATTTGGACACGGCCTGGGCTTGCTACTACCCTTTTTGCTCCTGGGCAAGATATTCTGGTTAGTTATCCTGGGTTTACTGATCTGGGGGGTGATACGCTTGCTCAGCACTAGAAGCAGACATATACATATGTCTCCAACATATACTCCTGTGCCTCCGACATACACTCCTGGAATGCCGCCTTCCCAGCCTTCAGCGATGGAGATACTACGCCAGCGCTATGCGCGCGGCGAAATCGATACAGCCACCTACGAGAGTATGCGCGAGCGGTTGGAGAACTCCGCTGGCCCAGGTCCGAGATAGTATTCTTAGTTGTTGAGGACCTCTGTTCCTTTTCGTAAAGTGAATGGTACCTCTGGCATCTGTCGTACCAGTGCCATGGCACGTATGGTAAGTACATGCGCATCTGGTTGCTATGCCAGAGGTATAGCGCGAAGCGCCAGCGCCCGCATCTGCCCACATACCTAGCAGTTCAGCAAAGCGTGCCTGTTCAAAAGACAATGTTTACCGAGGATCAAGAGAGAGGAAACAAAGAGAACAACTATGAGCACTACTTCTTCCGGCGATACACAAGCATATCAAGATCCCTTATCAACACCAATTCAAACTCCAATCCAACTGGAACCAGGAGCACAGGCGCTCGCCACCTCCGCAACCCTTTCCATGAACGAAGCTGTTGCGAAGCGACGTGCTTCAGGTCGCGAAACCATTCATCTCGGGTTTGGAGAAGCTTCGTTTCCACTGCATCCTCTGCTAGCCACAGCATTGGCTGATGCAGCAAAACGCACTGGCTATGCACCTGTGCTCGGAATACCTGAGCTGCGTCAGGCCATTGCAGAGTACCTGGCACGCAAGCGGGGTTTGACGTTTTCCTCTGATCAAATTATTGTTGCTCCAGGAAGTAAGCCATTACTCTATGCTCTTGTGCAGGTACTCGAAGGGGACTTGCTGTTGCCAGTTCCCTCATGGGTCAGCTACGCCCCGCAGGCTCGACTGGCAGGTCGAAAGGTAATCGGAGTAGAGACTGATCCAGGCGATTGTCATCGTCTAACCCCTCACGCTCTATCTCAGGCAATGATTCAAGCCCATAGAAATGGGGCTAATCCGCGTATCTTGATCGTGAATACACCAAGCAATCCCACCGGAGGGATGTTTGATCGTGCTGATGTGGAAGCTCTTGCACTTTGGGCACGTGAGGAAGGTATAACACTCATTAGTGATGAAATTTATGCCGAGCTTGCCCATGGTTGGCGTGAACATGTCTCACCTGCTCGCTTTTATCCTGAAGGTGTTATCGTAACCGGAGGGCTTTCAAAAGCCTTCTCGGCAGGCGGTTGGCGACTCGGTTACGCGGCGCTTCCTCCAACGGTAGCAGGTATACAGGCGATGATTGCCCTACGCAGCCTGGCAAGTGAAATCTGGTCATCCGCTGCCTCACCGGTTCAGGAAGCTGCCCTTGTCGCTTTCTCCAACAATGAATCATTAGAGCAATACGTGCAGCACTCAGCGCTCGTCCATGGCTATGTAGCTGGTCGCCTCTATGGTACTCTCGTGGGTCTTGGCGTTCCATGTCCACGTCCAGCAGGTGGGTTCTACCTCTATCCGGATTTCTCCCCATGGCGTCATGCCCTCATTGAACTTGGTATCAAAACAGGTAAAGAACTTGCTCACTATTTGCTGGAGGAATGGGATATCGCTACTCTTCCTGGCTCCGCGTTTGGTGAGTCTCCAGAGTCTTTCCGACTTCGCCTGTCAACCAGTCTACTCTGTCTGCCAGGGGATACAGCCTCGCAGTTTGAACGTGAGGCTGCTCTCTGGAGTTTACTCGCTCAGGCTGAAGAGTTACGACTACAAACCGAGGTTACCCTGGCAATGCCTGTGCTTGAGCGTGCTCAGGCAAGATTGATGGAAGTCATTCATTTTTTAAATTTGCACTACCCACATCACAAGGTATAAACGTGTATGCCATTATGGCATGGGTCTACCGGAATTGTCGTTGATACAGTTCAGCATAGCGTCCACCCAACTCCAATAACTGGTCATGAGTACCTCGTTCGAGAATCTGCCCTTTATCAACTACAAGCACCAGGTCGGCATCATGCACAGTCGAAAGACGGTGGGCGATGATAAAGGACGTGCGGCCTTTAAGCAATCGCTTAAGCGCGTTCTGGATCAAGCCTTCAGTATAGGTATCAATGTTAGATGTGGCTTCATCAAGTATCAGGATGCGCGCATCAGCAAGCACCGTACGGGCAAAAGCAATCAACTGTCTCTGGCCCTGACTTAGTCCTGTTCCACGTTCGCCCAACATGGTCTTGTAGCCCTCTGGTAGAGTCAGAATGAAATCGTGTACACTCACGGCTTTAGCAGCCTCTTCCACCTCAGTATCCGTTGCATCAAGACGCCCATAGCGAATATTATCAGCTACAGTGCCCGAAAAGAGAAAAGTGTCTTGTTGTACAAATCCAATTTGCCGTCGTAGACTTGCGAGCGTTACCTCCCTAATATCGTATCCATCAATCATCACCCTGCCACTTGTGACATCATAAAAGCGTGGTATCAAGTTGACAAGGGTAGATTTACCGGCACCTGTTTCTCCAACAAGCGCGATGGTCTGTCCCTCTCCGGCAACCAGGTTGATATCATGTAGCACCAGGTTCGTTGGATCTGGCTTGACATTGTAGCTAAAATTGACCTGTTCGAAAACGACATGTCCTTTCACTGGCGGAAGTATCTGTGCCTCAGGACTATCCTGCTGCTGCAGTGGCGTATCTATCAAATCGAAGATGCGCTCAGCGCCAGCAAATGCGCTTTGCATCTGTGTATAAATATTGCTGATGATCTGGATTGGGCGAAAGAACTGTTGCACGTAGATGAAGAACGCTACTACAATGCCAACGGGGATCTTGTGATTGACTACCAACCAGCCACCGAACGCAGCGACGATAACCGTCGCCAGCGTGCTAAGCATGTCAATAGAGGGTGTAAAAGCTGAAGTTACAATAACAGCTTGTACATTCACGTCTCGATTTGCCGCATTATGTTCGGCAAAGTGCTGAATATTTGCCTCAGTTCGATTGAATGCCTGGGCTACCCTTACACCTGTAAGCTCCTCCTCTAATTCTGAAGAGACGATACCGAGCACAGTACGAGTCCGGCGAAACGCCACGCCAGAACGTCGTGCAAACAGCACGGTGATCCAGACCATAACAGGCAGAACGAGAAAACTGACCGCTGCAAGGGGCAAGCTCAGCACAAACATGGCTATTATAATGCCAACCAGTGAAAACACACTGCCGATTACCTGTGTAATACCCTGGCTGAGCAATTGATTGATCGTCTGGATATCGTTCACCAGGCGGGACATCAGATCGCCTGCCTTATTCTGGTCAAAAAAAGCCAGCGGAAGCGATTGTATTTTTTCAAATATCCGGATACGCAATAGTGCAAGAAATCTCTGACCAACCCAACCGATGAGGTATCCCTGGCCGGACTGCGACAATAGACCGACTATATAAACGCCGAGTAAAAGTAGCATGGTCTGGGTTAGACCCTGGTAATCTTTTTGTATAATGTTTAAATCTATTGCTCGAGCAATCAGCGCTGGTCCTATAGCTTGTACCAATGCGCTGATGATAACGAGAACAAGTGCGACAATGAGTTGCAAGCGAAAAGGCGTGAGATAACGCAGCAGACGTCGCAGAAGCGCACCACTTTGTATACGCTCCTGTCCAGTTCCTCTTGCCGAACCATATATATGAGTTATCTTATCCGCGGCTAATCGCTGGTTCATAGATACTCCCTGAATAGGATAGATTGCTTACGCAATAGATACTTCTTTTTTATCACTCAGCAGTTGCGATTCGAGTAGTTCAGCATACTCACAACTACTTCGCAGCAACTCTTCGTGCGTTCCCTGTGCTATGAGTCGTCCCCCATCTACGAGTAAAATATGGTCGGCATTGCGTACGGTGCTGATGCGTTGCGCGATAATAAATGATGTACGGTTTGTCATCAAGTGTTGCAGGGCTTGCTGAATTTGATACTCTGTCTCCGCATCAACTGCTGATGTACTGTCATCTAAGATCAGTATGGAGGGATTTAAGAGGAGCGCGCGAGCGATGGCGATTCGTTGTTTCTGACCCCCGCTTAACCCGACGCCACGTTCACCCACGACAGTTTCATAGCCTGTAGGAAAACTGGTGATAAACGAGTGTGCCTGAGCAGCTCTTGCGGTGGCTTCGATCTCTTCCTGTGTCGCGCCTGGACGACCGTAAGCGATATTTTCTCGTATTGTTCCACTGAACAGGTTTGTCTCTTGTAGCACAATGCCAATTTGTGAGCGTAAACTTACCTGTGTAACATCGCGCACATCGTGCTCATCAACAATCACCTTTCCAGCAGTGACATCATAGAATCGCGGGATCAAATTGATGATAGAGGATTTGCCCGACCCCGTTTTTCCCAGGATTGCCACCGTCTGCCCTGGCTGAGTCACAAAAGAGACATTAGTCAGTGTCATGATCTCACTGCCAGCATAACGGAAAGAAACATCTTCAAACGCAACACGGCCATGAAGATGTGTTAGCGCAATAGCATCAGGTTTATCCGCTACCTCGATAGGGGCATCGATTACCTCGAACACACGGTGCGCGGAGGCAGCCGACTGTGTAATTGATGTCAGCGTGCTACCAAGAATGAAGACAGGCAGCAGCAGATAGGTCAGATAGGTGTTGAAGGCAACTAATTCTCCTATATTTAGCTGTCCTCCTATTACCTGTGCGCCGCCGAACCAGATAACCGCTAGTGTGCCGAGATTTGCAATAAAAAAGATCAGCGCAAAGGATAATGATGTGCCTCGCACAATAGTCAAGTTCTCTTGCAGCAAGTCATCGTTGGCTGTACTGTAACGTGCCAGTTCATATGGCTCGCGCACAAATGCCTTGACCACACGTACCCCTGCCAGGTTCTCCTGTAGAATGGTGTTGAGGTTACCAAGCTTTTGTTGTACCAAACGGAAGCGTGGCCCGATTCTGCGAATGAAAAATAAGAAGATGCCAAGAATGGTAGGAACAATTGTCAGCACGATTAACGCCAGGCGCCAGTTCGTAAGAAGCAAAATGATTGCACTGCCAAATAGCAGTACAATTGCATTCACCAATTGTAGCAGTCCATTGCCTGTGAAGTTGCGTACCGTGTCTACATCACTCGTTACACGGGTCATCAATTGTCCCGTCTGCGCCTGGTCATAATAGCTAAAGCTAAGATTTTCAAGCCTGGCAAAGATGGCGTTGCGCATCTCATAGGCTGCACTCTGGGAGGCTTTCTCACTCCAAAATCCCTGTGTAAATGTAAACAGATTTCTGATGCCAGCAACTAGGAGTAAGAGTAGCGAGGCATAAATAATCACGCTTAAATTGCTAGCGCTGATGCCACGGTTAATCAACACCTGAAGAATTTGTGGGCTAATCAGGCTTGTAAGCGTTACGACCAGCAAGCTGGCGAAAGCCCCTAGTGTTACAGGCCAGTACTTCCTCAGGTATCCGAGTGCGCGCCAGAGATCGCCCATCGCATCCTGCCTTTAAAAAGAATTGTATCAACGCTTTAGATAGGTGGCACAAACGCTCCAAATTGCGAAACAACTTGTCAGGTCAATTTTGAATAATCTTGTAGGTATAACTGAGTCGCATCCATATTGCGCACATTTATAACATTTATAACACTTCTAACATTTATAACATTTGTAACAGATATTGCGGGCGAAATCCAGATTTAAAGATATGGGAGGACTCACCAGTGGCATTTGCATCAGTTGCATCAGTTGTAACAGACTTTGCTACTGAATCCCAGATAATCACCGTTCTGAACGTGATTTCGAGCACAAGTGAGCATGATGTAGTGCGCAGAAATCGAATTCGCCCGCCGTATTTGTAACAGATACATCAGTTGCATCAGTTGTAACAGACTTTGCTGGCGTTTGCGAGCCATACAGCAATCTCAAGCGAGGGCACCCTCAAAGCGCCCCACACAGGGCGACCGCTGGCACCTACCCGCCTTGCCAACGCTGAGATCCTTCGCTAACGCTCAGGATGACAATACTACGCTTAGGCAAGATGAAATGAGAAAGGTCCCGTCCACTCATCCTCAACACCGTTGCCCTTACAAAGACTACGAAAAGACTTCGCCAGCTGTATTTATAACACTTCTAACATTTATAACGTTTGCTGAACCCATCAAAGGGTAATCAGGCCACTACGGACTCCTCGACTCACCGCATCGGTGCGGCTAGTTGCTCCTAGTTTAGCATATATTGAAGAGACATGGAATTTAACCGTGTGCTCGCTGATCTGAAGTCTGCGAGCGATCAGCTTATTAGGTAATCCTCGACTGAGCAGTTCCAATACTTCACGTTCGCGAGCCGTAAGTGTTTCATCTGGCAATGAAGCATCAATGTCGCCTATCTCAAAATCTCTCAAAATGTAGGGACGACCCTTGTGGTCGCCCGGTTCGCGGTTGCCTGGTCGCAATGCATGATTATTCGGCTGAAAACCATGGTTATCCCTCTGCAATGGATGATCATCCAGGTGCAAACCATAATTATTTGGGATCACTCGCAGGCCCTGGGCAGCAGCCATCACGGCTGCCTGTAGTTGTGCTGTTGAAGCATCCGGTTGCACAACTCCCCAGCCCTGTGGCGAGAGCGCGTTCAGCATGGCTACCAGGCGGTTATTGTTGCTGGATAACACTACAAGAGCTGGTGAAGTCCCCTCTGCAACCATGCGTTGGAGATCCCCCAGCAACTCTTCCTCCGCTAGAACGATAACATCGATTCCGGATAGCTCGATGGTTGGCTCGGCAAGGCTTGCCGCCTCGCCAACCACCTGCATATCTCTATTTGTCAGTATCGTGCTTAAGCCTACGCGCATCATCGGTGTTCGTGCTACGACGAATACGCGAATCATGCAGCTTGCTCCTGTGTGCCTAACGTTACATCGATCTCTTGCACTACACCGCCGCGTAACACACGCAGGCGCACCGTTTCCTGGGAGCTGCTTTGAACCAACACTGCACGTAGTGTTGTCGCATCACCCAAAGGTTTGTTCTCAATGTCAATCAGTACATCGCCAACAAGTAGGCCAGCATGCTCTGCAAGTCCACCTTCAATAATTCCTACCACAAGCAGGCCCAAAGTTTGCTCTGTCCCTAGCTCCTGGCGTATAGTGGATGGCAACTCGGTTGGCTGTATCTGCACTCCCAGGGTGATGCGAGCATGAGGTAACTGCGCTACCCAGGTGCTCACAACATTACTAGGGATCGCTACTGAAAGATCGCCGCCCATGATCATTGCGTTGATACCAATAACATGTCCCTGCGCATTGAGCAGTGGCCCACCTGAATTACCCGGAGCGAGCCGCACATCGGACTTGATGTACTCCAACTGCCGATTGCTATTGCGCATCTTCACCTTACTCAAGGCACTGACAATTCCTGCTGTAACGACTCCTCGCTGGCCCCAGGGATGTCCTATAGCGAAGACTAACTCGCCAACGCGCAGCTTCGATGAGTCAGCAAATGGTACGGCTGTCAGATCATCTGCAGGCACGTTGAGCAATGCCACGTCTAATGTTGGATCACTGTCAACTATCCGTGCCTCCAGTGCTCGACCATCTCGTAGTTCTACCAGGATCTTCGATCCTGTATGTGCAATTACATGGTGGTTTGTGATGATTCCACCATTTGTCTTCCATATAACGCCGGTCCCTGCCCCACGATCCCCTCGTCGTACCTGTACTACGCTTGCCTGCGCCTGCTCGATCATCTCTTCCAGGCCCGAAGAAAATGCTTCGATCAATGGTAAATGTAGGGGCGATCCTTGCGGTCGCCCTGCTTCCGCTGTTGTCATAGTATCTTATCCTTAGTTAGCTTCGCTGACCAACTGTTACCTGCAGTGTCTGGAGTTTACCGCCGCGAATGACTTCAAGTGGAATGGTTTTTCCAACACGGTCACCCGAAAGCAGCGACCGCAAATCTTCTGCATCCTTGAGCGGATGATTATCGAGCGTTACCAGTATATCTCCAAGCAACAGACCACCTTTTTGAGCTGGACTATTCTCATCGACCTGCACAATGAGCAGGCCGTGGTCCTCTGTCCTACCAGCGCGTTGCGCCTCTGGTAGTTGTACCAGTTGGCTGCTAATGCCAAGGTAACCTCGCTTGATAAAGCCCTGCTGTGCCAGAATCTCCGCGATACTCCAGGCAATATGTGCAGGGATCGCTAATGTTGCGCTGCTCAGCAGCCCTGTCGTCGTAATTCCCAGTACAGCCCCCTGGATGTCAATTAATGGTCCACCCGAGAATCCCGGATAAGGAATGGCGTCTGTACGGATATATCTTTCGAGCGTTGCTCCCTGTGGCATCCGAATCGGCCCACCGACGGCGCTGACTATGCCAACACTGGCCATAGGCCCTTCGTTAGCTGATCGGCCAACTGCCAGCACCAGTTGACCAACTCGCGCCTGCTCAGTCGAAGAAACTGCAGGGCTGAGTTCCAGGTTAGCCACCCGCAACACTGCCAGGTCAGTCCCCAGATCACGGCCAGCAAATTGTGCTGGAAGCGTACGCTGATCGTGTGTCTCAATCGTCAGATCTTCTTCGCGCTCGAGCACATGATCTGCTGTCAAAACCAGATCCTGCGCATAGACAATGCCACTCGCTGGACGTCCCTGACGTCCATTAACAAGTACCAAAGCGGAGCTAGCATGCTCAACGGCGTCTGCCAGTTGATTTGAAAGGATGCTAGCAATATTTTTCTCTGTAGTTGTTTGTTCCATGATGCCTTCTTTTCCCTTAAGTACCATAAAGGTTAGGACAACCTTTATGAGTACTATAAGCCAAAAATAATCTATTAGCACCGTCGATTCGACTAGTAAATATCCTGGAAAAATGACCAGTACTGGAGAGTAAGATTACCAGAATCATAGCGGCCAGTTGAAGCAAGCTCATGAGCTTGCTTCAACTGGCCGCTATGATTCGAACTTTATATCAGATCTCCATCGCGTAGTAATTCGGATGGTTGGGATCAATAAGAACTGGCACCAGGTTACCTATTGTATAGAAAGGTTTGTTCTCCGCAGCCAACTGCCAAAAGGTGTAAGAACGTCCTGTACCAGGATCAATCCACCTGGCAGTCACATAAGGATGATCTCGAGAAAATCTCGAAGTAGAATTTCCAATCCCATAGCTAATGTCTGTTATCGTTGCTATGATACGCCTGCCATGGTGATGAAGCCGATTGAACTCCCATCCCATGTAGGACAAAATTGCTATAGAAAGTGCTAATGTGACTGCTACGAGTAACAGGTCAATAAGTAAGATCTTATCCATACTGCTTCCTCCTCAGACTCAGGCTTGCTTTTTACTCTACTGCCTACTTCATAAAACAAATTCGTTCTTTCTCTCTATTCCTTGAATACTTAAAAGAGGTCTGTTTCGTTACAGTTATTTGTAACAAATCTCTCTCAATGTTATTGAGCATCAACCATCTGTTCGTGTATAATGTGTAGCGCAAACTAGAGCACAAGCATACTAGGAGATATTGATATGACAGTTGAGATGAATAAAGAAACACTAGGATTCCAGGCTGAAGTCACACAACTGCTTGACCTCATGATCCATTCAATGTACAGCAACAAAGAAATCTTTCTCCGCGAACTGATCTCAAATGCATCAGACGCCCTGGACCGCCTGCGTTTTGACGCACTTTCAGACGAAACCCTCAACGAGAACGACACAGATTTGAAAATTCACGTCGCCTATGACAAAGACGCTCGCACCATAACTGTCAGCGACAATGGCATAGGTATGTCACGTGAAGAAGTGATCGAACAGATCGGCACGATTGCGAAATCAGGAACGCGCGAATTCTTAAAATCGCTCACAGGTGATCAGCAAAAAGATGCCAATCTTATTGGTCAATTCGGTGTTGGTTTCTACTCTTCGTTTGTTGTCGCGGACAGAGTGACTCTCACCACGCGTCATGCGGGTCTTGATCCCCAGCAGGGAGTGCGATGGGAGTCGAATGGGCAGGGAGAGTACACTATCGAAAACGTCGAAAAAGCCTCTCGCGGCACAGAAGTTGTGCTACACCTGCGTGAGGACGAGGATGAGCTACTCAACGGCCATCGCCTGCGTACTATCATCCGCAAGTACTCCGATCACATCACCTTCCCCATTATGATGAAGGTTGAAGAAAAAGATAAGGACGAGGAAGAGCAAGTAAATCGTGCCTCCGCGCTGTGGGCTCGCCCCAAGAGCGAAATCAGCCAGGAAGAATATAACGAATTTTATAAACATGTCGCGCACGATTTCAGTGACCCACTTGTCTATGTTCACAGTCGCATGGAAGGCGCATACGAGTATATCTTGCTGCTCTACGTACCTTCTCAAGCTCCTTTTGACCTTTGGAATCGCGAACGACGTCACGGAGTCAAGCTCTATGTACGCCGTGTGTTCATCATGGACGATGCTGAGCAACTGATGCCCGGTTACCTGCGTTTCATACGCGGTATTGTTGACTCGAATGACCTGCCCTTAAATATCTCACGAGAGATTTTGCAGCATAATAAGCTTATCGAGATGATTCGCTCAAATGCCGTCAAGAAAGTACTTGGCATGCTGACTGACCTGGCAGCGAATGATGAGGAGAAGTATGCAACTTTCTGGAAAGAATTTGGGCGTGTACTCAAGGAAGGACTCGCGGAAGATCCCGGAAATCGCGAAACCATTGCCAAACTTTTACGCTTTGCCTCGACCACTTCAGCCAGCGAAACACAGGATGTCTCCTTGGAAACCTACGTTGCTCGCATGAAAGAGGGCCAGGACAAGATTTACTACAATATTGCTGATAGCTACGATGCAGCTAAGGATAGCCCATTGCTAGAAGTCTTCAAAAAGAAAGGCATCGAGGTCTTACTGCTCTCTGATCCAGTCGATTATATTCTTGAACCCGAGCTTTCCGAGTTCAAAGGCATTCAGTTCCAGTCCGTTTCGCGTGGCGCCGTTGATCTCGGTAAACTTGAGGATGAGCAGGAGAAAGAGGAGCAGCAGAAAGCCGCCGGTGAATTCAAAGACCTTGTTGAGCACGTCAAAACCGTTCTAGGTGAAAAGGTCAAAGATGTACGCACGACGACTCGTCTGACATCTTCGCCAGCCTGCCTGGTTGTCGATGAATACGGCATCGATCCTGGCCTTGAGCGCCTGCTGAAAGCTGCTGGACAAACTGTTCCAGCCTCAAAACCGATCATGGAGATCAATCCGCACCATCCTATCATTCTCAAGATGAAAAACGAAAGTGATGAGCAGAGATTCTCTGATTGGTCCTGGATCCTTTTTGATCAGTCGGTCCTGAGCCTGGGTGAGCAGCTTGAGAATCCCGTGAAATTCGTTAACAGGCTCAATGACTTGTTGACTCAGTTGTAAGAGAGCGATGGAGACAAAACAACTGCCTTTGAAGGTATCTATTGTGTAGCTGTCAGTGCTGCTGCACTAGCTGGAATACGTCTGCTATAGCTTTAGGTCTTCTTGAATGAGTAGTCACCATACCGCTTGAAATTGGATCACAAGTCGTGCCACTATCGGGTTTTTCCTCCAGTACAATGGAGGAGAATATCAACACCGCGACGAACTACCTTGCTGCTATCGCTAGATCAGAGGTACTGGACGGTGTTGGTGTAAAAATGAAAGTGCTCACAGGAGTTGCTTCTCAAACAATTCTGGACGTTGTAATAGAAGAACAAGCGGATCTAGTTGTCATGTGTAGTCATGGCGATACAGGAATCAAACGGTGGATGCTTGGCAACATAGCTCAGAAAGTTGCACGACAGAGCTTTGTTCCCGTACTGGTTGTGCGTCAAGATGGCTCTGTGCCTGCGAGTTCCTATCCAGACCACCTTCGTCCTTTGCACGCGTTGATGGCACTTGTTGCTCTGGATGGCTCAGCACTGGCAGAGGCTGCGCTTCTGCCGGCAGCATCTCTCGTTATGGCACTGGCTGCTCCCGCAAGAGGCACCTTACAACTCACTCGCGTCGTGAAACTGCCAGTCAATGCTAGTGAGCCTGCAGTGCAAGGTCAACACCACCATCCTGAGTCAATCAACCTTCATTTGAAAGACCAGGCCATGAGTGAAGTGAAAACCTATCTCGGCAACTTGGTAGATCAACTGCGTCAAGGCCCATTAAAGGACGCCAATCTTACCCTCACCTGGTCTGTAGCGACCGGAAAAGATGTGGCCGACACCCTCATCAGAGCGGCAGAAACCGGTGAAGATGCAGACGGCACAAAGGTATATGGTGGCTGCGACCTTATTGTTATAGCAACTCATGGCCGTGGCGGTCTAGATCGCTTAATATTGGGCAGCGTAACCGAACATATCCTCGGTGCAACCAAACTCCCGATTTTGAATGTACGTCCACAAGAGCAACATGCGCAGACTGCCCTTTCCTCGCAGCGTATAGAGGCAAGATAGAACGAGGTTAGGCTTTTGTTCGATATATTTACATGTGATCGCGTACGCCACGTACCGCCCAGGCCCGGGCAATAAGAGCGATGGACCCGTTTGGAGCAGTAGGTAGCGTAGCACGAAGACGTTCCCGCAGCAGACTTCGTTGCTCTTCGGACAGAGACATCGCATACCCCGGCGCAGGCCCTTGACCACCCAAAAAAGGTAACCAGTAATCGTCAAAATCGCGGAAAGTGGTCGGGATGTCTATCAAACGCACCTCTACCTTTCGTAACCCAGCAGTCTGGAAAAGCTGCACGAGTGACTCCGGCTGGCAGAGCGGGAAGCGTTGTCCTTCATCAAGCTGGAAGGCAGCCGGTTCGAGCGCGATGGCTGCATCCCAGAAGTAGCGCATGAGTTGCATCTGGCCCGCATAGTCCCAGACGTAAGCTGCAACGATGCCACCCGTTCGTGCCACTCGTACCATTTCAGCTATAGCACGGCTGGGTTGTGGAATGAAGTTAAGCACCAGGCCTGAGACGACAGCATCGTAGCTCGCTGGCTCGATAGAGAGCGCTTCCGCATCTCCAAGCTTAAAATGCACGCGCTCATCGCGGATGTGTTCACGGGCAAAGGTGACATATCCCTCAGATGGGTCCAGACCCATAACAGAATAAGGAGATGCTACTTCCAGGATGGTCTGGCTTAAGGCACCCGTACCACAGCCAATGTCAAGCCAACCTGACCCTTGCGGGAGTGACAGCCAAGCCAAAAACTCACGCGCTACCACCCGGCTCCAACGGCCCACATAGGGTTCGTAGGCATCACCACTTGCCCATGTGTCTTCCTGCTCTGACGATGCCATACATCCTCCTTGTCTGAACTACCGAAGTGCTAGCAATGAAATTCCTCAGTTTGAATATTACTCTGTTTTAGTTGTTCGGACAATAGGTTTTCTCGCAATAGGTACGAACAATATGTATCAACCAGGTCGTGAGGCGGTTTGAAGTGTGAAAGATGCCCAAAGCTCCCACGCCTTTATTTATATGATATACTGACTCAGCGTAACTCACCATTAGAATTTACAAAGGAGGGTCATCATGCTCTCTCAACCAGATGCACCCGGAGATTGGGGCCAGATGCTCGAGTCAGACACCATCAAAACCACCACCGAAATGCTCAAGACAGCAGATGGATGTAATCTTTTCTTGCGAAGCTGGGTAACGAATAGTAACGATGTCCTTCTCATACTGCATGGCCTGGGAGCGCATAGTGGCTGGTTTATTGATATGGGCAACAAGTTGGTCTCACACGGCATGAATGTTTACGCTATGGATCATCGCGGGTTTGGCCGTTCAGGAGGTCTGCCAGGTCACATCGACGACTACCATACGTACGTGGAAGATATCGATTTTATCGTAACTGAAATCCGCAAGCGCCATCCTAAGGCTGCAATTCACATACTTGGACATAGCATGGGAGGTATCTTCGCTTCCCATTATTCTGCAAAATACGAGAACATGCTCGCAAGTGTCCTTTTTCTCAATCCATGGATTCAAGACACTTCACAGGCACCCTTACTAACCACACTTAGAATTTTATTAGGTGGCCTCTTTAAATCCCATCGCTATTGGCAAGTCACTGGTGGAACCGAAGTAATGACTACTAACCCGGAAGCAATTCAAATGCTGAATGCGGATACCTACTGGTGCCGGAAACAAACTTCCTCATTTTTGTTTCAAATATTCCGTATGCGTTTAGCTGCGCTCAAAATGGCAAAACTGATCACTAAACCCGGACTTGTGATGCAGGCCGAAGCAGATAAATCCGTTGTAAATGAAGCATCACACAATTTATACGAAACATTGTCGAGCAAGGACAAAACGTGGAAAACTTTTCCTGGTTACGCTCATGATAGTGAATTTGAAGCAGATCGCTCGCTGTTGGACAATGAAGTAGTAACGTGGATATGTGAGTATGTGGTCCAGATTCCTGGTGCAAAAGTCACTCAGTAGTAAATATGCTCAGCAAGCCATAAGCCAAAAAAGGATTGGACTGTGACAGCAACTTGAGGAATGATCATTGCGCTGATCTTACGTTACTCAATTCTTTGAGTGCTCTGTCCTCGTTTTCCTGTCACAGCCCAAATGGTATGCCAATTCGCTTATGGTATACTCCTTTCCATTTCCCATCAACTTTCTTCCTCCCCACACCATGAGTATACAACATTACGAAGCGAAATGCTATCACATGCGCGTCACATTAGACGCTAAAAATATACAATTTAAACGGATATGCTAAAACAATTAACCATAATAGAACGTATAATCTATATGTTCGACAGCTTGTCGGACGGTGGAGTTTTTACCACACTGCATCTGTGAAGCGGAGACTTCCAGTTCCAGTTCGTTCTGGTTGAGCCGCGACACACTTTGCAGATAGGTAATGTACTCCGCTCACAGGTCTGCCATACCTCGTGTTGTGCGTGGTTGGTGATCTGCATCACTTCCAGGTCAAAAACCTGGAAGTGCCTTCTGTGAATTAAAAAATAGGAGGACTATTCATGAAATATTTTGTTACAGGCGCAACCGGCTTTGTTGGTGGACGTGTAGTGCGTCAGTTAGTCAATGCAGGTCATCAAGTCGTCGTAATAGTGCGTAATCCGGCAAAAGCAGCAGATTTAGCCAACCTGGGCATCGAAATCCACCAGGGAGACATAACCGACAAGGAGAGCATGCGTGTACCAATGCAGGGCGTTGATGGTGTTTTTCATATAGCCGGATGGTACAAGATTGGTGTGAAGGATAAGAGTGAGGGAGCGAAAATCAACATCCAGGGGACGCGCAATGTACTGGAGTTAATGCAAGAGTTTGGTATAGCACGAGGTGTCTATACCAGTACGCTGGCAGTCTTTTCGGATACACACGGGCGCATGGTTGATGAAACTTACCACTATGATGGCCCGCACCTGAGTGAGTATGACCGTACCAAGTGGGTAGCGCATTACGAAGTCGCCGAACCGATGATCGAAGCTGGATTGCCACTGATAATTGTCCAGCCCGGAGTGATCTACGGACCAGGGGATACGAGCAGCTTGCGCATGGCATTTATCCAGTATTTACAAGGCAAATTGCCCTTGATGCCCGGCAGAACTGCATTCTGTTGGGCATATGTGGACGACATTGCAAATGGACATATTCTGGCAATGGAGAAAGGAATACCAGGTCAAAGCTATATAATCGCCGGGCCAAGACACACGTTTGTTGACGCGATGAAGATGGCTCAACAGATCACCGGCGTGCCAGCGCCTCGTATCATCGTTCCTCCTGCTATGATGAAGGCAACAGCTGGTATGATGATTGTGGTAGAGAAAATCGTGCCAGTGCCGGAAACGTATACTGCCGAGTATTTACGTGTGAACGCCGGCGTAACCTACCTTGGCACTAATGCTAAAGCTGTCCGCGAGTTAGGCTACAACCCGCGCTCATTAGAAGATGGCCTCCCTGAAACCCTGAATCATGAGATGCAACTATTGGGTATGAAGTAACCAGGCGACCCTACCCCTACTAGCTGTTATCAGATGTCTTGACCCACCTGATTTGATGTTGAGATTTCGTGTGCGGTACGTCTATTAATATGTAAAAAAGGAGGTGAACTGTATCATGGATACACATACCACTGCTGTCGAAGAGCTGTATAGCTGTTACCACAAGGATATCGTACATTTCTTTGCGGAGCATCTTGCTGATCGGGAAGCTGCCTGGGATCTCTGCCATGAGGTGTTTGTGCGTCTCCTCATTACGCTCGCATCAGGCACGCAACTGGCCCATCCAGAGCGGTGGTTACTGCGCGTTGCCAAGAACCTGCTGATAGATACCTACCGTCATCAACACATGGTATCAGGAGTGAATCTTTCTTTCGATGCACAGGACATAGCCATGCTCGCCAGCGATTCCACGACGTTCAAGACACTGCTTGAGCGCAAGGATATGCTGCATGCTATTGTGGAGACCTTCCACACCTTACCAGATAAATACCAGCGATTGCTCTTCTGGCGTGAGATTGAGCGATTGCCGCTGCAAGAGATCGCCCTGCGAACTGGAACATCGGAACCTGTCCTCTCAACAGAGTTATGGCGAGCGCGCAAGCTCCTGCACAAGGAATACCAGCGACTGCGGTTCAGGGATCTCCTTCCGGCTGACGAAGAGATTTTCGAACATTTCGATGCCTTGATCCGGTTCAGCCTCACTGCCTCACCAGAGGAGCAGCTGCGGCATCTCGAAACGCACGAACGAGCCTATTTTGATCGGATCGCTCCCACCTGGGATGACTATGTTGCCACTGCATATGAGGCCGATCTGCAGGAACGGCTTATCAGGCTCCTTCCCTGGCACGCTGGCATGACAGTGCTCGATGCGGGTACAGGCACTGGCTACCTTGCAGGCATGATGGCTCCGCTTGTAGGGAATGTCATTGGTTTGGATAGCTCTCCCGCCATGCTCACACTTGCTGGGGAGAAGATGGCCCAGGCCGGCTACCAGCACGTCTCCTTTCACCAGGGCATGGCCGAACACCTTCCCCTCACGACAGGTTCCGTTGATGTCGCGATGTGTCATATGCTACTCCATCACGTGGTCAGCCCTCGCACGGTCCTCGCCGAATTGCGCCGCGTCGTGCGCCCCGGCGGCTATCTCCTCATCATCGATGCCAATATACACAAGCACCACTGGACGCCCGAAGCCTTTGGGGACTTGCACTACGGAACCGATCTCAGGAAGATCCAGAAATACCTCTCAGCCTTGCGCGTACAACCACTGCAAGTAGAGGACGCGGGGATATCCCATTCGGGAGTCTCGGTGGGCAATAATGCAACCTTCTCAAATTTTCTCCTTCTTGGGCAGGTGTATGAGCTAGGCGGAACTACACGGAGGGGCGAACGTCGGAGAGAAATGAAAGGGGCATGAGGTGGAACGCCAGAACACAGACGCCGCACCTCGGGGCAGTGTGAACAGACTACACCGGGTATTAACACTGCGAGAAGCGGTAGCACTCGGTATTGGTGGCACGATTGGCGGAGGCATCTTTGTTCTGGTTGGTGCAGCGGCAGGGCGTGCCGGACCGGGAGCACTGCTGGCCTTTGTGCTGGCTTTTGGTGTGTCTATGGCAATCGCGCTGCCCTATGCCGAACTAGCTTGCCGCTATCCCCTGGCAGGTGGGGGGTATGCCTTCGCTCGGGCACTACTTGGGCCGCACTGGGGCTTTCTAATGGGTTGGGGGTACTGGGGAGCCTATCTCTTTATCAGCGGCTATGTGACCCTTGGTTTTGGGGGTTACCTTCACGCGCTCCTGGGACTGCCTTCCGTCGCCGGTGTGCTGGCTCTCATCGGGCTCTGCATTACCATCAATCTCATTGGTGTTCGTTTCTCCGGCCTGGTCCAGAGTTTGGTGATCGGCCTGGCCGTGGCTGCGCTGCTTGGCTTCAGCCTGCTTGGTCTGCCATATATCCACCTGGAACAGTTTATTCCATTTCTGCCATTTGGACCGAGTGGCGTGGCAGCGGCGACCCTGTTAGCCTTCCTGGCCTTCGGTGGTTTCGACATGGTGGCGGCAGCGGGAGAGGAAATCGCCTCTCCAGAGCGCAACCTGCCCAGAGCAATTCTGCTGACGCTCCTCCTGGTGCTGGGCCTTTATCTGCTCGTCACCTTTGTGGCGCTTGGCGTACTTCCCTGGAACGAATTGGGCAGGTCATCTGCACCCCTCGCGGCAGCAGCGGCACAATTTCTCGGTTCCGCTGGTCAGCACTTCACAGCAGCTGCAGCATTGCTCACCACCGCAGCAACGGGCAACGCGGTACTAGTTGTGACATCGCGGATTTCCTTTGCCATGGCGCGTGACGGATTGCTTCCCGCTCCTCTTGCCCGCGTACACCTCACGACAGGTGTACCCTGGGTAGCAGTCCTCTTCAATGGAATGTTGCTAGCTCTGGTTGCCCTCACCGGTTCGGTTGTGCTGGTGGCAGCCGTGGGCGGCTTCTTGTACGTGCTGCATTTCCTGTTCCCGCTCGCTGCGCTTGTGGTTCTCCGCCACCGGGGTGGGCCGCAACCAGCATTTCGCACACCCGCTCCGAGGCTCGTGCTCCCGCTGGCGTTCGTGGGTAGTATGCTCTTACTTGTCACCAGCGGATGGATCGGAGTGGCAGTTGGTACAGCCTGGCTACTCATTGGCCTGTCCACCTATGGGATTGTACGCATCTATCGTAGAGCATGAAGTACAATTACTCTCGACAGAAAAACATCTCGTCAGGAAAAGAGAGATGAAATCTCATCTGTATGAACTTCTATCAGCTCTATCAAATTTGTACATCAACTTTCCACTCCGTCTCTTCAGTAAACTTCCCTTGTATTTCCTCTATTGCCTCCGTACTAAGAGACTTACTCAAACTAACCGATAGCCTTCGGGTATCCTGATAAACTGAAGGTTTACCAGTCAGACTCACACCTTCTGGGAGTAAACGAATGATCTGCGCGATCAAAGCTTTCTCATGCGCATTTGGGTACACATAAACACGCCAGCCCGTTTGTGTAGCAAGTTCTACGAGTTGCTCCATATAACGTGGTCTAGCTATGTCCGGAAAGTTGAAGTGAAGCCATAATGTGCCTTTTGCGGGATCGGCTCCTACACGGTAAAATCCTGGCACTGTATTGAACATTTCTCGTGTTAACGTTAATGCTTCATCACGAGGAAGCCGTTGTGGGGTATCTGGCTTTTGACCGGGCATCAGCAGTTCCAGGAGCCAACCTGTCTCTTCCAGAAAGCGTTGTTGAGCTTCATGGATCGCTTCGGGGCTTGCCATTCCCTGACAGTAAACTCGCACTGTCTCCCGATCCAGGTGTAGAGAGGGGGTACCATTGCTTGTAAGTCCCTCAGGCAGCAGGTGACGTGCCATCTCGACCAGGGCCTGGTGATGCACAGCCGGATGCAGGCGCACATGCCAGCCAGTTTGTGCTTCAAGTGGGGCGATTTGTGCTGCGTAGCGCTTCTGAGCGATAGCAGGAAAGTGAAATCGTAACAGCAAAGTTGCACTCGATGGTTCCGCACCCGCTTTATAGAAGCCAGGAAGATCGTTCAAAAGTCTTTGGGCTAGTTGGAGGGCATCATGCTGGTTCATAGCTGGCTGGCTGATCTCCTGAGAGGATCCAGCACTATCCGCTATTTCATGAGGTTCATCTGCCGATCCAGGTGCTCTCGCAGTGACTATAGTTACTCCTTGAAGTTCAAGATACCACCCTGTTTCTTCATAAAAGCTGGACTGAGCCTCAGCTATCTCTTCTGCGCTTGCCTGTCCGGTGCAGTTGAGGGAGATTACAGAACGATCAAGATAGAGAGAGGGTGTTCCACGCACGGTCAGTCCCTTGGGGAGAACGCTGCGAGCAGCCCTGGCAAGTTCACCCTGGTGGGTATGTGGAGCAATAGTAATCGATACTCCAGTTTCTTCTGCGGCTGCGGCAATTGCATCTGCAAACATCGTACTAGCCCTGGCCGGAAAGTGGAAGGAAAGCATTACATCACCCGTGTCAGGATCAACACTGCGCCGGTAGAGATCTGCAGGTGTGCCAAGATACTGCTCGATGACACTCAATATCCAGTTCTGATCAGGGCGCTCAATCTCTTCTGGTTCTTCAAGAGCTTCTCGCCACTCAGGGGAGAGACAATAAAGTGTGAGACCTTCTCCTTCAAAGACAGAGCGTTGTTGTGTAAATAGCCGGGGGTGCTGGTACAGCAGTTTTGCCAGCGCCATCCGGTCTTCCAGACATTGTGGTGTGAGGCCAGCCATCTCACAAAGATCCCCCAGCGTATATAGCGCCTCTGCGCCGCAGGACTGCGCCAGGCTATGAGCAGAGATGGTCCTGCGAATCCTCCTCATGGTCTTGACCATGTTAGCCAGGTATAGCGAGGCTTTCTGATTGGAGTCCTGGACATCCTGAGGTGCGGGACCAACAACCTCAAGTATTGAGGAGAAAGGAAAACGCGTGCGTTCCTGTGAAATTCCCTTAGGTAGTTGCACTCGTATCGCTGCTCCAGGCTCGATGCCACGACAAATAACTGGTTTCGAGCTACCAGGAGCAACGAGTAGTAATAGCACGCTTCCTACCAGGTCACTTAGAAAGTCTCCGGGTACTTCTTCAAATTGACCTCGCACACGGTATGCTTCTTCGAGAGCATGTTGCCTGACAAAGTAGCGTTGCTCATAGTCTTGCTCAAAGACATCCAGGATATCCTGAGTTGTCTCCTCTGTCACCTCTCCATACCAGGCCAGTGCCAATTCTCTTGCAGTCACAATACGCAGGGTTGGAACCTGAGTCACTGCTCGCCAGAGTTGTTCAACGTGTATATAATCGAATGGTTCTCCCTGTCCAATGCCTTGAGGAAGAGCTTCAACAGGTCTTGCTGTGCTGGTGGATGCGGTTCTACCGGATCTCGCGGCACGTTTCTCTTGCTTTTCGACAATCATGCCTTCTGTAGGAAGCACTACATCTGTGTCTGTGAGCAGTCCTTTCAGTGCAGCACGAGCCTCTGGGTCACCATGCACTAAAGCAACCCTGCGCGGCTTAAGAGCTGCCGCGTATGCTGCGAGTTCTCCACCATCTGCGTGTGCAGAAAGGCTATATTTTGCCACCTGGCAACGCACTTCAACCTTCATGCCACCAAGCTCAAGCGTGTTTTCCTTCTTCTCTGCCAGGTCTAGCAAGCGTTTTCCAGGAGATTCCTCGTCTTGGTAACCGGTAATGAGAATAGATGCATTTGGATCAGTGGCGAGTCGTGCCGCGTACCAGACGCTTGGCCCACCGGTAAGCATGCCGCTACTTGAAAGAATGCACGCCGGTGGTCCCATCAGGATGCGCTCACGGTCCCGCTCATCTCGTACAAAGGTCACGTTTCGTCCCGTAAAGGGTGTATATCCCTTGCGGATCTGTCGTTGTAAGGTTGGTGAAAGCGCTTCTGGGATGAGTAAATAGGTCGAGCAGACACGCCGTACCAGGCCATCTACATAGATGGGAAACTCTGGGATTTGCCCCTTTTCCTGTGCTGCCTGCAAGACGAGCAGTAGTTCCTGTCCGCGACCCAGTCCAAAGCAAGGGATCAGTGTGTGTCCTCCGTGAGCGAGACCATTGGCGACAGCCTGTGCCAGGCGCGTTTCCTCTGCTTGTCGATTGGGATGTAGTCGCCCTCCATAGGTTGATTCAAGAACAAGCAAATCACAGCGCTCCATAGGGGGTGGTGTAGCGCCGATCACCGTTCGTTGTGGTGTGCTACTGATATCTCCTGAGACAACAATTGAGCCATCAGAAGCAGTAAATCCCAGACTCACAGCTCCAGCGATATGACCTGCACGGCTGGCGTGGATCGTCACTCCTGGAAGAACAGGCAACCTGAAAAACTCTCCAACTGGCAAGGGACGTACCTGAGTCAGCATTCCCTCCACCAGTGTCTCAGGGTAAAGCGGCAACTCCATTTCTTCGACGGCACGACGAGTCATGATCTTCAATGCATCGGCGAGCATGACTTCCATTAGGAGCGACGTTCCTCGAGAAGCAAAAATGGGAGCTGTGGGAAAGGCCTGGTGTAATAGGGGTAGTGCGCCAATATGGTCGGCGTGCGCATGAGTGACGAAGATCGCCTGGACATCTTTGCCCTCTAGCAGAGAAAGATCGGGCAGTGGATCTGATTTTCGGTCAACACGTACCCCTGCATCGACAACGATCCACTGATCTGCCAATTGGATAGCAAGACAACTCGCTCCAACACTACTCGCTCCGCCAACAAAGACGACCTGCATCTTTCCTTCCTCTACTTTTTGACTCACGACTTCACTTCAGGGCTTACAGGTCTCTATTCTACCGCTCTCCAATGACCCGGTCAAGCTACCTCAAGTTCTTTAGTATACTTGACAGTTGCTTCACCACTCAAGACCAATGTGCCATGCTGGTTAGTGCAGTCCGTATGGAGTGTTATGATGCGCTTGTCCTCGCGAATGGCAACAACTTTTACGGTGACGGTCACGGTATCACCAATGTGAATGGGTGCAAGAAATTTCAAGGTCTGCCCCAGATAAATAGAGCCTGGCCCCGGCATATCATTGCCCAGAACAGCAGAGATCAATGATCCTATCAGGAAGCCGTGTGCAATGCGCTTGCCAAACAGTGATCGCTCTGCGTAGTCGTGATCCAGGTGGATGGGATTGTGATCACCGCTCACCAGGGCGAATAAGAGGATATCGTCCTCGGTGATGGTACGAGAAAGTGTTGCCTGTGTTCCAATTGATGGTAGGGGTGCTAAATTCTTAATGTTCTGGCTCATGCTTTTGTTCCTTACCAGGAAAGAAGTAAAACGATCATTTGTCTTACTACCTTCCCGCATCGTTGGCGCTTTCCCTTCCGGCCTCTCTGCCGGCAAGGAGGGTAGGTGCCATAATGGCTGTTATTCATTACTGACATTTCGCATGTATATGGACCACAACTTTATATGCCTGACGATTCAATAACATATTGGCATATATATGCATATAACATATAGCAAGAACTTTGTCAAGTGCTGCTTGCTTGATACGCGATGTCACAAATCGCCTGTTTTATCGTATATAATGCAGGACAGGCTTTTTTGTATGGCATTAACCAAAATCGATAGCCATTGATGTAGTCATATACGATGGGGATCGTTTAGACCGTGCATAAACCAACTGAACTATCTTCTAAAAGTCTAAATGTCACAGAAATATCACAATCTAATACAAAATCTGTTCAGAGTAATCTGCTAGAAGTGGAAAGCAAAGCAGATACACCCCGCTTTTTAATTACGTTGGATAAAGGTATTGGTGATACTGCTATAGTGGGGTTAAGCGCCATCGATCAGATTATACAAAATGATCCGGCAGCCTTTGGCAAAATAGACGTACTCTGCAATCCTATCCAATCCCATATTTTTGAATTTGATCCTCGTATTAATAGAGTCATTCAAACAGAGAAACAATTTTCCATAGGTCCGCAAATAACAGAGTGGCTTAGAGGCATTGTGCTCGATGCCGAAGCTTCACAGGTCATCGACTTTTTACGGAACAGGAACTATGAAGCGATCTTACCAGCTATTGTGGCCCCAGGCTTCTACTTGAGGCTGCATTCACACCTGATGTATCCGCAAGTATTGAAACTAACAAAAAATCTTTTACTTAGAGGTATGCCCTCGGATGTATCGATGCGTAAGTTCATCAGGCAGATGGTCAACAAATATTTCGGAAACGAGATACCGATATCTGCACTGAGTGATGAAGTAGTGCTTTATATGGATGTGAAACACATACAAAAAGCTGTGATGGTTGTGGAGGAGATGAAAGAAGAGTCGAGTGTGGATTCAGGAAATGCCAGTCTGTTACTGGTGGCAGCCGATAGTGGATCGATTGTGACAAGGCCTCCAACTCACTTACTCGCGGCGGCTCTATCTGTTGTGCTTCGCAAGTCTAGCAATTTGATCGTTGGAATTTTACCTGGTTATACTGATACGCTGGCTGTTAAAAAGCTTGAGCTTGCTCTGCTACCTGAGTTTTCTGGTCGTGTTTTTATGCTACCGGTTGAATCAAACTTTACACTTCTTGAAACAGCAGCTCTCATTGATCAAGCGGATATATTTGTGACTGGTGATACAGGAGTGATGCATCTGGCCGCTGCTACTAAAAGAGTAGCACACAACGAATCAACCCCATTTACACCAGGAAATTCAGTGAAGATCATCGCTATATTTGGGGGCACTAATCCAGATGTATGGGGAGACAGTGAACGAACATTGATTGTAGGAAGAGGGCGAAAGGAACAGCGATCCTTTGGTCCGGGCTTTGTTAAAGAGATGTACAATCCCAAAGGCAAAGATTTGTTTGACCACATTTCTTCCCATGAACTGGCAAAAGCAATCAATATATTTCTCCTAACTTGAAAGAAACACCTGGCCACAGGAGAATCTCTACTGCTTGACCTGGTTGAGGATTTTGTTTGAGATGTCGGTCGGCGACGGGATCAAGCCGAAGTGAATCGCCAGGAACATGAGTGTGAGCATAATCAGGATACCCGAGGCCAGCAAGCGCCGTCGAGGGTGGGCAAAGAAGAGGAAGGAGATCGCCATCAGGCATTGGAATGCGAGTACGAACGGCCAGAGCTCGAAAAGGATCAGGAAAGGCACAAGGAACCATGATGCGCTGACATTGGGGTTTGGGTATAAGAAATACCACACAAGCGGCGCAGAGATATAAGGTAGCGAGCCGATGAGCAGCCCTATCAGGAAGGAGAGCGCTTTCTGGCTGGGGTGACGTAGCCGGAGGAAGAGTAACCGTTCCTTGACCTCCACCATGCTGCGGGGACGGTCAGCAGCATTCGTCGCCTGCATCTTATCTAGCACTTGCCTTAGTTGCCGGGTTATCTGGTCAGGTGGCCTTGTAAGTGGCGTTGCTGGGTCATCATCCAGAGGTTCTCTCCCAGTCAACAAGGTTTGCAGGGTGACGCCCAATCCGTAGATATCGGTCTGCTCGGTCGACTGTGCCCGGCCATACTGCTCGGGCGCGGCGTAGCCGGGTGAACCCAGTGGGCCAGTATCGCGCTTTTTGTCCGGGTTGAACCGGCGTGCGATGCCAAAGTCGATCAGGTAAAGACGTCCCCGGCGCGTGCGTATGATATTGGCGGGTTTCACATCGCGGAAAATGATGGGTGGGTTGTGCGAATGCAGGTAGCGGAGCACGTTAGTGAGCTGCACGCCGATGGCACATACCTCATTCACAGAAAGATGGCCCCCTTTCGCCCGCTTGAGATAGTCTTCGAGTGGCTCGCCCTTAATGTATTGCATTACCAGGTACCAGTGGGTGGGATCGGTGAAATGGTCATAGATGCGCGGCAGGTTACGATGGTTCACTCGCGAAAGCATGGTCACCTCACGATTAAACGAGTCGGTGGCCTCGATAATCTGCCGGGGGCTGAGCGCACCCAGGTCGATCTGCTTGATGGCGACCAGCCGGCGCCTGTGTTTGGCATCCCGCGCTTTATAAACCACACCGAAGCCACCCTCGCCAACTCTGGCTAGAATGCGATAGCGACCTGCAAGCAGTGATCCAGTATCTAGCGGCTCGAGAGTGGTAAGCAACTGACTATTCATGGCATGACCCTTCCAGGGCGGTAGTCCCCCTGACTTTGAGGAATATATTAAGGATAGATTTTCTGGTGTTGAGACAACATTTCAATGAACTTCTGTATTCGAGCAGAGCGGGTTTCTGGTTTTTTAGCTGTTTGAATTCTGAACAGGATGGCATAGCGATTGACGCTATTTAAGGTATTGAAAAACTCCCTCGCCTTCGGGTTGTTGTCCAATTCACGTTGAAAATCATCGGGGATGGTAATCTTGCTTTGCGAATCGTAAGCTTTATCCCAGCGACCATCAAACTTAGCTCGCTCCACTTGCCGTAGTCCGGCTGGCTGCATTCTCCCTTCAGCAATAAGTGCTGATGCTTTTTCACAGTTCACTTTTGACCAGATGCTTCTGGCAGTACGAGGTGTGAATTTTTGTAACCAGTACTTGTCGTCAAAAGAGGCTTTTTGTCCATCGATCCAACCATAACATATGGCGCTATCTAAAGCTTCCGAATAAGACACCGAAGGCGTGAGTGCTTCTTTTTTGGCTATCTTGAGCCAGATACCCTTTGTATCAGTATGGTGTTCTTTGAGCCATGCTTCCAAGTCTTGTTGGGTTTCAAACGATATGACTTCTAAATTATCTGAATTCTTCATGTAATGGAACCTGGCGCCCGCAAGGGACGCCACTACATTTCTTACTGTCAAATCGAGCTTGACAGACTAATCCAAAATTCACAGAAGTTTTGCTACAAGATCATTATACCATCTCAATATTTAGCTGCCCTTAATGGGAGTGCTGTAGACACAGGGGATAAAAACTTCTTTGCATTGCAATCACCCAATGTGGCATGATACATTCTTAGCAACGCTGATTACTACTTGCATCGCAACAAAGGAGATACAACACATGTGCTATGATGATAATGCCAGACCCCCGCTGCCACCTGGAGAGAGTGGCAGCGCCTACGGTGAAGACATTATTTTGACAGCGGCAGATGGAAATCGCTTTGCCGCCTATGCTGCTCATCCCGTAAATCCCAAAGCGGCACAGATTCTCATCTATCCAGATGCACGAGGGTTGCACCAGTTTTACAAAGAGCTTGCTTTGCGCTTCGCCGGGATAGGTTTCACAGCACTGGCACTGGATTATTTTGGCCGTACTGCTGGCCTCAGCTCGCGAGCTGAGTCATTCGATTACATGCCGCATGTGCAGCAATTACAATTGACAACGTTCTTCCAGGATGTCACTGCTGCGCTTGACCGTCTACGTACCGGCGCAGGTGCCGCTCGTTCAACATTCACACTTGGCTTTTGTATAGGCGGGACTCTCTCGTTTTTGACAGGCACAAAAGAGGACTTTGACCTCGCCGGAGTAATTGGCTTCTACGCTGGAATGAGCAGGAAATTTGGAGGTGCCAATAAAACCTTGCTTGAAGAAGCCGAGCACATTAAATACCCTGTCCTTGGTCTCTTCGGTGGAGATGATCCGATCATTCCACAGGAACAGGTACATGAGTTTGATGAAGGATTAGATAGAGCCGGGGTAGCACACGAAGTGATTATCTATCCCGGCGCTCCTCATAGCTTCTTTGACCGGCGTGCCACCGATTTTGCCGATGCATCAGCAGATGCCTGGCAGCGGGTGCTGGGTTTTATTGAGGCCTACACAACAAAATAATTTGCGCAAGGCACAATTCATTGCATCATGACAGTCGACTCATGCACACTTTCGATGAAGGCCATACAGATGGTTTCAGAACCTTCAATTTCGAACTGGAAACTGATCTGGTTCTGGAGGTGGGGGTGTCCAACCGTGTCTAACACGCTGACTCCATGCTCCAGGAAATCCACGGAAGTAATGGCTTTCATTGGAGTGGGCTTCGCCGTAGTAGTAAGGATGGTAGCCTACATCGGGGTTGTAGTTAAGGCACCAAACCAACCAACGAGCGATACGCTTTATCATCTTCATTTTTTTAACACCTTGCTCTTCGCCATCACTCTTATCTAAGGGGACTCTGCCTGAACCTTACTAGCTTAGAAGCTACTGTAGATGATCTACATTGGGAAATAATCGTCCCATGATGTTGCGCCTCAGACGGTAGATTTCACACATATCATTGAAATCCTGCGGGAAGCTGCGGAGGATCTCTCGAGGCCTTAGACCGCAGTGAAAGATGAAGTAGGCCAGGCGTTGCTCACGCACGTTGAGAAGCCCTTTCTGGAGGTGTCTCCAGACCTCAGTACTGGAAGTCTTGCCTTCTAATTGCAGCTTACCCATGAAATCAGGTTGAGGCAACTGGACTTCTTTCGGTCGCGAGGGGACCCGCAGAAAATCTAAAATGACCCCATTCAGGCTCAAACGTAAGTAAGGCAACACTGTAGCGAACGTACTGAATTCGGGCTGACGATCAATGGCTAGCCGCCAGAATCGTTCAAACGTCTGAGCTACATAGTGCTCTTCGCTCCTCAGGCGACACGCCACCTCTCTGCTGGGATGAGGACGCAGCCATCCACGAACAATCTCGCTCAAGCACTGTTGCACCCATGCCCTGGCATCTTGGTCGCCTTGCATGGTCGCACGGCGAAAGAGCTCGACGTCGTGCTCATCGGTGGATGGATCTCCACAGCAGTCCATGCTGATTTCTCGTCTGCACTGTGCTGAGAAGCACATGGTACTCCGTACGGGTTCCATCGTTCGGGAGACAGGAGAAGATCGCTCAGAGGCACCATGCTGTGGAGTCAAACAGTGTTCTCCGTCGTCGGTACCGCGTCTGTCCATCGGCTCATGCATATCACCCCTTCTCCTTTCAAGCGCTGATCTCACTTCCCGAAACGACAGCTCTGGAAGTCGCCTCTCCCAGGAGGGTGTCCAGAGTAGGCTGAGCGATCAGTCTCCTTTCCGATCTCTGTCTCCTGGTGCGCGTTACGCCTCAGCGAGCACTTGCTCACTCCTTGGCTCAGCCCGTTTCAGCCTCGTGCCACCAGGGGTTCGCTCTTTTCGTACCCCACGCATCGAGCATGAGACGTAGCGAAGGCAG
>Ga0070706_100000672_pt1 | contig 38780 bp, 32 predicted proteins | sample KBSK5501metaG_FD_65476 | JGI IMG/M metagenome (GOLD analysis project Ga0070706, IMG submission 65476) | Corn, switchgrass and miscanthus rhizosphere microbial communities from Kellogg Biological Station, Michigan, USA - KBS K5-50-1 metaG | ecosystem: Host-associated > Plants > Roots >... | reverse complement strand
TCGTTGTCCACCTGCTCGCGGGCCTCGCCGCCTACTGCCATCTGCCCAAGAAGCCCTCGTTGGATCTCGCTGCCCATCCCCTCATCGCCGACCTTATCCAAAACTGACGAACCCGTTGAAAAATGGTCCAGATGCTGATTGATTGGTTCTTGCTCAGCGGTGGAGCTCGCCCGTCTGGCATGCGATACCCGAGGTGCGCATACACTTATGTGCTGGGATGGGCGATCGCACGCATGTGGTCCGCATGAGGTCAATCCTGCCCCGACGTGAACCGCTCGGCCTGGTGCGGCGCCGGGCGACCGGGATGCTCGGTGGTCCGGCGTCGGCGTACCGTCCATCGGCGCCATCCCGTCGAGCGGGTGCGGCACGGCCGAGCCGCCGAGGCCCGCGGACTCAGGTCAGCGCTCGGGCGTGTTGCGCCGAGCCGCCGCCCGTCGCGCCGTAGGCCAGCGTTGTCAACGGGACGAGGATGCCCAGGACGAGGGGGTGGAACGGGTTGCGGCCCACGCCCAAGAGGACGAAGGCGGCCAGGCCGAAGCCCACGACGACGAGCCCCCCCGCGACCGCGATGGCCCAGAGCCACCCGAACTGTCGGCGCTGCGCGGCGACGACCAGGCCCAGGACGCCGGCCAGCACGGCCAGCAGGAGGCCGAGCACGCCGCCCAGGCTCGCCGTGAGGCCGGCGACCAGGTCCAGCGTGTTCTGCGGCCCCGTCGTCGCCGCCGTCGGCGGCGGGACGAAGGCATACTCGAGGGCGGCGCCGACCTGCGCCGCGACGAGCAGGAGGCACGACAGCAGGGAGGTGAGGAGCAGGAGGCGTTTCATGGAGGCGTCCCTTTCGCGCTCGGGCGCTGGTGTGGCGGGTACCGGGCATGCGGTGGTCGCCTGGCTGTGCCGAACCGGCAGCAAGACTGGCCGATTCGGCCGGCCTTGCGGGCTATCCCGATTATATCCCCCCGATCTACTCCCTGCCCCCTCCACGGTGGCTGCGACGGTGGCTGAGGAACGACCGCACGACCGATCGCTCGCGTGCTCTCGAGTGAAAGCGCGCCGCGAGCACGTCCGGAAGGAGCCATCCCATGATGGGCACGAAAGCCCGGCTCTTCACGCCGCTCCCGGCGCTTTCCCTTGACGAACTGGTGCCCGCCGACCACTTCTACCGCCACCTGGAGCGTGTACTCAGTCTCTCCTTCGTGCGCGAGCTGGTCCAGGAGTGCTATGTTGCTGACCATGGCCGTCCTTCCATCGATCCCGTCGTCTTCTTCAAACTCCAGTTGGTCATGCTCCAGTTGGTCATGTTTTTCGACGGGATCAGGTCGGAGCGCCAACTCATGCGACTGGCCGCTGACCGCCTGAGTGTCCGCTGGTACCTCGGCTATAACCTCGACGACCCCCTCCCCGACCATTCGAGCCTGACGCGTATTCGCGCCCGCTATGGCCTGGAGGTCTTTCGTCGCTTCTTCGCTGCGATTGTCGCGCAGTGCCAGCAGGCGGGACTGGTCTGGGGGCGCGAGCTCTACTTCGACGCGACCCAAGTGCAAGCGGATGCAGCGCTCGATTCGCTCACGGCGCGCTTTGCGGTTGAGGCGCGGGAAGCGCTGCGGGCGCGGCAGGCCAACCAGGTTGAGCAACCCAAGGAGGCGGTGGAAGCGCATCTAGCGGCGCTCTTCTCCGACACGGATCCCCAGCAACCGCCAGAGCAGGAGCGAACGGACGGGGTCGCTGAAGACCTTCCCACTGCGCCTGTCGCTGCAGCGGCGGCGAATGGAGCGGGCTCGCAGAGGCCCCCAGAGCCGCTATCCCTACCAGTTGCCCTCCCGGGCGCGCTGTGGGAGGACCTCGAGGCGGCCAATGGCGCACGACATGACTGGATCGCTCAGGAGGGCCGACAGCAGCGCGCGATCCATGGCGCCTACCACCGCACGGCGGATTTTCGCATCAGCGCCACCGATCTCGACGCCACACCGATGCGGCTCAAGGGTGGCGGCACGCATCTGGGGTACCAAACCCACTACGTCGTCGACGGAGGGAAGAAGCGGATCATCCTCGGGGTGCTGGTGGCCCCTGGGGAGGTGATGGAGAATCAGCCGATGCTCGACCTGCTCTGGCATGTGCGCTTCCGCTGCAAGCTGCGGCCACGGCAGGTGACGGGCGATACGACCTACGGCACGCTGGAGAACATTCAGGCGATTGAAGAGATGGGCATCCGCGCCTACGTGCCGCTCCCCGATTGGGAGCACCAGCGGCCGTATTTCGGGCCAGGCCAGTTCACCTATCATGCCGAGCGCGATGTCTACGTCTGCCCGCAGGGACAGCCGCTGCGTCGGTATCACGTCGAGTACACCGCGCAGAAGGTCGAGTATCGCGGCGATCCCGCGACGTGCAACGCCTGCCCACTCAAGGCGCAGTGTACGCCCAGTGACCAAGGACGCGGGGTGCATCGCCATTTCGCAGAACCCTATCTGGAGCGCGTGCGCGCCTACCACCAGACGCCGGCCTACGAGAAAGCCATGCGCAAGCGCCAGGTGTGGGTCGAGCCGCTGTTTGCCGAGGCGAAGGAGTGGCACGGACTACGTCGATTCCGCCTGCGTCGGCTGTGGCGGGTGAACAGCGAGGCGCTGCTGATCGCTGCGGGGCAGAACCTCAAGCGGCTGCTCCAACGACACGGCTGGGGACGCCGCCCCTTTCCCAGCGGGGCCGCTGAGGTCGCACTGCTTCTCCGCTGCTATCTCGATGGCTGCCTGGCTGTCCTCGTCATGCGAGGAGACGATCTGTGGCGGGGCCGAGTGCTCCTCGCACCTCGCCCCCCTTCGTAGCTGCCTAGCAGCGATATGGCCCTTTTTCAACAGGCTCTGACGTTTTTGAGGGTTCATTGCCGCCGTTGACGACCGCCTCGATGCGATGCAGCCGCGCCTCACCAAAACCGTAGCTGATGATCGCCTGCGCCGCCTCGCGCATGATTCCCTGCCGTCAGTAGGCCCGCGCCAGCTCGTAACCTATCTCGGCGCGACGGAAATCCTCGTCGAAGAGAAAGAACCCGCACGAGCCAATGATGGCGCGCTCGCCTTTCAGCGTGACGCCCCAGCGCACGCCCTCACGACGCGCGTACCACTCCTCCTGGCGGCGGATCAGATCACGTGAATCCTCTACCGACTGATGGGCGGGATCACCGTAGAGCTCCATAACGGTGGCGTCCGAGAATGTGGCGAAGAGCGCTTCCGCATCGCCTGGAAGTATCTGCCTCAGCAAGAGGCGCGACGTTTCGAGGGTCGGGAAACGCGCAAACATCTCTGGAACGCCCATGCCGCGGAATCTCCTCACAGGCAAATCAATGCGCAACACTGCCGGGTTGGCCTATGCCTCTTCAGGTGGGGTGGCTTTCTTCGCGTGGCTGGATGCTTTGCTGTTGGAAGTCTTGCTCCCGCTCTTCTTCGTGGACACAGACGATTGCGCCGCCGCGCCACTCCTCGTGTTCGTGGCGGCTGTCGTAGTTGAGCGCTTGCGCGTCGCCGGCTTCGACTCATCTGGCGCGCTCGCAGCCGGCTGTGCGCTCGTCGTGTCTGAGTCAGATTTCGTGGCAGGCTTCGCGCTCGTCGCGCGCCTGTGCGGCGCCTTCGCGGTCGAGGTCGCCGTCGCGTCGGGACCCGGCTCAGACGATGGTACTGGCGCGATCTCTGGAGGCGTTGGCGGGTCAGGATTGACCTCCGGCTCGACCTCCGGAACCCCTGGCTCTTCGGGAGTCTCCGATATCGCGGCAAACGGCGGAAGGTCTGGAACCTCAGGACCGTCCGGATTTTCTGGCAGGTCAGGAACCTCTGGCGTCGGCGACGTCGCTGGCCCATCTTCAGGCGCTGCGTTTTCCTCAACTCCGCCACGTTGCGCCGTACGCGCCTCGCCAGGGGTCAGCCGTGTCGCGTATGGGCGCTGACGCGCCGCCGGCCGCGCAATCCAGGCGCTCAGCGTTGCCAGGAAGCGCAGTGGCTGATCCTCGCAGACCGACGCCCCCGCCGCCGGAATGATCTCCAACTCGGCATAGGGATTGAGGATCGCCAGCTCCTCCATGATTCCCCGCGGGCGGCGGGTGTCGCGCTCCCCCGCCACAAACAGGAGCGGCGGCTGAATCAGCGACGCCTCCTGCTGGATCGGCAGGTCCAGCTCGCCCGTCAGCAGGGCGAGCAGCGCATATTGCCCCCCGAACTGATGCGCGCTGGCGTACTGGTGATCCAGCGCCTCCTCGCTCGCAGCGCCATCGCCCCGGCCCAGGGCCAGCCGTCGCAGAACCGGCCGTATCGAGAGCAGCGCATAGGGCGCCATGCCTAGCGAAGCGCGCTGCGCCGTGCGTACGGCCGTCTGCGCCACGGTTGGGTCGAGCCGCACCCCCGCCTCGATCTCTGGCGAGATCAACGCCAGTCGCGCGAACAGTTCCGGCTCGTCAGAGGCGGCCCGCGCCGCCACGTTCGCCGCGCGCCCCTGCGCGATCACGATGGCGGGGCGCTGGACGACGTCGCGCAGGAATCCCGCCAGCGCCGTCGCATAGAACTCGCCGGTGAAGGCCAGTGGCGGACGCTCGGACATCCCGAAGCCGAGCCAGTCGGGCGCGTAGACGCGATACTGGCGCGCCAGCCGCGCGAAGACGCTGCGGTACTCGTAGCTCGACGCGCCGGAATAGAAGTCGTGGAGGAGGACGACCGGCTCGCCGTCTTCTGGCCCCGCGATGGTGTAGTAGAGGTCGCCGCCATGCACGCGATCAATCTTCGCCTCGCCCTCCAGACCGCTCCTGAGGGGCTGCGGCGTTGTCAGCACGTGCCGCGCCGTGACGAAGAGCGCTCCGCCTGCAGCGACCGCGCCTCCCAGCGCCACCCCGCGCCCAACCCAGCGTATTATCCCCATACGTGCTGTCCTCTCTGCTGCGGCGCGCTCGTCCCCTGCGCGCTTATGCCCACTGCGCTCGCGGCGCCGCGACCCGGCCACGGGTCCCTCTGCGGCCAAAGTCCGCCACCCATTCGTCTATCGTACGACATCCCCGCGCCACCGAAGACGCGACCCTTCTCCTGATGGGGACGAATCGCCCGCGCGAGCGCCACGCGCTCGGTGCGAATGTCCTGTACACGCGTGTCCGGCGGACAACCTACTGCGCGTTTGCGCCGCCCTCGGGACGCCGCCGCACTGCCAGGCTCAGCCAGGTCGCCCCGCCGATCAGCAGCAGCGCCAGCGCCGCAAAGACGACGAAAATCGGCACATCATTGGTGACGGCGACCACGGCGCCACGGATCGCCGCCAGGCCGATGAATCCCCCGCCAATCAGGAGAAGCGAACGCGTGCGTGTCCCCAGTCCAACCGCTACGACGACGATGGCCTCGGCGACGAGGATGAGCAGATACAGCGTGTCGTTCTGGTCGGTGAACGACTGGACGAACGTCGGCAGCAGCAGCGTGAACGAGCCGAGAATCGAGGCCCACGCCGCGTAGTACGCTGCCCCACGCAACTTCTTGTCTGCCGGTAGCAGCGCGCCCACCAGCAGCAAATAGCTCGCGGGGAGCAGTGTGTACGCCTGCGGATTATCCAGCCCCAGCCAGCGCGCGCCCCAGTCGAATGCGAGCGTCGCCACGAACCCGGCGAGGTAGAGCAGCCCGCGTCTCTCTGTCTGCGCGGCGATCAGCGCGAGCAGCCCGGCCACCGCCAGCACGGCGCCCCCCGTCGCCAGCGTCAGCGCGCTCTCCACGGTGAAACTGCCGGGAAGGATCATCGCTCCGAGCGCCGTCAGGATCGCCGTGATCAACCCGCCCCAGCGATGTCCGCCTACGCCGATCACACGTGTATCAAGGGGCTGCTCGCCATACTGGCGTGGCGCGACCGTCCCCAGCCAGGGGAGCGCGCGCCAGAGCCACTGTCCGGCGAAGTAGAGATAGGCCAGCGCCGCGAGGCTGAGAACCGTCTGCCAGCGTTCGAAGTCGAAATGAACCGCCGTGACGATCAGCGCAGCCGCGCCCACGGTGAAGGGCAGCGCCAGCAGCTCCGGCAACGCCTCCGCCGCGACGATGGCGTAGCAGAGCAGCGCGATCGCGATGAGCGCGATGTACTCGAAGTCCGGCTGCGACGCGCCACGGATCACCGTCGCCAGGCTCGCCGTCGCCGTCACGATGTACCATGGCAGCGACCAGCGAACGCCGAAGCGCCGTCCCAGCAGCATCGCCACGACGCCCAGCCCCAGCGCGACCGGCAGCAGTAAACGGGGATTGGTCTGGATCAGCGCGACGCCGGACGCGTAGAACGCCGGGGCGATGCCCGCCAGCGGTTCGCGTTCCAGCAGCGTGATCGCCGCGCCCACCGCGGTGTAGATCAGGAGGACGACCTCCATCGTGTTCGCATCGTAGGGAACGACGCGCGTGAGCGAGACGAGTGAGACCACCGCGCCGAGCGCATAGAGCGAGATCGCCCACTGGCGCCCGGCGACGAGACGCACGACGGCGCCCAGCAGCGCCACGCCTCCCGCTAGCGCCACCGTCACGAGCAGGCGGTTCTCGTCCGGCAGCGCCAGCGCCCCCCACCAGCCGTAGAGCGTGGCGGCGGCGGTCAGCAGCGGCGCGCGCTCAACCAGGAGCGCGACCAGGTAGATCTCGACGGCGAGGGCGAAGAGCGCAATGTAGAAGACGTCCTTGTACGTGCCACTGCGCAGGGGCAGCGCGAAGCTGGCGACGACGGCGATTCCGTACCAGACGCCGGTCCAGCGTAGCCGTCCCGCCGCGCCTTGCACGGCTCCGAAGACGGCGCTCAGGCGTGACGCGCGCGCCAGCAAACTGAAGAGCGCGCCGAGCAGGATCGCGCCGAAGGCGATCGCCGCCGTCGGCAGGAATCGTTCCGGTCCGGGCACGACGAAGACCGCCCAGACGCCATAGAGCGCGGCCAGCGGCGTGAGCCAGGCGGTGCGTTCGACAAGCGCCACGCCATAGGCGATGAGCGCCAGCAGGAGCAGGGCGAGGTAGTTGAAGTCTGGATCTGTAGCGCCGCGAATGGCCGTCGCCACGCTCGCGATCAGCGCCGCCGTGTACCAGGGCGCCGCCCACGAGCGGCCCAGCCAGCGGCTCATGATAACGCCCACGAGCGTCAGCCCGGCCGCGATCGGCAGCAGCAGCCGCGCGTCGGATTGCACGACGACCGCGCCAGAGGCGTAGAGCGCGGGCACGACGCCGACGGCGGGATTGCGCTCCGCCAGCACTGGCGCGACCGAGGCCGCCGCGTAGACAAGGAAGATCGCGGCGATGAGATTGGCGTCGTAGCCGGGCAGCCACGCGAACGAGATCGCCGAGGTGAAGACGGCGGCGCCATAGAGCGGTAGCGCCCATCCGCGCGCCAGCCGCAAACGCAGCGCTGCGCCCAGCAAACCCAGCGCGCAGGCGTAGACGACGATGGGGATGTAGCCGTCCTCGCGCGGGAAGGCCAGCGCGGCCAGCGCGGCATAGAACGCCGCCAGCGGCTCCAGCGTCGCGCGATAGGGCATCACGGCGCGGCGCTGCAGCGCGAGCAGATAGACCGCCGCGCCGAACGCCAGCAGCGCGCCGACCTGCCAGTACGGGCCGCCGGGATTGGCGAAGCGAATCTGGATCAGCGGCCCGAACGAGCCGAGCGCGCCAGCCACCAGCCACGGAATATCCCAGCCACGACCGCGCATCTGATACAGCAGCGCTCCGGCGCCGAAGAGCGCCAGCGCGACAACCAGCGCGGGCAGCGGGTCAATACGCCCGAAGAGCGCCAGCCACGCGATCGCCGCTGGCGCGATCATCGCCGCCTGAACGTTCTCCCAGAGCGCCGCGATTGTCGCCAGCGCCGCGATCACCAGCAGGAGCGCCACCGGCAGCGAGACGCCGATCAGCGCGTACAGCCCGACGTCGGCCTCGCTCGATCCCGCCTGAAAGAGCGCCAGCAGAGTGGTCCAGAGCGCGATGACATACGGGGTCACAATGGCCCAATTGCGGCCAAGAACGCGCCGTATCGCCAGGGCGGCGACGGCGACGGAGACCGCGAGCACGCTCGCGGTCAGCCCGTTGTGCGCCTGCGTCAGGGCGGGAATAGGCAGCAGCAGGCCAAAGGGCAGAGCAAAGTTGGCCGCGGCGTCGTTCCCTGCGCGACGCCCCGCGACGAACGCGAGCGCGGTGAAGAGCGCCAGGATCGTGGTCTGATAGACCGCGCTCGGCTCCACGATGATCCCATTGACGGAGCCACGGATGAAGACTAGCAGCGAGGCGAGCAGGCCGTAGCCAAAGGCCACCACAAGGATCGGCACGGAGTATTTGCGTGTCGCGGCGGCGCTCCACGTCAGCGCGAGACCGGCGAGGCCGGCCGCCACGGCCAGCAGCGCGTACTCGAACGAGGGCAGCGTCAGTTCTGGCAGGAGGTCATAGAGCGCGCTGCGGATGTCTGGCGTGATGAACGCGCTGTACACTGTGGAGTAGAGCCAGATCAGGTAGACCCCGCTGACGAGCAGCCACCAGGGCGCCTTTTCGCGCAGCGCCGTCAGCAGCGTGATGGCGAGCGCCGTCGCCACCGCGATGATCAGCGGCCAGTTCGGCGGGCGATCAACGATCACTGCGAACGCGGCCACCGTCGCCAGCGCCTGACCCACGCCATAGACCCCGCGACGCAGCGCGGTTCGCGTCGGCTGCAGGACCCCAAGCGCGAGCGCGCCGAGCGCCTCGAGAATCGCGACGCCGTTGAGGAGCCACGCGAAGCTGAGGCGGTCGAGCGAGTACGCGATGCCCACGCTGAACGCGAGATACGCCAGCGCCGCCGCCACGCCGGCGTCGGCCAGGTCCATCCCACTCGTCTCGCGCCGTTCGAGCTGGCGCGTCGTGACGCTCCAGGCGAGGGCGAGGAGCAGCAAGCCGCTCGCGCTGATCAGCAACCGTGTCGAGGGAATCGGCGCCTGAGACGGCGCGATGACCGAGAGCAGAAAGCTCGACGCCCCCTGACCAAGCGAGGTGATCGCCGCGAGAGTCGTGGCGATACCGCCGACAAGCCTGCCCGACTGCGCCACCGCCGCCAGCGGCGCAAACTGTCTGCCCCAGGTCGGCAGGAGCATCAGCAGCGCGACGAGGGTCAGGCGCGAGTACGACCAGTCGTCGGGGATCGCCAGCCAGTCCGGCAGCGCGAGGATGCCGATAGCAAAGGCGACCCAGCCCATGTACGCGTAGGCGGCGAACTTGACGCGCCAGGCGAGGAAGAGGTAGACCGCGGCGGCGTAGAGCGCCGAGAGTGTCAGCATGCCGGTCGCCGAGATCGTCCCTTCGAGCAGGAAGTAGTAGGCCGCCAGGGCGACGAGCGGTACCATCAGGGCGAAGACGAAGAGGTAGGCACCGCCGACGGTGCGCAACCGCTCGCTGCGGCGGAAGAGGAAGCCGAGGGCCGCGAAGAGCAGATGCACGGCGATGAGCACGGCCAGCTTGACGCCGTTGGTCAGCCCTTCAGGAGCGAACGCGCCGATCTCGAAAGTCAGCGCCGCGACCAGCATCAGGAAGCCGCCCAGATACGCCATCACCGCGATAGCCTGGTCGGCGAGGAACTCGCGGAAGGAGAAGGCGCGCGCAGGTGGCGCGAGCGGGCGCGTCAGGGGAACTGTCGGCGGCGCGGCGGGCGGCCCATAGGGATAGGGCGTGAAGCTGGGCGGTACTGGCGCCGCGGCGCCAGTGGCGGTCGGACTCGCCACGGGGCCACGCCGTTCCGCCAGATAGCGTGTGGAGATCTCGTCGCGCATCTCCAGGACCGACTTCTCGCCCTGTCCCTGGCTCACCCGCGCATCGAGGTCGGGTATGAGGCGGTAGAGAAACCGCAGCTCGGCGACCTTTTCCGCCGAGGGAGTCGCGCCGGGCGCGGTCGCGGCGGCCTGCTCGGCGAGATACTGCGGGCGGATCTCGTCGCGCAACTGCGTGAGCGTGCGGGCGGCTTCACCGGCGCCGATGCGCTTGTCGAGCGCGAGCAGCGCATCATAGAGGTAGCGCAGTTCGCCGATGAGCGCCGGAGCCAGCGGCTCGCCGCAGACGGCGCAGTAGGTGGCGCCGGGAGAATACGGGGAATGACAATTTGGGCAGAGGAACGCGCCGGGACTCGTGGGATTTTCAGGGTTCGCCATGGGACCCCCTTTGCGCGCGAACGGAGACTCGCGCGAGCAAGGCCGCAGGAGAGACGATCAGGAGGGATGAATCCGTTGCTAAGCGTGCGGGCGTCGGACTCAGTTCAGCATACCGCGACCCCGCCCGGCTGTCTATAATCAAACGGGCGCCCACTAGCTATCTGATGAGCTTGATTCGAGTTGGCGTACGTTACAGCGCTGTTTTTGGGGAAATCGGGTGAGCCCAATGGCGAACGAGACATGCCTGGAGATCGCGACGCCGCACGGCAAGGTGATCGGCGCGTATCATCCCGTCGAGGGCGCGACGAGCGCGGTTGTGATGGTCGCCGGCGTCTTCGGTGGGACGGACGGCCCCTCGCGGGCCTACCCCGCCCTGGCGTACCAGCTCCAGGCGGCTGGGACTGCGGCGTTGCGGCTCGACTACCGGGTTCCCACGAACATGAACGAGTGTGTCTACGATCTCGACGCCGGGCTGCACGCCCTGGGGCGGATGGGATTCGCGCGATTCGCGCTGGTGGGATGGTCGCTGGGTGGCGCGGTGGTCATCAGTTCCGGCGTCGCGCACCCGGATGTCGTCGCGGTGGCAACGCTGGCGAGCCAGACCGCTGGGGCTGGAGCTGTAGGGCGCCTCGCGCCGCGCAGCCTGCTCCTGCTGCATGGCACGGCGGATCACGTGCTGCCCGACGCCTGCTCGCGGCTGCTCTACCAGCAGGCGGGTGAACCGAAGCAGCTCGTCCTCTACGACGGCGACGGCCACGAGTTCAGCCGCAACCACGATGAGGTAATCGAGACGCTCTTGATGTGGGCGCTGCCGCTGCTGGGCGCGTCCACGGATGCGCGACACGAAGGCTAAGTGGCGAGATAGGTTCTATCAGGTGAGGCGCCGCCCCTTTCCTCCGACGCCGCGCACGCATACAATAGAGAAACGAGATCGGGGGCAAGCGCACGCCCTCGTGGAGCCGCACAGCGAGGGGGTTGAGCCATGAGCGCATCAGATAACGACGACAGCACCGAAGAAACCGATCCATCCTCAGCCACAGCGTCGGTTCCGGTGGAGACCTGGACGCAGGAGGTCGCTCCCACCAGCGCCGCGCCGCCGGCCCCAGAGGGAACACCCTTCCGCGACGATCAACTGCTCTTCTACGAAGGCGCGCTGATCCGCAACGAGCTTGCCACCGCACAGGCGGATCCCGAGGCAGCCCGCGATCTCGCGGCGCGCCACTGGTCGCGGCTGCTCTACGATCCGAACTCACCCTGGCGTGGCCGGGCGCCCTATCCGCAGGTCAGCCTGCCCAAGTCCGACAAACAGATCCCCTGATGAAAACGCAAAAAGTGTTTCACGTGAAACAGTTTTTGGAATGTCTGCTTCACGCGAATCAGATAGAGGGATGTTAGGCGCAGTCAGGTCTTATCATGTCGTATCAGGCGTCATTCGGCGCGTTGGGCTGGGTAGTTGGCAGCGTGAGTGGACTGTGCGGCTGCTGATTGAAATCGAAATCCTTCTGCAGGTCGCCGAGGATCGAAGCGTTCTCACGTACGGTGGCGCGCGAGTCTGGGCGCCCGTCGGTCTTGGGGTCCAGGCGTTGCCCGCCGAGGAAATCATCCTCGATGAACTTCAGGTAGGCGTCGAAACTGAGCGTCTGGTGATCGATGTAGCCCTGTTTCGCATACGGGCTGATGACCAGGCCCGGCACGCGCAGGCCATAGCCGTTCTCGTCCACATGTGGCGGTGTGACGTGATCATAGAAGCCGCCCCAGTCATCCCAGGTCAGGAAGATCGCTGTGCTGTTCCAGTCCGGCCCCTGCATCACCGCGTTGATCAGGCCGGTGACGTAGGCCTGCCCGGCGCTGACCAGGGCTGGCGGATGCTCGCTGGCCTTGCCGTTCGGCACAACCCACGAGACCGCCGGGAGCGCGCCTTTCTTCGCCGCGTCGTAGAAGCCGGTCACGGGCTGGATGTTCTTCAACTCGCCGTCGGCGCGCACAGTGTCGAAATAGGGCAGCGGGTTCCAGATCTGCGGCGTGCCAGCCTTCTGGGCCTTGGGCACGCAGGTCATCGCGTCGTCCTCGCAGTCCGGTTGTGTGCCTTCGGCGACGTAGTAGCCCCAACTGACCTGCTGCTTGTGGAGCAGGTAGGTGAGGTCGGTCCAGGCGTAGTCGGGACGCTTCTGCGCGACGCCGGTCTTATTGAAGCGGTCAGGACTCTGCAGCGCGCTGACACAGCTCATCGGGTCGCCAAACTTCGCGCAGGTCGCCGACCAGCCCGAGACGGTGAAGAGGTGCGCGGGCAAGCTCCACGAGGCGTTCGGCTCGAACATCTTGTCCTGCAGCACGAAGTTGTGGGCGTAGGCCCAATAGTTCGGGATCTCGGCGTCGGTATGGTAGCCCATCACGTCGGGCGCGGCGCCGGTCGCGCAGGCGGGATCGAACGGATCCTTGCACGTCGTCTTCTGCCCCTTGAGCTGCTCGGAGATGAATCCATTCATCTTGCCGCCGTTCACATCGTTGATGGCGCTCGACTCGCCGTGCGGGCCGCCACGATTGAGGTCGTTGCTGTCGTGGTAGGGCTTGACGCACTGTTTCGTCTGGGGATCGGGCACACAGACGGTTGGCTGACCATCCTGCATGGGAATACCATCCACGCCAGGATAGGTCCCGAAGTAGCTGTCGAACGAGCGGTTCTCCTGCATGATGATGACGACGTGCTGGATCTTGTGGATGCCCGTCGGCGGTGGGGGCGTCGTTGGCGCGCACGCCGCGAGTGTCCCCACCCCCAGTAGCGCGGCGAACAGTGTCGCGGCAACCGCCCGCGCTGTGTGTGATCCGTTCGTTCTCTCGAGAAGCGAAGGCGAACACGTCGAGCGCATGGAGGCCTCCCTGCCCTTAGCTCAAAAGCATGAGCCGCTGCTTCCAGGTTGCACGCGCTCCCATTATCAGGCAGCAAGGTCCTCCCTGCCGAGGGTGTTTTGCAAAGTATGTGTAAAGAACGGCGCGCAGCGCATGCGATACAGGCGCCGCAGGGAGCTAGTGGGAGGCGCGCTCAATTAGACCTGCGTCGGACGCATGCCGCCCAGCAGATCGGCTTCGGCGAGCAGCGACCGCAGTCTGACACGCTCGCCCTGGCCGAGCGGCGCGAGCGGACGGCGGGGGGCGCCGCCATAGTGCGCGACGAACTCCAGCGCCGCCTTGAGTCCCGGCACGCCATAGCCGGACGTCACCGCCGTGTTCACCGGGATCAGCCGCGCCTGGAGCGTTCGCGCCTCGTCCAGCCGCCCCGACTCGTAGAGCGCTATCAGTTCCAGGCACTCGCGTGGCGCGATGTTCGCCAGCGCCGCGATGGCGCCACGCGCGCCGACCACGAGCGCTGGCAGCAGGAAGCCCGCGCTGCCCGCCAGCGTCACGAAGTCGCTACGCGCGCCCGCGACGACCTCGGCGAGCTTCGCCACATTGCCGGAGCTATCCTTCATGCCGGCGATGTTGGGATGCGCCGAGAGGGTGATGACCGTCTCGGCGTCGAGATCCAGCCCCGCCGCGTTGGCCGGCATGTTGTAGATCATCACCGGAACTGGGCTGGCGTCGGCGACGGCGAGGTAGTGCGCGCGCAGCGCGGCGGCGTCCATGCGCGCGCGGTAGTAGCTCGGCGGCAGGACGAGCGCGACGTCCGCCCCGGCTTCCGCCGCGAGCTGGCACAGCGCGATGGTCCCACGCGTCGAATCGGTTCCCGCGCCAGCTAGCACCTGTCCGCTAGATTCCGCCACCGCGCGCGTCGTCGCGATCACGACGTGGCGCTCATCGCGGTTCAGGTGCACCGCCTCGCCATTCGAGCCGAGCGCGACGAAGCCGGTGATTCCCGCCGCCTTGAGCCGAATCAGGTGCTCGCGCAGCGTTGCCAGGTCCAGGTCCTCGTTTTCATCGAAGAAGGTAGGGATCGGCGGGTAGATCCCCTTGATCGCGATCATCGGCGCGCCTTTCCACTGCTGGCCGTCGCCTTGGCGCGGCGTGGCGCTCGCGCGGCGGGCTTGCGCGCGCGTGGACGCGAGGCGACGGCGGGATCATTGCCGGCGATGTGCAGGAAGCGGATGGCCTGGCCCATGAGGTGGTAGTAGTGGCTGACGTTGTACTTCTCGTTGGGCGCGTGGATGTTGTCGTCGGGCAGGCCGGTGCCCATAAAGATGATCGGCGCGCGCAGCTCGCTATCGAAGAGCGCGCCAACGGGGATCGAGCCGCCCTCACGCATGAAGACCGGCGCCTTGCCCCATTCTTGCTCCAGCGCCCGCTCAGCCACGAGCATGTAGACGTTCTCCAGCGGAACAAGCACGCCCGCGCCGCCGTGGACCTCCTCGACAGTCATGGTGACGCCCGGCGGGCAGAGCGCCGCGACACGCTTCCTGAGCAGCGGCAGGACCTCCGCTGGCCTGATCTCCGGCGGCAGGCGCAGGCTGACCTTGACCTTGCCCTCGGCGGGGATGACCGTCTTGGCCCCCTCGCCGGTGAAGCCGCCGACGAAGCCGTGGACCTCGAGCGTCGGGCGCGCCCACATGCGTTCCAGCGGCGGATATTGTTCTTCACCAACCAGTGTGTCTACACCCATCTCATGCTTGAGCAGCGCCGCCTCGTCGACAGGATTGCGCGCCCACAGCGCACGCTCTTTCTCGCCGATGGGTCGCACCTTGCGATAGAGGCCGGGAATCTTGATATGTCCGTCCACGCCCTTGAGTCCGGCGAGGACGAGCGCCAGCGCATGCAGGGGATTAGGCGCGACGCCGCCGAAGACGCCGGAGTGCAGGTCGCGTTTGGCGCCCTTGGCGATGATCTCGCTGTAGAGGATGCCGCGCAGGCTGTAGATGATGGCGGGGACGCCCGGCGCAGGCATGCCGGTATCCGCGACGAGGACGGCGTCGCAGGCCAGTTCGTCGGGATGCTCGCGCACGTACTTCTCAATGGAGGCGCCACCTGCCTCTTCCTCGCCCTCGATCAGGATCTTGATGTTGACCGGCAGCGTCCCGTTGGCGCGCATGAGCGACTCCAGCGACTTGACCAGCGCGAGCATCTGCCCCTTGTCGTCCACCGCGCCGCGCGCGTAGAGGTTCCCGCCGCGCACCTCCGGCTCGAAGGGCGGACTCTTCCACAACTCGATGGGGTCCACCGGCTGCACATCGTAGTGGCCGTAGAGAAGGATGGTCGGCTTGCCCTTGGCCTCGAGCCACTCGCCGTAGACGAGCGGATGGCCGTCTTTGAGCGGCTGGATGAGCCGGACCTTCTTCATACCGATGGCGTTGAGCTGGTCGACGACGAACTGCGCGGCGCGGCGCATATCGTCGTGATGCTCCGGCAGCGTGCTGATGCTGGGGATACGCAGCAGCGCCTTGAGGTCATCGAGGAAGGCCTCGCGGTGGGATTCGACGTAGGCGAGCGCCTTGTCGGGCGTCGGCATCGCGCCGCTGGGAGAGTGGGCGGGCATGGCGAGCATCATCCTTTTGTGCGGAGATTCTGCGGCGGCATGAGATGTAAGCGCGCGAATAGGGGTCAGCGCGTGGCGTTACCTTTCATCGTAGCAGCCGCTCGCTGGGCTGTCCAGCGCGTTTCGTTCCATTTATGATGATCCTGTAACCACTCGCATGTTTGGCGTGTGTAAAGCGCATCGTTGTAGCAATCATCAGCGACCACCATCAGACGAGCGGATGGGGCAGTTCATGTCGCTTCTGCGTCTCCCTGCGTGGCTGCGAACTACATCGCCTTTATGGCCTATCCAGCTCCTTGCGACCGAGGCGGAGACGCCGGACTCGTCTAGCGCCGTGCGAACCGAGGTGGCTGGCGCCGTGGCTCCCGGGCTCGACGACTTTGAGGTGTTTTTCACTCGCCACGAGCGCGAGGTCGTGGGCTATCTCTGGCGCATGACGGGTGAGGAGCAGGCGGCGCGAGACCTCACACAGGAAACGTTTCTGCGCACGTGGCAGCGCTTTGACCAAGTGCGTGCGTATGACCAGCCAAAAGCATGGCTTTTCCGTGTGGCGACGCATCTGGCGCTGAACCATCTCCGCGATCAGGCGACAGGCGCAAAGGCGCGGCAAGCCTGGAGTCAGAGCGAGCACGCCACGCAGAGCGATCCTGCGATGCGCATCGTGAACCAGGACGCTGTACTGCAAACGCTGCAAACGCTCTCGCCACGCGATCGCGCCGCACTCGTGCTGCATTCGATCTATGGGCTGACCTGCGCCGAGCTGGCGCGGTCTCTGGGTATCTCGCGTTCCGCCGCGAAGGTGGCACTCTGGCGCGCTCGCGAGCGTTTTCGCACGCAGCACCAGCGGTCGGAGGAGCGATCATGACGATAACAGACGCTCTCGACTTGGCGCGCCGATGACCTCCCGACGCGCGAAGCGAGCCTGCTGGCGGCGCATGTGGGCGAGTGCGCCTCGTGCCAGGCGCATCTGGCCGCGTATGACAAGATGGACTCGCTGCTACGCGCGCAGACTCTGCCACAAGGCTTGACGGGGAACTAGGAGCCGTTGTGTCTGCGACTGCATGTGCGATCACCGCGCCGTTTGCGTTCTCTGCGGTTGCCTGCGAATGCGCGCCTGATCGCGGCGGTCGCGGCGATGCTCGTGGTGGTGATTGGCTTTACGCTGGTGTTCCGTGCAGGCATTGGGCAACGAATCACCGCCGCCACGACAGCCACGATGATTCCAATCACGACACCAGAGCCAACGTACGTCCAGCCGACCTCTACGCCATTCAACTATGGGCAGCCAGCGCATCCGCTCACCTGGCGGCAGGTGGCGTTGCCATCGGACCTTTCGCCATCGGCGCCACCAGATTATCTCGAATACGATGGGGGAAGTGTCTTTGCACCAGCACATAACGACGCAAGCGTTGCCTATCTCTGGGGGCCGTCTACCACGGTAGCGGATGAGAACCTCCATGACATCCGCCAATGGTCGCTGTGGGTCTCAAATGATGGCGCGGCGCATTGGAAGCGCGTAACTTCTCCGCCTATGACTGACAACGGCATTGCGTTCCTGGTCGTTGACCAACTAAATCCCAATATCCTCCTAGCGGAGGCGCTGGTCATTGATCCGCCAGTCGGCGAGCATGTCGCCCAGCGGTTCATTTCCCAGAATGGCGGCGTGACTTGGCAATTACGAGCCTTTGCTGGTCGCCCTCGCGTCTCAGAGATCGCGACGTGGAGTGGTGTGACATTTGGCATGGTTGGTGAGTTACCCGATCCAAACGGCGGAGCGGCAAGCGCGGACAACTTTCCCTTTGCGCGGAGCGATGACGGCATGCGTACATGGCGAGCGATTGACCAGCCAATCGTGGTCACAGGCCAGTGGGTGACCGGCTTCTGGGTCAATAGCAGGACCGACGCGCTTCTCGTCCGCACGAATCGGGCAGGGCTTTGGGAGACGCGTGATCTCGGCGCGCACTGGAGTCGGCTGCCGGATACCAGCAGTCCCTACGTGCAATATGTTGTGCAGGACGCGCCATCGAGCGATACGTGGCGCATCTGCGGCTTCGTCTCGGATGGCTCCTCCGCGCCGCCAGTCCTCAAATGCTCGGAGGACAGCGGCAAGACATGGGAGGATCGTGCCAACATTGTGATCTCGACGCCTTGTCCGGTCTGCGCAAAGGGTAAGCCTGGTCTGGTGGAAGGTATCCCAGTTCCTGTGGGGATCGCGTCTGACGGCGCAGTCATCGTCGCTGACCTCGGTGGGCTGACGAGTAATTATCAATGGATCACAGCGTTGTATCGCTTGGAACCGGGAGCGACGACGTGGCGGTCGTTAGGCGTGATTCCTAACGGTGGCGCTGATCCGCATCCACTGTTCTCACAGGGGCGTGCGATCTGGACGATCTCTGGCGGTCCCTCTGGCGTTTATACAACGACCTATCAATAGCGCAACGCTAGAGGCGGCATTGACACTTGCCCGTGTCGTCGCACATACTTCTTGCAACAACTTCATACGCTCAATGATCTCCTCCGGGAGGAGTAGGCGCCGGCAAACTGGCTGATAGAGACGGGAGCCGCTTGGGCTGGAAGCTCCCACAGCCACTGGCGCCGAAGGTCGCCCTGGAGCATTCGCCGCAGAACTCCGCCGCATCCCACGCGACGGACACTAGAGCGGCGCGGGGGCGCCCGCTACAGCGTGGCCCCAATCGGCGCCGAGACGTCGCCGCCCGCTGGGGATCTGAGCGCGTGGGGATGGCGACATTCCCGCGAAGCATGGTGGTACCGCGGAAGCGCGCTAGACGCCCTTTCGTCCCTGCGTCGGACGAAGTGTGGCGTTTTTTGTTTGCCGCCGTTTCCGGCGCCTTACGTAAAGTGTTTCACGTGAAACACTTCCTGTGCACAGGAGGTAGCACCACCATGCCCTTGCCCAGACGCTATGATCCCGCGACCGCCGAGCTGGAGCGCCAGGCGCGCTGGCAGGAGTCTGGGGCGTACCTCTACGACCGCGCCAGCGCCGCGCCGCGCTTCGCCATCGACACGCCGCCGCCGACCGTCTCCGGCCAGCTGCACCTTGGCCACGTCTACTCCTACAGCCATACCGACTTCCTTGCGCGCTACGCCCGCATGCGCGGCCACAACGTCTTCTACCCGATGGGTTTCGACGACAACGGCCTGCCCACCGAGCGGCTCGTCGAGAAGACACGCGGCGTGCGTGCGCCGGAGATCGGCCGCGCGGCGTTCATCCAACTGTGCCTGGAGGTGAGCGAGGAGGCCGAACGTGACTACCGCACGCTCTGGACACGCCTCGGGCTCTCGATTGACTGGCGCTACAGCTACCGCACCATCGACGAACGCTCACGTAAGACGGCGCAGTGGTCCTTCATCGACTTCTATCGCAAGGGGCTGGCGTACCGGCAGGAGGCGCCGGCGATCTGGTGCCCGGAGTGCCTGACCGCCATCGCGCAGGCCGAGCAGAACGACCTCGAACGCGAGACGACCTTCTACACGCTCGCCTTCACGCTGGAGGACGGCCCGACGCTGCCCATCGCGACGACGCGCCCGGAGTTGCTGCCGGCCTGTGTCGCGGTCTTCGTCCATCCCGACGACGCGCGCTTTCGGGATGTGGTCGGTCAGCAGGCCACCACTCCGCTCCTCGGCGAGCGTGTTCCCATCCTAGCGGATGCGCGGGTCGATCCGGCGAAGGGGTCTGGCGCGGTGATGTGCTGCACGTTCGGCGACGCGACGGATGTGGAGTGGTGGCGCGAGTACGACCTGCCCTTGAATGTCATCATCGGGCGCGACGGGCGACTGAACGAGGCAGCGGGAGAATACGCCGGGATGACGACGAGCGAGGCGCACGCGGCTATTGTCGCGGCGCTGGAGGAGGCGGGCGCGCTGCTGGAGCGCCGCAACGTCGCACAATCGGTGCGCGTCCACGAGAGATGCGACACGCCAGTCGAGTACGTGGTGGCGACGCAGTGGTTCGTGCGCGCGCTCGACTTCAAGGCGCCGCTGCTGGAGGCGGGCGAGCGCATCACGTGGCGTCCGGCGCACATGGGGGCGCGCTACCGCGAGTGGGTGGAGAACCTGCGCTGGGACTGGGGCATCTCGCGCCAGCGCTACTTTGGTGTGCCCTTCCCGGTCTGGTACTGCGACTCGTGCGGCGCGACGATCCTTGCCGATGAAGCTGAACTGCCGCTGGACCCGACCGAGCGCCAGCCGACGACTCCATGCGAGTGCGGCGGGACGAGCTTCACACCAGAGCGCGACGTGGTGGACACCTGGGCGACCTCCTCGCTCTCGCCACAGATCGTTGGGCAGTACTTCAACGACCACGATCTCTACCAGCACGTCTTTCCCTTCACGCTGCGGCCACAGGCGCACGAGATCATCCGCACCTGGGCGTTCTATACCATCCTTCAGTCGTATCATCACTTCGGCGCGCTGCCGTGGTCAAATGTGGTGATCTCCGGGTGGGGGCTGGCGGGCGAGGGCATGGGTAAGATCAGCAAGAGTCGTGGTGGCGGCCCGATGGCGCCGCTGGCGATGATCGAGCGGTATTCCGCCGACGCGGTGCGCTACTGGGCGGCCAGCACGGGCTTTGGCAAGGATTCGATCATCAGCGAGGAGAAAATCGCGACAGGGGCGAAGCTGGTGACGAAGCTGTGGAACGTGGCGAAGTTCGCGGAGCGCTTTCTGACAGGCGATGTACCCACGACGGCGCCGGATGACCTCGCCCCGACGGATCGCTGGCTGCTCTCGCGGGCGCAGCGACTCATTGCGCGGGTGACGGCGCTCTTCGAGGCGTACGACTACGCCGCGGCCAAGAGCGAGATCGAGGCGTTCTTCTGGCGTGACCTCGCCGACAACTATCTGGAGCTGGCGAAGGGGCGACTCTATGAGGCGTCGGGAGCGGCGCATGCGGCGGCGCGCTGGACGCTCGGCGCGGTCCTGCTGGACACGCTCAAGCTCTTCGCGCCGTTCCTGCCGCATGTGACCGACGAGATCTATGCAGGTCTCTTCGCCGTGGGCGAGGAAGGCGCGACGATCCACCACGGGTCGTGGCCAACTCTGGACGAGGCGCTGATCGACGAGGAGGCTGAGGAGGCAGGCGAGCTGATCGTTGAGATCGCGACCGCTGTGCGCCGGTACAAGAGCGAGGCGAACCTCTCCCTCGGCGCGGAACTGGCCGTTCTCGGGCTGACGACCGATAGCGAGGCGCTGGCGGAGCAACTGCGCACAGCAGAGACCGATTTACGCAGTGTCACCCGCGCTCGCGTGGTCACCGTCACCTACACCGCCGATGCGCTGGAGTCGCCGCTGCCGTCCGGCCGCGTGAGCCTCACGATACTGGAAGAGTAGATCGCTGGGCGCAGTGAGAGGCGCGAACGGCGCTGTACGGCATATTTGTAGGGGCGCGATCTATCGCGCCGCACGCCTACGTCGATGCGCCGCGTGGCCACATGGCTTTATGAGGGATAGTGCGATGCAGGTATTCCTGGAGACCGAGCGGTTGACGCTGCGCCGGTTCACCGAGGACGACATGGATCACCTGGTCGAGCTGGATAGCGACCCAGAGGTGATGCGCTATCTCAACGGCGGCGTCGCGACGCCACGCGAGCTGGTCGAGCGGGAAATCTTGCCGCGCTTCCTGGGCTACTATGAGCGCTACGCCGGGTTTGGCGTCTGGGTGGCGGTCGAGAAGGCCGGTGGGGCGTTCGTTGGGTGGTTCAGCTTTCGACCACCGGACGATAGTCGCCTGGACGGGGTGGAGCTTGGCTACCGGCTGCGCCGCACGGCATGGGGTCAGGGCTATGCGACGGAGGGGGCGCAGGCGCTGATCCGTAAGGGCTTCGACGAGCTGGGCGTGCGGCGGGTGGTTGCGACGACCTACGAGCGCAACCTGGCGTCCCGACGGGTGATGGAAAAGGTGGGCATGACGCTCGTGCGCTCGTACCACCCGACGCTGGATGAATTGACTACTGAGACGAGCAATCACCTCTCAGCAGACGCAGTGTGGGAGGGTGATGAGGTCGAGTACGCGCTCACGAAGGCCGATTGGGAGCGAGGGGAAATATGAGTACGGATATCAGGGCGTTTCCCCGTCTGGCGCGCATTCCGACGTTTGGCGAGGTTACCGATCTAGCGACGCAACATCTCCGGGAGTATTTCTACGCCATGGAGATTCCTGGCGCGCCAATCATTCGCGCACAGGTGAGGACGCGATACACAGAGGAGTTCCAAGAGGTCGAATATGCGGCCCTGGCAATATGGGGCGAATGGGATAACGTCTGGTTCTATGTGCCACAGATCAACAGTGGCGCGACCGCGTATATCGACGCGCTGGACGACGAACGGCGCGAGATGCTACGCGAAAGTATTCGGAAACAGGTGGTCTATGCGCGCCATAAAGACCTGATCGAGGCATGTTTGCCCAACGATCACATATGGCGGCTTCACCGCGCCGCAGGACAACCAGGGACGATTGCCGTGGCGTACGGCATAGTCGCGGCGGCATTCTGCGAACTCACCGATGGATTCTTGGATATCTATGACAATGCATGGGATGGCGAGCGCTTTCCGGCGACCACGCAGGAGTTCTACACCTGGTACTTCCGCCCGGATCAGGCGCTCGATCCAGAGATGCAGGAGTGGTCGGCGCGCTGCGTCAGGAATATGAAGGCGACATGGGTTGAGATCGTCAGTCGAGGATGATAGAAGTACTACTACGACACAGCGAAGGCGCGGACGGGGAACGAGGTACCGCCGACGATAGTAGGTGGGACGGCGAAGAAGCGGAAGCCGCTGGCGGGCAAGCCGTCCAGCGCGGTCAGGTGCTCGACGATGGGAATGCCCGCCGCGAGGAGCGTCGTGTGCGCGGGCCGCGTGGGGTCCTGCATGTTGTCGATATTGGCGCAATCGATCCCCACCAGCGCGACGCCCTGCTGGATAAGAAAAGCACACGCCTCGCCTGTCAGGTAGGGGCCGGACATGTAATAGTTCTCGCCGCCCCAGCGCGCCGACCAGTCCGTGCGCACCAGTAACGCCCTGCCCGCGACCTCCACTCCGGCGAACGTCTCGGGGCCGATTGGTCCACCTGGCGCTGAGTGTACGACCACGCCCTCCAGGTTGGCGATCTTCTCCAACGGCAGGCCGGCGAGGTCAGGCTCATCAGGATGGCGATGGAACGGCGCGTCGATGTATGTGCCAGTGTTGCCGGGCAGCTCATACGTCGCGATCTGGAAGGTGGTCCCTTCGGCGTAGAGGCTGCGCTCCACGCTCTCGGCGTGGGTGAACCAGGTGTGAAAGTACGGCTCCGGCAGGCCCGGATAGGCGGGCATTCCTGGCTCCAGCCGGTGACTCAGATCGAGAAGGATGGTCATCAGAGAACTCCTTCTGTGAAGCGTGTTCGCCTGCGGCGTCGTTGTTCAACCGAAATGGCCAGCGCTACACTCTTGTCAGCTGGCACGAAGTCCGTTTGCGGTCGAGGAATGGATATGGAGACGGTACAGCGATGAAAGTCGAAACGTCCACACCACCCAATACGCCTACTCCCATTGGCCCGTACAATCATATCGCTAAAGCGGGTCAGTTCATCAGCATTGGGGGCACGGCGGGCGTTGATCCCGCTACCGATCAGCTCGCCGGGCCAGATGTGTACGCGCAGACGCAGCAGATCCTCGATTCATTCGCGGTCATGCTCGCATCCGTCGGCTCCGACTTGCAGCATGTGCTCCACATCAACATCTTCCTCGCAGATATGGAAGATTTCGAGGAGATGAATCGGGCGTATGCTGAAAAGATGAGGGATCATCTCCCGGCGCGGACAGTTATTGGCGTCAACGAACTTCCCAAGCCCGGCGTGCTGCTCACGATGAATCTGACGGCGGTGACACATGATGAGGATGGCGCGGGCGAAGGCGTCGGTAACGGCGCTGGCGGCGAAGAGTAGCGCAGCCAATGAGGAGGATGACGGCGTAGGTAACGGAATGGTTCATGTGGAGATCTCCTTCGCGTGACTGACATACGTACTTGACTGTATGTCAATGGCGAAAAAACAACTACGCGCGTATACCACTGATGAACAGGTCCGCCAGCGCGGCGGTGCGCTCGCGCAGGGAGAAGGCGTCGGGATAGCTCAGCCAGAGGTGGAAGACGCCCTGCTGATAGGCGAGAAAGCCGCGCGCCACGTCCCAGGGATCGAGATCGGCTCGAAGCGCGCCCTGGGCGATGCCCGCCTGCATGATCCCGGCAAGCTGGGCGATCAGTTCAGCCGCGCCGGCGCGCTGGTTCGCCACGACGTCGGCTAGCTCCTCGGTGTGCTCGGTCTTGAAAAGCGACAACTCCATCACGGCGCGCAACTCCGGGTCATCATCCAGGTGGGTGAGCAGGCGGGTCAGGATGCGCTGGCAGATCGCGATGAAGTCGCCGCCCTCAGCGGCCGCCGCGCGCATGATCGCGCCCGCCTGACCTCCAAAGGCGCGCAACAACTCCTCGTAGAGCGCCGCTTTGTTCGCGAAGTGCCAGTAGACGGCGCCGCGTGTCACCCCAGCCGCGCGGGCGACGCCATCAAGGGTCGTCGCGCTATAGCCGCGCCGACTGAACTCAGCAAGCGCCGCTTTCAGGATCGCCTGGCGGGTCTCGGCGGCGGCGGCGGCGGTCTTCTTCAATGTACATCCTCCTTTCACATACATACTAACATGTATGTGTTAAGGGGAGGAATTGACATGGCTTCTGGTCGTCGTCCAGGTTGCGAGGTCTCGTGTATCATGGAGCGCGGAGGCGTGGCGTTCGTCTGGGGGCGGTGTTCAGGTGACAGGATTCGTATTTGCTGTATCGACAGGGCGTGGCGCCAGTAATGGGTGAATCCACGAGTGGATCAGGGAAAGGGGCGCCTCAGAAGCGCTCGAACACGCGCGCGATTGCGCTGATGGCGACCGGCATGTGGGCGGCGAGCCGGATGGCGCTGGCGCTCTTCACGTATGCGACGCTGCTGCTGCGACCTGGCGACACCGGCGCGCCCACGTCATTTCCTGCGCTGGGGCAGGCGTGGCTGCAATGGGACGCGAAGTGGTATGTGCAGATCGCGCAGGCGGGCTATTTCAACGAGCAGGCCACCGCGTTCTTTCCACTATATCCGCTGCTGGTCCATACTGTGGGCGTGTTGTTTGGCGGACACTATCTCGCCGCCGCGCTCGTCGTCAGCAACCTGGGCACGCTGGGCGGCTTCATCGGCCTCGCGCTGCTCGCGAAGCACGAGTTTGGCGCTGCGCGCACGCCGTCGTTCGCGGTGACGGTCCTGGCGGCCTATCCACTGGCGTTCTTCCTGGCCGCGCCGTACACAGAGGGGCCCTTCATCGCGCTGGCGGCGTTCGCGCTCTATTGCGCGCGTACTGGCAAGATGCGGGCGGCGGCGGCGTGCGCGTTCGGCGCCACGCTCATGCGGCCCACGGCCGTGATCCTGCTGGCGCCGCTGATCTGGGAGTATGGGAGCCAGCGGGGATGGTGGGCTGACTGGCGGCGCCTGGACGCGTGGCGCGCCCGCCTGCGTCGTGTCTTCAACTCAGACGCGTGGAGATGGCGTGGGAACGGAGGCGCGCTCACTGCGTCGCTCGTTGTCGGGGCGGTTCCGGCGGCGCTCGCGCTCTACATGTTATTCCTTGGCGTGCGCTCTGGCGATCCACTGCTCTTTCTGCACGCCGAGCAGCGCTACTGGGGGCATGCGGCTCCCGGCGCGCCGGTAACGCCAGGCGCTCCCTCCCCCGCGGGCGCGGCGCATCCGTCCACCACACCGTTCTCGTGGTTGGCGCCCTCCTATGAGCAGGCGCGCTCGCTGGTTGATCTGGCCCCGCTGGCGATCTTTCTCGTCCTGACGATCCTCCTCGCGCGGCGGCAGCCGGTGATGTACACGCTGTATATGGCGGGACTGCTGCTGCTGTGCGTCTCATCGCCGCGACCGGACCGGCTGGGCTACTTTGGCGCGGCGGGGCGCTTTCTCTGCGCGGCGCTGCCGATCTTCCTCTGGCTGGGTCGATGGAGCGAATCGCGGCCCTGGCTCTACCTGCTGCTGACCAGCGCCGGATTCCTCTTGCAGGCGACGCTGGCCACGGTGTTTCTTACGGGCGGCTGGTTGGTCTAGCGGCGCGGCGCTCTCAACCACACGCAGATGAGCGTCTAGGGAGTACAGACGCTCGCCCAGGCGTTCTTCGCCTATCTGCCGCTGCTGCGTGGGTTGATGTTCGAGGCCGATGCCGTGGCCTGGTGCGAGCAGGCTATCGCGTCGATCGAAGGCGTGGCAGGCGACGACAAGTAACGCCAGTCTTGCGCGCGCGCTACCACACGATCCATCTCATGCGTCTGGCGTCCTCTCCATCCGCCGCGCGTCGAGTTCTTCCTGCATGCGCCAGGTGTGCCCACCATCCTGAGAGATCAGGTTTCGCCAGTGAAACGTGGTGGGGGTGATGTCGGAGAAGATCCAGCGGAAGACACGAAACGGAGCGGAAGTGGTGTCGACGCCAGCGAGCACGATCTCGTCGCCAATCGTCCGCGCGGTCAGAGTCGCGACGCGGCGATTGAGCGGGGTGATCCAGGTGACGCGCCAGGCGTCGATGGCCTCGTCGTAGAAGCGGATGGTGGAGCCGTACTCGTCGAAGGGCGTGTTCGCGCGTCGCTGCTCGTCGCGCGCGGGGCTGATCCAGAGATCCTGGACGGCGCGACCGCCAAGGACCCAGGCGAAATGGATCTCACCCGACTGCGTCTGCTGGGAGCCATCGAGCAGGTAGCTGTGGCAGATACTGTTCCAACTACCAACGAACTGACCGAAGAGGCGCAGGCGCTCTTCGAGTCCAGGAGCCGGGCCGTCGGCGCGCAGCAGGTTGAAGAAGAGGGATTGGTCAGGCGAGAGAGACATCATGCGTTTCCTTTGCATCGAGAGGGAGTTTGTCAGAGTTGAGAGAGTCTGACCCAGATGCGACACGCCACCAGATGGGGCGTGGTTCTATGATGGCGGACGAACCCTGTCAAGGGTATGTCATACTTTCCTGCGGTTCCAGCTCAGCGCGAGGAAAGGTGGGAGTGGGTGAATCGTTTTGGGCGCGCGCTCGGCATTCTGCTCTTCCTCCGTGGCGGGAGGACCGTCTCGGCGTCCGAGCTGGCGCGGCGGTTTGAGGTCTCGCCGCGCACGATCTATCGCGACATCGAGGCGCTGAGCGCGGTCGGGGCGCCGATCTATGCGGAGGTTGGGCGCGCGGGTGGGTTCCGCCTGCTGGATGGCTATTTCCTCCCGCCGGTGATGTTCACGCTGGGTGAGGCGACCTCGCTGCTGATCGGCCTGGCGCTACTGGATCGTCTGCGCGCCAAGCCATTCGCGGGTGAACTGGAGACCGCCGCGGCCAAGCTCGTGGCCGCGCTTCCCAGTCACCTGCAGACCACGCTCGCGCAGGCGCGACGGCTGATCGGGTTCGAGGCCATACCGTCCGACCTGCTGCATCCGGAGCTTGCGGCGCCTGGGGAGGGAGACGAGAAGGCGGAGGTGGGCGCGATTACGACGTTCCTGCAGGCGCTTTTCGCGGGGCGCGCGGTGGCGCTGACCTATCATTCGCCCTATCGCGGGCGCGAGGAGGCGCAAGCGGTGGCGCCGTATGGGGTCTTCGGCGACCGCGACCGCTGGTATCTGGTCGGCAGGCGCCTCGATCAGGATGCCACTACTGTTGCTGATGAGAAACCGCGCTTGTGGCGCGCGGATCGGGTGCTGGCGATCACACAGCAGACACGGCTGGCGCCGATCCCGCCGACGTTCGACATTGCGCAGGCGCTGGGGCGTGTCTGGCTGGGCGAGGCGATGGCGACGTGGCGGGCGAACGCGCCGGTGGCGATACGCATGACCTCCGCGCAGGCGGAGCGCCTCAGGCAGGATTGGTACTATGGGCGCGCGCGCTTTGAGCCATGTGGGGAGCCGGGCGCAGGAGACAACGTGATGATGACAATTGGCGAGAGCGACCGCGACGCCGTGTTCGCGCTGCTGCGCTGGCTGGGGCCGGGGGCCGTGCTTGTGTCTCCCGTGGAATGGCGTGCGGCGTTCGCGGCGGAGGTCCGTGGCATGCTGGCGTCGTATGAGGACGCTAGCTCGTCGCGGCCAGCGTAGACGGTGGCTGCGTGCTAGAGTGTGAGCGCACACGCTGAGAAGCATTGGAGCCACATCCGCTCTCCTTGTGGTGCGCTGGGGTGCGCCGACCGGTTGGGTCGCGGGACATCTCTCTGAAGAAGGCCCTGTGGAATCTAGCATAACGAGCGAGAGAGAAATGACCGATCATACAACTTCAGACAGCCGCTTTTCGCTCGAATGGTTCTATGATTCGTATCCGCGCGTGGAAGCGGAGTTTCGAACGGCGCTCGATACCAATTTGAATCCCCGCGGACCGGAGTTGCTCTATGACCTGGTGCGTGATCTTGGGCTTCCACGAGGGGCGTCGCTCGTTGACCTTGGGTGTGGCGAAGGGGCGCACGCTCTGAAACTCGCCTCGCGCTTCGGGTTTCATGTCCACGGCGTTGACCCAGTGGAGCGTCACATCGCGCTGGCCAACAAGGCGCTGGCGGAGTTGGCGGCGCACCAGCCAGAACTCCGCGGACAAGTGCGTTTCGAGTTGGGGTCGGCTGAGATGATCCCAGCCGGCGCCGCCAGCGTTGACCTTATCTGGTGTCGCGATGTTCTGGTGCATGTCGCGGCGCTCGACGAGGTTTATGCCTCCTGTCGAAGAGTCTTGCGTGATGACGGCCATATGCTCGTCTACCAGACGTTTGGAACCGAACGGCTGGAGCCTGGTGAGGCCTCCTGGCTATGGGCGACGATGGGAGTCGCGCCGGAGAGCGCCAGACCGGAGCGCACGGAGGCGGCCATCGCGCAAGCGGGCTTTCGCGTCGAGCAATGCATTGAGCTTGGCAGCGAATGGGGAGAGTGGGCCGAAGAACGCACGGGCCAGGGGACGAGACGCCTGCTGCGCGCCGCGCGATTACTGCGCTCCCCAGAGCGCTACATCGCCCAGTTCGGACAGGCGGCCTATGACGTCATGCTCGGCGATTGCCTCTGGCATATCTATCGGATGATTGGGAAGCTAAGCCCGCGCATCTATCTGCTGTCAGTCGCCCCGTAACGCTGGTCACGAGGCGTCGCACCTGGACAGCCTTTATGCGACTGCGACCGCTCTTCGAGTTCGTAACCGGACCTCCATGGCCATCCCAAGTGCGCCAGGAGCCGCTTACCCGAGCTGCCCCCAACAGAAGCGCCTGGATCGCGCCATGGCCAGAACAGGACAGTCATCGGGACGTTGTCCCAAGACACTGGGACACCCGTGCGGGTAGCCTATCTCCAGATAGAGTCCTTCCGGGCGCGCTGGGTGATCCCCTGCCGTGGCGCCAGCCGTCGCCACCTCGGCGCCAGCGCCTGGAGCAAGCGAGTGTTCGTATCCGCATGTGAGTCTGGGTCCCGCGTGTGGGATCCACCGAAGGAGGTTCGAGGCATGACTCCCCAGACGCTTCTCCGATTAACTGGCCTGGCGGCTATCGTAGCCGGGGCGCTCGAGGCCCTGAATGCAGTCCTGGATTACCTCCTCTTTCCACCCGCCCAGTCACTCATCCATACGTCGGTCATGTCGTTCAGTCAACAGGCGGCTACAAACGCCTGGGTGATCCAGCAAACGGTGAATTGGGTGGCCAAAGTGTTCCTGCTCTGGGCACTGGTGAGGCTGTATACGCGCCAGGCAAAACAGACCAGAGTCCTGGGATTTGTTGCCTTCCTGCTGTCCTTCGTAGGTGTCATGCTGGTCTTTGGCGCCATCTTTGGCTACTACCTGTTAGCGCCCGACCTCGCCAGGGTCGCGCCCATCTTCCTGGATGGCGGCCCTACGGAGCTCTCGTTGTTGGGACGCGTCGCGTTCATCCTCCCGTTCGTTGCGGCCCAAGTGGGAATCCTGCTCTTTGGCGTGGCGTCGCTGCGGGCAAAGGTATTCCCACGCTGGGCGGCGGCGCTCTTCATCCTCACCCCGCTCTTGTTCGTCGTGGGCGGCTTCATCACCCTCCCCTTTATCGGTGACGTCGCGTTCGGCGCCGGGCTGATGTGGATGGGCTATACCCTCTGGGCGGAGAAACGGGAACTGGTCGAGCAACGCGCGGTGGCCGCGATGTCCTAATCCTGCGCAGGGGTATGTTACGCCAACCGTTGAGAGAATCCTGCAGGATCCTCTCAACGCACTGAACAGACGGCCTGCATGGGCCACAGGCGAGCGAGGCGCCAATGCGAATAAGCCGACGGGGCGCCCGGGCCTTTGGGATGCTCTGGACAATCGCAACGGCAGCAGGTCGGGCGACCAGATGGGCCATTGGCGCGGCGGCGGGTGAGGTGGAGGGAGGCGTGGTGAGCGCCTTCTGTGGTGGGTCGCTGTCTGGAGCGCTGCAGTGGCAAGCGCTGCGCAGACGCCTGTCCAGCGCCTCCTGGTGGGCCGCGGCGAGCGTGCTCGGTTGGGCGGGTGGCGCCTTGGTTGGGCTCGCGGTCGAGTCGGCCACGGCAGGGGCAGTGGAGAGAACGCTTGGCGCGTCCATTGCGCTGGCCCTCGTGACGACGATGCAGTGGATGTATCTTCGCCGACGGGCGCCACGGTCGGGATGGTGGTTCATCGCCAACGTCGCCGCGCTTGGCGTAGGGAGTGGTGCGGTGCTAGCCATCTCCGCGCTCATCGGCGCACCCATGGTGGGAGCGCCGGGAGGCGCTATCTTGGGTCTCGGCATCGGCGCGACGACGGGAACGGCTCTCGTGTGGCTTCTCAATGGCGCGCGTTGCCCTACAGATGGTTCTGGATCGTCATTGCGCATGCTCACTACGGGAGGGAACTGATGAACTCTTGGGTCAAGTCTCAGACGGGGACGGTGACACTCTCCAGCATCGCCTTTCTCGCTGGCCTGGCACAACTCATGCTATTCGTGCGATTCCTGCCGTTGGAGTACGCTGGCTTTCTGCCACAGGACCAACCAGGGCAAGTGGCGCTGGGAATGCTTCCGCTGTTGGCTGTGTAGGGAGGCTGGGTTTGGGCATTGCTGGCCGCAGCGCGCGGCAGCCGAGGGGGGCTGATCGCGGCATTGATTTATAGCGTGGTGATGGCGTTGGCGGGCTTGGGGAACGTTCTCGTCTTCTGTGGCGGGCCGTGCGCAGCCTGGCCGGTGGGGGACGTCATCCAATGGGCCAATTTCACAAGCGGGCTCGTGGCCAGCGTCGCGATCGGGGCGCAGCTCTGGCGAGGCCGCGTGTCATGACGCGAGAGCGCGCCACGTGCGCGAGACGGTGCTGCGTGGGGCTGCTGCACAGCCGATTGCAGCCGATGAGAACGGCATGAAGCAGGAGGTCTTGCATGAGCGCACGGAATCTCATCCGCTGGGGCGGGGTGGCAGCCATGGCGGCAGGCGCCCTTGACGCCCTCTATGCCATTCTGGACTACTTGCTCTATCCCAATAATGCGTTGTTTGCTCGGACAGCAGGCCCGTCGTTGAGCCAACAGGCGGCAACCAACGTTTGGTTGATCGACGCGAGCATGATTTAGCTCGCTCATCTGCTGCTGTTATTCGCGGTGGTGGGGCTGTACTGCCGCCAGGCGCGTCGGGCTGGAACCTTCGGATTCGCCGCGTTTCTGGCGGCCTTTATTGGCGCCGCGCTGGAAATCGGGACGCTGTGGAGCGCCTTCATCCTCAACCCGCCACTTGCCAAAGCCGCCCCTGCATTTCTGGATTCCACCGTGACGCAGTTCGCGGTGTTTCCCGGACTCATTGGATTCGTGGTCCCATTCGCCTTGCTCCTCATAGGCAGGCTGCTACTTGTCCTGGCATCTCTGCGAGCGAACGTGTTCCCCCGCTGGGCGCTGCTGTTGAGCATCGCCGGCTTCCCTTGCTTTTTCCTGGGCATTCCCGTGGTCTCAGACTTCCTGTTCGATGTCGGGCTGGTGTGGATGGGCTGCTTCTTGTGGGACGGAAAGGGCGCAGCGACGCCAGTCCAGCAAGCGACGCTGGCGCAGCCGGCAGGGTCCGCGTGATGGATTCGGCGCAACCACCCTGTGGCCGTGGGTTCCAGGGCGGGAGGGGTATACTGAGGAGGAATAATGTATACCGGTGAAGGTAGGTGAGGTCATGAGCACGCGAACCGCTGGCTGGCCTGGTCGGTGTGGGCGCTCACCATCGCCCTGTTGGCGCTCGGCATGTACCTTCAGTTTGTGAACAGTCCTGCCGCGTTTTGGAGTTTGTTCGCCCTGCTACTCCTGGCAGGGTTATCGTTCGCGACGGTCGGCGCGCTGATCGCCTCGCGCCGTCCCGCTAATCTCATCGGCTGGATCTTCTGCATGGTCTCCGTCGGTCTCACATTGTCTTTTTTCACCGGCCAGTACGCGCAGTACGCGTTCGTCACCGCGCCTGACCTGCTGCCGAGTGCAGTGGCGCTGGCCTGGGTCGGGGCGTGGGTGAACCCGCTTGCCCTCGGCCTCCTGGCGTATCCGATTCTAGTCTTCCCCACTGGACGGCTGCTGTCTGATCGTTGGCGCCTGGTCGCATGGCTCTATGTGGGCTGGACCGTGTCGCTGACGCTCGCGACTGCGCTCGCGCCGGGTCCCTTCCAAGCCGTTGCTAGCATCAGCAACCCGCTCTACGTCGAGGGCGCCAGCGGCGCCCTCGTGACACTGGTAGTGAGCGCTGGGGAACCTGTGAGCCTGTTGTTCCTCGCCGCCTTCGCCGCCTCTGTCATCCTGCGCTTCCGCCGAGCCAGGGGTGAGGAGCGTCAGCAGCTCAAGTGGTTCGCCTATGCCATCGCCCTGATGATCGTCTGGTGGAGTATCTATACCCTCCTCCTGTGGTCCGGCCTCCTCACCGTGCTCCAGCGCTGGCAAGGCCCCGTGCTTGATTTCGTGGTGGATATGCTCTGGGGACTCGCCTTCGCCGGCATCCCCGTCGCTGTGGGCATCGCCATTCTCAAGTACCGGCTGTGGGAAATTGACCTCTTCATCAACCGCACCCTGCTCTACGGCACGCTTCTCGCCGTCATGGTCGGGCTGTACATACTGATCGTTGGGGGACTGGGGGCCGTGTTCCAGGCGAATGGCAATCTGCTGCTCTCGGTCCTGGCGACCGGCGTGATCGCTCTTCTGTTTCACCCCCTGCGGCAGCGCCTGCAGCGCGGGGTCAACCGCTTGCTCTATGGCGAGCGCGACGAGCCGTATGCAGTGCTCTCCCGCCTGGGGCAGCGCCTGGAAGTGACGCTGGCGCCTGGGGCGGTCCTGTCGGCCATCGTGGAGACCGTCCGCGAGGGGCTCAAACTCCCCTATGTCGCCCTCAACGTGAAGCACAGCGAGACATTCACCCTCACCGCCTCCGCTGGCGCAGTCCGCGAGGACCTCGTCTCTCTGCCGCTGGTCTATCAGCACGACCGCATCGGGCAGTTGCTCGTGGCTCCACGCGCGCCGGGGGAGGCATTGACGCCGACCGACCTGCGGCTGCTGAACGATCTGGCGCGCCAGGCGGGAGTGGCGACGCATGCCGTGCGTCTGACGACCGACCTCCAGCGCTCACGTGAACGCCTGGTCACCACGCGGGAAGAGGAGCGCCGCCGTCTGCGCCGCGATCTGCATGATGGACTGGGACCAACGCTCGGCGCGCTCATGCTCCAGGTCGGCTCGGCTCGCGCCCTGCTGACGCACGACCCGGCGGCGGCGGAGCGAGTGCTGAACGCGCTCGAAGCTACCCTGGAAGGGGTCATGGCCGACATCCGGCGGCTGGTCTACAATCTGCGTCCCCCCGCGCTGGATGAGCTTGGGCTAGCCGCCGCCATTCGTGACCACGCGGCGCAGTATCGCGCCCGGGAGGCAGCAGTGAACCAAGCCGGACCTACTGCCGGGCTGGGCATCACGGTCGAGGCCCCAGAACGCCTGCCGGAGCTTGCCGCCGCCGTGGAGGTAGCGGCCTATCGTATCGTCCAGGAAGCCCTCGCCAACGTCGTCCGCCATGCGCAGGCGCGGTCCTGCCGGATTCGCCTGAGCCTGGGGGAGGCGCTCTGCCTGGAGGTTGACGACGATGGGGTAGGGGTGCCATCCGCGCGCCAGGCAGGGGTCGGCCTGACCTCGATGCGCGAGCGCGCGGAAGAACTGGGCGGCATGTGCCTGGTCGAAGCGCTGCCAGCCGGAGGGACGCGTGTCTGGGCGCGCCTCCCTCTGCCAGCCGACAGGGCCGCCGCTGCGCCGGACAGCTCGTCGGACGCGTCCCACGCATCAGCAGAGCTGGAAAAGGAGGCGGTTCGATGACCTTCCGCGCCGACGGCGGTCCTCCAGAGCCACTGACGGTCCTCATGGCCGATGACCATCTCCTCTTCCGCGATGGGTTGCGCGCCCTGCTGAGCGCCGCGCCCGATCTCGAACTGGTGGGGGAGGCCTCCACAGGTGAGGAAGCGATCACCCTGGCGGCGAGCCTTCAGCCCGATGTGATCCTGATGGACCTGAAGTTGCCTGGCATCACGGGGATCGAGGCCACACGCGAGATATTGCGCGAGAGCCCGCATATTGGGGTCTTGATGGTGACGATGTTTGATGAGGAGAGCGCAGTTTTTGCCGCGATGCGCGCCGGCGCGCGGGGCTATCTCCTCAAAGGGGCCACACATGCCGAGACGCTGCGTGCGATCCGCGCTGTTGGCGCGGGCGAGGCCATCTTTAGCCCAGCCATTGCCCGGCGGCTGATGGAGTTCTTTGCCCAGCTCCGACCGGTGACGAGTCCCCCGGTCTTCCCGGAACTAAGCGAGCGCGAGCGCGAGATCCTTGACCTGATCGCCCAGGGTCACAAGAACCACGAGATTGCCAACCGGCTGGTGCTCAGCCCCCACACGGTGCGCAACTATGTCTCCAACATCATCAGCAAGTTGCAGGTGGCCGATCGCGCGCACGCTATCCTCCGCGCCAGAGAGGTGGGGATGGGCTGAGCGCGTGCGCTCCATAATTATGTCGAGCGCCTAGTCAGCTAGCGGGTGGTGTGCATCGGCATGATGACGTAGACGTAGTCATCGGCGTTGCCCGCCTTGAGAACGCCCGGCTTCTGCGCCGAGGACAACTCTAGCGTGACCTGTGGCGTCTCGACCACGCCGAGCACGTCCGTCAGATACTTGACGTTGAAGATGATCTCCAGGCCGGGGCCGTCCACTGCCGCATCCAGCGTCGAGGAGGTCTCGCCGTTCTCGTCGGCGGTGGCCTCGAGTGTGACGACGCCTGGCGTCAGTCCATCCTCCTGTCCGGCCTCCACCTTGAGGCGCACGATGTTCGAGCTATCGCGGGCGAAGATAGCGGCGCGCTTGGCGGCGGCGCGGAACTCCTCGGTGGCCAGCGTCACGGTCGTGGTGTGGGTCTTGGGGATGATAGCCTCGTAGTTGGGGAACTGGCCGGCAATGAGGGTCGAGACGAGGTCCAGCCCGTCGGTCTGGAAGAGCACCTGATTGCGATTGAGCGTGGAGGTGAGGCGCACCGAGCCTTCGTCGGGGAGGATGCGCGCCAGCTCGGTGAGGGTCTTGGCGGGGATGAGGATGTCGCTGACCGCCGTGGCGACGCCACCACCGCTGGACTGCGCCTGCGTCGCGCGCACGGCGAGGCGGAAACTATCGGCGGCGGCGAAGATGAGCTTCTCGTTCTGCACACGGGCGAGGACGCCGGTGAAGACGGGGCGAGCGTCGTCGGTGGCGGCGGCGAAGGCGGTGTGCGTGATCATCGCTTTGAGTTCGGCGGCGTCGACGACGACTGGCGCGTCGCCAGCCTCGGCGGTGGGCACGCCAGGGAACTCTGCGGGGTCCATGCCGCGCAGGGTCGCCTGGCTGGATTTGCCGCTGACCTTCAAGCCATTCGCGCTGGTCGCCGCGAGCGTGACCTCGCCCTGTGGCAGTGTGCCGACGAACTCGGTGAGCAGCCGCGCGGGCACAGCGGCGGTTCCCTCCTGCTGTGTCTCGGCGGGGATGCGGCAGGTGATGCCGATCTCCAGGTTGGTAGCGGAGAGGCGGATAGCGTCGCTCTCGGCGGCGACGAGGATCGTGCCGAGGATGGGCAGGGTCGAGCGGGTCGAGACGGCATGGCTGACGGTCGAGAGGCCCTTGGCGAGGTCGGATTGCTTGCAGGTGAGCTTCATGGGGGACGACTCCTTTAGTGGTTGGCGGTGGCGATTGTTGTGTCATTCCAGACGAGGGGGAGGCGCGCGGAAGACATGTCGTGGCGCCACAGCGCGTGTTGAGATGCGCGCGGGCGCTTGCTGCTTGCAGTGTACCCAAGAGCGGGCGCACACTCCAAATGCGCCAGCCAGACGGCCTACTGCCAGTCCTGCCACGGGCTGCGCGGGCCGCCTCTATACGCGACGCGCGCCCTCAACTACAATGGATGTATTCATGGATGCGCTCCCGCATACAGCGGCATAGCACGAGGACGCAGATGGCCCGAACCTCCCCTGCCCGCCGACGCCTAGATCCAGCGTCGCCGTTTCCTTTCAAGAAGGTGCTGATCGCCAATCGCGGCGAGATCGCCGTGCGCGTCATTCGCGCCTGCCGCGATCTGGGGCTGGAGTCGGTGGCGGTGTATAGCGACGCCGACCGGCTCGCGCCGCACGTGCGCATGGCGGATGAGGCGATCCATCTGGGGCCGCCGCCCGCCGCCGAGAGCTACCTCAATTCACAGAAGTTGATCAACGCGGCGCTGCGCACCGGCGCGGGCGCGATTCACCCCGGCTATGGTTTCCTCTCCGAGAACGCCGACTTCGCCGACGGCTGCGCGGCGGCTGGATTGATCTTTGTGGGGCCACCGGGACGGGTGATGCGCGCGATGGGCGAGAAGACGGCGGCGCGGCGTGTCGCTGAGCAGGCGGGAGTTCCAGTTGTCCCAGGGTATGGCGCGGGGCTGGAGGATGCGGCGGAGGCGGCGCGCTGGGCAGAGAAGATCGGCTACCCAGTAATGCTCAAGGCGGCGGCGGGCGGCGGCGGCAAAGGGATCCGCTTCGTGCAGCGGCCCGAGGAGCTGGAGGCGGCGCTGCGGCTGGCGCGCAGCGAGGCGCAGGGGGCTTTCGGCGACAGCGCGGTGTATCTGGAGAAGGCGATCGCGCCAGCGCGGCACATCGAGGCGCAAATCCTGGCCGACACGCACGGGAACGTCATCCACCTGGGCGAGCGTGAGTGCTCGATCCAGCGGCGGCACCAGAAGCTGATCGAGGAGTCGCCTTCGGTCGCGCTGGACCAGGAGACGCGCGGGCGGCTGCTGGACGCGGCGGTGTGGCTGGCGCAGGCGTCGGGCTACGTCAACGCTGGGACCTGTGAGTTCCTGCTGGGGTCGGATGGGCAGTTCTACTTCCTGGAGGTCAACGCGCGCTTGCAGGTGGAGCATCCGGTGACGGAGTGGCGCACGGGGATCGATCTGGTGCGCGAGCAATTGCGCATCGCGGCGGGGCTGCCGCTGAGTGTGACACAGGAGGAGGTGCGGTTCCATGGCCACGCCATCGAGGCGCGCATCTCCGCTGAGGACCCGGCCAACCGCTTCCTGCCGGCGTCGGGGACTATCGCGGCGTTGCGCGAGCCGTCGGGGCCGGGGGTGCGCGTGGATAGCGGCATCTACGACGGCATGAGCGTGCCACTCTACTATGACCCGCTGCTGGCGAAGCTGATCTGCTGGGGGCAGGACCGCGAGCAGGCTATCGCGCGCATGCGGCGGGCCATCGAGGAGTACACCGTCGCCGGGGTGCGCACGACGCTGCCCTTCTCGGCGTGGATCCTGCGCCATCCGCGCTTCATTTCTGGCGACGTCTCGACGGACTTCATCGCCGAGGAGTGGCGACCGGAGGAGTTGGAGCAGGGCCACACGACGATCTCGGCCGAGGACGGCGCGCTGACGCCGGACGCAATCGCGGCTCTGGCCGCGGCGCTGGTGGCGCAGGATCAGGGCGCCGCAGCCATCGCGCAGCGGGGTCCTGCGGGCGGGGATGTCGCGGATGGCTCGCGCTGGCGGACGGCGGCGCGGCGGGATGGCGTGACGCGCGGGAGGTAACCGAAACGCGCCATTGAACAGGAGCGGCAAAGACAATTCGTTATCCAATACGGGGGCGCTGGGGTAGTCGACTTCTGTGGCGCCAAGCGCCACCAGAGTTCTATGCCCGTTCCACCGCCCGCAGCTGCGCGCGTCATCCTGTGAAGTCGCTCCGTGCGCGCCGCCATCCTAGCAGTCACTCGTCGGATGCTCCACTCGTGACCTACTCAAGGGGGACAGGTCGTCTCCGTTGATAGCCAGCGCTTCCAGGGTAGCCTGCTCTGGGGTGAGGGTGATTCCCATCGCCCAGGCGGCGTCAAATTCCTTCGCGCCCACTTCTACACGGGCCACTGCAAGCGCGCGCCGGTGTCCTTGGCGGTCGACCGGGGGCGGCGGTGTTCCGCGCGCTTCGCGCAGGGCAGACGCAGCGCCCCAGAGACGCGCCCCAGGTGTGGGCTGGGCGTGAAGTCAGCAAAACCATGGCCAGTCCTTCCAAACATGCGGCTACACCAGACGTGGTGTCTAGCGCTTGATAGTGTTCCAGGCTCTCATGGTAGTAGATCAGCGCCTGCGCAAGATGGTTTTGCTCGCGTGCACGATGCCCTGCAGTGGCCAGCGCGTCGGCGATTTCCTTGCGGTTATGTACGGCACGGGCAAGCAGTAAACCTTCCTGACTCAATGCCAGCGCCTGGGTGGTGTCCCCGCGCGACGGCGCCTAGCCCAGCAACCGTAGTCGTCTCGATTGCCATTGGAGTGCTCGCCGATCCACTGCGTCGCCTCCTTCAGAAGCGGATCGACCGCGCGCTCTTCCGCCCAAAGTACGCAGCAGAGCGTCAGATCGACGCCTTCGAGGAGAAGCTGCGCCAGAAATTGGATCCGAAGATGCGGCCAGAGCAGTTGGAGCGCACTCTTGAGCGTGAGCTAGGGCGAACCTGGGCGTCGCTCGAACCTCGCCTGGCGGAGTTCCATGAGACCCGCGCAGGGCGCCAGGAGTCGGACGACGCGCTCCCAAGTCCGTTCGATGCGCCAGGCGCGGAAGAAGGCCTACATTATGTCTCCGCACATGACCTTTCCTTTCGGCGCGCAGGCCCCCGACTTCAGTCGAGGGGAGAGCGCCTTCCGTTTTCTCCTTGTTGTGGGAGAAGACGCACGTGCAAGG
>Ga0070706_100000671_pt1 | contig 38797 bp, 37 predicted proteins | sample KBSK5501metaG_FD_65476 | JGI IMG/M metagenome (GOLD analysis project Ga0070706, IMG submission 65476) | Corn, switchgrass and miscanthus rhizosphere microbial communities from Kellogg Biological Station, Michigan, USA - KBS K5-50-1 metaG | ecosystem: Host-associated > Plants > Roots >... | reverse complement strand
CGAGCCGCGCCCGGGCCGGCTCGAGACCAGGCCGCGTCGGTGCAGCGCTGCGAACGCGCGCGTCACGGTGGTCACGTTGACGCCAACCAGGCGCGCGAACTCGCGCTGCGGCGGAAGTCGGTCGCCGGCCTTCAGCTCGCCCTCGGTGACGCGGCGCTGGATCTCGTCGGCCAGTTGCTGGTAGATCGCAGCACCGCCGTCGACCGGACGAAAGTCAGTGAATGAGCCCATGCATGTCTCGATTGTTTGAGTCGTTCTTATGTTTGAGTCGGGTTTGTACCACCACACAAGACATTAAACAACCGTTGACTTCGTAGTTGTATGGTCATACATTGAAGGCACGGACTTTGATTGTCCGGCCATCTCGCGAGGTTCCATGGCCACAGCCGAATTCATTCGCTTCGACTCGGTGAAGAAGTCGTACGACGGTGAGAACTACGTGGTGCGCGGCCTGGATCTCAGCGTTGCGCAGGGCGAGTTCCTGACCTTGCTCGGTCCGTCGGGCTCCGGCAAGACGACCAGCCTGATGATGCTGGCCGGCTTCGAAAGCCCGACCGCCGGCGAGATCCATCTCGATGCCCGCCGCATCGACCACGTGCCGGCGCATCAGCGAAACATCGGCGTCGTGTTCCAGAACTACGCGCTGTTCCCGCACATGAGCGTGGCCGACAACGTGGCGTTCCCGCTGCGCATGCGCGGCCTCAACAGCATCGAGATCGCGAAGCAGGTGAAGCGCGCGCTCGACATGGTCCGGCTCGTCGGCATGGACGCGCGCAAGCCGGCGCAGCTCTCGGGCGGGCAGCAGCAGCGCGTCGCGCTGGCGCGCGCGATGGTGTTCGAACCCAAGCTCGTGCTGATGGACGAGCCACTCGGCGCGCTCGACAAGCAGCTGCGCGAGCACATGCAGCTCGAGATCAAGGCCTTGCACCGGCGGCTCGGCATCAACGTGGTCTACGTGACGCACGATCAATCCGAGGCGCTGACGATGTCGGACCGCGTCGGCGTGTTCGACCAGGGCGTGATGCAGCAGCTGGCACCGCCCGCCGAGCTCTACGAGTCGCCGGCCAACCTGTTCGTCGCGCAGTTCATCGGCGAGAGCAACACCTTGCGCGGCAGCCTGGTCGACGTGCAGGCGGGGCACTGCAGCTTGCGGGTCGGCGACGGGACTGTCGTGAAGACGCGCGCAGCCGCCGGCTTGACGACAGGGCAGCCCGCTGCGCTGTCGCTGCGGCCCGAAAAAGTGCGGCTGCTGGCGAAGGGCCATGAGCCGAGCGACACGCTCAACGCCGTGCCGGCCACCCTGATCGATCTCGTCTACCACGGCGACCACACCCGCCTGTGCCTGAACACGTGCGGCTCGGCCGAATTCCTGATGAAGGTGCCGAACGACGCCGCGCTGCCGGGATTGCGGCCCGGTGCCCGGCTCACCGTCGGCTGGGACGCCGCGCAGTGCCAGGCGCTGCCGCTTCAGTGAAACGCGTTTTCGTTCCGCCTGCATCTACATCCGGATCCATCAACAGGAGCCTCGCCATGAACCGCAAGTCCATCACCCTCTGCGCCGCCGCTGCACTGTGCAGCGCGCTGCCTGCCATGGCGCAGGACACGCTGACCGTCACCTCATGGGGCGGCGCGTACACCAAGAGCCAGGAAAAGGCCTTCATGGAGCCCTTCGCGAAAGCGACCGGCAAGAAGGTGCTGCAGGACGAATGGGATGGCTCGCCCGCCAAGATCAAGGGCATGGTCGAGACCAAGCAGGTGACCTGGGACGTGGTCGACGTCGAGCCCAGCCATGCGCTGCAGGGCTGCGACGAAGGCTGGCTGGAGAAGGTCGACTACAGCAAGCTCGGCGGCAAGGACAAGTTCATCGACGGTGCGGCCTACGACTGCGCGGTCGGCACCATCGTGTTCGGAACGATCTACGCCTACAACACCGACAAGTTCCCGAACGGCGGCCCGCAGACCATGGCCGATCTCTGGGACGTGAAGAAGTTTCCCGGCCCGCGTGCGCTGCGCAAGTCGCCCAAGACCACGCTCGAGTTCGCGCTGATCGCCGATGGCGTACCAGCCAAGGACGTCTACAAGGTGCTGGGCACCAAGGCCGGTGTCGACCGTGCGTTCAACAAGCTCGAGCAGCTGCGGCCGAACGTGAAGGTGTGGTGGACCGCCGGTGCGCAGCCGCCCCAACTGCTGGCCGATGGCGAGGTGGTGATGACGACCGCGTGGAACGGCCGCATCTACGACGCGGTGAAGAACAGCGGCAAGCATTTCAAGATCGTCTGGGACGGGCAGGGCCTGGACTTCAACCTTTGGGCGATTCCCAAGGGAACGAAGAACCTCGCCCTCGCGCAGCAGTTCGTGGCGTTCACCGTCAAGCCCGAGGTCATGGCCACGCAGTCGCAGTACATCTCCTACGGCCCGACGCTGAAGGCCGCGATGAGCAAGGTGCCGGCAAGCATCCAGGCCGACCTGCCCAATGCACCGGCGAACGTGAAGAACTCATTCGTGGTGTCGCCGCAGTTCTGGGCCGACCATGAGGAGGAGCTGACCGAGCGCTTCAACAAGTGGCTCGCGCGTTGACGCGGTCGAACGAAGCCTCTGGCGATGAACACGGTCCTGACGACTGACGTGCTGCAAGCCGCAGTCGCTGACGAGCAGCGGGCGGCGAAGCGCCGCCTCGCACGCTTGCACAGCATCGGGCGCTGGAAGGCGCTGGCGCTGATCGCGCCGCTGTTCCTGTTTCTGCTGGCGGTGTTCCTTGTGCCGATCGCGATCCTGCTGACCCGTGCAGTCGACAACCGCGAGGTCTCGGCGGTGCTGCCGAAGACCGCCGCTGCATTGGCCGGCCGACACGACGATGCCGCGCCGACGGCGGACGCGGCAGATGCGCTGGTCGCCGACTTGCGGGCAGGCCCTCGCGAGGCGGTTGCCGAGGTCGCGAAGCGCCTGAACTACTACCAGTCGGGCCTCCGTTCGCTGATGCTGAAGACCGCCCGCGACGTCAATGCCGCAGACCCGACCAGTACCAGCGCGATCGAGAAGCTGAAGGAGATCGACGAACGCTGGGCCGACCCCGCCACGTGGAGCGTGATCCAACGCGCGCTGCCGCAGCAGACCGACTTCTACCTTCTTGCCGCGATCGACCTGAAGCGCGATGCGCAAGGTTCGATCCGCCAGGCGAGCGACGACAACGCCATCTATCGCGACGTGATCGTGCGCACCTTTGCGATCAGCGCTTCGGTCATGCTGATCTGCCTGCTGCTCGGCTACCCGCTTGCGTACTGGATCGCCACCGCGCCGCCAGCGACCGCGCGCAGGCTGATGCTGCTCGTGCTGCTGCCGTTCTGGACGTCGCTGCTGGTGCGAACCACGGCCTGGGTGGTGGTGCTGCAAAGCGGTGGCGTGGTGAACAGCCTGCTGGGCTGGCTCGGCCTTGTCGACCCGGCGCATCCGGTGGAGCTGATCCACAACCGCATCGGCGTGCTGATCGCGATGACGCACATCTTGCTGCCCTTCATGGTGCTGCCGATCTTCAGCGTGATGAAGGGCATCCCGCCGAACTACATGCGCGCGGCGGCGTCTCTCGGCGCGCCGCCGCTGTCGGCCTTCCTGCGCGTGTACCTGCCGCTGAGCCTGCCCGGCGTCAGCGCCGGCGGCCTGCTGGTGTTCATCCTCGCGCTCGGCTACTACATCACGCCGGCGCTGGTGGGCGGCGCGCAGGACCAGATGTTGAGCTACTTCATCGCGTACTTCGCGAGCCAGGTCACCAACTGGGGCATGGCTGCGGCGCTCAGTGCGACGCTGCTGGTGCTCGTGCTGATCCTCTATGCGGTGTATCACCGCATCGTCGGCATCGACAAACTGCGCATGGGGTGAGGCGATGACCAGCTTTCAACGCATCAGCGCGATTGCACTGCGTGGCTTCTGCGTCGTCGTGCTTCTGTTCCTCGTCGCGCCGATCCTCGCGATCGTGCCGCTCTCGTTCAATGCCGAGCCGTTCTTCACATATCCGATGCCGGGGTTCTCGTTGCAGTGGTATCGCGAGTTCATCGACTCGGCGGTCTGGCAACTCGCGCTGCGCAACAGCCTGATCGTCGCGTTCTTTGCAACCGTTCTGTCTTCGGTGCTGGGCACGCTGGCAGCGCTCGGCCTGACGCGCCGCGATTGCCCGGCCCGCGCCACGATCACGGCCGTGCTGATCTCGCCGATGATCATTCCGGTGGTCGTCAGCGCGGTCGGAATCTACTACTGCTTCGCGCGCGTCGGCCTGCTCAACACGCTGACCGGGCTGGTGCTGGCGCACACCGCGCTCGGCGCGCCATTCGTCGTGATCACCGTGACGGCCACGCTCTCGGGCTTCGACCACAACCTGATGCGTGCCGCGGCGAGCCTGGGCGCCGGCCCGATCACCTCGTTCTTTCGCGTGATGCTGCCGGTGATCGCGCCCGGCGTCGCGTCGGGTGCGCTGTTCGCGTTCGTAACCTCGTTCGACGAAGTCGTCGTGGCGCTATTCATCTCTGGCTCGGAGCAACGCACCTTGCCGCGCCAGATGTGGAGCGGCGTACGCGAGTCGCTCAGCCCGACGATCACGGCGGTCGCGACGCTGCTGATCGTGGCATCGATCGCGTTGCTGGCGGGCCTGCAATGGCTGCAAGGGCGCTCGGCGCGCGCTTCGACCGCTACGCCCTGAGTGAGCCGACCGAATGTCCGCTTCGCGGCGGCGCATCGAGCCGAACGAAGGTCGCTGATGGGTCGGGTGCCGCCGGCCGCCTGAGCGGATGGACTGCCTCGAAGCGGTCATTAAATTTGACGATGAACATGGGCGACATCCAGAAACGACGCGGCCGGCCAGCTGGCTATCGAAAGCGAGGCCTTTGGCGACGTCGAGGGCGAGGTGTCGAGCAGGCCCTTGCACCGTGACCAACCTTGAGCGCATGCGTGTACCGAACGCGGCCAGCAGACTGTCGCCGGCGTCCTGCAAGACCCGCCCGCCGTCACATGTTCGCTGAAGCGCATCAGCGCGTCCTCGAGCCTTCGCTCAGCGCGGTCGAACCGCGTCGAGAACAGCACGCCAACCAAACGGCAAAGCAAAAATCAGGCGGTGCCTTCGGGTCGACGACCGTGCTGTAGATGTTCGTGAACACCTTGAACTCCGGCGCGCAGCGAATGTCATAACCGTAACTGCTGGTGCGGTAACTGACGTTGCGGTGGCCGTCGGGGGGGCTTGGCGGACCTGCCCGGCCTCGAACGGTTCGATCATGCCGTGCTGCTCGACCATCCGGCGGATGCTTGTCGCCCTTGATGCTCATCCCAACCCTTGACAATCCCCGGCAGAACGCCAGGCAAAAGATGGCCGGTTGCAGGGAGCGCGGCACGGCGGGACCCCGGTTCCGGGGTTGTCCGGCCTGCCACGCACGGCCCGATTGAAATAACATTGTCGCAACGCCGTCATCATCCTGGAGTACTCCGATGCGCCACGCCGTCGACCTGCTGAGCCAGTACGCGGAGTACCACCGCGATCAGCGCAACATCATCAGTCACTTCGTCGGCGTGCCGATGATCGTGTTCGCGGTCGGCGTGCTGCTGGCGCGCCCCGCGTTCGGGCTCGGCGGGCTGGCGCTGTCGCCGGCGTGGGTCGCGTTCGCGCTGGCTGCCGCCTGGTACCTGAGCCGCGGCAGCCTGATGCTCGGCATCGCCACCAGCGGCTGCGTCGGCGTGCTGATGCTGCTGGCGCATCAGGTCGCCTACGGCAGCGTCGCGGGCTGGCTCGGCTGGGGCCTCGGGATGTTCCTCGTCGGCTGGGTGATCCAGTTCGTCGGGCACTGGTACGAGGGGCGCAAGCCGGCGTTCGTCGACGACATCGTCGGCCTGCTCGTCGGCCCGATGTTCGTGGTCGCCGAGGCGCTGTTCATGCTGGGCTGGAACAAGCCGCTGCTGGCCGAGGTCGAGCGCCGCGCCGGGCCGACGGTGCTACGCGATCTGGCCAGAATCGCCTGAAGCAGCGCGCTCTCGCACCGGCTCGGGCTGCGCGTCGAAGCGCTCGAAGCCGCTGTAGCAGATGAAGTGCCGGTTCGTCGCGCGGCCGAACAGCGCGAGGCCGAGCTTGGTCGCGAGCTCGTGCCCCATCTGCGTGATGCCGCTGCGCGAGACGACGATGGGCACGCCCATCTGCGCCGACTTGATCACCATCTCGCTGGTCAGGCGGCCGGTCGTGTAGAAGGTCTTGTCGCCGCCGGTCACGCCGTGCAGCCACATCCAGCCGGCGATCGTGTCGATCGCGTTGTGGCGGCCCACGTCCTCGACGAACATCAGCAGCTCGTCCTGGCGGAACAGCGCGCAGCCGTGCACCGAGCCTGCGGACTTGTAAGTGCTCTCTTGCACGCGCATCGCGTTGAGCAGGCCGTAGAGCGTTGCCTGGCTGATGCGCGCGCTCGGCTCATCGGGGGGCGGCAGCGCGATCGCATCGAGCTCGTCCATCAGGTCGCCGAACACCGTGCCCTGGCCGCAGCCGGTGGTGACGACTCGCTTCGCGGTCTTGCGGTCGAAATCCTCGATGCCGGCGCGCGTCTTGACCGCGGCGGCGCCGACCTCCCAGTCGACCGTGATCGACTCGATCTGCGCCACCGAGTCGACCAGCCGTTGGTTGCGCAGATAGCCGAGCACGAGCAGCTCGGGCGCTGCGCCCAGCGTCATCAGCGTGACGAGTTCGCGCTTGTCGACGTACACGGTCAGCGCACGCTCAGCCGGAATCGCGATGCGGCGCCGCGCGCCGAACTCGTCCTGCACCTCGACCTCGTGGGTCATGGTCGCGGCGGCCGCGGTCAGGCGCGGTAGCGGCTGCGGCGATCGGGCCGTCGCGGCGGCGGCGGCGGTGAAGGTGGCGCTGGTCGTCATCCGCGCAGCATAAGGCCGCGGTCGCGGCGAGGCGGCGCCGCGGTCATGGGGCAGCGACGACCTACTTCTTCTTCGCGGCGACCGCGGCGACGGCCGACGTGGGACTCGCCGCGGCCGCAGGCGCCGAGGCTGCGGTCGGCGAGACATAAGGCCCGGGGTCGGCGCAGGCCGGCGTGTCGACCGGCGTCGCCGGCGTCTTGCCGAGCTGCTTCGAGGTGGCCTGATAGTTCGCCGCGGCCTTGTTCATCGCCAGGCAGAGCTTGAACGCGGCCACCTTGTCGGTCCAGGCGGTCTTGGCCGCGGCCTCGGCGGCCTTGGCCTTCGCCTCATCGCTGAGCGGCGGCAGCTTCGCGAACGCGGCACAGGCCAGCGATGCGCTCACCACGGCGGCGAACACGGAGGCAGCAAGCGGGGCAAGACGCATGATGGGGTCGATCCTCTCGTTCGGTTCAATGCTGCGCGGCGACCGGCGCGCTGCCGCCTTCGGCGGGTTTGCTGCGCTGCGCCGGAATCTTGCCGGCCTCGATGTCGTCGTGCCAGTGCTTGTGATGCTCCTCGGCCCAGCCGGCGTCGACATAGCCGGTCTTCATCGCCTGGTACGCGCCCTTCATGCCGAGCGTGCCGATGTAGATGTGGCCGAGGAACATGCACATCATCAGGATGGTGGCGACATCGTGGATCATGTGCGCGACCTGCATGTCGGTGCGCAGGTAGTCGAATCCCGGAAACAACTTGTCGAGATAGAGGCCGGAGCCGACGACGATCGTGCCCAGCACGAACACGCCGCCCCAGAAGATCATCTTCTCGCCGGCATTGAAGCGGCCCGAAGCCGGCTCGGCGCCGCCGAACAGGCCGCCGGCCTTCTTGAGCCATTGCAGGTCGCCGCGGCCCGGGAAGTTGTCGCGCACGAAGGTGATGAAGACGATCACGAGCGAGACCGCGAACAGCGGCCCGAAGAAGTTGTGCGCCGTCTTCAGCACATAGGTCAGCCAGCCGAACAGCGTGTGGCCGATCACCGGCATCAGGATGAACTTGCCGAACGCCATCACGAGGCCCGAGATCGCGAGCACGCTGAACGCGATCGCGTTGGACCAGTGCGCTGCCCGCTCGAAATAGGTGAAACGCTCGATCCGCTTGCCGGTGTGGCGCTCGTGACCGCCGAGCGGGCCGCGCGTGAAGTAGTACAGCGCGATCGCGAACAGCACGATCACGAGCAGTGCGCCGCCATACGGGATCAGCCACTGGTTGCGCACTTGGCGCCAGGCTTCGCCGGCGTTCGTGACGCGCGAGCCCGGGTACTGCACGAACGGCTGGATCAGCACGCCCTTCTCGGCGCCGGGTAGGCTGCTGATGCCCTTGTTCGTGCCGCCCGATTCGCGCACGCCGCGCCAGAATGGCGCGTTGTTGCCGGGCTGGCTTTTCGCGCGGGCGGCGTTGGTGTCCTCGGGTTTGGGAAGGTCGGGGGCGACGAAGCCGGCCGGTGGGCCGGAGATGGCAGGGGCCGAAGCTGCTTGTGAAACGGCGTTTTGCGCGTGGGCGGGGAACGCGAGTGCTGCGATGAGACAGAAGAGCAGCGCGTTGGCCCTCACCCCGACCCTCTGCCAGAGGGAGAGGGAGTTCTCCACGTCGGCGATACCGCGCGCGCCCTTCGATACCTCAGGGTGAACGGACCCCCCTTGAGGGAGAGCGCCGAAGGCGCTCCGGGGGTGGGCCATATCACCGCGCATAGTCGTTCTGCCCCTGGTTGCGCGTGCGAATCTGCGCCTCCCAGGCTGCCTTGTCGCCGCCCTTCCAGTCGGCGGCGTTGAACGGGCTGCTCGCCGACAGGTCTGGGACCCACGGTGCCGCGTCGGGCTTCTTGCTCGATGCAGCTAGCGTCTGCGCCTTCTCGCCGCAGGCCGCGAGCATGCACGCCGCGGCGAGAACGGGGACAAGGACACCCGCCAACGCACCGCGCCGCTTCACTTCTTCACCTCGGTGGGCGTCGCGGAACTGGTCTGCACCGGCTTGCCGTAGGCCGTGCCCCAGCCCCAGACCTCGCTGCCTTTGCCGCGGTTCAGCACGCGGGTGCGGAAGATGTCGGCCACCACGTCGCCATCGCCGCCGAGCAGCGCCTTGGTCGAGCACATCTCGGCGCAGGCGGGCAGCTTGCCTTCGGCGAGGCGGTTGCGGCCGTACTTCGCGTTCTCGGCATCGCTGCCGTTGACTTCCGGGCCGCCGGCGCAGAACGTGCACTTGTCCATCTTGCCGCGCAGACCGAACTCGCCGTTGGTCGGAAACTGCGGCGCGCCGAACGGGCAGGCATACGAGCAGTAGCCGCAGCCGATGCACACATCCTTGTCGTGCAGGACCACGCCTTCGTCGGTGCGGTAGAAGCAGTCGACCGGGCAGACCGCCATGCACGGCGCATCCGAGCAGTGCATGCAGGCCACCGAGATGCTCTTCTCGCCGGCGACACCGTCGTTCAGGGTGACCACGCGGCGCCGGTTCACGCCCCACGGCACGTTGTTCTCGGCCTTGCACGCCGTGACGCAGCCGTTGCACTCGATGCAGCGCTCGGCGTCGCAGATGAACTTCATTCTTGCCATGGTCGTGCTCTCCTTAAGCGGCTCGTTCGACCTGGCACAAGGTCGTCTTGGTCTCTTGCATCATCGTGACGCTGTCGTACCCATAGGTCGTCGCGGTGTTGATCGCCTCGCCGCGGATCACGGGATGCGCCCCCTCCGGGTAGTACTGCAGCAGGTCCACGCCCTGCCAGCGGCCGGAGAAGTGGAACGGCATGAAGACCGTGTCGGGGCCGACCCGCTCGGTGACCTGCGCCTTGACGAGCAGGCGCGCGCCGGTCGGCGTCTTGACCCAGACCTTCTCGCCGTCGCGGATGCTGCGGTCGTTCGCGGCCTTCGGGTTGATCTCGATGAACATCTCCTGCTGCAGCTCGGCGAGCCACGGGTTCGAGCGCGTCTCCTCGCCGCCGCCTTCGTATTCGACGAGCCGGCCGCTGGTCATGATCAGCGGGAAGGTCTTCCCGATGTCCTTGTTCTTCTGCTGCACGCTCTTGTAGAGCGTGGGCAGACGCCAGAACGCCTTCTTGTCGTCGTGCGTCGGGTACTTCTCGATCATGTCGGGCCGGTTCGAATAGAGCGGCTCGCGATGCTGCGGGATCGGATCGGGGAAGTTCCAGACGATCGCCCGCGCTTTCGCGTTGCCGAACGGGTGGCAGCCGTGCTGCAACGCCACGCGCTGGATGCCGCCGGACAGATCGGTCTTCCAGTTCTTGCCCTCGGCGGCCTTCTTCTCGGCGTCGCTGAGATCGTTCCACCAGCCGAGCTTCTTCAGCAGCAGGTGGTCGAACTCGGGGTAGCCGGTCGTGATCTCGGCCCCCTTCGAGTACGAGCCGTCTTCGGCGAGCAGGTTGACGCCCTCGCGCTCGACGCCGAAGTTCGCGCGGAAGTTGCCACCGCCCTCCATCACGTGCTTCGAGGTGTCGTACAGGTTCGGCGAGCCCGGATGCTTCAGCTCGGGGTTGCCGTAGCACGGCCATGGCAGGCCGAAGTAGTCGCCGTCGAGCTTGTAGCCGGTCTCCTTGTCGATGCCGCCCTTGGCCTTGAGCGTCTTCACGTCGAAGACGTTCATGTTGCGCATGTGCGCCTTCAGCCGCTCGGGGCTCTGGCCGGTGTAGCCGATGGTCCACATGCCGCGGTTGATCTCGCGCAGCAGCGCCTCGGGCTCCGGCTCCATCATCCCGCCCTTGCCGGGAACGAGCTTGTTGCTCTTGACCAGCTCCTTGCCGAAGCCCAGCTTCTCGGCGAGCTGGTACATGATCATGTGGTCGGTGCGCGATTCCCACAGCGGGTCGATGACCTTCTCGCGCCACTGCAGCGAGCGGTTCGACGCGGTGCACGAGCCGCTGGTCTCGAACTGCGTCGAAGCCGGCAGCAGGTAGACGGCGCGATTCGGGTTCAAGTCTTCAGGCTTTCCGGGCATCGCCGCCATCGCCGCGGTCGCGCTCGGGAACGGGTCGATCACGACCAGCAGGTCCAGCTTGTCCATTGCGGTCTTCATCTCGAGGCCGCGGGTCTGCGAGTTCGGCGCGTGGCCCCAGAAGAACAGGCCGCGCAGGTTCGAATCCTGGTCGATCAGCTCGTTCTTCTCGAGCACGCCGTCGATCCAGCGCGAGACCGTCATGCCCGGCTTGGTCATCATGCCGGGCGCGTACTGCTTCTTGATCCACTCGTAGTCGACGTCCCAGACCTTCGCGAAGTGCTTCCACGCGCCTTCGGCCAGGCCGTAGTAGCCGGGCAGCGAGTCAGGGTTCGGGCCGACGTCGGTCGCGCCCTGCACGTTGTCGTGGCCGCGGAAGATGTTGGTGCCGCCGCCGGTGCGCCCGACGTTGCCGAGCGCGAGCTGCAGGATGCACGAGGCGCGAACGATCGCGTTGCCGATGGTGTGCTGGGTCTGGCCCATGCACCAGACGACCGTGCTCGGGCGGTTCTCGGCGAGCGTCTTCGCGACCTTGTAGACCGTCGCCTCGTCGACGCCGCAGGCTTCCTGGACCTTGTCGGGCGTCCACTTGGCCAACACCTCCTCGCGCACCTTGTCCATGCCATAGACGCGGTCGGCGATGTACTTCTTGTCTTCCCAGCCGTTCTTGAACACGTGGTACAGCACGCCGAACAGGAACGGGATGTCGGTGCCGGAGCGGATGCGCACGTAGTCGTCGGCCTTGGCCGCGGTGCGCGTGAAGCGCGGGTCGACCACGATCATCTTGCAGCCGGTTTCCTTGGCATGCAGCATGTGCAGCATCGATACCGGATGCGCCTCGGCCGCATTCGAGCCGATGTACATCGCGGCCTTCGAGTTGCGCATGTCGTTGTACGAGTTCGTCATCGCGCCGTAGCCCCAGGTGTTCGCGACACCGGCGACCGTGGTCGAGTGGCAGATGCGCGCCTGGTGGTCGCAGTTGTTGCTGCCCCAGAGGCTGACCCACTTGCGCAGGAGATACGACTGCTCGTTGTTGTGCTTGGACGAGCCCACGATGAAGACCGAATCCGGGCCGCTCGCCTTCTTCAGCTCGAGCATCTTCGCGCTGATCTCGTCCAGCGCCTGGTCCCACGAGATCTTCTGGTACTTGCCGTTGACCAGCTTCATCGGCGTGCGCAGCCGGTATTCGCCGTGGCCGTGCTCGCGCAGCGCAGCGCCCTTCGCGCAGTGCGCGCCGAGGTTCAGCGGCGAATCGAACACCGGTTCCTGGCGCACCCAGACGCCGTTCTCGACGACCGCGTCGACCGCGCAGCCCACCGAGCAGTGGCCGCAGACCGTGCGCTTGACCTCGACCTTGCGGCCGCCCTCGGCGGCGGCCGGATCGGCAGCCTGCGCCTTCTTCTGCACCAGCGTGAGTTGCGTGGCCGCGAGCCCCGCGCCGACGCCCAGGCCCGAGCGCCGCAGGAATGCGCGCCTGTCCATCGTCGGGATCGCGCGGGAGACACCCCGCGAGAGGCTGCCGACCAGCCCCGAACGCGTGATGGACGAAGCAGACGCGGTACTACCCGCGTCAGTGGACTTGCGCGTGAGCAGCATCATTTCTCCTGCGGGCCGGTGCGGACCCGTACCTCAGGTTCGTGTGGTTTCGTAGTAGCGCAGCACGTGCTGCGTCAGCTGATAGCCGGCGGCGCCGGCGACGGCGGGTTTCGCGCCGGCGACCGGAGCGGCCGTGCCGGCTGCCAGATCCCCCGGCATGAGCACCTTGGCCGCCACCGCGGCAGCGCCGGCGACGCCGGCTCCGATGACCAGACCGCGACGGGTCGTCGGCGTGGCGGGCGGGGTCTGTGCCGCGGAGTGTGGCGTGCGTGACGTGGCGTCGATCTTCATCGATTACAGCTCCGAGAAAGTATGTTCCCGTCCCAACGACGCGTAGACCCGTGGCAGCGTCTCGCGATGATTCGAGCTAGATATTACCGAATGTATGCAGCGCGCTGCATAACGCCATCAGGGACAGCCCGCAGCGTGGCCGCGTTGCGCCACCGTCAGTTTCGTGAAAGCTCATGCCTCCAGCAGGTCGAAACCCTGCCCCTCCACGGCGAAGAAGTCGCGCGCGAAGAGGGCCACCGCGCGATAGAAGTCGGCGCGCGGATGCGCGGCGATCGCCTCGAGCATCGAATCAACCCAGTGCCGGACGTGGTCATTGAAGAACGCCTGCTGCTTCGCGAGGTTGCTGACGGCGAGGTCGTCGCCGGCGATCAGGTAGCGCATCACCTCGCACAGGCCCGCGATGTGGTCCTCGGTTTCTTCGACATGCTCCGGCCGCTCGAGCCCGAGCGCCGCGAGCGCATCGCGCAGCTCGACCAGCGGCTTCTCGTTCAGGTGCCCGGCCACGTGGTACGAGCCGTACAGGAAGAGCTCGGGCTTGCCGATGCCCTGGAACAGCGCCGCGTATTCGTCGGCGACCTGCGGCAGCGCGAGCCGGCGCGACGCCGCGACGACGTTCATCCAGTTCGATTCGAGAAAGCCGCCGGCCGCCGGCGCTTCGGTTGGCGCAACCTGCAGCTGCGCATACAGCTCGGCGCTCGGCGGCGCGTAGAACAGCGCGGCGAGCAGCCCGTAGACCTCGGCGCGCGCGAGCTCCTCGCGATCGTCGGGCGGGCTCGTGAAGCTCAGCGGCGTGGTCATGCTCATCGCGTGCTCATCGTGATCAGGGCCTTCACAGATCGGTGATCTTCACTTCGTTCGGGTTGCTGTGCAGGTCGATCACGCGGCAGTCGCCGCACATCTTCAGGCGTTCGGCAAACACGCCCTGGAACATCGGGTGCGACGCGAGCTTCAGGCTCATCGCCTCGATCGCCTTCAGCGTGCCGAACGGCTTGCCGCAGCGGACGCAGCGGTACGGCTGCGCTTCGTTCAGCACGCGCAACTGCTTGCGCGCCTTGCCGCCGTCGGCCAGCCACAGGCGCGGCTGCAGCGTGATCGCCTGCTCGGGGCAGGTGCTCGCGCACAGGCCGCACTGCACGCAGTTCTTCTCGATGAAGCGCAGCTGCGGCAGCTCGGGGTTGTCGGCCAGCGCGGCCTCGGGACAGGCACCGACGCAGGCCAGGCACATCGTGCAGCGCTCGGCGTCGACGACCAGGCTGCCGAGCGGACTCGCCGGCGCCGGCAGCGTGATCTGCTCGGGAACCGCCGCGGCTTGCTGCAGCAGATGGTCGATCGCGAGCTCCAGCGTCGCGCGCTTGTCGGGCTGCACGCTGAAGGTGGCCGGCTGCGCGACGCTGCGCGCCGGCGCGGCGCGCAGGCCTGTATCGAGCGCCGCGACGTCGAGCGCGGCGACGACGCGCAGGTGCTCGCCGCCGTAGCCCAGGCCCGCGAGGATCGCCTGCGCGACCTGCATCTGCGCGGCGACCGCGTCGCGGTACGCCGGCGCTTCCTCGTCAGTCATCAGCACCCAGACCTGCGACGCGCCGTACGCGATCGCCGAAAGCCACAGCTCGATGCCGACCGACGCGGTGTGCCAGACGTCCAGCGGCAGCACCCGCGCCGGCACGCCGCGCGCGGCAGGGTCGGTGCGTGCCGCGCGGCCGAGCGCGTCGATCAGCGCGCTGCCGGCGCCCTGGCTGTGCAGCAGCAGCGCGGCATCGCGGCCGCCGGCTTGCCGATAAGTCGTCAACAGCGTGCGGATGCGCTGTCCCTGCTCGTGCGCGCGCGGCGTCGCGTAGCTGATCGCGCCGCTGGGGCAGACCGTCGTGCACGCGCCGCAGCCGACGCACAGGTGCGGTTCGACGACGATGCCGGTGGCACCGACGCCCGACTTGCCCTTCATCGACGCATCGCTGCGGATCGCCTGCGCCGAACAGACATCGATGCACGCGGTGCAGCCGATCTGCTCGTTGCGGCTGTGCGCGCAGATCTTCTGCTTGTACTGGAAGAACTTCGGCTTCTCGAATTCACCGACGCTCTCGCGCAGCTCGAGCACCGCCTCGATCAGCGCGGCGTCGTCGGCCGCGCGGAAGTAGCCCTGCGGCGGCTGGTGCAGCGCGATCAGCGGCGCGGCGCCGAGGTCCAGCACCAGATCGAAGGTCTCGCTGACCTCGTGCGCCGCGCGCTGGAAGTCGATCGCGCCGGCGGCCTCGCAGACGCGCACGCACTCCCGGTGCTCGCGGCACTTCGCGAGGTCGATCTGGTAGCTGAAGTCGATCGCCTGCTCGGGGCAGGCGGCGATGCAGGCGTTGCAGCGCGTGCACAGGTCCAGGTCGATCGGGTTGTCGGCGCGCCAGCTCACGTCGAAGGCGCCGAGCCAGCCGCTGATCGCGCTCACCGTGCCCGCGTGCACCACGTAGGTCCGCTCCTGCGGCAAGGTGCCGCCGCCGGGCTGCAGCAGCACGCTGACCTCCAACTTGTCGCCCAGCAGCGCCGCGGCACGCGCCGCACGGTCCGCCGGGCCGACGATCAGCACCCGGCCGGTCGAGCGGTAGCCCACCGTGCCGACCGGCTCGGCCTCGGGCAGTTGCGCGAGCGCGAGCAGCGCGGCGATCTTCGGCGTCAGCGCCGCGGGTTGCGCGGCGGCGTCGCGGCTCCAGCCGCCGGTCTCGCGGATGTTGACGAAGCGGATCGGCCGCTCGGCGACGCTGGCCGCGCCGTCGGTCTGCTCGTTCAGCTCGAGGAACAGCGCGCGTTCCTGCGTGCAGGCGACGACCAGGTCGTCGCCGCTTTTCGCCGCGCGCTGGAACGCGCCGGCTTCGCGCCGGCACAGCAGCGTGTGAACGGTCTGCAGGCCGTCGCTGCGCTCAGGCCCGAGGGCCCGGCTCAGGCCCGGACCGTCCAGCGTCATCGTCCGGTTGCAATTGCAGATCAGCGTCGTGGTCATCGGCGATCGGTTCGGAGGCAGTGGCGTCCCATTGCGGACTTGGTGCGGATGCTTGCGCAGGCGCCGGTGGATTGTCGGCGGCTTGGTCGCCTTGTTCGTCTTCGTCGTCGAACAGCCGCAGCAGCTTCGATTGATTGAGCTGTCGCAGCATCGCGAGGGGGATCGGATCGGGCTTGTTGTAGTCGTCGATGTACGTATCGAGCCCATCCATCACGTTGAAGTGCGGGTCGCTGAACAGCTTCTTCATCGCGGCGCGCTTGATGCCGTCGTCGACGCCGGGAGCGACGAAACGCGAATAGTCGGACTCGCGGGTCAGCGCGGCGACGTCGTCCATCGTCGGCAGCGCCGGCGCGGGCGGTTCGGCCGGTGCCGGTTGCGCGTTGGACACCGCGGCGGGCGCCGCAGGCGGCACATCGACGACGGTCTGCGGCACCACCGAAGGAGGCGCTGGCGCCACTGGCGATGCGTCGGCAACAGCGTCGCGACCGCCGTGCTGCTGCTGCGCCTTTCGCCTGGACCAGCGCGACAGGAAGCCTTCGTCGCTCACGATCGCCGCTCCTCGGGCGGCAGGAACGACTGCGGCCGCCGCCGCTTCTTCGGCTCGGGCCGGTAGTTCGCGTCGGTGTAGGCCTGCAGCCAGGCGATCACCTCGGCCGGCATCGGCAGCTGTTCGACATGCTCCTGCGCATCGAGCCAGCGCCCGGCTTCGTTGTACGAGACGCTGACCGTCTCCGGCCAGGCGCGGGACGGGTCGTCATCGTCGGCGCGCCAGACGACGAACCAGGCCGGCGCGCCCGAGCTCAGGTTCAGGTGGTAGCCCTCGCCTTCGTCTCGGAACAGCTCGATCGTGAAGCCGGGGACCAGCGTGCGCCGCACCTGGCCATCGTCGCGCAGCACATGCGGCTCGCTGCCGAACGCTTCCTCGTGCAGCACCACGTCGACGACCGAGTGGCGCCACGCTTCCCAACGGTTGGGCTGCGCCTCGCGCTGCATCACGACCGCGACGGCGATGGACGGGCGCGGGGGCATGCTCATCGCGTCACGTGTCCTTCGAGATCGTGATGCTCGGGAACTTGGACGAGAAGTCCTTCGCGCGCTGCGCGATCTTCACGGCGACCTGGCGCGCGACGCCCTTGTACAGCCCCGCGATCTGGCCGTCCGGGTCGCTGACGACGCTCGGAAAGCCGCTGTCGGCCTGCACCCGGATCGACAGGTTCAGCGGCAGCTCGCCCAGGTAGTCGATGTTCCATTCGGCCGCGAGCTTCTTGCCGCCCTCGGTGCCGAAGATGTGCTCGACATGGCCGCAGTTCTCGCAGACGTGCACCGCCATGTTCTCGACGATGCCGAGGATGGGCACGCCGACCTTCTCGAACATCTTGATGCCCTTCTTCGCGTCGAGCAGGGCGATGTCCTGCGGCGTCGTGACGATCACCGCGCCGGTCAGCGGCACGCGCTGCGACAGCGTGAGCTGGATGTCGCCGGTGCCCGGCGGCAGGTCGACGACCAGGTAGTCGAGATCGCTCCAGTTGGTCTGGCGCAGCAGTTGCTCGAGCGCCTGCGTGGCCATCGGGCCGCGCCAGATCATCGGGTTGTCGGCGTCGACCAGGAAGCCGATCGACATGACCTGCACGCCGTAGTTCTCGAGCGGCTCCATGGTCTTGCCGTCGGCGCTCTCGGGCCGGCCGGTGATGCCCATCATCATCGGCTGGCTCGGGCCGTAGATGTCGGCGTCGAGGATGCCGACCGTCGCGCCTTCGGCCGCGAGCGCGAGCGCGAGGTTCACCGCGGTCGTGCTCTTGCCGACGCCGCCCTTGCCGGAGGCCACCGCGATGATGTTCTTGACCTTGGGCAGCAGCTGCACGCCGCGCTGCACCGCGTGCGCGACGATCCTCGTCGAAAGATTCACGCTGACGTTCTCGACGCCGGCCACGCCGCGCGCCGCCGCGATCAGCGCCTTGCGCAGAATCGGGATCTGGCTTTTCGCCGGGTAGCCGAGCTCGACGTCGAAGGCCACGTCGCCGCCCTCGATCCGCAGGTTTCTGATCTGCTTGCTCGAGACGAAATCGCGCCCGGTGTTCGGATCGACGACGGCTTGGAGTGCGCCGGTGACGGCCTGTTCGCTGACGGACATGAGAAGGTGCTGCGGTTTGCCGCGATGCCGAAGATGTAAAGAAGTCTAGTCCCTCGCGACGGCCGGCACGCCGGCGCGCGCTCGAATCCATCCGTGTAAAGCGGTGGTAAAGCCGCGCTTTTCACGGCCTCCTCCCCTGCACGCGGCCCCTAGAATTTTTTGATGACCGCCGCCGCCCTGCTCCCTCCCGCGCCACGTCCGTCGACCTCGGCTGCCTCGGCCGTTGCAGCCGCCGCGCTGCAAGCGCCGCGGCCGCTCGAGCGGGCGTCACCGCAGGGCCGCCCGCTCGACGCCAACTGGCAGCAATGGGTCGCCGAGAACCGGCTGCGCAACTGCTCGCCCGACTCGATGCTCGCGGTGATGACCGCCGCGGGTCTGTCCCGTGCCGCCTGCGAGCAGGCGATCCGGGCGGTCGACACGAACCCGATCTTCCTGGCCGCGCGCCGGATGCAGCAGCTGCACCGCAAGCTCGAATCGGTGGTGCGCAACCAGCAGCTGCTCAAGGAGCTGGACCCGCACTACTGCCAGGTCGAGAAGCGGCCGCACGTGTCGCGCACCGAATTCTTCGAGCGCTACGTGCGCGGCAGCCGCCCGGTCGTGCTGACCGGCGTGGCGCGCCACTGGCCGGCGATGAAGCGCTGGTCGCCGCAGGACCTGGCCGAGCGCTTCGGCCACCTGCAGGTCGAGGTCCAGGCCGAGCGCAACGCCGACCCGAACTACGAGCAGAACAAGCTGAACCACCGCCGCACGGTGCGGCTCGCCGACTTCGTCGACACGGTGCTGGCCGGCGGCCAGACCAACGACCACTACCTGACCGCCAACAACGAGGTGCTGCGCCAGCCCGGCTTCGCGCCGCTGCTGGCCGACATCGGCAACCTGCCCGAGATCTGCGACCGCGCGCAGCTCGCCGAACGCTCGTCGTTCTGGTTCGGCCCGGCCGGCACCGTGACGCCGCTGCACCACGACACGATCATGCTGTTCCACACGCAGATCGTCGGGCGCAAGCGCTGGCGCTTCATCTCGCCGCTGGACACGCCCAGCCTGTACAACCACTTCGACGTCTACAGCCCAATCGACCTCGACAACCCCGACTACGCGCGCTATCCCGCCTTCCAGGATGCGACGGTGCTCGAAGTGGTCGTCGAACCCGGCGAGACGGTATTCCTGCCGCTGGGCTGGTGGCACCAGGTCAAGTCGCTGGACGTGAGCCTGTCGTTTTCCTACTCGAACCTGGCGCTGCCGAACCACTACGCCTACGCGAACCCGACGATCCGGGAGTGGTGAGCGCGCATCGCTCGTTCACCGCCCGATACGTCGGGGCGGCCGAATGAGGTAGTGTCTCGCGCCATGCAACGACGAACCCTCCTGGGCGCCGCCGGCGCCGCCGCCACGCTGGGCCCCGCCGCCCTGATCTCCCCCGCCGCTCTCGCCGCCGGCATCAAGCCGCTGGGCAAGCCGCAGCCCTTCAGCTATGCCGCACTCAAGGGCCGGGCCCGCGCGCTCGCCGCGGCCGCGTACCAGCCGAGCAAGCACGTCGTGCCGCCCGCGGTGCTCGGACTGGACTTCGACCAGTTCCAGGCCATCCGCTTCAAGCCCGACCACGCGCTGTGGGTCGACGAGAAGCTGCGCTTTCAGATCAAGCTGTTCCACCTCGGCCTGTTCTTCAAGCGCCCGGTGCAGATGTTCGAGCTCGACAACGGCTCGGCGCAGGAGCTCGCCTACGACCCGTCGATGTTCGACTACGGCAAGAGCGGCCTGCGCGGCGAGCAGCAGCCGAAGGATCTGGGCTTCGCAGGCTTCCAGCTCGTCTTCCACACCGCGCCCAAGCATGACGTCGCGGCGTTTCTCGGCGCGAGCTACTTCCGCTCGACCACCGGCACGCGCCAGTACGGGCTGTCGGCGCGGGGCCTCGCGGTCGACACCGTGTTGCCGCGCGACGAGGAGTTTCCCGACTTCATCGAGTTCTACTTCGAGCGGCCCGCGCCGCAGTCGAACACGCTGATCGTCTACGCGCTGCTCGACTCGCCGAGCATCAGCGGCGCCTACCGGTTCGCGATCACGCCGGGCGACACGATGCTGATGGAGATCGACGCCGCGCTCTATCCGCGCAAGGAGATCGAGCGGCTGGGCATCGCGCCGTGCACGAGCATGTTCCAGACCGGCGAGAACGACCGCCGCGTGGCCAACGACTGGCGCACCGAGATCCACGACTCCGACGGCCTGTCGATGCTGACCGGCACCGGCGAATGGATCTGGCGCCCGCTGCGCAACCCGGCGCAGCTGCGCTTCAACAGCTTCGCCGACCAGAACCCGCGCGGCTTCGGCCTGATGCAGCGCGACCGCGACTTCGACCACTACCAGGACGACGGCGCGTTCTACGACCGCCGGCCGGGCCTGTGGGTCGAGCCGAAGGCCGGCTGGGGCGCCGGCGCGGTGCAGCTCGCCGAGATCCCGACCGCCGACGAGACCTTCGACAACATCGTCGCGTTCTGGAACCCGGCCGCCAAGCCGCAGCCCGGCCAGGAACTGCTGTTCGGCTACCGGCTGTATTGGTGCAACGACCCGCCGGTGCCGACGACGCTCGCACGCTGCGTCGCGACGCGCACCGGCGCCGGCGGCATCGTCGGGCAGAAGCGCAGCCGCTATTCGTTCCGCTTCGCGATCGACTTCTCGGGCGGCGACCTCGGGATGCTCGACTCGGCCGCCAAGGTCGAGGCGGTGATCAGCGCGTCCAGCGGCAAGATCGAGATCACGTCGGCACGCCCGCTCGCGTCGGTGCGCGGCTACCGCGCGATGTTCGACATCGTGCCCGAGCCGACGACCGCGCCGGTGACGCTGCGCGTGTTCCTCAGCCTGGACGGCCAGCCGCTGACCGAGACCTGGCTGTACGAATGGGTGCCGCCGCCGCTGGCCGAGCGCAAGGCGGGCTGAACACGCGCCGACCCCGCGCCCCGTGCGGCCCGGGGCGCCGCCTAGAATCGAGCGCTTCGTTCACCCCGCGCCCTCGCCTGCCATGCCGCGCAAGCTCTTCGTCACCACTGCCCTGCCGTACGCCAACGCCCCGTTCCACGTCGGGCACATGATGGAGTACATCCAGGCCGATATCTGGGTGCGGATGCAGCGCATGATCGGCAGCCAGGTGCACTTCGTCTGCGCCGACGACGCGCACGGCGCGCCGATCATGATCGCCGCCGAGAAGGCCGGGCTCACGCCGCAGGCGTTCGTCGCGCAGATCGCGGCGGGCCGCAGGCAGTATCTAGACGGCTTCCACATCGGGTTCGACAACTGGCACTCGACCGACGGCGCCGAGAACCACGAGCTCGCCAGGACGATCTACCTCGCGCTGCGCAAGGAAGGCCTGATCGCCGAGCGCACGATCGAGCAGTTCTACGACCCGGTCAAGGGCATGTTCCTGCCCGACCGCTACATCAAGGGCGAGTGCCCGAACTGCGGCGCGAAGGACCAGTACGGCGACAACTGCGAGGTCTGCGGCGCGGTCTACGCACCGACCGATCTGAAGCACCCGTATTCGACGCTGACCGGCGCGACGCCGGTGCTCAAGTCCAGCGACCACTACTTCTTCCAGCTCTCCAGTCCGCGCTGCATCGAATTCCTCAAGGACTGGCTGAACGAGCCCGGGCGGCTGCAGCCGGAGGTACTGAACAAGGTCAAGGAATGGTTCGCGACCGATGAAGACAGCGGCGTGGCCAAGCTCGCCGACTGGGACATCAGCCGCGACGCGCCGTACTTCGGCATCGAGATCCCCGACGCGCCGGGCAAGTATTTCTACGTCTGGCTGGATGCGCCGATCGGCTATCTCGCAGCGCTGAAGAATCTGCTCGACCGCAAGGGCATCGCGTTCGACTCCTTCATGGCCGACCCGGCCGTCGAGCAGGTGCACTTCATCGGCAAGGACATCGTCACCTTCCACACGTTGTTCTGGCCCGCGATGCTGCACTTCAGCGGCCGCAAAGTGCCCAGCAGGATCAACGTGCACGGCTTCATCACGGTCGGCGGCGACAAGATGAGCAAGAGCCGCGGCACCGGCATCTCGCCGCTGCGCTACCTCGAGCTCGGGATGAACCCCGAGTGGCTGCGCTACTACATCGCCGCCAAGCTGAATGCGCGGGTCGAGGACGTCGAGTTCAACCCCGAGGACTTCGTCGCGCGCGTCAACAGCGACCTGGTCGGCAAGTACATCAACATCGCGAGCCGTGCGGCCGGCTTCCTGACCAAGCGCTTCGGCGGCAGGCTCTCGGCCGACATCGGCGTGGAGGGCCGCACGCTGCTGGATGCGCTGCGTGCGCAGCGCGCGGCGATCCAGGAGCTGTACGAAGAGCGCGAATACGCCAAGGCCTTGCGCGAGACGATGCTGCTGGCCGACCGCGTCAACGAATACGTCGACCAGCACAAGCCGTGGGAGCTCGCGAAGCGGGCCGGGCAGGACGCGGTGCTGCACGACGTGTGCACCGTGTGCATCGAGGCGTTCCGCGTGCTGACGGTCTACCTGAAGCCGGTGCTGCCGGCGCTCGCCGCGCAGGTCGAGACGTTCCTCAAGATCGAGCCGCTGGTCTTCGCCGACGCCGCCCGCTCGCTCGGCGTGCACACGATAGGCGAGTACAAGCACCTGATGCAGCGCGTCGACCCGAAGCTGCTGGACGCGTTGTTCGAGCCGCCGGCCGCGGCCGCCGCGCCGCTGCCCGGCGGTGAAGCGCTCGCGCCCGAGATCGGCATCGCCGATTTCGCGAAGGTCGACCTGCGCATCGCTCAGATCGTCGCGTGCGAACGCGTCGACGGCTCGAGCAAGCTGCTGCGCCTGACGCTCGATGCCGGCGAGGGCAAGACGCGCAACGTCTTCAGCGGCATCCAATCGGCCTACGCACCCGAGGACCTGATCGGCAAGTTCACCGTGATGGTCGCGAACCTCGCGCCGCGCCAGATGAAGTTCGGCCTGTCCGAAGGCATGGTGCTCGCCGCCTCGCATGCCGACGAGAAGACGAACCCGGGGCTCTACATCCTCGAGCCCTGGCCCGGCGCGACGCCCGGCATGCGCGTGCGCTGAGGTTCGCTCTCCCAGGCCACGTCACTTCGAGATCGTCGAGTTCGTGACCACCGGCTGGCCGCTCTTCGCGAGCACGAAGATGCCGGGCAGGCCCGCCGTCTCGAAGCCGGCACTGGTGTTCGCCTGCAGCAGCGAATCGGCGATCGACATCGTGCCGGTGAGGTCGTTGCTGACGTAGAAGAACGCGCCCCCGCCCTCGTTCGCGCTGTTGTCGTGCACATCGCTGCCGCACACGCTGAGGTCGAAGGTGTTGCCGTCCTGGTAGATCGCGCCGCCGCTGCCGCCGCCGGGCGTGCCGCTGCGCGCCGGGTTCGCGCCGTTGCCGATCGCCCGGTTGTGGCTCATCAGCGTGTTGATCACGCTGAACGACGCGCCCAGGCCGCTCAGCCCGCCGCCGTTCGAGCACTGGTTGCCGTAGCCGGCCGCGCCGCCGAAGGTGCTGTTGACCACGTACACCGGCGCCGCGCTCGAGTTACCGAACACGCGCACCGCCGCGCCGCCGAGATCGGGCCCGGTCGCCTCGCAGGCGTTGCGGAAGAAGCGCGTGTTGACGATCTTCAGCCGCCCGCCGCGCGCGTAGATCGCGCCGCCGCCGTAGACCTCGCCGAGGCCGTAGGTCTGAGCGCTCGAGTTGCCGTCGACCAGCGTGATGTTCTGCACCGTGGTCTTCGGGTTGTCCTGCAGGTCGCAGCGCGCACTGGTCCACACCTGGGCCTGGTCGCAGGTGTTCTGGTACAGGATGCGGCGGCTGCCGCCGCCGCTGAGCGTCACCTTGCCGCCGCCGTCGAGCACGAGGTCGGGCTTGTCGTTGAAGACCTTCGCGGTCGCGGCCAGCGTGATCGTGACCGGATCGGCGCCGCAATCGAACGTGACGATGCCGCCTTGCGCGACCGCCGCGACGACGGCGTTGGACGTGCAGCTCGCCGCCGTGCCGGTGCCGACCACGTGGTCGGGCGTCGCCACCGACACCGCCTGCGCCGCGGCCGGGATCGCGCAGCGGCCGTCCGCATAACCGGCGGCGGGCGAGCCGTCGGCCGGGGTGGGTGCCGGCGCCGGGCTCGGCGCGGTCGTCAACGGAACCGATGTCCCGCCGTCCGTCCCGCCACCGCCGCCGCACGCGCCGACCAGCGCAGCGACCGCGGTCGTCAGGCCGAGAGTTCGCCACAGACGCGGCGCTTCGTTCGATCGGGACATCGGCATGCTTCGGAACATCGGACAATGAGAAGCCCGCATCCTATTCGACCCATGTCCAGCACCGAACACCCGACCGTCGACATCGTGCGCGTCTACCCGGACACGAGCTGGGCCGACGACGGACCGACACGCCACGTCGAACAGGCAGTCGAAGACGGCCTGGTGCTGAGCTTCCCGCAGCTGCCGTTCGAACTCGCCGAATCGGAGCGGCGTTTCCTCGATCCGCGCTGGGCCGACGGCAAGGCGAAGAACATCTCGGTGCGCTGGCCCGCCGGCGAGTTGCGCGGGGCCGCCGGCGATGCGGCCGATCTCGCGGCGCTGAAGGCGATGATCGTGCGCTACGCCGAACAGAGCGAGGCGTTCGCGCTGCGCCTGTTTCCGCACTACCGCGGCCACCTGCAGCGCGGCAACACCTCGTTCCGCCCGGTCGACGTGGCCGGCCGCGAAACCAGCTGGCGCAAGGACGACACCCGGCTGCACATCGACGCGTTCCCGTCGAACCCGATGCACGGCACGCGTCTGCTGCGCGTGTTCTGCAACGTCAACCCGAACGGCGAGCCGCGCCGCTGGCGCGTCGGCGAACCGTTCGAGGCGCTGGCGCGGCGCTACCTGCCTTCGATCCCGCGGCCTGCGCCCGGCTCGGCCTGGCTGATGGAGACGCTGCACATCACGAAGCGGCGCCGCACCGAATACGACCACGTGATGCTGCAGCTGCACGACCGCGCGAAGGCCGACGCCGCATTCCAGTCGGGCAGCCCGCAGGCGCGAGTCGACTTCGCGCCTCGGACCACGTGGGTCGTGTTCAGCGACCAGGTGCTGCACGCCGCGATGGGCGGCCAGCACATGATGGAGCAGACCTTCTACCTCGCGCCCGAGCGCCAGCATCGGCCCGAGGCATCGCCGCTGGGCGTGCTCGAGCGGTTGATGGGCCGGCCGCTGCGTTGACGCCGCGCGGCTATCGGCGTGCGGACCAGAACCCTTCGGTCTTCGCGAAGGCCTGCAACGCCGCCGCGGCCTGGTCGATCAGCGCGGCGCGATGCGCGCTCAGCCAACCCAGCGCGAACCAGTCGCGCGCCTGGCGCTCAGGCGTCGCGCGCAGCGCCTCGATCGCGACCAAGACATCGCTGATGGCACCGAGCCGTTCCTGCAGTGTGCGCAGCGGCTTCAGATAGCGCTTGACGTGCTTGCGCTCGAACAGCCCGCTGCTGAACTCGATCGCGTAGCGCAGCCGCTTGATGTGCTTGCGCAGGCGGTGGCGCTGAGCATCATCGAGCTCGGAGTAGCGCACCGCGTCGGCCGCCGCGCGCTTGTGCCAGCGCTTGAGGCGGCGGGCGAGGCGCTCGGCGAGCGGCTCGTCGTCCAGCCCCGCGTCGATCGCGGCGTCGGGTTCGAGCGACGCGGCGATCAGGTCCAGCAGCAGCATCTGCGTCGCTTCGCCGCGGACCACGGTGCACGGGTCCACGGCGCTGCGATCGGGAGGCGCCGACAGCGCCGCGTCGGCGCGAGCGTGCAGGCCGATGCGCTCGGATGCGCGATCGAGCTCGGCCGTGAATGTGACCGCCGCGACCGCCTGGTCGCGCGCTGCGCCCAGCGCGCGAAACAGCGTCGCCGCGGCGTCGGTCAGCGCCGGATCGGACGGCATGAAATCGAACAGCTGCCACGCGCTGCGCAACCGGCGCAGCGCGACGCGCAACTGGTGCACATGCTCGTCGCCGAGCTCGCCGGCGGCGATCTGGCTCGCGTTCGCGCTGATATGCCCGACGCACTCGCGCAGCACCGCGCGCCACGCGGCATGCGCGCTCATCTCGCGCGTCAGCGCCACCGGCCGCGCGGTGCGTGCTGGCGCGACGCGCGTGCCGCGCGCGAGCAGCTCGCCGCGCTCGGCCTTGCTGCGGGTGTCGAGCCAGAGGGCGTGGCGGCGCGCCCAGGAGCGCGCGAGTTCGATCAGTGCAGCCGGGTCGCCGCCGCGCTCGCCGGCGCCGCCGTTCACGAGCTCCAGCTCGAGCTCGCACAGCGGCCAGGCCATGTCGTCGCCGGCACGGATCACGCCGGTGTCGAACGCGAGCTCGATCGCCGCGCCGCCGCTGCGCAGCGTGCGAAGGCGCCGCAGCACGTCGGTGCGATAGCGCACGCCCAGCGCCGCGGCGCCTTCGTGCCCGAGCAGCGCCAGCAGCCGGTCGCCGACCGCGGTGCCGCGATGCAGCGCCGGGTCGGGCGGCGGCGGCTCGCCGGTCGCCCGGGCGAAGACACGCACGTTGTGCTCGAAGCGGGTCAGCGCATCGTCGCCGGCGCCCTTGAGCGTCTGCACCCAATGGCCGCCCTCGCGCCGCACCCGCAGCGCGAGACTGGCGCGCGCGAGCGCAGCGTCGGGCGTGTCGACATACGCGGCCTGCAGGCGCAGGCGCCGCGCCGGTGTGCGCCCGGCCACCGCGGCGTCGACCGCGGCGCGCGCGCTCGCGGGCACCTGGAGCTTCAGCTCGACTTCATGCATGCGGCCGATGCTCGCATGCAGCGCCGCGGATTTTGATGAATCGCGGCGCTCGCCCGACCCGGGCGCTGCGCCAACGCCGTGCGTTCAGCGGCCGGCCTGGCCTGCGTCCTTCGGATCGATCGTCGTCGCGGTCGAGGTCACACGGCCATTCGGGTCGAAGCTGACCGAGAAGACCTTGTTCTCGGCGCCGTCGGCGAAGCGCCAGTCCCAGACCTCTTCCTGCTTCAGCGGATAAACCTGGGCCTTCGCGGCCCGGCCGAGCAGGCGGCGCACCTGGGCCTTGTCCCACCCCGGCTGGATTTTCGCGAAGTTCGCCGGCTTGAGCACCTGGCGCAGGGCGACCAGTTTGCCGTCCGCGCCGATCGCGAGCATGAAGTTGACCTGGCCGGCGGGCTGGCGCGGGTACTCGAGCACGCGGATGCCGTCGTCGTCGGTGTAGACGGCGGCCGGCTCGCCCCACTTGGCGCGCACGTCGGCCTCGGTGGTCACGCCGACCTCGAGCTCGGCGATGCGCTGCACGTCGCAGCCGACGAGCACGGCGACGACGGCAAATGCGCCGACTGCCAGCCAGTGCCGTCCGCGACGGGCGCGGTGCCGGAAGGTTTGGAGGCCTTGGAGGACTTGAATATCGGGCATCGGGGGGTCCCCGGTAAAATGACGGCCAGACTCTAGCGCCCGCCCTGTGGCGAGCGCGCCAAGCTCCCATGCCATTGTTCTGGAAACCCTACAAATCCGACGTCACGAGCTTCATCGAGGAGCTCAAGGCGAAGAAGCCGACGCTCGAAGAAGAGCAGCGCGCCGGCCGTTCGCTGCTGTGGGACCGCCACATCGATCGCGACGCCCAGGCCGATTACCGTGACGCGCGCGTTCGCCAGAAGCCGTACGTCTACCAGACCAAGACCTGACGGCAGCACCAGCGCTGCGCTACCGGATGAGCAACGAGGACCACCTGACCCTCGAGGTGCCGCCGCCCGCGGCCGAAACGGCGCCGGCCGAGGTCGACGGCGTCGCGGTCGCGCGCCTGTACGGCGAGCCGCTGTTCACGCTGCCGACCGACCTGTACATCCCGCCGGACGCGCTCGAGGTCTTTCTCGAAGCCTTCGAAGGCCCGCTGGACCTGCTGCTGTACCTGATCCGCAGGCAGAACTTCAACATCCTCGACATCCCGATGGCGAGCGTGACGCGGCAGTACCTCGCCTACGTCGACCAGATCCGCAAGACCAACCTCGAGCTCGCCAGCGAGTACCTGCTGATGGCGGCGATGCTGATCGAGATCAAGTCGCGCATGCTGCTGCCGCCGAAGAAGACGGCCGAAGGCGAGGAACCCGAAGACCCGCGTGCCGAGCTCGTGCGCCGGCTGATCGAGTACGAGCAGATGAAGCTCGCCGCCGCGCGGCTGGATTCGCTGCCGGTGATCGGCCGCGACTTCCTGCGTGCGCAGGTCGTGATCGAGCAGTCGCTGGCACCGCGCTTCCCCGATGTCGACGCCGACGAGCTGCGCGCCGCGTGGGCCGACATCCTCAAGCGCGCAAAGCTGAACCAGCACCACCACATCACGCGCGAGCAGCTCAGCGTGCGCGAGCACATGAGCATCGTCCTGAGGGCCTTGCAGGGCCGCAGGTTCGCGATGTTCGAAGACCTGTTCGATCTGACACGCGGGCCGCAGGTGCTGGTCGTGACCTTCATCGCAATGCTCGAGCTGGCGCGCGAACACCTGCTCGAGGTGACGCAGGCCGAGGCGTTCGCCCCGATCTACGTGCGCCTCGCGTATTCGCCGGCCTGAGCCCCGCGCCGCGCGCCGCGCGCCGCGCAACAGCTAGCGCACGTCGCGTGCAGCCAGCTTGAACGCGATCATCGCCCGCAGCTTGTTCGGCAGCACCGGCTTGATCAGCAGGTGGAAGTCGTGGGCCTGCGCCTCCTGGTCGTGGCCGGTCATCGTGCTGCCGGTCGCGACGATGGCCGGCACCTTCGCGCCGAAGCGCGCGCGCAGCGACTTGATCGCGTCGACGCCGGTCACGCCGCTCTCGAGCCGGTAGTCGACGATCAGCAGGTCGGGCTTGACGACGGCCGGGTCGCTCTGCCCGGCCCAGTGGCGGGCGGCGGCGGCGCTGTCGAACGACACGACCTTCGCGCCCCAGCCTTGCAGCAGCACCTCGAGGCCGCTGCGTACCGCCGGCTCGTCTTCGACGATCACCATCAGCCGGCCGTCCAGCGTCAGCGCGACCGGGCCCTTGCCCGGCACGGCGGCCGAGCGCAGGCGCGGCGCCCGCCCGAGCGGCAAGGTCAGCGTGAAGACGGTGCCGCGGCCCGGCTCGGAGCGCACCGTGAGCGGCGCGTTCATCAGCTCGGCCAGCCGCTTGACGATCGCCAGGCCCAGGCCCAGGCCCTTGCGCTGCTCGGGGCTCACCGCGTCGGTGTTCGGCACCTGGTAGAACTCCTCGAAGATGCGCGCGCGCTCTTCTTCGCGGATGCCGAGGCCGGTGTCCCAGATCTGCAGCAGCACCTGCGCGCCGCGCCTGCGTGCGCTGACCAGCACCGAGCCGTCATTGGTGTAGCGGATCGCGTTGGAGACGAGGTTGCGCGCGATGCGCTCGACCAGCAGCGGGTCGGCATGCACCACATGCTGAGCGCCGCGCAGCCGCAGCGCGAGCCCCTTCTCGAACGCGCTCGGCTCGAAATGCAGGCGCAGCTTGCGCAGGATCTCGCCGAGCTCGAAGTTCTCGACCTGCACCTCGACGCGGCCGCTGTCGATCTGGTTGATGTCGAGCAGCTCGGAGAACAGGCCTTCGAGCGCATCGACCGATTCGTTGATGCTGTTGACGAGCTGGGCCACCTCCGGCTCGTGAACCCGCTGGCGCAACGCTTCGGCGAACAGCCCCATCGCATGCAGCGGCTGGCGCAGGTCGTGGCTCGCGGCGGTGAAGAACCGGGTCTTCGCGCGGTTCGCGATCTCGGCCTCCTGGCGCGCCGCGTCCGACACCGTCTTCTCGGCGCGCAGTTGCGCCATCAGCGCCTCGGTGCGCAGCTGCAGCCGGCTCAGCGCGTCGAACGTGGCCGCGTAGTTGCGGCCGAGCATGATGGTCATCGCCATCGCCACCGCCATCACGATCGCGGACTGCACGCCGAGCGCACCCTCCTGCAGCGCAACCCGCGCCATCGTCGGCACGTAGATCAGCGCGAGGAACGCGAGATACAGGCGGAACTGCGGCGCGAGGATCGGGATGCAGGCCACGCAGAACGTGTAGACCACGAGGACCAGCACGATCTGCTGCAGCGCGTTGCCATACGGGTAGAACGCCCAGCCGGCCCAGCCCCACATCGCGGCGCTGAGCAGCGTGCCGGTGACCCAGATCTGGCGGCGCGAGCGCAGAGCGGCGACGGTCTGCGGCTCGTCGCGCGCATAACGCAGCGCGAGCAGCACGCGCAGCACGCACAGCAGCGCGAAGGTCGCGCCCCAGGCCAGCTTCAGGGTGACCGGCGCGACGGCTGCGAACACCAGCTCGATCACGATCGCCCCGATCGCGTGCCCGGCCAGCGAGATCGTGTTGTACGAGAACATGACGCGGACCTTGTCGCGCAGCATCACGTAGTCGTCGTGGGCAGGCGCGCCGATCAGCGCATCGGCTGCGGCGGTGGTGCCGGCCGCGGAGGCCAGCCCCGGGATCGCGGCGGCCGCAGCGCCGCCGGGTTTCAACGCGTCGACGTGTTGCGCCACGCCGGCAGTCCGCCCTGGTTCGTCATCTGGCTGACCGCGAGCACGGCCTGCGTGCGCGAGCTGACGTTGAGCGTGCGCAGCACCGCGGCGACGTGATCCTTGACGGTCTCGACAGAGACATTGAGCTCGCGCGCGATCAGCTTGTTCGGGTGGCCCTTGAGCAGCAGCGCCAGCACCTCGGTCTGGCGCGGCGTGAGGCCCAGCGTCTCGAGCGGCGACTGCTGCTGGAAGCCGCTGTCCTGCGCCTGCGAGCGCAGCACCCGCAGCACGCTCGGCACGGTGTCGCCTCCGGTGCGCGGCGCCGGCGCCTCGGAGCCCATCGTCATCGGCGGCACGTAGATGCCGCCGGACATCACCATGTGCAGCGCCTCGAACAAGGTCTCGTTGCTCGCGCGCTTGGGCACGAAGCCCATCGCGCCGGAGTCGATCGCGCGGATCACGTCGCTGGTGCGGTCCGACGCCGACACGACGACCACCGGCACCGCCGGGTACTGGGTGCGGAACTCGACCAGCACGTCGAAGCCGTCGGCGTCGCCGAGCTGCAGGTCGAGCAGCACGAGGTCGAAGTCGGGATCGGCCTTCAGCGTCTCGCGCGCGACCCGCGCGCTGCCCGCACCGACCACCGTGGTGTCGCTGCCCAGCCCCTGGATCACGCTTTGCAGCGCCTGCAGGATCAACGGATGATCGTCGATCAACAGTACCTTCATGACAGCCCCCTCGCCGATGTTGTGTTCTTGGCGGGCAATCGTAATCCAGCGGCCGGCGTCAGGTATAGCGCCGCGCCAGCGATTCGGCCACGCAGACCGGCTTGTCGGACCCCTCGCGCTCCATCGTGACTTCCATCGTGAGCTGCGCGCCGCCGTCGAGCGGCTCGAACGCGAGCAGCTTGAAATGCCCGCGCAGCCGGCTGCCCGACGGCACCGGCGCCGGGAAGCGCACCTTGTTGAGCCCGTAGTTGACGCCCATGCGCGTATCGCGGACTTCCATCGCCGCAGCCGCCATCTCCGGCAGCAGCGACAGCGTCAGGAAGCCGTGCGCGATCGTCGTGCCGAACGGGCCCCTCGCGGCGCGCTCGGCGTCGAGGTGGATCCACTGGTGGTCGCCGGTCGCGTCGGCGAACAGGTCGATGCGATGCTGGTCGACCGTGATCCAGTCGCTGACGGCGATCTCCTGGCCGACCAGCGGCGCGAGGTCGGCGAGGTGCTCGAAACTTCTCATGTGGCTCAGGCTTCGAGCCAGCGGACGACAGGCTGCCATTGCTCGAGGTCGCGCTCGAAGCGCAGCGTCGAGCTCACGTCCCACAGCGTCAACCCGTGCGCGGCGAGGTGCACGTAGTTCTGCGTGTCGCGCAGGAAGCCGAGCAGCGGCACCTTCATGCTCTCGAGAAAGCCGCGCAGCTGATCGGTCGCGATCGTGCCTTCGCGGGTGCGCATGCCGACGATCGCGAGCTTGACCTTGTCGCTGCGCTTGTGCGCGAGCAGCTCGCGCACGAACGCGTGCGTCGCGTGGATGTCGAAGATGCTCGGCTGCAGCGGCACGATCACCTTGTCGGCGAGCTTCATCGCCTCGTCGAGGCGGCGCCCGTGCAGGCCGGCCGGGGTGTCGAGCACGACGTGGGTGGTGCCGCGCGGCGGGCGCACGGTGTCGTCGTGCAGCGTGTCCCAGGTGCCGATCGCCGGCACGCCGGCCGGGCGCAGCCCGAGCCAGGTGCGCGCCGACTGCTGGCGGTCGACGTCACCGAGCATCACCGCACGGCCGCGCGATGCGAAGTAGCCTGCGATGTTGGTCGACAGCGTGGTCTTGCCGACCCCACCTTTCGGATTGGCCACGACGATCACCGGCATGCAAACCTCCTGTTGTGGGCGCCTTCGGACCGGAACGCGCCTTGCAAGCCGGCTATCGGCTTTCGGGTTATGTTAGCGGGGCTTTTCGCCGGCCTGCCATCGAGACTAACCAGCGACCTTTTCCACGCCTTCAGGCGCCTTCGACACCCCACCTTGCCCATGGCCTCCACGCCCCTGCCCGTCGTCGCCGGAACCGCCGATCCCTCCGGTAGTGTGCCCGCGGCCGACATCCTCGTCATCGCCGCGCATCCGCAGATGGAGCACTCGCGCGTCAACCGCCGGCTGATGCGGCGCGTCGCGCGGCTGGCCGGCGCGGTCGCCGACGAGCACCGCAACGCGCCGTCGGTGCTGGTGCGCGACCTGTACGCGCTGTACCCCGACTACCTGATCGACGTGCCCGAGGAGCAGGCGCTGCTGGCGCGCGCGAAGCTCGTCGTCTGGCAGCACCCGATCCACTGGTACAGCATGCCGCCGCTGATGAAGCTGTGGCTCGACGACGTGCTCACGTTCGGCTGGGCCTACGGCCCGGGCGGCACGGCGCTGCGCGGCAAGGACCTGTGGCTGGTCGCGACCACCGGCGGCCCGGAAGAGTCGTACCGGCCCGACAGCTACAACCGCTACTTCTTCGACGCCTTCCTGCCGCCCTACGAACAGACCGCCGCGCTGTGCGGCATGCGCTTCCTGCCGCCGCTGGTGCTGCACGGCGCGCACAGGGTGGACGACGACGCGATCGCCGCCCACGAGAGCGTGTTCGCGCAGCGCATCGGAAGCTACCCGAACTGGCCCGAGCTCGACGAGATGCCTGAGTGCATCGCCTGCGAAGTGCCCGACGACGCGCGGCCGGTCGAGGAGCCCGACGACGGCCCGGTCGCGCGCATCGGCGTCGACGCCACGACCGAGGCGGCGTGATGGACCACGCCACCACCGCGGCGGCCGCCGCCACCGCCGTCACCGTCACGACGACCTGGCTCAGCGGCACGCTCGTGTACCTCGCGGCCGCCGTGCTCGCGGTGCCGCTGGCGAAATACCTCGGACTGGGTTCGATCATCGGCTACCTCGCGGCCGGCATCCTGATCGGCCCGTGGGGCCTGAAGCTCGTGACGAACCCGCAGGACATGCTGCACTTCTCCGAGTTCGGCGTCGTGCTGATGCTGTTCCTCGTCGGCCTCGAGCTCGAGCCGCAGCGGCTGTGGTCGCTGCGCAAGCCGATCTTCGGCTGGGGCAGCGTGCAGCTCGTCGGCTCGGCGGCGCTGATGTTCGGCGTCGGCGTCGCCGCCGGCGCCGACTGGCGGCTCGCGCTGGTCGCGGCGCTCGGCCTGGCGATGTCGTCGACCGCGATCGGCCTGGGCGCGCTCGCCGAGCGCAACCTGATGCCGACGTCGTCCGGCCAGAGCGTGCTCAGCGTCGCACTGCTGCAGGACGTGGCCGCGATCCCGATCCTCGCGCTGCTGCCGCTGCTCGCGCTGGCGGGCACCGGCGTCGCGGCCGCGCACGGCGACGGCAGCGGCTGGCTGGGCGCCGCGAAGGCGATCGGCGTGATCCTGACCATCGTGCTCGGCGGCCGGCTGCTGCTGCGCCCGGCGCTGCGCTGGATCGCGCGCAGCCGGACGCCCGAAATCTTCACCGCCGCGTCGCTGCTGCTGGTCGTCGCGACCGCGGCGCTGATGCAGGCGGTCGGCCTGTCGATGGCGCTGGGCGCGTTCCTCGCCGGCGTGCTGCTGGCCGAGAGCGAATACCGGCGCGAGCTCGAGACCGACATCGAGCCGTTCAAGGGCCTGCTGCTCGGCCTGTTCTTCATCGCGGTCGGCATGAGCATCGACTTCGCGGTCGTGCTGCGCTCGCCGCTCCTGATCGCCGCGGTCGTGCTGGGCTTCCTGCTGCTGAAGGCGGCGGTGCTGTGGGGCATGGGCCGCGCGATGGCATTGCCCAAGGCCGAGAGGCCGGTCTTCATCATCCTGCTCGCGCAGGGCGGCGAGTTCGGCTTCGTCGTGTTCCAGACGGCCGCGGCGGCCGGCGTGATCGATGCGCCGACCTCGTCGCTGCTGGTCGCGGCCGTCGCGATCTCGATGCTGCTGACGCCGCTGCTGCTGGTCGCGGCCGACCGCTGGTGGATCCCGCTGCTCGCCGGCCAGTCGAAGGGCAAGCTCGCCGAGATCAGCGAGCCGCAGTCCGAGCCGGTCATCATTGCCGGCTTCGGCCGCTACGGGCAGATCATCGGCCGCATGCTCTACGCGAACGGCGTCACGCCGACCGTGCTGGACGTCGACGCCGAGCAGATCGAGGCGATGCGCCGCTTCGGCTGGCGCGTGTTCTACGGCGACGCGACCCGCCTCGACCTGATGCGCACCGCCGGAGCCGACCGGGCCCGCGTGATCGTGATCGCGATCGACGACGTCGAGGCCAGCGTCGAATGCGCGACCATGATCAAGCAGAACTTCCCGCAAGCGACGATCGTCGCGCGAGCCCGCAACGTGCAGCACTATTACGAGCTGCACGAGCTCGGCGTACGGCTGGTCGAACGCGAGACCTTCGACTCGGCACTGATGAGCGCGCGCAGCGTGCTGGAAACGCTGGGCTGGGAGCGCCACCAGGCGCGCAACCTTGCGCTGCGCTTTCGGCGCCACAACATCACGCAGATCATCAAGCTCGCGCCGCACCGCAACGACGAAGCCAAGCTGATCGCCGCCGCGAAGCAGGGGCGCCAGCAACTCGAAGAGCAGTTCGCGCAGGAGCGCGAGGAGGCGCTGCGGCGGCAGTCGCGGGTTGGCTGGGGGCATGCGGAGAGCCCTCACCCCAGCCCTCTCCCGCAAGCGGGAGAGGGAGCCGAGAGCTCCGCCGCCGCGGGCCGCTGAGAACCCTCTCCCGCTTGCGGGAGAGGGGCAGGGGTGAGGGTCGCGCCCCGCGCTCAGCCGCGCAGGGCCTGCTCGAAATCCGCGAGCAGGTCGTCCGCGTCTTCGAGCCCGACCGAGACGCGCACCATGCCGTCGGCGATGCCCATCTGGGCCCGCACCGCGGCGCCGGCCTCCCAGAAGATCGTCGGCGCGACCGGGATCACGAGGGTGCGCGTGTCGCCCATGCCGGTCGCCTTGACCGGCAGACGCAGACGGTCCAGCGCGGCGACCGCGGCGGCCTCGTCGGCCAGGTCGAAAGCGAGCAGCCACGAGCCGGCGCCGAACAGTGCCTTCGCGATCGCATGCTGCGGGTGCGACTCGAGCATCGGGTAGTGCACCGCGCGCACGCCGGGCAGCGTCTGCAGATGGCGGGCGAGCGCGAACGCGGTGGCGCTGCTGCGTTCGACGCGCAGCGCCAGCGTCTCGGCGCCGACCGCGATGTGGTGCGCCGTGTCCGACGCGAGCGAGCCGCCCATGTCGCGCAGCCCCTTCTTGCGGATCTGCTGCAGGCCCCACTGGCGCGCATCGCCGCTGCGGTACGCAGGGAAGATGTTCGGGTACGCCTGCCAGTCGAACATGCCGGTGTCGGTGACCGCGCCGCCGAGCGCGGCGCCGTGGCCGCTGATGGTCTTGCTCAGCGAGTTGACGACCAGCCCGGCACCGACCCGCCGCGGCAGGAACAGCAGCGGCGAGGTGACCGTGTTGTCGACGACGTAGAGCAGCCCGCGCTCGCGGCACAGCTTGCCGATCGCTTCGAGGTCGGGCAGCTGCGTGCCCGGGTTCGCGATCGTCTCGACGAACACGATGCGCGTGTTGGGTTTGAGCGCCGCTTCGACGTTCGCGACCGAGCCGGCATCGACCTTGCCGACCTCGATGCCGAGGTCGGCCATCGTGCCGAACAGGCTGTTGGTGTTGCCGAACACGAACTGGCTGGAGACCATGTGGTCGCCGGCGCGCAGCAGCGTGAGGAACACTGCCGTGAGCGCCGCCATGCCGCTGGAGAAGCAGACGCTGCCCAGGCCCTGCTCCATCCGCGTGATCTGCGCCTCGAGCGCCGCGGTCGTCGGCGTGCCCTGGCGCGCGTAGTTGAAGCTGCCCTTGAGGCGGCCCTGGAACACGCCGATCAGGTCGTCGGTCGATTCGAAGCCGTACTGCGTCGAGGTGTGGATGGCCTTGTGGATCGCGCCGTGCTCGGCGCCGCCGCGCCGGTCGCTGTGCAGCGTGGCCGTCGTGAAGCCTTCGGATGCGGAAGGCTTGGAAGTCGCGTTCGTCGTCATGGCGGCATTGTCGCGCCGGCCTCGAAGGCCACGACGGCGATGGCCTTTAATGCAAATGCGTTTGCAATTGCAATAAACTCGCGCCCATGGAACGCAATACGCGACAGCGCCAGGCCGTGCTCGAGGCGATCGACCACGCCGGGCGTGCGTTGACGCCGGTCGAGATCCTCGGCCTCGCGCAGGCGTCGGTCCCGAGCCTGAACCTCTCGACGATCTACCGGCACCTGAGCACGCTGCAGACCGAGCAGCGCATCGTCAAGGTGCTGCTGCCCGGCCAGGCCGCGCGCTTCGAGGCCGCTTGCGACGGTGACCACGGCGCGCACGGCCACGCGCCCCGCGGCAGCCGGCACGCTGCCCCGCAGGACTTGGCGCACCACCATCACCACTTTCACTGCAGCCGCTGCGATCGGGTCTATCCGCTGCATGCCTGCCCGGGCTCGATGCAGGAGCTCGCGCCCAAGGGCTTCCTCGTCGAGGCGCACGAGATCACGCTGAGCGGGCTGTGCGCCGACTGCCGGCGCGGCAAGACCGTGGAGGCCGTTGCATGAGGGCCGCCACGCCGCGCCGCCCCAGGCAAGGCCCCGCCCTCTCGGAGGGCCGCTCGCCGTACCCGGCGAGCGGGGTGCTGTCATGATCACGATGACCGACATCCCGGCCGGCGGTCTCGCACTGTTCCTGCTGCTCGGGCTGCGCCACGGCATCGAGCCCGACCACATCGCCGCGATCGACGGTCTGACCCTGCGCGCCATCGACAAGCACGAACGCCACGCGCCGTGGACCGGCACGCTGTTCGCGCTCGGCCACGGCGCCGCGGTCGCGGTGCTCGCGATCGGCGTCAGCCTGTTCGCCGCCGCGATCGCACTGCCCGAGACGCTGCTCGCAGTGATCGACTGGCTGCCGGTCATCCTGCTGACGCTGCTGGGCGTGTGGAACCTGCGCGCGCTGCTCGCGCCCGGCCCGTATCAGCCCACCTCGCTGCGCATGCGGCTGATGCCGGCGCGCCTGCGCGAGCGCACCGACGTGTGGGCCACGGTCGCGATCGGCGTGCTGTTCGCCTTGGTCGTGGACACGCTCGCGCACATCTCCGCCTGGAGCGTGTTCGCGACGCACCGCGGCGGCTGGGCCGCCGGCGTGCTCGCGGGCGCGTTGTTCTCGACCGGCATGCTGGTCACCAGCACGGCCGATTCGCAACTGGTGTGCCGGCTGCTGCGCAGCGACAACGCCGAGGCGGTGCAGCGGCGCTACCGGCGCGCGGTCGGCTGGTTCGTCGTCGTGCTGTCGTTCGGCGTCGCGCTGCACGGCATCGGCGCGCGGCTGGGCTGGTTCGACGGCATCGACGAAACGGTCGCCGCATGGCTGGGCAGCGCGAGCATCGCGATCGTCGCGCTGCTGTGGTGGTGGGTGCGGCGGCGCCGCGCGCTGGCGGTGCAGGCGCCATGAGGCGCAGCGGCACGACACAGCGGCGCGCCGCAGCGCTGCTGATGACGGCAACGCTGGCCAGTGCGGCAACGTTGCTCGCGCCCCGATCGGCCCGGGCCGAAGCTGCCCATGAGCACGGTGTCGTGCACCTCGATCTGGCGGTCGACACGGCGCGGATCACGATCCGGATGGAGTCGCCGCTGGACAACCTGCTCGGCTTCGAGCGCGCACCGCGCACCGCCCAGGAGCGTCAGCAGGTCGCGACGCTGGTCGCGACGTTGACGGCAGCGGCCAAGCTGTTCGCGATCGATCCGGCCGCCGGCTGCAAGCCCGGTGCGGTCGAGCTCGAATCCGCCGCGCTGCAGCTCGGCAAGCCCGATCCGGCCGAGCCGCAGGCAGGCCACGCCGATCTCGACGCGAGCTTCGAATTCGAGTGCTCCGACGCCGCGCGCGCCGGCTTCGTCGACACGGCGCTGTTCGGTGCATTCGCCGGCATCGCGCGGATCGAGGTACAGGTGGCCTCGACCCACGGGCAACGCAAGGCGACGCTGGCGCGCCCGGCGCGGCGCATCGTGCTGCCGCGCTGAAGACTCCGACCGACCGCCGATCGAACCGCCGCCGCGCCGCACCGATGCTCGAGATCGAAGCGCTCCGTTTTGCCTGGCGCGGCGCGCCCCGCGACCTGCTGCGAATCGACGCGCTGACGATCGCCCGCGGCGAGACACTGTTCCTGCAAGGCGCCAGCGGCGCCGGCAAGAGCACGCTGCTGGGCCTGCTCGCCGGCGTGCTGACGCCGACCGGAGGCCACGTGCGCCTGCTCGGCGTCGACTGGGCGGCACTCTCGGGGGCGCGGCGCGACGCGCGGCGTGCCGAGCATGTCGGCTACATCTTCCAGCAGTTCAACCTGCTGCCCTACCTGAGCGTGCTCGACAACGTGCTGCTGACCACGCGCTTCTCGCCGCGGCGCGCCGAGCAGGCGGCGCAGCACGCCGGCTCGGTCCGCGATGCAGCGTGGTCGCTGCTGCAGCGCT
>Ga0070706_100000670_pt1 | contig 38829 bp, 33 predicted proteins | sample KBSK5501metaG_FD_65476 | JGI IMG/M metagenome (GOLD analysis project Ga0070706, IMG submission 65476) | Corn, switchgrass and miscanthus rhizosphere microbial communities from Kellogg Biological Station, Michigan, USA - KBS K5-50-1 metaG | ecosystem: Host-associated > Plants > Roots >... | reverse complement strand
ATCGACCGGCTGGTGCTCAGCCATCGCGACCTCGACCATGTCGGCGGCGCGCGGGCGTTGCTCGGGGCGCTGCCGGTCGGCGATCTGCTCAGCTCGCTCGAGCCTGAACACCCGCTGCTCGCGTTGGCGTCGGCGAGCGCGCATACGCCGTCGACCACCCCGACGACAACGACAACGACGACTCGCTGCGAAGCCGGCCAGTCCTGGGACTGGGACGGCGTGCATTTCGAGCTGCTGTGGCCGCCGGCCGATGCCTACGCCAGCACGACGCTCAAGCCGAATGGGAAGTCGTGCGTGCTGCGCGTCAGCTCGGCGCAGGGCGGCCGGCGGCGCAGCGTGCTGCTGACCGGCGACATCGAGCGCGACCAGGAGGCGCAACTGCTGCGGCACGCGCCCGAGGCGCTGCGCAGCGACGTGCTGCTCGCGCCGCATCACGGCAGCCGTACCTCGTCGAGCGCGGCGTTCCTCGACGCCGTGCGGCCGCGCATCGCGGTCTTCCAGGCGGGCTACCGCAACCGCTTCGGCCACCCGGCGCCCGACGTGCTCGAGCGCTACCGCGACCGCGGCATCCGCATCGTCGCGAGCCCGGCCTGCGGGGCGTGGCGCTGGGATGCGGCCGACGCGTCCGAGGGGCTGCCACCCGATGGCCTCGCAGATGGCGTTTGCCAGCGTGACGTCGCGCGGCGCTACTGGCAGCATGATGTCGAGCCGGTCGACGACGATGCCGACGCCGCCCGAGCGGCCATGCCGCGAGAGTGAATGGCCTGGAATTTGCTACCCTCCCTGTCAGGAGACCTGCCCTCATGAGACCGAGCTTCGATGAAATGCGCACCGATGCGGGCGCGGTGCGGGACCACTATCGCGGCTACGAGCGCTGGCTGGCCGAGCAGGCGGTCGACGTGATGCAGTCGCGCCGCGAAGAGGCGGAAGTGATCTTTCGCCGCGTCGGCATCACGTTCGCGGTGTACGGCGCGAAGGACGAAGACGGCCACGGCACCGAGCGCCTGATTCCGTTCGACCTGATCCCGCGCGTGATCCCGGCGCACGAATGGCGCGAGATGGAGAAGGGCCTCGTGCAGCGCGTGAATGCGCTGAACCGCTTCATCCACGACGTCTACCACGAGCAGGAGATCGTGAAGGCCGGGCTGGTGCCGGCCGAGCAGATCCTGAACAACGCGCAGTACCGGCCCGAGATGAAGGGCGTCGAGGTGCCGAACAACGTCTACTCGCACATCTCGGGCATCGACATCGTGCGCGCCGCCAACCCCGACGGCAGCGGCAACTACTACGTGCTCGAGGACAACCTGCGCGTGCCCAGCGGCGTGAGCTACATGCTCGAGGACCGCAAGATGATGATGCGGCTGTTCCCCGAGCTGTTCAGCCGGCACCGCGTCGCGCCGGTCGCGCACTACCCCGACCTGCTGCTCGAGACGCTGCGTGCGGTGGCGCCGCCGTCGGTCAACGATCCGACCGTCGTGGTGCTGACCCCGGGCATGTACAACAGCGCGTACTTCGAGCATGCGTTTCTCGCGCAGCAGATGGGCATCGAGCTGGTCGAGGGGCAGGACCTGTTCGTCAAGGACCGCTTCGTCTACATGCGCACGACCCAGGGGCCGAAGCGGGTCGACGTGATCTACCGCCGCGTCGACGACGACTTCCTCGACCCGAGCGTGTTCCGCCCGAACTCGACGCTGGGCTGCGCGGGCCTGCTCGACGCCTACCGCGCCGGCAACGTGACGCTGAGCAACGCGATCGGCACCGGCGTCGCCGACGACAAGTCGATCTACCCGTACGTGCCGAAGATGATCGAGTTCTACCTGGGCGAGAAGCCGATCCTGCACAACGTGCCGACCCACCTGTGCCGCGAGTCGGAAGACCTGGCCTACGTGCTCGACCACCTGCACGAGCTGGTCGTCAAGGAGGTCCACGGCGCAGGCGGCTACGGCATGCTGATCGGCCCGGCCGCGACCAAGGCCGAGATCGAGGACTTCCGCAAGGCGCTGCTCGCCAACCCGAACGGCTACATCGCGCAGCCGACGCTGAGCCTGTCGACCTGCCCGACCTACGTCGAAAGCGGCATCGCGCCGCGCCACATCGACCTGCGGCCGTTCGTGCTTTCGGGCAAGGACGTACAGATGGTGCCGGGCGGGCTGACTCGCGTCGCGCTGAAGGAAGGCTCGCTCGTCGTCAACTCGTCGCAGGGTGGCGGTACGAAGGACACCTGGGTTCTCGAGGCTTGAGGGAGGCCTGATGGACGACCCCCACGCTCCCATTCGTTCGCTGCCCCCCGAGGGGGCGCAGGCCTCCCGTGGGGCGGCTCTGCTGGAGGCCTGATCATGCTGTCACGCACCGCCGACCACCTGTTCTGGATGGCCCGCTACATGGAGCGGGCCGGTCAAGCGCGAAGCGCTTGGGGCGAAGCCCAAAACACCGCGGCGCGCGACAGCGCGCGCTGGATTTTCGGCCTGGGGGAGTGAGCGATGCTGTCACGCACTGCCGATCACTTGTTCTGGATGGCTCGCTACATGGAACGGGCCGAAAATACAGCCCGCATGCTCGACGTCAACTACCAGGCGTCGCTGCTGCCGCAATCGGCCGATGCAGCCGAGCGCGGCTGGAAGGGCCTGCTGGGCATCAGCGAGCTCTCCGGCGACTTCGCCAGCCACTACGGCGAGGTCACGCCCGACAACGTGATGCGCTACATGGTCAGCGACGCGCAGAACGGCTCGAGCATCCGCAGTTGCCTGCAGGCCGCGCGCGAGAACGCGCGGGCTGTGCGCGGCACCTTGACCACCGAGGTCTGGGAGACGCAGAACCAGACCTGGCTCGAGTTCCAGCGCATCGTCGCGAACGGCTCGTTCCTGCGCGATCCGAGCTCGGCGTTCGAGTGGGTCAAGTTCCGCTCGCACCTGTCGCGCGGCGTCACGGTCGGCACGATGCTGCAGGACGAGGCCTTCCACTTCCTGCGCATCGGCAGCTTCCTCGAGCGCGCCGACAACACCGCGCGGCTGCTCGACGTGAAGTTCCACGCGGTCGAGAGCGAGTACCACGGCGGCACGAACGGCGCGCCCGGCGGTACGCGCGATAGCATCGAGGTCGACTTCTATCACTGGTCGGGCATCCTGCGGTCGGTCTCGGCCTTCGAGGTCTATCGCAAGGCCTACCGCAACGTGATCAAGCCCGAGAAGGTCGCCGAGCTCTTGATCCTGCGGCCCGACATGCCGCGTTCGCTCGCGGCGTGCATGCAGGAGGTGGTCGCGAACCTGCACAAGGTGGCGAACGAGCAGTCGACCGAGACGCTGCGCCGCGCCGGCCGCCTGCAGGCCGACCTGCAATACGGCCGCATCGACGAGATCCTCGCGACCGGGCTGCATGCGTACCTGACGCAGTTCCTCGAGCGCGTCGGCACGCTGGGCGTCGGCATCAGCCGCGACTTCCTCGTGCCGGTGGCCGCCTAGACGCCTAGACTGCCGCAAGCCCGTTCGGGTTGCGGTATCGAAGCGCTGTTGCGAGAGCGCTCCGATACCGCAGCGCGAACGGAGTCAGACGAAGTCAGACCTTGGGGCGATCGAAGCCCAGACAACGGAGTCCATGCATGTCCATCCACGTCGCGCTGAACCACGTGACGCACTACCGCTACGACCGGCCGATCAACCTCGGCCCGCAGGTCGTGCGGCTGCGTCCGGCGCCGCATTCGCGCACGCGCGTCCTCAGCTACTCGATGCGCGTCGAGCCGGCCACCCACTTCATCAACTGGCAGCAGGATCCGCAGGCCAACTACCTCGCGCGGCTCGTCTTCCCGGACAAGACCACGTCGTTCCGGATCGAGGTCGATCTGGTCGCCGAGATGTCGGTGCTGAACCCGTTCGACTTCTTCCTCGAGCCGTCGGCCGAGCACTACCCGTTCGTCTATGAACCCGAGCTCGCCCGCGAGCTCGCGCCGTACCTCATCAAGAGCCCCGAGCTCGCCGACGCGCCGCGCTTCCAGGCGTACCTCGCGGGCATCTCCCGCAAGAAGCGCGCGACCAACGACTTCCTCGTCGAGATCAACCAGCAGCTGCAGCACGACATCGGCTACCTGATCCGCATGGAGCCCGGCGTGCAGACGCCGGAGCAGACGCTCGTCACCGCGAGCGGCTCGTGCCGCGACACCGGCTGGCTGCTGGTGCAGCTGATGCGCCACCTCGGCGTCGCGGCGCGCTTCGTCTCGGGCTACCTGATCCAGCTCAAGCCCGACGTCAAATCGCTCGACGGCCCGAGCGGCACCGAGGTCGATTTCACCGATCTGCATGCCTGGTGCGAGGTCTACCTGCCCGGTGCCGGCTGGATCGGGCTGGACCCGACCTCGGGGCTGCTCGCCGGCGAGGGCCACATCCCGCTCGCGTGCTCGCCCGAGCCGTCGTCGGCCGCGCCGGTGACCGGCGCGCTCGACGAGTGCGAGACGACGTTCGAGCACGCGATGTCGGTCAGGCGCGTCTGGGAAGCGCCGCGCGTGACCCTGCCGTACACCGACGAGCAGTGGGCCGAGATCGACACGCTGGGCCACCAGGTCGACGACGACCTGAACCGCCACGACGTGCGCCTGACGCAGGGCGGCGAGCCGACCTTCGTCTCGGTCGACGACCGCGAGGGCGACGAGTGGAACACCGAGGCGATGGGTCCGAACAAGCGCCGCCTCAGCGCCGACCTGATGGACAAGCTGCGCCTCAAGTACGGCCAAGGCGGCCTGCTGCACTACGGGCAGGGCAAGTGGTACCCGGGCGAGCAGCTGCCGCGCTGGTCGCTGAACCTGTTCTGGCGCAAGGACCGCGAGCCGGTCTGGACGCACCCCGAGCTGTTCGCCGACGAGAAGCGCGACTACGGCGTCACCGAGGTCGACGCGCAGAAGTTCCTCGCCGGCGTCGCGAACAAGCTCGGCCTCGATCCGAAGTACGTGTTCCCGGCCTATGAAGACACCTGGTACTACCTGTGGCGCGAGCGCAAGCTGCCGGCCAATGTCGACCCCTTCGACGCGCGGCTCGACGACCCGCTCGAGCGCGAACGCATTCGCAAGATCTTCACGCAGGGGCTGGACAAGGTCGTCGGCCACGTGTTCCCGGTCGCGCGCAATCCGCGCCATCCCGGCAGCGGGCCGCGCTGGCAGAGCGGGCCATGGTTCCTGCGCGCCGAGCGCTGCTACCTGATCCCCGGCGATTCACCGCTGGGCTACCGGCTGCCGCTGGATTCGCAGCCGTGGGCCACGGCGACCGACCTGCCCTGGGTCTACCCGCCCGACCAGAGCCAGCCGTTCAAGCCGCTGCCGCCGTATCGGCGCCTGCGCGTCGCCGATCCCGAGCCGGGCGGCTGGGGCGAGGCTGCAGCGCCGGCGACCGGCGTGCCGCTCAGCGCATTCCAGCGGCCCGCCGGCGGGTTTGCCGAACGCTCGCGGGCCGCGCTCTACGGCGGCGGCAACGGCCATGGCGACGGCGGCGCGAACGGCAGCGGCGGCGAGGGTGGGCGAGGCGACGATGCCGCCGCGCTTCGAGCCCCGCAGCGCTTCGAGTCCGCCGGCTCCATCACGCGCACCGCGATCAGCGCCGAGCCGCGGGGCGGGCGGCTCTACATCTTCATGCCGCCGGCGAACACGCTCGAAGACTACCTCGAGCTGGTCTGCGCGGTCGAGGACACGGCGGTCGAGCTGAAGCTGCCGGTGATCCTCGAAGGCTACGAGCCGCCGAAGGACCCGCGCCTCGCGCTGCTGCGCGTGACGCCCGACCCCGGCGTGATCGAGGTCAACATCCATCCGGCGCACGGCTGGGGCGAGCTCGTCGACCAGGCGACGCACCTGTACCAGGCTGCGCACGAGAGCCGCCTGTCGACCGAGAAGTTCATGCTCGACGGCCGCCACACCGGAACCGGCGGCGGCAACCACTTCGTGCTCGGCGGCGCGACCGTGGCCGACTCGCCGTTCCTGCGCCGCCCCGAGCTGCTCGCGAGCATGGTCGCGTACTGGCACAACCATCCGGCGCTGAGCTACCTGTTCTCGGGGCTGTTCGTCGGGCCGACCAGCCAGGCGCCACGCATCGACGAGGCGCGCAACGACTCGGTCTACGAGATCGAGATCGCGTTCGCCGAGCTCAAGCGCATCACGGCGCAGCAGGGCTACGTGCCGCCGTGGCTGATCGACCGCACGTTGCGCAACCTGCTGATCGACGTCACCGGCAACACGCACCGCGCCGAGTTCTGCATCGACAAGCTGTACTCGCCCGACGGCCCGACCGGCCGCCTCGGCCTCCTGGAGATGCGCGCGTTCGAGATGCCGCCGCATGCGCGCATGAGCCTGACGCAGCAGTTGCTGATGCGCGCGCTGGTCGCGCGTTTCTGGCGCGAGCCGTACCGGCCCGACAAGCTGAAGCGCTGGGGCACCGAGCTGCACGACCGCTTCATGCTGCCGCACTTCATCTGGCAGGACCTGACCGATGTGGTCGCCGAGCTGAACGCGGCCGGCTACGGCTTCAAGGCCGATTGGTTCGCACCGCACCTGAACTTCCGTTTCCCGCGGCTCGGCGACTTCGCGGCGCAGGGGGTCGAGGCCGAGCTGCGGCTCGCGCTCGAGCCGTGGCACGTGCTGGGCGAAGAGGGCGCGGTCGGCGGCACGGCGCGCTTCGTCGATTCATCGGTCGAGCGTGTGCAGCTGCACGTGACCGGCCTGGTCAGCGATCGCCACATCCTCACCTGCAACGGCCGGCGCGTGCCGCTGCAGCCGACCGGCAAGGTCGGCGAGTTCGTCGGCGCGGTGCGCTACCGTGCGTGGAACCCGCCGAGCGCGCTGCACCCCAGCATCGGTGTGCATGCGCCGCTGGTCTTCGATCTGGTCGACACGTGGATGAGCCGTTCGATGGGCGGCTGCCAGTACCACGTCGCGCACCCCGGCGGGCGCAACTACGACACGTTCCCGGTCAACGCCTACGAGGCGGAGGCGCGACGGCTCGGGCGCTTCTTCCGCACCGGGCACACGCCGGGGCCGATGGCGATCGCGCCGGAGGAGCGCAATCCGAACTTCCCGTTCACGCTGGATCTGCGGCGCTCGCGCGGGTGAGGGTTGGGGTGAGGGCCAACGAGTAGCACCCACGATCCGATGAACACGACCACCTTGCTCACCTTCCTGGCCGCCTGCACGCTCCTGGCCGTAACCCCCGGCCCCGGCGTCATCTACATCGTCACGCGCACGCTCTCGCAAGGCCGTGCCGCCGGAGCGAGTTCGGTCGCCGGAGTCGCGTGCGGCAACATGCTGAACGCAACCGGCGCGGCGGTCGGCCTCGCCACGCTGTTCGCGGTCTCGTCGCTCGCGTTCACGCTCGTCAAGTTCGCCGGTGCCGCCTACCTGATCTGGCTCGGCATCAAGCTGCTGCGTGAGGGCGCGAATTCGGATGTGGCCGCGGCGCCGGTCGTCGTCAAGGCGCACATCGGCCGCGTGTTCCGCGACGGCGTGCTGGTCGCGCTGCTGAACCCGAAGACGACGATCTTCTTCGCCGCGTTCCTGCCGCAGTTCATGCAGCCGGACGCACCAGCGCTGCCGCAGGCCTTGCTGCTCGGCGCGATCTTCGTCGTGGTCGCGGCGACGAGCGATCTCGTGTACGTGACCCTCGCGAGCTGGCTCGCGCCGCGCTTCGCCGGCGGTGCGGCGCGCGCCGGCCGCTATGGCCGCTACGCGAGCGGCGGCGCGTTGATCGCGCTGGGCGTCGCGAGCGCGCTGGCGGAGCCGCGCGGTGCGAAGTAGCGCAAGGCGGGTCAAATCCGTTCGGGCTGAGCTTGTCGAAGCCCTCGTGAGGCGCTTCGACAAGCTCAGCGCGAACGCAGCAGGGGCTCGTGTGACAAACTCGCGCCGCTGTTGCTGAAGCTGAATCCGCGCCCTGCCACGTTCTCATGTTCGAAGACCTGCTGTCCGGCTACTCCGCGCTAGAAGGCCGCTACGACGAGCTGCTGGCCGCGCCGAAGCAGCCGCGGCCGCACTGGGAAGCCTTCCTGCGCTCGCTCGCGGCGCGCGAAGGCGCCGAGGTCGGCGACACGCTCGCGCTGATGGAGCGCGAGATCCGCGAGCACGGCATCACCTACAACGTCTACGCCGACCCGAAGGGGGCCGACCGGCCGTGGGAGGTCGACCCGCTGCCGCTGATCCTCTCGGCGCAGGAGTGGGAGGCGATCGAAGCCGGCATCGCGCAGCGCGCCGAGCTGCTGAACCGCGTGCTCGCCGACCTCTACGGCCCGCAGGAGCTGCTGCGCTCGGGCGCCATTCCTGCGCCGGTCGTGTTCGGCCACGGCGGCTTCCTGCGCCCGGCACACGGCATACGGCCGCCGGGCGGCGTGCACCTGTTCCACTACGCGGCCGATCTCGCGCGTTCGCCCGACGGCAACTGGTGGGTCGTCGGCGACCGCACGCAGGCGCCATCGGGTGCCGGCTATGCGCTCGAGAACCGGCTGGTCGTCTCGCGCGTGTTCCCGCAGATGTTCCGCGACCTGAACGTGCAGCACCTCGCGTCGTTCTTCGGCGCGCTGCGCGACTCGCTGCTGCGCTGGGCGCCGCGCTCGCATGGCCCGGGCGAGGGCAATCCGCTGGTCGTGCTGCTGACGCCGGGCCCGTACAACGAGACCTACTTCGAGCACGCGCTGCTCGCGCGTTATCTCGGCTTCCCGCTGGTCGAAGGCAGCGACCTGACGGTGCGCGCCGGCGTCGTCTGGATGAAGACGGTCGACGGCCTGAAGCGTGTGCACGCGATCCTGCGTCGCCAGGACGACGACTACTGCGATCCGCTCGAGCTGCGCTCCGACTCGGCGCTGGGCGTGCCGGGGCTGACCGACTGCGCGCGCCGCGGCACGGTGCTGCTCGGCAATGCGCTGGGATCGGGCGTGCTCGAGTCGGGCGCGCTGCTCGGCTATCTGCCGAAACTGAGCGAACGGCTGCTCGGCGAGCCGCTGAAGCTGCCGTCGGTCGCGACCTGGTGGCTGGGCGAGCCGGCCGCGTTCGACGATGCCTGGCGGCGCCTCGACAAGCTCTTGATCAAGCCGCTCGAGCGCTCGGCGCGCGAGCCGGCGCTGTTCGGTGCCGATCTGTCAGACGACGAGCGTGTGCTGCTGCGCGCGCGAGTCGCCGCGCGCCCGCAGCGTTTCGTCGCACAGGAATGGGTGCACGTGTCGCAGGCGCCGGTGCTGCAGCGCGACTCGCGTGAATCGCGCGACGGGCGCGCAGCGCTGGGCGCACGCACGGTCGGGCTGCGCGTGTTCGCGGTCGCGACGCCGGATGGCTATCGCGTGATGCCCGGCGGGCTGACCCGGGTTGCGCTCGACGGCGAGTCGCGCGTGATCGCGATGCAGCGCGGCGGCCGCTCGAAGGACACCTGGGCGCTATCGGATGGGCCGGTCAACGCATCGTTCTCGCTGCTGTCGACGACAGTCACCCCCGACGATCTGGTCAGCGCGCGCGCCAACCTGCCGTCGCGCGCCGCCGAGAATCTGTTCTGGTACGGCCGCTATGCGGAGCGCTGCGAGTGCACGGTGCGCATCCTGCGCGTCGCGATCGATGCGTTGCTGGACCACGCCTCCGAGCCGTCGGAGGGTCTCGAGCCGGTATTGGCACTGGCGCATCGGCTGGGCATCATCGAGGACGAAGAAGACCCGACCCTGGAGCTGCTGCGCGCGGCGACCCATCCGGACGAGGCGCTGAGCCAGCGGCTGCGGCAGATGGCGCGCACCGCGTTCAACCTGCGCGACCGCATGTCGGCCGACAACTGGCGCACCCTGAATCAGCTGACCGGCGACCCGGTGTTCCGACGCGGCGCGACGCTGCCGACCGCGCTGGCCTGGCTGGACCGCGCGGTGACCTCGATGATGACGCTGTCGGGTTTCGTGCTCGACGGGATGACCCGCAACATCGGCTGGCGCTTCCTGTCGATCGGCCGGCGCACCGAGCGGCTGCAGCAGCTGTGCACCGCGCTGCAGGTGGCGACGCAGGAGGGCCGTGCGCACGGCCTCGACTGGCTGCTCGAGCTCGCCGACTCGACCGGCACGTACCGCTCGCGCTACCTGGTCGCGCCCGAGTGGCTGCCGGTGCTGGACCTCTTGATGCGCGACGACGCGAACCCGCGCTCGCTCGCGTTCCAGGTCAAGGGCATGAGCGACTACATCGCGAAGCTCGAGCTCAGCCACGGCCGCTTCGCGAGCGACGTGCTGGCGCCGGGGCAGGCCGCGCTCGCGAACCTGACGCCGGCCGACCTGCACCCCGAGAGCGCCGCGCTGGCCGACGTGCTCGAGCAGCTGCGCCGCGGCGCGAGCGCGGTGTCAGACGAGATCTCGCTGAAGTTCTTCTCGCACGCGGCGTCGCGCAGCGTGCTGTCGCTGGTGGCGTGACGTGATGGACGTCCTGCAACGCTACGCCGTCGAGCACGACACCCGCTATGCGTACACCGCGCCGGTGTCGCAGTCGTGGCAGCTCGCGCGGCTGACGCCGCGGCCGTTGCCGTGGCAGCGGCTGATCTCGCACTCGCTGCAGATCGAGCCCGGCGTCGACGAGCGCCGCGACGAACTCGACAGCTTCGGCAACACCGTCACCCACTTCGGCCTGCACGGCGCGCACCGCGTGCTGAACGTGCGCATGCACTGCCTGGTCGAGATCGGCGAGCGCATCGCGGTGCCGCAGCCGGACGATGCCGCCCGCCGAGCGCCCTGGGAGGCGGTGCGCGACACGATCCGCCACGACCAGCAGCTGGACGACCTCGTGCCCGCGAGCATGTGCGAGCCGACGGCGCTGGTGCCGTACTCCGAGGCGGCGCTGGTCTACGCCGCGCCGTCGTTCGCACACGGCCGGCCGTGGTTCGAGGCGGTGACCGAGCTGATGCACCGCATTCACGCCGAGTTCGAATTCGAGCCGGGCGCGACGACCGTCAGCACCTCGGTCGACGAGGTGCTGTACCAGCGCCGCGGCGTCTGCCAGGACTTCGCGCACCTGATGCTCGCGTGCCTGCGCGGCATGGGCCTGCCCGCGCGCTACGTCTCGGGTTACCTGCTGACCGACCCGCCGCCCGGCCAGCCGCGCCTGATGGGCGCCGACGCGTCGCACGCGTGGGTTGCGGCGTACCTGCCGGGGCGTGGCTGGATGGAGTTCGACCCGACCAACGACCAGCTCGCCGACATCCGCTACATCACGCTGACCTGGGGCGCGGATTTTGCCGACGTGGTGCCGCTGCGCGGCGTGATCCTCGGCGGCGGCGAGCAGCGCATGGAAGTCGAGGTCAGCGTGCTCCCCGTCTGAGGGAGCTGCGCCGGCGGCGCCGAGGGCGCTCATGCGGGGGTGACCGACGCTCGCCCGGCTCGCTCCAGATTCCGCCCCGCGGCGGGATGGCCGCAAAACACGTGGATGGGAAGACTGCGTGCACGACCCGAGACGACGGGTCGGACCACACGCAGGGAGGCCCACATGGCACGCATCAACGGCCCGCGCGAGCGCGCCGAGCACGACTCCACGGATATTTCCGACCCCGACGCGACCGGCGGGCCGGGCTGGTTCGATTCGAGCTGGGACCTCGGCCGCGGGCTCGAAGTCCACGAAGGGTTGCCGGTCGACGCCAGCCTGCACGAGTGGCTCGAGGCGACCCTGCGCTCGCAGCCAAACCCGCTCGGGCTGAGCCAAACCCGTTCGGGTTGAGCCAAACCCGTTCGGGCTGAGCTTGTCGAAGCCCTGCTGCCCGTAGCACGAGCCCTTCGACAAGCTCAAGGCGAACGGTGAGTCCGGCGAAGGGCAGATGGGCAAGTTGCCTTCAGCCGTTGCCCAGCGCCACGTACAGCCAGGCCCGCGCCTTGTCCCAGCGGCGCCGCACGGTGCGCTCGGTCACGCCTTGCAGCTCGGCGATCTCGCTTTCGCTGTAGCCGCCGAAGTAGCGCATGTCGACCAGCTCGGCGAGCTCCGGGTCGATGCTCTGCAAGTCCTGCAGCGCTTCGCCGACGCGGATCAGCTCCTCGCTCGCGCCAATGTCGGGCACGGCCTGCGCGTCGGCGCCCGACAGCGTCAGGTGCTCGGCCCCGGCGCCGCGGCGCTCGGCGAGGTGCTCGCGGGCGCTGTCGATGATGATGTTGCGCATCGTCTTCGCGGCATAGGCGAAGAAGTGATGCCGGTCCTGCAGCCGCAGGTCGCGCGCGTTGACCAGCCGCACGAAGCTCTCGTGCACCAGCATGGTCGTGCCCATCTCGCTGCCGCCGCGGCCCTGCTGGCGCAGCCGGGCGCGCGCCACGCGCTTCAGCTCGGGGTAGAGCGACTGGTAGATCGCGTCCAGCGCCTGGCGGTCGCCGCCGGCGGCGCGCTGCAGCAGCAGCGTGATCGCCGGCTCGGGGCGGGGTGCCTCGTCCTCGTGGTCGGGCGAAGCACCGGCGGCATCCTCGGTCGTGTCTGGGAACATAGGGATCGAGGGTAGCGGTCGGCCCCGGTATCGTCCAGCCGATGAGCGTGGGGGAGCCGCGGCGTGTGTCCGGTTTGCCACCTTGCAATCCGTATAGTCTCCCAAGCTCGCCTCGCGGGGCGTGCCCCGCACCACACCGGAGTTGCGCTCGACGATGAAGCCGCAGGCGCTGAACGACTGGCAGGAGTTGTCTGCGTTGTACGAGCAGGCCGATGCGCTCGACGACGCCGAGCTCGCCGCGTGGCTCGAGCAGCTGCGCACGCAGGCGCACCCGCTGCTGGCGCAGCTCGAACAGATGCTCGCGGCGCGCGAGCAGGTCCGCCACAACGGCTTCCTCGACGCGCCGCCGTCGCTGCCGCTGGGGCCCGAGCCGCTGGCGCACGAGTGGAACGAAGGCAACCGCGTCGGCCCGTACCGGCTGCAGCGCCGGCTCGGCGCCGGCGGCATGGCCGAGGTCTGGCTGGCGCAGCGCGACGACGGGGCGTTCCAGCGCCAGGTCGCGATCAAACTGTTGTTCCGGCACGCGAGCCAGCTCGGCGGCGCGACGGGTTCGCCCGGCAGTTCGGACCCTCGCGACAGCTTCGCGCAGCGCTTCCGGCGCGAGCGCGACATCCTCGCGTCGCTGCACCACCCGCACATCGCCGGGCTGCACGATGCGGGCGTCACGGCCGCGGGCCAGCCCTGGCTCGCGCTTGAATACGTCGAAGGCGAGCCGCTGACCGCGTGGTGCGACGCGCGCGCGCTGGGTATCGAGGCGCGGGTCAGGTTGTTCCGACAGGTGCTGCTCGCGGTCCAGCATGCGCACGCGAACCTCGTGATCCACCGCGACCTGAAGCCGGCGAACATCCTCGTCACCGCGCAGGGCGAGGTGCGGCTGCTCGATTTCGGCATCGCGAAGCTGATGGAACCCGAGGGCGGCGACACGCTGGTCGAGACCGAGCTGACCCGCATGGCCGGGCGGCCGCTGACGGTCGCGTACGCGAGCCCCGAGCAGCTGCTCGGCCAGCCGCTCGGCACGGCCTGCGACGTGTATTCGCTGGGCGTCGTGCTCTACGAGCTGCTGTGCGGCGAGCGGCCGTACGAGCTGAAGCACGAGACCGCCGCGCAGCTCGAGCAGGCCATCCTAGACGCCGAGCCGCGCCCGCCGAGCCGCCGCCTGCTGACCGAGTCGACCGCAGCCGCACGCGGCACGACGCCGCCGGCCCTGCGCAAGCAGCTCGCGAGCGACCTCGACGCGATCACGCTGCGCGCGCTCGGCAAGCGCCCGTCGCTGCGCTACGGCTCCATCGAAGCGCTGCGCGCCGACATCGACCGCTGGCTCGCCGGCGAGCCGGTCGACGCGCGCACGCCGAGTGCCTGGTACCACCTGCGCAAGTTCGTCGGGCGGCATACGGTGGGCGTGTCGCTGGGCGCCGTGGCCGCGTTGTCGCTCGTCGCGGCCGCGGGGATCGCGGTCTGGCAGGGCGTGCAGGCGCGCGAAGAGTCGGCGCGCGCGGTCGCGGCGCGGGATTTCATGCTGAACATCTTTCAGCGTGCCGATCAGGAGAAGGCGCGCGGCGCGACGGTGACGGCGCGCGATCTGCTGGAGACCGGGCGCAAGGACGTGATGACGCGGCTCGCCGGTCAGCCGAGGCTGCAGGCGGAGTTGCTGCAGGGGATTGCGAAGATTCAGGGGCGGATGGGTGAGTACGTCAGCGCCGACAGTACGTACCGTGAGTTGGTCCGCATCCATCAAGAACTGCGCCAGGCAAGGGCCGCTGTCATGGCAGAAGTAGATCACGCGGAAAACGCGCTCGGTATGCGCGATGTCGCGACCGCCAGCGAGCTGATCGCCGCTGCGCGGCGCATGCCCGGACGACCCGCAGGCGACATGGAGGTCGATGCACGACTGGATGAAGTCGAGGGCTGGGTTGCAGTCGATCGGGGCGACGTCTCGAAGGCGCGGGAACTTCTCGCGAAGAGCCAGAAGGGGTTTGCTGCAACTCTTGGTCCCGACGACCTCCGCACATTCAATGTCAGTCGAAAGCTGGCCTTGACTGAGCGCATGCTGCGCAACTTCGATGGTGCGCTGAACCTCTATGACGCGCTCGATCGTTCAGCGCCTCGAATCAAAGGGTTGGACGAAAGGGAACGAGCGGGCCTGGATTGGGAGCGAGTCGATCTTCTGTATTCGGCCGGCGCATATGCGCGAGCCTTGGCCGAGGTCGAAGTCGCCGAACCGCGCTGCACGACGGCGATCGGTGCCGGGGCAGAGGACTGCCGAATGCTCCTGTTGCGAAAGGGCGTGGTACTGCTGAGGCTTGGCTGGCTTGATCGGGCGATCGGCGAATTGCCGCGCATCCGAGACATCGCACGTGACGCGCGTTCGCCTTACGCACAGACTGAAGCCTTGCTCTTGGGCCTTCGCCTGGAGTCCGCGATGGGCCAGCCGGGTATCGGCGCCGCATCCTTCGACGAGGTGCGACGTCTCGGCGAATCTGGAGACGCGGTTGCCATCATGCCGGCGTTCAAGGCTGCCGCATTGCTTGCTCTCGCGGAGTCTCGCCTGCGAAGCGGCGATGCTCGCGATGCCCAACGTTGGGCCGAACAGGCCATGAACCTCGTTCCCAGCGGGCCAACTGCGGCGATCGGGCGGGCGCTATTGGGCGTGACACTTCTGAATCAGGGAAAGGCGAGCTTCGCAATCGAACAGATGCAACTGGCCACGAAGGACTTCATTTCACTGCTCGGGGCCGAACATCCGATGACGCGCTTGTTTTCGCTGAATGAGGCACTGGCCCTGGAGCAGCTGGGCAGACGAGATGAGGCGCTTGCCTTGGTCGACCGAGCACAACCCATCCTGCTGCGTGCTCTTGGCGCTGATTGTCCGACATACTCCCGTTTGCTTGAGTTGAGAGCCCGGCTAGGGCAGACCGGAACTGTTTCAACGTCCGGCGATCGAGCCCGCACGCGAGGCGCGATTGAGTTCTTCAGTTGACCCACCTTCACACCAGGAGCGAACATGGCTCAATCCAAACGTCTGCTCACGATCGCGCTGCTCTCTACGACCGCGACAGCCTACGCGCAGCCCACTCCGGCTTCCGCTCCGGCATCACAGGCGGACCCGAATCTCAACGCCCCAGGAGGTCCGACCTGGATGGTCGCCGACGTCGGCATAGCCCTCGTCATCGGCCTGGTCGCCGGCTACCTGATCGGCGCGTGGCGCTCCGCCGGCAAAACCCGGGCCAGCCACGCCTGATCCCGCTCCCAAAGCCGGCGCGAGAGGATTTCTCGCGCCGCATGTCCGGATTCGCGCCGCCGTGACGTATTCCTCGGTGAACCCTTCGAGAGTTTCACTCTCGCCACGAAGGAGATCACCGAGATGGACTCGTTTCACGCCCCGGATCACTGGCTCCACAACCCCATCGGTCGCCTGAGCACCGCGCTGCTGTGGCTCCTGCCGCTGCTGTTCGTCGCCCTCGTCGCCTCGCTTGCCGTCGTCGTGTAAGCGCACGACGAAATGGCCACGGCACCACGAAGGAGAACGACCATGATGGCAACTGTTTCAGCACTGCGCAGCCCGGCACACCGCTGGCCGCATCTCGCGAACTCGACCGAGTCGGACAGCGCGGCCGGCCGGGTGCTCAGCTCGGCGCTGGCGATGAAGGGCGCCGCGGCGATGCGGTATGGGGCCGCGGTGCCGCCGGCCACCGCGGTCGGCGGCCAAGAAACCTTCGAGGCGGCCGTCGCGCTGTACGAGCGGCGGCGCTGGGACGCGGCTTACGAGATGCTGTGCCGCCTCGCCGACCGCGGCGACGCGCCGGCGGCCAAGCTCGCATTGTTGATGCTGCGCTACGGCGCGCCGCTGTACGGCACGCGCTATGCCGCGCGGCCCGAGCAGATCGCGCGCTGGGCGCGCCAGGTGCTGCACGCGGTACCGGCGAGCGCGGTGCAGATGTCGGGGTCGCTGGAAAAGGTCGCCTGAGGAAAGATCGGGCGGAAAGGGCGGCGATCGCGCCGCGGGTCCGTCAGCGTGCGGCCGAATCGCGCGCCACTTCGCGGGAGACCGCCTCGCCGAGCTCGATCACGGCCAGCGCGTAGTAGCTCGACCAGTTGTAGCGCGTGATCGCGTAGAAGTTCGGCGTTCCGGCCACGTAGCTCGGCGCCGCGTCGCCGTTCTGCAGTTCGACCAGCGCCAGCTTGAGCGTCGGCTTGCTCGCCATGGCGGCGGCGGATGCTGCGGCGGATGCCGGAGTCGCCTCCACGGGAAGCGGTTCGCTCGCCGCCGAGGCGGCGGCTTCAGGCGCTGACGCCGCCGGCTGCGCCGTTGATGCCGCCGTTGATGCCGCTGACTGCGCAGCAGATGCACCTGGCTCGGAAGGTCCGGCATTCATCGGCATCGCCTCGAAGCGCGCGCTGTACGCCAGTGCCGCCGGTTCCAGACGCGCGCCGCGCTGCGCGAACTCCTGCACGCTGAAGCTCGGCACGATGTCGGGCACGAGCAGCAGCGCGCGGTCGACCGTCTCGACCGGCGCGGCGACCTCGAAGCGCGTCGGCATGCCGCGCTGCCAGCCGAACTCGGCGAGGTAGTGCGCGACGCTGCCAATCGCGTCGGCGCTGCTGCGCGCGAGGTCGACGTGGCCGTCGCCGTCGAGGTCGACCGCGTATCTGTTGAAGCTCGACGGCATGAACTGCGGCATGCCCATCGCGCCGGCGTAGCTGCCTTTGGGCGCGGTCGGCTCCAGGCCTTCGCTTCTGCACATCACCAGGAATTCTTCGAGCTCGGCGCGGAAGAAGTCGCTGCGGTCCTTGCGGCCGCTCGGGAAGTCGAAGCTCAACGTCGCCAGCGCGTCCATCACGCGAAAGCCGCCCATCTGCTGCGCGTAGATCGTCTCGACGCCGATCACGCCGACGACGATCTCCGGCGGCACGCCGTAGAGCGCCTCGGCGAGCGCGAGCCAGCGCTGGTTCGCGCGCCAGAACGCGGCGCCGGCGCGGATTCGCATCGGCTCGACGAAGCGGCTGCGGTAGGCGGCCCAGTTCTTCGCGGTGCCGGCCGGCGGCGGCATGATGAGCCGCGCGACGGTGGGCACGTAGCGCGCCTGCTGCAACGCTGCGACCACCCACTCGATGTCGAGGCCGCGGCGCGTCGCGATGTCCGCGGCCAGGCGCAGCACGTCGTCGCGCTGGCCGTAGGTGACGACGTCGGGGGCGCTGTCGTCCTGCACGGCGGCGCGTGCGGCGACGGCCTTCGCCTTCTTCCGGGCGGCAGCGGGGGCAGGGGGAGACGGCGCGCACAGCGCGAGGGCCACCAGCATGGCCGGCAGCGATATCGCCGGTGGTCGTGGCAGAAGAAGGGAGATCGGATTACGGCGCGGCATCGGCCGCCGATTATCCGGCAGCCTATACGGCCGCCGTCGCACGCAGGCGCCGCGCGAGGCCGACGAAGCGCCGCGTCAGTCCGGCATCGGGCCGTGGCGTGCTCGCGCGGCTGTAGCGCTGCCGCTCCAGCGCATCGAGCAGCGCGGCCAGCCCTTGCGCGTTCGTGCCATAGCGCTCGCGCAGCCGCGCGGCGAGCGCACGCGGCGTGTCGGGCACCGCGGCATCGATGCCGAGGCTGCGCAGCGCCTCGCGCAGGCGGTCCATCTGGCGCGTCCAGGGGTCGACGCGGTGCCGGTCCCACCAGGCCCATGCAGCACCGCCCAGTGCCAGCGCGCTGAGCGCACCGATCAGCAGCAGCGTCAGGTCTTCCCAGCTCGGCGACTGCACGCCCAGCGTCTTCAGCAGATCGAGCTGCTGGCCGCGCGAATAGTTCAGCACCCACTGGTTCCAGCGGTTGTTGACGGCTTCCCAGCCCGCCCGAAACTGCGCGAGCAGCTCAGGGTTCAGCGTGCCGAGCGTGCCGGCGACCAGGCCGGGCGGCGGCGCCAGGCGCCGCGTGCGGCTGATGCGCTCGGGCGCCACCGCGGCGGTCGGGTCGGCGCGCACCCAGCCGATGCCGGGCTGCCAATACTCGGCCCAGGCATGCGCCGAGCTCTGCCGCACGACGTAGTAACCGTCGACCGGGAGCGGGTCCGCGCCCTGATAGCCCGTGACGACGCGCGCCGGCACGTCGAGCGCACGCATCACGACGACGAACGCTGCGGCGAAGTGCTCGCAGAAGCCGGCCTTGCGATCGAGCCAGAACTCGTCGATCGCATCGCGGCCGTATTCGCCGGCGGCGAGCGTGTAGCTGTAGCCGCCGGTTCGGATGTGCCGCAGCAGCGCCTGCGCGAGCGCGCGCGCGTCGGCGTTCGCGTAGCGCGGGTCGCGCCGCAGCGCCGCGGCCCATTCGAGCGTGCGCGGGTTGTAGCCGCTCGGCAGCGCGAGCTGATCGGCAAGCCGCAGCGTGCGCTGCGTCGGCCCGTACGAGAAGCTGGGGTACGCCTCGGCGTGGAAGCGCACGCGTTCGAGCAGCGGCCGGTCGGCGACCCACTGCAGATCGTCGCGCCCGTTGATCCGGTAGCCCTCGATCGCGGGTGCGCCGGCCGCGGCTTCGAGTAGCGGCACGGTGGCCAGGCGCAGCGGCTCGAGCGTCATCTCGTAGCCCAGCGGCGCACCGCTCACGCGCAGGTTGGCGCTGCTCGCCCAAGCCTGCCCGCGCGCGAAGTCGAAGCCCGGCGTCGCCGGGCGCCACTCGATGCCGTCGAAGCGCGACAGCACCGGCCCGCGGAAGTACAGCGACTCGGGTGCCGGCACCGGCCCGTCGAAGCGCACGCGCAGCGCGACGCTGTCGTCGGCCGCGACCTCGGCGACCGAGCCCATCGTCATGCTGTTGGACAGGCCGGTTGCCGAGATGCCGTCCCGCGGCACGCCCCACAGCGGCCCGATGCGCGGGAACAGCACGAACAGCAGCGCCATGATCGGCGCGCCGTAGAGCGCGGTGCGCAGCGCCAGCCGCGAGGCGATGCGCAGGCTGGGCTGGCCGACCGGCATGTGCGCAAGCACGAGCGCGGTCAGCAGGCCCCACACCGCCACCAGCATCGCCGTGGCGACCAGCAGGGTCTGCGAGTACAGGAAGTGCGTCAGCACCAGGAAGAAGCCGAGGAAGAAGATGACGAATGCGTCGCGCCGGGCGCGCAGTTCCAGCGTCTTCAGCGCCATCAGCACAACCGCGAGCGTGACACCGGGCTCCTTGCCGAGCAGCGTGCGGAACGACCAGAAGGTCAGCGCCGCCGCGACGATCAGCACCGCGACCAGCACCCAGCGCCCCGGCAGCGCCTGGTTCGACAGCGCGAGCCGGGCGCGCCACAGCAGCACGACCACCGTCAGCAGCGTGCACCAGACCGGAAGGTGCAGCATGTGCGGCAGTACGGTCCAGCCGATCACGCCGAGCAGGAACAAGGTGTCGCGCGCCTCGCGCGGCAGGTAGCGCCAGCCGGGCCAGGGAGCGAACGGGGACAACGTCAGCGCCACGGGTCGCGATCCTTCAACGGTGCTCTCTTGGCGATGACATCGGCCATGACATCAGCCACGACATCAGCCATGACATCAGCGCCACAACGCCAGCGCTTCGAGGCAGCGCCGGCGCTGCGCCTCGCCGCTGTCCGGCTCGATCGTGCGGCCGGGCAGGCGCAGGCCGTAGTCGCTGCCGACGCGGTCGGCGCCGAGCACCCAGGCCGCCAGGCGCGACAGCCGATCTTCGGTCGCGAGCGTGCCGCAGGCCTGCCAATCCAGCCACAGCTCCTGGTGCGCCGACGCGCTGGTGTCGCGGCTGACCAGCTCGCCGCCGGTCTCGAGCGCCTTCGCGGCCTTCTTCCACGCGATCAGCTTCAGAGGGTCGCCGCGTCGATAGCCGCGCACGCCCTCGACCTCGCCGCCGTCGCTGCTGCGCATCTGTGTCGGCCCGCCGGGGACCGGCCGCGCCTGAGGCAGCGGCGCGGCCGGCCGTTCCGGCCGCGGGTAGACGAGCAGCTCCGACGCCGGCCGCCACACCGCCCAGGTGCGGAACAGCCCGAGCGGGAAGCGCGTCTCGGTGCTCAGCGCCGGCAGCGCGTGGACTCCGCGGCGCCGCGGCACGAAGCTGATCTGCGCCGGCGCCTGCCCGCCGGCCGGCACGTCGACATAGCTCAGCGTCGCGATGTCGGCATCGGCGACCTTGAGGCCGACGCCGAAGCGCGCGCTGCCGGGGCTCGTCAGCACGACGTTGAGAATCGCCGCGTCGCCGGCGAACACCGGCACGAGCGGCTTCAGGTGCAGGGTCAGCCCGCGCAGCGTCGCATGCGTCACGTACATCGTCACGGCGCCGCTGCCGGCCAGCAGGAAGGTCAGCACGTAGCCCAGGTTGAGCTGGTAGTTGATCGAGGCGAGCAGCAGCACGACGAGCGTGATGCCGAACGCGAGGCCCGCGCGCGTCGGCAGGATGTAGACGTTGCCCTGCGTCAGCAGCAGCGTGTCGGTGCGCGGCAGGCGCCCTTGCAGCCAAGCTCCGAAGCGCGCGCGTGCGAAGCCGATCGGCCCACGCCAGCGCGGTCTCGCCGCGGCGTCGTCGTCGTGCGTCAGCGTGCCGGTGCTCATCGCTCGCGAGCCTGCCGAACCCTGCCTACGGCAGCGCCACCGCCTCGATCATCGCGCGCACCTGCTCCACCCGCCCGCGGCCCGCGCCGGCGGTCGGCACAAGGCGGTGCGCGATGGTCTGCGGGAGCACGGACTGCACGTCGTCGGGCGCGACGTAGTCGCGTTGCGCAAGCAGCGCGCGGGCACGGGCGGCGCGCAGCACCGCGATGCCGGCGCGCGGGCTCAGGCCTTCGACGAACCAGCGGCCCGAGCGGGTCGCCGCGATCAGCGCCTGCAGGTAGTCGAGCAGCGCGTCGGATGCGTGTATCTTGTGCACGGCCTTCTGCGCCTCGACGAGCTGAGGCGGCGTCATCACCGCGCGCAGCGCCTGGATCGCCTCGCGCCGATCCGTTCCGGCGAGCAGCGCGCGCTCGCTCGCGCGGTCCGGGTAGCCGAGCGTGATGCACATCAGGAAGCGGTCGAGCTGCGACTCGGGCAGCGGATAGGTGCCGAGCTGATCGGTCGGGTTCTGCGTGGCGATCACGAAGAACGGCGCAGGCAGCGGACGGGTCAGGCCTTCGACGGTGACCTGGTGCTCTTCCATCGCCTCGAGCAGCGCGCTCTGGGTCTTCGGCCCGGCGCGGTTGATCTCGTCAGCGAGCAGCACCTGCGCGAACACCGGGCCGGGGTGGAAGACGAAACTCTCCTGGCTGCGTTCGTAAACGCTGACCCCGATCAAGTCCGACGGCATCAGGTCCGCGGTAAATTGCGTGCGCGAGAAGCGCAGGCCCAGCGAGACCGCGAGCGCGTGCGCGAGGGTGGTCTTGCCGACGCCGGGCACGTCTTCGATCAGCAGGTGGCCGCCGGCCAGCATGCAGGCGATGCAGTCCTCGACCTGCGCCTTCTTGCCGACGATGATCGTGCTAATCTGACTGATCAAGGCATTGAGTTGGGCAGCCAGCACGTGCTGGTCGTTCATGCGCTCATGGTTCATCCGAGCACCATAACCGAAAAGCATCAAAACGTAAGGCGCACATGACGACCGCGTTCTACAGCCACCCCGAATGCAGGGGCCACGACATGGGACGCGGCCACCCGGAGTGCCCGCAGCGTCTCGATGCGATCGACGACTACCTGCTCGCCAGCGGCATCGACGTGGCGCTGCAACGCCGCGAGGCGCCGCTGGTCGACTTCGCCGACGTGGCCCATGCGCACGCGAGCGGCTACATCGCCGCGCTGCGCGATGTGCTGGTCGAGGTGCAGGACGGCAACATCCCGCTGCGCTCGCTGGACCCCGACACCGCCGCCTGCCCCGGCACGTGGCGCGCGGTGCAGCGCGCCGCCGGCGCGGCGGTGGCGGCGACCGATGCGGTGCTCGACGGCGAAGCCCGCAACGCGTTCTGCGCGGTCCGCCCGCCGGGCCACCACGCGACGCGCAGCGCGGCGATGGGCTTCTGTTTCGTCAACAATGTCGCGGTCGCGGCGCGCCATGCGCTTGATGTGCGGGGGCTCGAGCGCGTCGCGATTGTCGACTTCGACGTGCACCACGGCAACGGCACCGAAGACATCATCGCGAACGACGAACGCGTGCTGATGGTCAGCTTCTTCCAGAACCCGCTGTATCCATACAGCGGCACCGAGCCCATGGGCGACAACATGGTCAACCTGCCGGTGCCGCCGTACACGCGCGGCGCCGAGGTGCGCGAGATGATCGCCACGCACTGGTTGCCGCGGCTCGAGGCGTTCAAGCCGCAGATGATCTTCATCTCGGCCGGCTTCGACGCGCACCGCGAAGACGATCTGGGCCAGCTCGGCCTCGTCGAGTCCGACTACGAATGGATCACGCTGCGCATCAAGGACGTGGCCGACCGCCACGCCGAAGGCCGCATCGTCTCCTGCCTCGAAGGCGGCTACAACCTGGGAGCGCTCGCGCGCAGCGTCGCCGCCCACGTGCGCGTGCTGGCCGGGATCTGACGCATGTTGGTCACGCGAGCCTGCTCATCGATTACCCGCTGCGATCGGCGCCAGTGATTTCAGGTGCAGGAACAAGGCCTGCGTGTCGACATCGTTGATCTCCTTCAGCGCCGTGAACGGCATCACCGTGCTGACCGCGCTGCCGTCGGGCCGCTTGCCGGTGCGCAGCATCGCGCGAAACGCGTCGACCGATTCGTAGCGCAGCATGGCGCTGCCCGCGCCAGGCGTCAGGTTCGCGGCGGCCGGCCACTCCGGCGGCGCACCGGGGATGCGCCCGCCGGACAGCGTCGCGCCATGGCAGCCGATGCAGGCGTTGACCAGATATGCGCCGTGCGCCGCCGTCGGCGCATCGGGCACCGAGGGTGGCGGCGGCAATGCGTGGTCGATGCGCTCGGCCGCGTCCTTGATCACGCCGAAGGCATACAGCGCCTTCACCGGCGCCGGGAACTGCACCGTCGCCCGCTCGCCCGCGACGCCCGGCATCTGGCGCAGGAACGCGACCAGCGCGGCGAGGTCGGCGTCGTTCATGCGCGCGTAGTCCTCGCTGGGCATCACGATCGCGGGTCGGCCGTCGGGCTTGACGCCGTGGCGGATCGTGCGGGTCCAGTCGTCGGCCGTGTAGGCCGCGACCACGTTGCCCGGCCCCGGCGTGATGTTGGGCGCGTGCAGGCGCGTGTCCTTGCCGTCGTCGACGAAGGTCTTGCCGGCACCGTTGACGCCGTGGCATTCGGTGCAGCCGCGCGACATGAAGATGTAGCGGCCGCGTGCGATGCGCTCGGCATCGCCGCCGGCGGCCTGCGCGGCGAGCGGCGCGATCTTGACGTCGATGTGGCGTTGCATCTTGCGCTCGCCGAGCTGCACGCCGACGAACAGCGTCGCCGCCGCCAGCGCCACCAGGCCGAGCGCGGGCAGCGCGCCGTATTTGATCCAGCGTTTCATCGTGGCTCCTCTCTCCCGGCCATGTGGCCGTGTTTGACTGTTGCTCGCACGTCGTAGCGTTCAGCGCGCCGCGAAGGTCTGCACCGGCACGCCGACAGCGGGTGCGAGCTTGGCCCAGCCGGCGTCGTCGAGGTAAGGGCGCACGGCTGCAAGGATGCCCAGGAAGGCTTCCGGCGGCATCAGCGACTTCCCGTGGCCGAGGATCATCGCGCGCTCCATCGGGCGGCAGGCCGGGATCATCCAGCGCATGATCTGCAGCTCCTTCGCCGGGGCGATCGAGGCCAGCAGGCGATCGTGGATCTCGATCAGCTCGGCGTCGGTGTACAGCGCCCACAGTGCCGCGTTGTTGGCTGTCTCTTCGACGTGCATGTGCTGGAAGTTCTCGGCGACGAACAGCGCGAGGTGGTGGTAGAGCTTGTGCGCGAGCGCGGGGCGGGACGCGTGCGTCGCGGCGCGCAGCGCCGCCACATCGCCGCGCAGCGAGGCGATGCTCTCGAGGTGGCCGATGTGGTCGTCCGCGGTGTGCGCGGCACCGGCGGGGCGGCGCGCCTCGATCGCGGTGTGCACGAACGTGTTCTCCCGGTCGATGTGGTCGAGGCACACCGTCAGCAGCGAGTCGACCTGCTCCAGCATCGCCTCGAGCTCGGCCGGGTCGAAGACATCCATGCGGCCGGTGCGCAGCAGCGTGTCGCACATGAAGCTGCGCAGCGCCTTGTGGATCGCGGCGTACATGTCGAAGCGCGGCGCGGCCGGCGCCGTGATCGTCGGGGCGGCACGGTGGATCGCGGGTTCGCGGGCGGTGAGGGTGTCGGTGGTCATGGTGGGGTCCTGTGGTGAACATGGGGCGCCGGGTTCCTGGCGCAGGCCGATCCGGTATCGGCATGGGTCGGCAGTTTTCCGTTCCGGGCGATTGGCGGCATCGCCCGAAGGAGCCATCGCCCGCAGGCCCGGCGGGCCATCGCGGCACCGCGCGCTCAGGTGGCCGGCGACGCAGGGCGCGGCCCGCTCAGCGGAACCGGCAGCGGCGCAGCGGTGAACACCGACACGAGGCGCAGCGGGACCGTCCCGTTGTTGACGATCTCGAAGCTGAGCGCCGGCGGGATCAGCAGCGTGCACGGCGCGATGAAGCGCTGCGGCCCGCCGTCGACGATGAGCTTGCCGCTGCCGGCCAGCGCCAGCACGACCAGCTCGCCGTCGTGCCGCGACACCGCGCCATGCTCGCCGGGATCGAGCGCGCCCAGCCAGACCTCGAAGCGCGTCAGCCCATGGGCCGTGCCGGCGGCCAGTAGCGCGCGTTCGCCGCGGCAGCCGATCGGGTGCAGGTGCTGGACGATGTACATGGGGCCTCAGTCTCGGGATCGCGCTGAGTGCGCGCATCGCCTGAAGGAGCCATCCCAGCGTTTGCGGGTATCGCTGCGTGCCCTCGCTGCGGCAGAATGCGCGCGATGCAAACGTTGTTGCCGTCCACGTTCGCACTCGCCAAGATCCAGCCGCCGCAGCCCCGCGCGGGGCTGGTCGAGCGCCCGGAGCTGGAGCGTTCGCTGGCGGCGGCGCTGCAGTACGGCCGGCTGACGCTGCTGCTCGCGCCGGCCGGTTTCGGCAAGACCGCGGCGCTGACCCGGCAGATCCGCCTGCTGCCCGACGACTGCGCGCTCGCCTGGGTCTCGGCCGACGAGGACGATCAGCTCCAGCGTTTTCTCGCCTGCCTGACCGCCGCGCTCGAGCCGCACGACTTGCCGTGGCGCGTCGCGCCCGAGGCGCTCGCGACGCTCGCGCTGGCCGAGCACGGCCTGCGCGACGTGGCCGGCGAGCTCATCAACGCGCTGGCCTCCAGCGAAGCCGAGCGTGGCCTGATCGTGATCGACGATGCCCACCGCATCGCCGACCGGCAGGTGTTCGAGCTGCTGCAGCTCGTGCTCGACCGGCTGCCGGCGCGCTGGGCGATCGCGATCGCGAGCCGGGTCGAGCCGCCGCTCGCGCTGGCGCGCTGGCGTGCGGCCGGCGAGGTCACCGAATTCCGTCAGTACGACCTGCGCTTCAGCGAGTCCGACGTCGCCGCGCTGCTGGCCGACGCACCGCCCGGCACGCCCGGCGTTCGCGAGCTGCTCGAGCGCACCGACGGCTGGGCCGCCGGCCTGAGGCTGAGCCTTTCGGTGCGCGCCGGCGCCAGCGTGCGGGTCGGCGCGCCCCGCAGCGCCGCGCTGACTCAGCGCCATCTGTTCGACTACCTCGCCACCGAGGTGCTGGCCGACATGCCGGCCGAACTGCGCGACTTCCTGCTGCGCTGCTCGGTGCTGCCCGAGTTGACCGCGGCGCGCTGCGCGCAGGTCAGCGGGCGTGCCGATGCGGATCGGCTGCTCGAGCAGATCGAGCGGCGCGGCCTGTTCGTCAGCGTGCTCGATGCCGACGAGCTGACGCTGCGGCTGCACGACCTGTTCCGCGACTTTCTCGAAGACCGCCTGCAGCGCGACCATCCCGACGAGCTCGGCGAGCTCCTGCACCGCGCCGCCGCAGGAGAGCCCGACGTGGTGCGCGCGGTCGGCTTTCTCGCCCGCGCGGGCGATTGGGACCTGGCTGCCGAGAAGATCGTCAGCCACGGCATGCAGCTGATCGACATGGGCCGCACCGCGCTCGCGCAGGTGGTCGCGATGCTGCCGCCCGAGCAGCTCGACCGGCGACCGGATCTGCACCTGCTGCACGGCATCGCCGGCTTCGTCGAGTTCGAGTTCGAGCGCACCTCGGCATCGCTGAAGCGCGCCGTGGCCGGCTTCGCGCGCGACGGCCGCGAGCGCGATGCGTGGCAGGCCCGCGCCTACGACAGCGTGATGATGCAGAGCATCGGCCGCGTCGACGAGGCCGAGCGCGAGCTCGAGACGTTGCGGCAGCTGCCGCTGGACGATGCGCTGCGCGCCTTCGTCGCGTTCGGTCGGCTCTGGGTCGAGTATGCGAAGCTGCGCACGGCCAACGTGGCGCCATTGTTCGGCGAGATGCTGGACGCCCTCGAGCGCGTGCCCGACCCGCACGTCTGGACCCTGTGCTTCTTCCACAGCCTGCTCGCCGGCATGCCCGGCATCGCGCCGCTGATCGAGCGGTTCGACCGCATCGCGCTGGCGATCAACGGCGAGGCGCCCAGCCACCTGCGTGCGGGCGTCTTCCATTCGCGCGCTGCACGTGCACTCGAGCGCGGCGAGCTCGACCAGGCCTTCGAGTACCTCGCGCGCGCCGATGACGACGGTCGCTGGCTCGGCTCGCCGCGCAGCGTGACGACCGAGAGCCGCATGGCCAACACCGTGCTGCATGCGCTGCGCGGCGACGCGCCGGCGAGCCACGCCGCGGCGGACGCCTGCGAGCACGACCTGAAGCACGAGTCGTCGCCCGGCAACCGGCTGACGCACGCCTACGAGGTGATCTTCAACCACATCCGCGCCTGCTGGGTGCTCGGCGACGCGGTGCGCCTGCGCGAGCTCGACGCCGAGCTGCGCGCCTGCGCGAACCCGTTCGAGTGGCACGCGCCGGCGGCGATGGACCGCGCGTTCAGCGCCGCGATGATCGCGCTGCTCGACGGCAAGCTCGAGCGCGCGGCCGAGCTGCTCGCGGCAGTCGCCGGCCCGGTCGAGCACTCGTGCTACTTCCCGGCGACGCAGGCGCTGGTGATGCTGGCCGACGTGCAGCGCCGGCTCGGCGATGTCGATGCCGCCGCGGCGACGCTGCGGCCCTGGATGGGCGATGCGCAGCGCGGCGAGCGGATCGGCGGTGCGTTGCTGGCGGGCACCGAGATGCTGGAGGGGCTGGCCGGCGCGCCGTGGGGCGCGCGGCTGAACTCGGCGCAGTGCGCGGTGCTCGCGCGCGTGGCGGCGATCTCGCGTGCGGCGCGCGAGGGCAGGGCGGCTGTCGCGGCCGCGCCGGCGGTCGACTCGTCGATGACGGCGGCGAGCGACATCGCGGGGCGCAGTGCCGGCCGCATCGTCGTCCCAGCCGGCGCCGCACGCTCGGCCGGCGTCCCGCACATCGGCCAGCTCACCGAACGCGAGCGCGAGGTGCTCGAGCGCATGGCCGCCGGCGACAGCAACAAGCTGATCGCGCGTGCCTTCGACCTGAGCCCGCACACCGTGAAGCGGCATGTCGCGAACATCCTTGGCAAGCTCGGCGTCGAGACGCGCGGGCAGGCCGCGGTGCGCTGGCGCGACCACGCCGCCTCCTGAGTTCGCGCCACCAGGCGAACCACCCACGCACGAAAGCGCCGGGCCCGCAAAGGGCGCCCGGCGCGCGAGCGGGGAACGGACCGTAGGCCGCCCCCTCGGGCCTCGATGGCTCAATGCCTCAATGCCTCAATGCCAGTAGCGCGTCACAGCGAAGTCGTTGTTGCTGTCGTTCGCCGATCCCGCGAGCAGGCTGCGCACCGTCGGCACGCGGTCGTCGATTTGCAGCACGATCGCGCGGCCTTCGTCGGCCTTGCTGGCGGGTGCGACCGGCGTGATCGTGATGCCGGCGTTGCCGAAGCCGGCGTCCAGCGTGCCGTCCGGCGTGTAGCGCACGACCGCAAAGTCGCCGCTCGAGCCGCCGCCCGCGTAGACCCAGCCGCCGACGACGATCTTGCCGTCGGCCTGGCGGACCACGGCCTGCGCTTCGTCCCAGTTCGCGGCGCTGAGCGGCGTGATCACGCGGCCGCCGGCGCCGAAGGTCTTGTCGGTGACGCCGTTCGCGTCGAGCTGCAGGACCGCCCAGTCGTGATTGATGTGGCCGACCGCGGTGATCTTGTTGTCCGCATCGACCATCAGCGCGCGTGCCGCGCCGATGACCGAGCCGAACTCGCCGTCCGGACGCTCGCCGGCGCCGAAGTTCGAGTCGCGCGTGCCGTCGGCGTTGAAGCGGGCGAGCTCGAAGTCGCCTTCGCCGCCGGCCGCGACGATCTTCACCTGGCCGGCGATGGTCTGCAGCGCGATCGCGTAGATCGAGTCGCGCACGTTGCCGGCGCGGATCGGCTCGAGCACCTGACCATTGACGCCGAAGCCGAAGTCCAGTGTGCCGTCGGTTTCGTAGCGGGCGAGGGCGAAGTCCAGCCCGCGCGTCGCGCTCATCGCGTGGCCGCCGAGCACGATCTTGCCGTCGGGCTGCACTGCGATCGCGAACGCTTCGTCCGACTGGCTGCCGAACGACGTGATCACGATACCGTTGCTGCCGAAGGCGGTGTCCAGGCTGCCATCGCTGTTGTAGCGGGCGAGCGCGAAGCTCTTGCCCTTGGGCGACTCGTTGACCGTGCCGGCGACCAGGATCTTGCCGTCGGCCTGCAGCGCGACCGCATTGGCTTCGGCCGCGCCGTTGCCGATCTTGGTCAGCACCTTGCCGGCGTTGCCGAAGGCGGTATCGAGCGCGCCATCGCGCTGCAGGCGCGTCAGCTCGAACGCGTAGCCGATCGAGGTGTTGCCCCAGCCGGCGACCACGATCTTGCCGTCGGGCTGCACGGTCATCGCGCGGGCGTAGTCGTCCGAGCCGTCGATCGGGACGATCGCCTTGCCGCCGTCGGCGAAGCTGGTGTCCAGCGAACCCGCGGGGCCGCGCACCGTGACCGTCACGCCTTGCTGCGCCGACACGGTGCCGGACGTGCCGTTGACGGCGGCATCGGTCGGCAGCGAGTGCGGTGCCGCGGCGTCGGCGCTCAGCGTGATCGTCGCGCTGGTCGCGCCCTTCGCGACGTTGACCGGCGCGGCGCTGACGCCGTTCGGCAGCCCGGTGACGGTCAGGTCGATCGCACCGTCGAAGCCGGCGCTGCGGGTCACGGTCGCGTCCACGGTGACGCTGGTGCCTTGCAGGATCACGGCCTTCTGCGTCGCCAGCGCGATCGTGAAGCTTGCGCTCGCCGGCGGCGGGTTGTTGGTGCCGGGGTCGGTGCCTTGGGTCGGGCCTTGATTGGGCGTGGAGGGGCTGTCGGAGCCGCCGCCGCAGGCGGCCAGCGCGGTCAGCGCGGCCAGCGCGGCGGCTTGCAGCAGCCTTCGGGTGAGATGGTGCAGGTACATGATGGTGATTTCCAGTGCGTTGACGTTGAAGAAGCAGAAGCGCTTGAAGAAGCGTCGGCACTGTAGAAATCGCCGGCTCGCGCGGCATCCGCCGAAAGAGCCATTGGCCCGCCTGCGATGGGCCACGAGGGGGATCACGCAAAATCGCAGGCCGGCGCGCGATGGGTGGCAGCCGTGCCCGAACGAGTCCCCGAACAGGCCTGCATGGACCACACCTTCCTCTCCGCCTTCATCCTGCTGCTGCTCGTGCTGGACCCGCTCGGCAGCCTGCCCGTCTTCATTCCGATCATGCGCAGCGTGGCGCCGCAGCGGCGGCGCTGGGTCGCGGTGCGCGAGGTCGGCATCGCGTTCGGCGTGCTCTTCGCCTTCATGTTCTTCGGCGAAGGCTTCCTGCACGTGATGCGGCTGTCGGAACGCTCGCTCGAAGTGGCCGGCGGCGTGATCCTGCTGATGGTCGCGATCCGCATGATCTTCAGCCATGCGGGCGGCGCGTACGGCGTGCCCGAGGGCAAGGAGCCGCTGATCTTTCCGCTGGCGGTGCCGCTGCTCGCCGGGCCGTCGGCGATGGCGACGGTGCTGCTGCTCGCGTCGCGCCAGCCGGACCGGCTGATGTCATGGATCGCCGCGCTGGCCGGCGCGATGCTGGTCTCGGGTGCCGTGCTGCTGCTGTGCGACCACATCCGCCGCCTGCTCGGCGACTCGGTGGTCTCGGCGCTCGAGAAGCTGATGGGGCTGGTGCTGACCGCGATCGCGGTCGAGATGGTGCTGGCGGGATTGAAGCGCTACTTCATGTCGCCGTTGTGATCACGGTCGCGGTGCCGTGTTCGTCGACAGGTGCCGCCACGGCAGGTCGCCCGGGTCGGCCGCCATCGGACCCGGCGCCTTGGCGACCAGGATGTGCGACGCGATCGGTGCGAAAGCCGCGCGAAAGTGCACCGAGCTCTTGACGACCAGCAGCTTCATCTGCGTGGGCTCGACGCCGAGAAAGCGATAGAGGTCGAGGTCCAGCATCTGCGCCTTCGCGCTGGCCAGCAGCACCTGCACGCCGTCGACCTCGACGCAGGCCGAAGGCCCGAGCGTCATCGTCGCGCCGGCGGTCATCGGGCCGAACAGCGGCACCACGCCGTCGCTGGTGGCGAGCACACGGCAGCGTGCGGCGACGGGCGGGTCGGTGAGCGCGCCGCTCCAGGTCGGCACCGCGCGGCCGAGTTGCACGTCCAGCGTTGCGCCGGCGCCGGCGGCGCACGCGGCTGCCGCCGAGGCGGGATCGAACAGCAGGCCGAGTGCGACGCGGCCGTCCAGCCGCCGGCCGGCATCGGCCGCGAGCAGCGCACGCAGCAGGCCGGTCGTGTTCGAATCGCCGCCGGCACCGGGGTTGTCCTGCGTGTCGGCGATCACGACGGGGCGGTCGGCATCGGCCGCGAGCGCGATGGCCTGCTCGATCGCATCGCGGGGCGACAGCAGGTCCAGCCGCCAGCGCGGCCGGGCGGTGACGACCGCATCGTGCAGGCGCTGCACCGCGCCGCGCACGATGGCCGCATCGGTGCCGTAGCCGAACAGCACCGGCCCGCATTCGGCGAAGTCGGCGGCCGAGAATCCCATCGAGAAGTTCAGCTCGAGATCGGCTTCACGATGCTCGGCTTCGAGCTGTTCGATCAGCGCGATCACCTCGGCAGCCGGCCCCATCAGCGTGCACTGCGCGTTCAGCGGCAGCAGGAACGGCACGCGCTCGGCGTGCATCGTGCGCGCGTGGCGTGGCGCGGCCAGGCGCAGGGCGAGCATCTGCGCGGCGCGCAGGCCGGTCTCGCGCATGTCGACGTGCGGGTAGGTGCGAAACGCGGTCATCGCGCTGGTGAGGCGCAGCATGCGCTCGGTGACGTTCGCATGCAGGTCCAGGCTCGCGACGATGGGTAGCAGGTCGCCGGCGATCGCGCGCAAGCGTTGCAGCAGCTCGCCTTCGGCATCGTCGGCGCCTTCGGCGACGGCGGCGCCGTGCAGGTCGAGGTAGATCGCATCGAGCCCGCCGCAGCCCGCTGTGTCGGCAAGCGCGCGCCGCAGGTCCTCCACGATTTCGCCGCAGATGCGCTCGAAGGCGTCGGCCGTCACGCGGTTCGACGGCATCGCGCCGGCCCAGACCGAGGGCACGAGCGTCCAACCGCGTTCGGCCGCGGCGGCCGCGAAGCCGCCGATCGAGACACTGGCCGGGGCCATCGTGCGCAGCATCGTCTCGCCGCGCGTATAGGCCGCGTAGCCGGCGCCGGCGTTGAACGCGGCCCAGTCGGCCGGCGACGGCGCGAAGGTGTTGGTCTCGTGGTGGAAGCCGGCGACGAAGATGCGGGTCATGGGCAGCGGTCTTTCGAATTCGCGATCGTCACGCTCACCATCGTCACGCGAGCTTCGCGATCTCGGCGTCGCTGAACCCGGCGGCTCGGCGTGCCGGCACGTTGAACGGGCCGCGCAGGCGCGGCGCTTCGTAGCGTCGCGCGAGCTCGGGGTAGAGCGCCTCGGCATCGAGCCCGTCGCGCTCGCACAGCCAGCGGTACCAGCGGTTGCCGATCGCCACATGGCCGACCTCGTCGCGCAGGATCACGCCGAGGATCTCGACCGCGCGCCCATCGCCGCAGCGCGCGAGCTTGGCCTGCAGCGGCGGCGTCGCGTCCAGGCCGCGCGCCTCGAGCGTGCGCGGCACCAGCGCCATGCGCGCGGTGATGTCGTGCGCGGTGCGCTCGGTCATCAGCCACAGGCCGTCGTGCGCGTCGAAGCTGCCGTAGTCGTGGCCCAGCGTCTGGAGATGCTCGCGCAGCAGCGTGAAATGCAGCGCCTCTTCGCTGGCGACCTGCAGCCAGTCGCGATAGAACTCGCGCGGCATGCCGGCGAACCGCCAGACCGCGTCGAGCGCGAGGTTGATCGCGTTGAACTCGATGTGCGTGATCGCATGCAGCAGCGCGGCCCGGCCTTCGGTCGTGAACGGCGAGCGCGACGGCACGTCCTTCGGCGGCACGAGGCGCGGCAGGGCCGGGCGGCCGGGCAGGGCGGCGTGGGGCGTCATCGTCTCGGCGGGGTCGAGCGCCGTGAGGTCGACGCTCGCGAACTCGCGTGCTTGCACGGCCTTGCGCTGCGGGTCCGGCTCGCACAAGACCTGCAGCGCCAGTCGTCTCGGGTTCATCTCTAGAATTATCCGCTTCGATCAACGCGGCCCACGGAACGACTCATGGCGATCTACGAACTCGACGGCCTCGCGCCGCAACTCGGCGAGGGCGCGTGGGTAGCAGACAGCGCGCAGGTGATCGGCGACGTGCAGCTCGCCGAGGGCGCCAGCGTGTGGTTCGGCGCGATCCTGCGCGGCGACAACGAGCGGCTCACGATCGGCAAGGGCTCGAACGTGCAGGACGGCAGCGTGCTGCATTCCGACCCGGGCTTCCCGCTGACGCTGGGCGAGAACGTCACGGTCGGCCATCAGGTGATGCTGCATGGCTGCACGGTCGGCGACGGCACGCTGATCGGCATCCAGGCGGTCGTGCTGAACGGCGCGAAGATCGGCCGCAACTGCATCGTCGGCGCCGGTGCGCTGGTGACCGAAGGCAAGGAGTTCCCCGACGGCTCCATGATCCTCGGCGCACCGGCCAAGGTGGTGCGCGAGCTCAACGCCGAGCAGCGCTCCAGCGGCACCCGCGCGGCGCAGCACTACGTTGCGAACGCGAAGCGGTATGCAAAAGGGCTGAAGAAGATTGCGCATGAGTGAGCGCGAATGCCGGGCCGCCCCAAGCCGTTGTCCGAGGGGTCGTCATGAGTGAACTGCACAAGTTCATCTTCGAGGGCATGGCGGTGCGCGGCATGCTGGTGCGCCTGACCGACGGCTGGCAGGAGGTGATGGCGCGGCGCGCCGGGTCGGGCGAGGCGTTCCCGGCACCGGTGCGTGCGCTGCTCGGCGAGATGACGGCGGCCGGCGTGCTGATGCAATCCAACATCCGCTTCGATGGCGCGCTGGTGCTGCAGATTTTCGGCGACGGGCCGGTCAAGCTTGCGGTGGCCGAAGTGCAGAGCGATCTCGCGTTTCGTGCGACCGCGAAGGTGGTCTCGCAGGTCGCCGAGTCGGCGCAGCTCGAGGCGCTGGTCAACGTGCATGGCCACGGGCGCTGCGCGATCACGCTCGATCCGAAGAGCAAACGCCCCGGTCAGCAGCCGTATCAGGGTGTCGTCGCGCTGCACGGCGATGCGCGCGAGCCGCTGCAGAAGCTCAGCGAGGTGCTGGAGCACTACATGCTGCAGTCGGAGCAGCTCGACACGCGGCTGATCCTCGCGGCCGACGACACGGTCGCGGCCGGTCTCTTGATCCAGCGGCTGCCGGTCGCCGGCGAGCGCAATCTCGAGCGCGGCGGCGAACGTTCCGCCGCCGATGAAGACCAGATCGGCCGCAACGAAGACTTCAACCGCATCGCCCATCTCGCCGCGACGTTGACGCGCGACGAGCTGCTGCAGCTGGACCCCGACAAGGTGCTGCGCCGCCTGTTCTGGGAAGAGCCGCTGCGCCGCTTCCCCGCGCTCGCCGGCGACGACGGCCCGCGCTTCGCCTGCTCGTGTTCGCGGCAGCGCGTCGGCAACATGCTCAGGAGCCTCGGCCGCGCCGAGGTCGACGGCGTCGTCGCCGAGCAGGGGCGAGTCGAGATCGGCTGCGACTTCTGCGGGCTGAAGTACCACTTCGATCCGGTCGACGTCGGCGAGCTGTTCACGCCGGTGCGCGATCAGCCGCCGGGGTCGTCGGCCACGCATTGAGCGCAGCGCGGCGGGCGCGCAGCCGGCCGCTTCGACAGCTTCCGCTACGTTTACTGCGGGCCGCCGCTGCGCCGCTCTTCGGCCGCCTTGATCTGCCTGCAGAGCGCTTCGTTCGCATGCTCCGGCTTGCCGCACTCGCGTGACTCGCAGACTGCCTGGCTGATCAGGTTGCGGCCGGCGCAGACGTCCCGTGCGGTGCGCGGGCCTGCCGGCGTTGCCGGCACCGGCTTCGTCGCTGCGGTTTGAGCGGCCGCGGCGCGAGTGTCGTCGGCACGCTTGCGCGCGGCTTCCTGATCGACGGCGGCCTGCGCGGCCTGCTGCTCCTGTTCGGCCTTGGCCCGGGCCTCGCGCGCTGCCTTGGCCTTCGCGGCGCGGGCGCGTCGAGCGGCCGGATCGGCGCCGGGACTGGCCGCGGTGTTCGCGGCGGCGGGCTCGGTCGCCGGCATGGTCATCGGCGACGCGGTGTCGGTGGTCGATGCGGATGAAGCCGGCGCCTCGGCTGTCGTGGAGGCCGCCGGCGGCGCGGCCGCGATCGATGCAGCCGGCGGCACGGGCACCGGCGCGGGTTGTGGTGCGGCGGCGTCACGGCTCGCTTGAGGCACTTGCGCCTGCGGACCGGCGAACCGCCACGCAGCGGCCGCGATCAGCACGAGCACGCACAGGCCGAACGCGATCCACAGCGGCCCGCGCGACGGCGGCGCCTTGCCGAACGATTCGTTCGTGGGTGCCGCCGCTGCAGGCACGTCAGGCACGTCTGGAGATGCGGGCGCCGATGTTGGCAGGACCGTCGTCGGTGGCGGCACGGTCTCGTCGCCGAAGGACGACGCCACGGCGGGCGCTACCGGTGGTGGGAGCGGCGGTGTGGGAGACACCTCGCGGCGCACCCGTACGATCACAGTCTGCTCCGACAGATCGGTGCCGCACTTCGCGCAGAAGCGCGCGCTCGCGCGGTTCGTGTGGTGGCACTCGGGGCACACGATGCCGGGCAGGCGGTCACCGTCCGGCGGCGGCGGTGCCGCCGCGAGCGCCGTGCCGCAGTGGGCGCAGAACTTCGCGTCGTCAGCGTTCTGCGTTGCGCAGTTCATGCAGCTCTTGGACATCGGCCGTCTCTCCGCTGTGTGAGTCCGACGATTCGGGAGCGAGGCACGATACCGCGATTCGTGCAGGCCGCAATCCCCGCGATTCGGCTGTTGCGCCCTTGCGCGCCCTGCGCGCCCTTGCCGATCCACAATCGACATCCGTTCATTCGATGCCGGACCTCAGATGCTGTTGCACGCCGCGTTGAAATCCATCCACCTGCTCGCGATGATCGTCTGGCTCGGGGGCATGTTCTTCACGCTCGCCTGCCTGCGGCCCGCGCTGTCGGTGCTCGAGCCGGCGCCGCTGCGGCTGCGCCTGATGGGCGCGGTGATCCGGCGCTTCTTCGTGGCCGTGGCCTGGGCCGCGGGGCTGATGCTCGCGAGCGGGCTCGCGATGATGCCGCCGATCACGCCGCCAGGCACTGCGCCGGCGCCCGAGATCGTGATGATGGCCGCGCTCGGGGTCGTGATGATGGCGATCTTCGTGTTCGTGCGCGCCGGGCCGTTCAGGCGGATGCAGCGCGCGATCGCCGAAGGCGACGGGCCCGTGGCCGCCGCGGCGTTGAACAAGATCCGCATCGCGGTGTGGATCAACTTGGCCGTCGGCATCGCGATCGTCGTGCTGATGCAGTTCGCGGCCGCGTTGCGCTGATCCCTGTATGGCTCCCTCTCCCTCTGGGAGCAGGAGCGAATCTTCAGCGCGGCAGGCGCATCGTGTGGCGCTCGCAGGCGATGTCGCCGCAGCGCTCGCAGTGCCATTGCCAGCGCGTGCCGTCGGAGCCGGCATCGGGTCGCGGCGGCGCCAGCGCGCGGTGGATGCAGGCGAGCGCCGCATCACGCCGCGCCGCGCCGCGACCGGCGACGATCGAGTACGGCAGGCGCGCCGAATCCAGTGCGCAGCGCACCTTCGTGTCGACCGGCTCGCGCACGTGCGCGCCATCGCGGATCCAGCCGTCGGCGAGCCACGGCAGGTCCAGCGCGGTGAGCAGCGTGAGGTCGTGGCCTGACTGCGCGGCGAGCGCTTCGGCGTACAGGCTGGTGTCGCCGAAGACCTGATCGCTGTAGACCGCGATCATCAGCGCGGTGGTGTCGGCGATCACGAGGTCGTGCTGCGCGGCGGCCTCGGCGATGCGGCGCGTCTGCTCCTGCGCGATGCCGCGCTGCTCGTCGCGGCGCGGCGTGCGGCCGTGCACGTCGCAGAACTCGCGCAGGTACTCGGCGACGCGGCCGACGCGGCGCTCAGGCGTCGCGAGCGCTGCCTGCAGCTCGGCCGCAAGCGTCGTCTTGCCGGTGCTCTCGGCACCGAGCAGCGCGATCACGAATCCCGATGTTGTCGCCGAGTTGGCCATGCGCTCATCATCATGCCGCGTGTGGCGCCCGCGCCGCCGCCGCCGCCGAGGTCGCGCCGAGCAGGCGCCGCCACGCGCGCCAGCCCACCACCGACATCGCGACGAAGATCGTGTAGAGCACCACCGTCAGCCACAGCCCCTTGTAGGCGAACAGGCCGACGCTGACGATGTTGACGACGATCCACGCGACCCAGTTCTCGAGGTACTTGCGGCCGAGCAGCCATTGGCCGATCACGCTCGCGGCGGTGGGGAAGGCGTCCCACCACGGCACGTCGGTGTCGGTGTAGCGTTTGAGGAAGAGGCCCGTCGCCGGCCACGCCGCGGCGAGCACCAGCACGATCAGCGTGCGCCCGCGCGGCCCGAGCGTGCGCACCCGCAACGCGCCGCCGTCGGCCTGCGTGCCGCGCAGCCACTGCCACCAGCCCCAGAGCGCGACGGCCGCGAAGAAGATCTGCAGGCTCGCGTCGCCATACAGCCGACTGCTCCAGAACAGCGCGAAATACAGGAGCGAGCTGACGATCGCGAGCGGCCAGCCCAGCGGGTTGACACGGATGTTGAACACGACCATCGCGACCGCGAGCACGAACGCGACCAGCTCGAGCCAGGTGAACGGCGCGCCGAGCACCGTGAAGGCCACCGCGAACAGCGGCTGCAGCGCGTGCAGCAGCGAATTCACGTCAGCGAACCGTCCCCGACGGACACCCATGCATGCTCAGCGCCGCGGCGTCGAGATCTGCACGTAGATCTCGTTCGGCTTGATCATGCCGAGCTCGTAGCGCGCCTTCTCCTCGACCATCTCCAGGCCTTCCTTCAGGTCGCGCACCTCGGCATCCATCTGCGCGTTGCGGGCGCGTGCCGTGTCGTTGGCGGCCTGCTGCTCGCGCAGGCGGCCCTGCAGTTCCATCATGCGCGGCACGCCGCCCTTGCCGAACCACAGCTCGGCATGGACCAGCGCCAGCAGCGCCAGCAGGCCGAGAGTGATGTAGCGCATCAGCAGGCAACAGCGGGCCGAGCGCCGGGCCGCTCCCAAGCCGGCCCGCATCCCCTCGGGGGATCGACCAACGTACCCGTTGGGCGAGGGGCCGTCATCTTCTAGCGCAGGTTGTAGAAGGCCGCACGGCCGGGGTAGCTCGCGACATCGCCCAGATCCTCTTCGATGCGCAGCAGCTGGTTGTACTTCGCGATGCGGTCCGAGCGGCTCATCGAGCCGGTCTTGATCTGCCCGGCGTTGCTGCCGACCGCGATGTCGGCGATCGTCGAGTCCTCGGTCTCGCCCGAGCGGTGGCTGATCACCGCGGTGTAGCCGGCGCGCTTGGCCATCTCGATCGCGGCGAAGGTCTCGGTCAGCGTGCCGATCTGGTTGATCTTGATCAGGATCGAGTTGGCGATGCGCTTGTCGATGCCTTCCTTCAGGATCTTCGTGTTCGTGACGAACAGGTCGTCGCCGACCAGTTGCACCTTGCCGCCCAGGCGCTCGGTCAGGTGCTTCCAGCCGTCCCAGTCGCCTTCGTGCATGCCGTCTTCGATGCTGACGATCGGGTACTTGTCGGCCCAGGTGGCGAGGATGTCGGTCCACTCGGCGGCAGCCAGCACGAGGCCCTCGCCTTCGAGGTGATACTTGCCGTCCTTGTAGAACTCGCTGGCCGCACAGTCGAGGCCGATCGCGATCTGCTCGCCGGCGGTGTAGCCGGCCTTGTCGATCGCCTCGAGGATCAGCTGGATCGCCGCTTCATGGCTCGCGACGTTCGGCGCGAAGCCGCCT